>Ga0247741_1001492_pt1 | contig 12980 bp, 13 predicted proteins | sample UWRJL213509R2_FD_180945 | JGI IMG/M metagenome (GOLD analysis project Ga0247741, IMG submission 180945) | Plant litter microbial communities from Arlington Agricultural Research Station in Wisconsin, United States - UWRJ-L213-509R-2 | ecosystem: Environmental > Terrestrial > Plant litter >... | reverse complement strand
GCCACCCATACCAGCAGCACCCCAAAGTTCAGCCCAACCTGATTCTTCGTATTAAATATAACCGTCCGCATTGCACGATTGACGTTGTAAAAGGGCGCTCCATATCCGTAGCGGAAGATATGTGGCATGACGTCGATGGGGAAGATGCAAACGGACACGTTGGTGATGATCCAGGTGATCATGAAATAGGGCATGAATCGGGTGGTGAGGAGGGTCATCATTGATTCGAGGGCGAGGCCACTAAGGGACGAGGGTATTAAATAATGTAGGCGCAGTAAATAGTTGCGTTAAGGGACATACACAGAGAGCATGCCAATCCAGTTGAGCATCCAGAACACCAAGAATCCAGAATGACCAAATGCGCGAGTCATATGCAGTTGGAACGCTGCGCTCAATAGGGAGTAGAAGAACTACAATAACCGTGATTGTTAGTCCAATATGATTATGCGAAGACCTTGGAAAGACATACCGAAAGTATGAAGTACGCTATGAAAGACGATGACAGCCTCAAGATGATCAACGACCTTGTGGACAGCGATTTATCGAACCCAGACGCGTCACGCGCGGCGGCGGCGATCATGACGATGAAGAACGTCAGGATGAGCTGGTAGATGAGGCCTACGAACGTTACGGCCGTTGCACTGTCGAAAAGTGAAGTAAAGAGTGATAAGTTATGTGAATGAATGTGGTCATGCGAGGAAAGTAAAAAAGTAAAAGAACTTACACTGGCTGGTCAAATGGAATTAAATTCACGAGTTGATAGGATAGTGGCGCTATAAGCGTCTGTGGCGATATGCTCAGCAGAGATCCAATGTTAATATTGGATGAGGCGGCCTGTGCAGCTGTTTGAAGAGCGAATCTTCTTGAAATCATTTCGAGGGACGCTTGGATCGAGGGACGGATTATGGATCGGCTGGGGAATGGAAGGGAGGTCAGTTGATGAGGAATTTTGGGAAAGTTGGGGTAAATGAATGTAGGACTGGTAATGGGTAATGTGAAACGGGCACTTACAACCCATTCTCCTGCCTAGCTTCGGTCGCAAATACGCTAACAGCCTCTGAACCATCGTAGGTCGCATTGGGTGAGGTAAGTGAGGCCTGAAACCTATTGGTTGCGCCTGGGTTAACTTTTGTACGGTTATGTCAGCCTTCAAGCTTCGCAATTCAAAGGAGGTAGGACGTACTGGTGACTGCAACCCAGGTCTGCTCATCCAACACCGCATTCGCCACCTCCCGGACGGAAGAGAAGCGTTCTGATGGGATAATGGACCATGTTATATGTGAAGCTGGGATGGGTATGCTCAAGCCCTGTCGAATAGTTTGGCCTATTTGGCCACCGTCGAAGTCCTAGGAGATGTGGTGATTAAACGTTCTGCATGTAGAGAAGGAGAAGGACACATACGACAATCCACCCTTTCAGATTATGGTCTGGGATTTTCCACAGGGCACCCCAATAGATGGAAAACACGGCAAAGATGGCAATGATGATGCCAAACGAGCCTGCGAAGAAGACTTTTAGGTATATCTTGCGCGCTACCGCCAGTGGTATTTGGCTTTGAGTCCGAGCTTGACCTGACCCATGCTGCGGTGTTGTGGGTTTGGTAGGACGAACGGAATGTATGGAGTCGTTCGAGGATGGAGAGGACGACATCTCGCAGGCGAACTATAGCAGGAAGCCTTTGACAGTGAAGTCAAGGTGGTAGTGGCCAACCCCTTCAAAGCCCGTCATGTTATGCACCAGTTCGCAAGGAACCATCCAGCATTGTAACAACACGGCAACGCCCCCAACCGCTGCATGTCAGCAGGAATGACAAGAAGGGTCCAGGAATGGCAACTTTCAGCGTGAAGAACCGGGCCGCGCATTCCGCCACGGACAAATCCCCAGAAGCACAGTGGGGACTGCGGTGTTTCGTAACCTAGCATACCACTTCCCGAAGTTGATGTTTCAGCGATCTTCTGTTGATAAGTACCGCAGGCAATTAAAAGCAACAGCCCCACAACTACATCCAATTGTTGTCCACTTATGATGTAATTCGTATCGAATTAAGTAACGGCAATAGTTCAAGTCAGTGGTGTTTCTAGCGAACGAAAGTGTTGCTGACCGATTCTTGTTCCCATACGAGTTTTACTGCAACCTGGTCGTGAACACGTGAACCTCAAGGCGACCTGCCTTTTTTGTCTTTTAATCCGATTGACGTCGGACAGAACTGACAGGGTGCTGCGTAATGGGTACCTGATCACCCAGGCGTACTAGATCAGTAGTGAACTAGTCAATGGTGACCTAGTAACGTCTCGGTGGTTGGGTGGACACTAAGATAGATAATCGTTGCGGTTCATTGCTATCCATAGGCTTAGCGTTCATCGAAGATAAACCTACCTACTCAGATTGGCATAGCTAAGGGATTAGACTATTAATAGCGTATTCGCTTTTTCAGCACATCTCTTCAGCTGCTTGATCCAAAGAAAATCCAACAGTTATTAAGTACTGTCAGTGAGCGAAACTAATTCATATTGATTGTTCATGACCCTTAACGGGCTTCAAAACGGTCATCTGAGCTGCACTGCAGCTGATGCTTAGTGAAACATAGCGCTCTTAAGTCTTGAAGTTGCTCTTCCTACCGATCTCGATCTTTGAGTCAAAGCCTTAGTAAACTTCTTGGGTGATGGAGGAGTCAAGATTTTTGAGGTGGGGCCACGCCTGACTCACGTATGGTTGGACTTCATCGCACTGTACCTTACGCTGTGACTCCAGTTTTAAATGTGCTTCGTCATCAATTTGCTCAAAGTTAAATGAGTACGGTGGTTTTTTGTGTGGATGTCTGTAAGCACTCCATAATCACCGCTGGCTCAAAAGTGCGGTAGAATTTACACCTGGAACACTCGGGAACTCGAGTGCCAAGACCAGTGGAAATGTATTGCGGAAACAACTCTACCTCAAGTTCAATACTATTCTCCAAGGACTGAAAATCCCCAGTAATCATGAGGAATTTTAATACTGCGTTAGTATTTACTGTTCAATTAATTTTATCTGGGGCGGCAGAGAAGTAATTGCGCGACACCGTGCGTGCCCATACCGGCAAGCTCGGACATACCTTGAACGAGCATGCCGCGGTAAAACAAGCCGCGGCAGGTAGTGCTCAAACTCCGCTCAAAGCTTGAGCCGTTGAGGTTTGTCACTCACTTCGACTGCAAATGTACAACTAACATTTGGAACTTTACTAAGTGTTCCTTATGCTCGACCATCGACATAATAGCTTTTATGATGTTCAATGACGAAGCCATGAAGAGGACCTTGCTCACAGCCTCGAGGCTCGGGGGTGGCGTTCTTTTTGTGAACAGAACTTTCCCGTATGTAGAAGAAAAGTGTACACAATCAGCTGCTTGCTGCTTCAAGGGTTGGGTGGCCAACAGGGTGCTTTAGACCGATGTGCTTTGAGCGCTGGTGCAAGTACCTACCCGGACATTGACTGGCCGAGAATTTTTTGTTAAACACAGTGTGTCGCAACTGACCTGCGGCGCAGTTGCTTCAAGTTTCGATGAGTATGATGTCTACGAGAAAATCTCAGAGTGACACAAGATGTTAGGCACGGAGAGGTACGAACAGTTTGCCACGTGTCTGATCCGAACCTCGATAACTCTCGGAATTCGGGCACGCTAGCATTTACAAGTATAACGTCGGTACGATCAGATCACCTCCATTCAGCTGCAAGCTATGCTAATACGTATATTCGGTCAACAACACAAGGTACTCAAGATGCCCAAGCAGTGTCGTCTAGATCTAGATATCAAGCGATCGGGAGTTTGTTCTTCGGACCTCCGAGATCGTCATCCATTTTTCTCGGGACGTGACACTCTACGTACCACTTACTATGCCTAGGATTTTTCGGGCACTTTCATAGAAGCTGACGCGTATACATCATAGTAACATGACCGGCAAAGGGATCGTACAGTGTACATCGGTGCCGCTGGACTTATCATGCTGGAGTCGATGAACATACTTGGGAGGTATATATACGAACCACTGTCAAGGAGATGGTCCATTATCTACTGCCCCCAACAAATCCGACATGTCTTCGTCATCCTCAAAGCGAGCCGAAAGGACCGCGTACTCTCATCCAAAGGGTAGCTCATGCACGAGCTGCAGACGTAGAAAAATGGCATGCTCACTCAGCGTTACAAATCGCTGGTTACTTACCCATTCTCCAGAAATGTGACCGTCGTCATCCCGTGTGTGGCCAATGCGAAAAGGGCGGTCGGAGTGACGACTGCGAGTACATCGATGGTGAAGGGTTTTCGACGGTTCAAATTTTGGAAGACAACATCATCCGGCTCGAGGCCAGGATTCGAGAACTTCAGGGTAATTCCGGGCCGGTGGAATTACATCATCCATACATGAATTCCGTCGCGCCCACAAACGAAGGGACTACGCCGGAACGTACCATGGCCGCTCGGTCGAATATTGCAGACCCACCAAAACACATCGCTCAAGCATTGTAAGTACACCAGTGATTTGCGTGTATTGTGTCCCGCACTGATTTGTCACCCAATAGACTATCGAATTTTATGCCTTACGCCGCGGATTTTGGGTTCTTCCTCAATATGCCGCGATTCCGAGCTTCCATGTTACAAACGCTCGCACCAGGCCATCCATCTCGTCCTGCTCCTTGCCTAATTTTTGTTATATATCTCTGGTCCATTCGAATCTCTCCTAACGAGGAAGCGAAGCGGATGGAGGACGCGTACATGCGTCGAGCAACCCAAGAGGCAGCCACTACCCTCTCGTCGTCGCATCCTCAGAGAGTCTTGCACTCCATTCAGGCAGAGGTTCTGCTGTCTACGTATTTCTTTTCTCTCGGCAGATTCCTTGAGGGAAAATATCACGTTGCCAATGCGGTCTCGACTGCCTTATCTGCTGGATTCCACAAGCTGAGGTCTGCCAATACCGGACCCAGCAATGCGCATCCCGCGAACCCGGCTCTGCCAGCCCCGAGAGATGCCACGGAAGAGGGTGAGAGGATCATAGCAGCTTGGACTGTCTTCAACCTCGATAAGGCCTGGGCTATAGCCCTCGATTCCAACCCGAACTTTATTCATTCAGAGCAGCCGTCGACAACCAATATAGATACACCTTGGCCACTCGAGATGGAGGACTATGAGCAGGTATTCACTGTTGATTTTTCAACATCGAACCTTGAACCAACCGATTTTCCACAGGGTCGTTTCCCTCGTCATTTACGTGGACTGAATACGGCGCACAGCTTCCTTACAGGGGAGGCGAATTCTGATCCAGTGACCTCGAGCAGAGCGCTTGAGGCTAAAGCTGTAGTTCTCTGGGACACAGTGACCTCATTCATGAAGAAATGTAATCAAAGTGCGTTTTGTATCTTTTGTTTGACCTGATAATAATCTTACATCGAAAAGCAGCCCAATCTAATCTCACGCAGCAGGATTGTACACCACTGAAACAGGAACTCACAGCCCTCTCCAACCTGCTCGAAGTTTTCATTGGCTCACTTCCCCTAGTCATGGTTGGTGAGTCTTCCTCCTCGATGGAGTCACAGTCACCGTCGGAACGCACGCGTCGCATACTTGTTGTCCACTCCATAATTGGTGCTGCTACTATCCGGTTGCACACACCCTTTGGGGCGGGTGGCCAAAGTGATTTTTCGAGGAAACGCAGATTGAATGCAGCACGTGAAATATTCGGAAATCTCATAGCTTCTAGAGGGAGCTACACTTCTGGTCGTTCTCTTACAAGTGTCGTTTCAGCTGGGTGGTTGAACCCGATCATAGGGGTGGGTCTGATTTATTTCACACATGGAACTGTCCGGCTTACATGTTGTTCTTGTAGTCTACCTGGATAGACGCTGCTCAGGTCTTGTTTGACGAGGTCATTTCTATGAAAGCTCAGGGGTCTGACGAGAGACCTCTTTTCTCCTTTATTCAACAAGCCATCTCTGTGATGGCCGAATTTGGTAGTAATATTCCCTTGATGAGTAAGTCTATATGTTCACGCTGATCGGCACTTGATCTGACCACGGTCCAGATTTCCAAGTTCGGAAAATACAGGAGACGCTTCAAACGATATAAACATCGGGAATAGTCTTTGGCCCTGGCATCTTTTATATTTTTCACTGTAACTGTAGCAGTACTAGTACATAACTTCCTACCACCCTAATGGTACCATAGCACATCTAATCTGTTCGCCTGCTCCATTCTAGACACGACGACAGCCATCAACTTAGAAATACCTAATTCAAGAACCAAATATACACAAGAACAGAACCCCATTGGACACAGTGCACATCGCGAACATGGTCGGGCACATAAACAACATCACTAATACCCCGAACGACTACAGTGCGCACAACACGATCACTGCAACACACGCAAACGTCGAGACATGCTCTTAAGTGGTAGTGGACATGCAGTGCCTCTAGTACGAAGAAATGTGCGCCTCGAGTGATACAGGGAGCGATAGTCCGTCAGTCAGTCAAAGAACTTGCGAATTCCTGAGAGTAAGCTCGAAGATGGAAATAGGTTGTTCCCGTCTACATGGAATATTTCAAAGTCTAATGGAAGCCCGTCGGCTATGGGCAACACCGGGCACAGTCGCAGTTTGTAAGGACCATGGTGTATTCCTCGGGTGCAGGTAATAATCGGTGTACAGTAGATGAAGAAAGATGCGATCGCTACTTATACGAGTCCGATGAATCATGTGATAGTCCTAAAGTGTCCGAACGTGAGTAAGACTGGGCGCCAGGCTTACATCTAAGCCAAGTTCGAATCCTGTATTTTTTATCTTGATAAAAACTAAACAGGAGTGCACCACTCAGTAGAAGATTTCGTTAAATCTAGCGCCCGGCCGCTTCTTTGCCACTGGCACTTTCATCGTCGAAGGCCCATCCTACAACTTTTCGCAGCCTCATCTGGCTCCCCGAACTTCACCTGCAACGAGGCCACCCTGACCTACACCAAAGGCAAGCAGCTCAGCGCTGTATTTTGACGGAAAGATGAGCCTAAATTTGGTGACGATTATACTCACGAATGGGCCTGTCATTTTTGCATATGCCTACCAACTCGCTTTCGGGCTCTGGAATGTGGAGCCAGAATCCGAGCATAATAATAATCATCGTGGACCCCGTGCACCTATTTGAGTGGAGGTTACTTTGGATGACAAGTGGGTGAGATATGTTGTTTCTGGTGGTTTATGAACTGGCATTGACCTTTTCTAAACAGCGGAATGTGTAGCGCCGTGAACGTAATTGATTACAGACAACGACGCAATTGAAATGGAGAGTTTCGTAAAGTCGTACCCTATGGAAAGCTTACCCGTGCATTCAAAGATTCATCGAACTACAACGGATATAATCGTAATATTGATGCGTGTCTAATTCAAAATTTCTCCATACTATGAACACAAGACCTTCTCAACCCAATTATATACCAGCAGCTTTAGTAGCAAAGCCGGCATTAGAGTTATTTAGGTTTTGTCAGTATAGTTCGTATTAGATAGCCCGCATTTGATTTTTTGTCACCTCGAAAGAAGGCCTTCCCAACCCATTTACACTCCAGCGGCAGCACAACAGCTCATATCATGGGTTGTTTGAAATAGCTCGTAAAAGCCAGCTCCTACATAGTACTATAGCATGGTAGCTAAGAACCTCTGGCTCAGATACAGCAGTATTCTCAGTGAGCCCTGTCAGGCCTTGTCTTGCTATTAGTACCACTCTTAATCGGATTCAAATTCTATGCAAGAGTGGATGCAACTGAAAAAGCCCTTCAAGCTAGTCAGTTGGTTTGTTGGTTTTTGATTTAGATAGTCCCGGTGTCGCGACTCACACATAGTCCGGAACGTGGTTATCCGAGCGGAAAGCCTGTACGGGTAACATTCCGATACCTGGTGCGTATAGATGGCGAAATTCCTTACAAATACCTGAAGGGCAGACCTTCTGTGTGAATGTGGTTACCCTAGAATTTGAAGAAAGTGAGGGAGCATCAACAACTCAATTCAACGTTCATTTCTTGCTTCTGACCATGACTAGACCTAACACACTATACCCACCCTCCCCACTGGCAGGTAACGGCAAGCTGACGATAGTGCTAATTGGTGACTCGGGACCGGTCGAAGATGTTCGGTTCTGTACCAGGTCGTCAAGGGATATGTATCAAAACACAGTCAAAATCACGCGGCTACTCAAGCTCCCCCTTCGGCGCCAGCCCCACACTGGCTCTCAGGATCGGTTGAACGGATGCCAGGAGGGGGGTACTGTGGCGGATGAACCTCCGATTCTGGATGCTTTACAGGGAAAATGCTGCGGCATCTGATGTCATTCAAACACTGCTGATATGATAATTTTAGACGCCTGAGAAATGATATGAGGTGCAGACGATATAAATATCTTGGCTTCCTCACCACCTTCACCACCCTCCGAGTCACCTCTCAACGTTCAACGTCAACCACGTTCTCTACGCTTAGACCTCAATCGATATAAGCCTCACTTCCTTCGAACATGAAGAACTTCGCCATCTTGAGCATCCTTGCCATATCTTCAGCTGCCACCTCGAGCTCAGCTGGACCCGTCGCCCGGGACACCGCCGTCCCGGGTTACCTGCAAATGTCTTTCCTCAATGAGACGATTATTGGATTTGTCCAAAGCGTCACCAGTTATGGTTCGTCATTTCAAGGTTCAAGCTGATTTTCATACCTTCATTCCGAATAAAATAATCAGGAATTTTTGGAACCCCTACTCAATCCACCTCGGAAGCTGTTCAGTTTTTAGCCGAGTGAGTGCACCCCTTCTCTCCTCATTATCACAATCAGAGGTAAAATTTCGACGCTCATGACCACCTTTACAAATAAAATAGTCCCACATATGCAGGCACCCAGAACTTCCAGATCGTCAGTACTGTGATTGGGTATACACCAGGACCGTACCTCGGTGAGAAAGAGGGTTTTAAGTGCACACCAACAAACGATAGTGCTGACTCAAGTACCTATATCTAGGCATTACCACCCCCGCCTCCCAGTCCTCATTATCTAGCGGTGTCGGATACGGGCATCTAACCGGCAGCAGCCTCAGTGTGTTTTCCTCACTCCCACCCTCCGTCAGGCTGTGATAACAACCTCCGCTCTCCCCCTAGCTGCTGATTCCTCCCCACCAACCGCATATGCAGATAGCTGGTCCAACCCCCAATCCTCCGAATCGCAGGTGTGGATCATGGATCTGCCCACCTCCAAAATCCACCCCAAATGGACTAACTCTGACAGCTCGACGTTTGAAGATTTTACCGTGTCCTGGAAGCCGTATGGAGTCAGTAGGTCGGCGGGGACCATCACTTTTGTGACTAGTCCGGGTGCGGTGCCCAGTTATGAGTTCCCAATCGTACGTTGAGATGTAAATCAGTCCTCTATGCAGCTACTAACGTCACCATATAACAGGAGCTCACATTTGTTGCAGCCTGAATCGTTTGAGAAGCTTCACTGGCAGGAAGAGGTCTGAGAAGAGTAGAGTCATGGGTGACAGAAAGCGATTGTGAAACATAAGAAGGATGCCTATTCTGCATATTGACTACCACTCTTTACAAATTCATTCTTTTGATCTGAAGATTTCCGGAGTGACCACTTTCGATCTTAGGCGCTGTAGTTCTTTGGAATTTCAATTAATGAGGTCGCGAGGTAGGTGCAGTAGTGTGAAGATTGGCTCATAAGAGATTGATTTAAGGTTTTATGATAGTTTCCAGACATGCGGCGGGGGTTAGTAGGAGTGCACATCGTTTGGTTAGCATCAAGCGTGATTAGGGGCTAAACGCGTTTTGCGCGTTGATCACGTGCTAAATGCTAAATGCTAAATGCTAGTCTCCTTTGAGCTTCAAAACTTAAATGATTTTAGGAAATAGAGAAGTACTGTACTATTACGACCGAATGTTCACGCTATGTTACATGTTACACCTATTGCTCACTGGGCAAGATATTCACGACCTAAAGTTACATGTTACCGAACAGGAAAATGTTCACTTCGAGCCGAAGTTCACCGGTTGGTCGATCTGACCGCTGGCTGGCTGAGTCTGTGGTCGTGAGTTGAGAGGAACCGAAGTGGGCGCCAAAGCACCTACTAGTACTAATAAGGTTGCCGTCGTGCGGCACGCCTACCACTTCCAATTTATGTCCTCGATGGCAGCCTATTTGCTTCGAGAGCTCCTGCGTCTCCCGCTTTTCAACCAAAACATGAACCAGAAGAAGTTAGCCTTTGTTTTCTAAGGGACATATCCTTTAAAGTTGTATGTCGTTCGATTCCTCAAGGGGCAGAACTAAGATATATACCCACAAGCTCTTGAAGCCCTCTGAAATCTCGATAAAACCAACCCCACCCTTTTCAATGAGTTTTTGTCACATTTCGCTCAACCTTCATCCGTTTTTGATGCTGAAAGTGAGTATGGAGCGGAAAATCGGGTTTTTAAGAGGTGTTAGAGGTCATTTCGTGAAGTGTTCACTCAGCCATGTTACGCGTTACATATGTCAATATTGTTCAGTTCACACCTTGACGTTACACGTTACATGAACGATCGGTCGTAATAGTACAGTAAGTTTAATTCTTAAAAGTTGATTGAATGATAAATTACTTTAAGTATAGCCTTCCTATGGAAATGCTTAAAATGTCCTCTCTATATCCCAATCTACGCAGCCTGCTTCTCATCATCGCGCACCTCCTCTACCGTACTTTCTCTAACCATACTCTCCCTAGAGCTCCTCACCCACATCTGAATCGCCGCTAAAGTCACACAGCTCACCGCCACCCACGCTAATAGCACCCCAAAGTTCAGTCCCACTTGATTCTTGGTATTAAAAATCACCGTCCTCATCGCTCGATTAACATTATAGAATGGCGCCCCGTAGCCATAATGGAAGATGCGAGGCATAACGTCGATAGGATAGATGCAGACTGACACGTTGGTGATAATCCAGGTGATCATGAAGTAGGGCATAAAACGGATGGTGAGGAGGGTCATCATTGTTTCAAGGGCGAGGCCGCTATTGAAATTAAGTAAGTGAACATTAATCACTGAAATGTCGTAGTGGATTAACAGACGCACACCGAGAGCATTCCAACCCAATTAAGCATCCAGAATACCAAAAACCCAGCATGTCCGAATGCACGGGTCATATGTAGCTGGAACGCTACGCTCAAAAGAGAGTAGAAAAGCTGATTGTAAGTTATCATGGTTAGTAGTTGCCCACTATCATCAACCTATAGGCAGAAAGAACATACCGAGAGTACAAAGTACGCAGTGAAGGACGAGACCAAGCGCAAGATGATCAGCGAACGGGTGGGTAATGATTTCTCAAGACCCGAGGCTTCGCGCGCAGCCGAGGCGATCATAACAATAAAAAATGTGAGGATGAGCTGATAGATGAGGCCCACAAATGTGACGGCAGAGGCACTGTGCAGCACATATGTAAGTTATACGGTGGTAGCACAAGAATAGAAGAGGTAAACTGTACACAGGCTGATCAAAGGGAATCAAATTTACAAGCTGGTACGAAACTGGGGCAATGAGGGTTTGTGGCGAAGTGCTCATAATCGCGGCGAGGTTAGACGACGAAGCAGCTTGTTTGACGGTTTGGAACGCGACTTGTTTTGAAATCATCTCCAAGGATGCTTGGATCGTTGGCCTGATGAGGGACCGACTGAGGGTGAGTACAAGTTGATCAGCATAACGAACTTAGAATCGAATGTGTAAAGGTATCACTGACTATCCGTTCTCTTGCCTGGCCTCCGATGCAAAAACTGTAATAGCTTCTGAACCGTCGTATGTCGCGTTGGGTGTATTAAGTGAGGTTGATAGTCTATTGCTCGCGCCTGGGTTGACTATTTCCACGTCCTGTGAGTTTTCCATTTCTGTACTATGAATCAGAGCACATACTAGTAATCGCAACCCAAGTCTGCTCGTCCAACACTGCATTCGCCACATCCCGCACCGAAGAGAAACGATCCGCTGGGACCACCGACCACGTCACATGCGAGGCTGGAGAAGGTTTGTTTAATTCCTGCGTAACTTGTTGGCCGATGAGGCCATCGTCAAAGTCCTGGATATTTTGGAAGGTAATATTAAGGCAAACGTGTTAAGAAAAGAAAGAGAGGCACGCACGACTATCCACCCTTGCAAGTTATGAGCTGGGATCTTCCACAGAGCACCCCAGTAGATGGAGAACACGGCGAATATGGCTATGATGATACCAAACGAGCCTGCTACGAAGACCTTTAAGTATATCTTGCGTGCGACGGCTAGTGGAACATGGCCCATATTGGGTGACGCCGTGGTACGTGGCTGGGTATGATGAACGGTATGCGTAGAGCCGTTCGAGTTCGAGGATAGGGAAGACTGCATAATCGAAGACTGGCAGAACCAGTTACAAGGTAGGGCGTGAAGTGGGGCCGGTGATGGATGTTGCGAAGCTCATTTTTGGGAAGTCCTCGTTTTATGGTGCACAAAGCCACATGCACCGAATGCGACCCATCCGACATAGCGAACATTGTCAGCAAAGTGAGTCAACGACAACCCTGAATATTTGAGTGATTGCTGCGAGGTGGCGGTGTAATGGACTGTATTTGGATTGTGGCAACGTCACGGTGAAGCGCTGGTCCTTGGGGGCGACGAGATGGGGTCAACTTTGAAAACAACGGAGTTCAAGGCTTGCGTCACTCGAATCTTAGAAAATTAGTCATTCCTTTCGTGCGGTCAACTTTATTAGTAAATTCTTGACTTAGCGGCTCGCATCTATCCGTGAATGAGTTGGACAGTAAACTCAGTTCAGAAAATCCTAATGCGTGCGTAGTAGTGCATACGTAATCTGGCCACGTACCTCTTGGCTCTTGGCGCTTCGTCAATCGAGCGCTTGTCCGACGTCGATCGGACGCGGACGATCGCTCGGCACTCAAAAGGGCTACATCAACATCAAAAGTCAAAGGTCCATCAACT
>Ga0247741_1001491_pt1 | contig 12981 bp, 6 predicted proteins | sample UWRJL213509R2_FD_180945 | JGI IMG/M metagenome (GOLD analysis project Ga0247741, IMG submission 180945) | Plant litter microbial communities from Arlington Agricultural Research Station in Wisconsin, United States - UWRJ-L213-509R-2 | ecosystem: Environmental > Terrestrial > Plant litter >... | reverse complement strand
ACATAGTCGTCAGCGCCGGATCTTTTAAATAAAAAAGAAGTGCTGTATAAAGCCGTCCCGGAAAAATCCTGCAACATTGTATCTCCCCACCCCGTCCATGAACTTAACCTTTCAATATTTCCTGATGCCGGTAAAGCCGGGCCACCAGCAATGAATTTAACGTTCCAGTTTTTATCCAGACTAACCCCTGCGTTTTTACTTTCATAATACTTCCATGTGGCAACCGTATTTTTTTTCTGTAAAGTTTTAAGGATAATGGAACCTCCGGAAGGGATTTGCAGACGAACATTATTTTTATTATCTCTCACCAATACAGGCACCTGGCCTTCGTCACCAGTAACAGGATCCATCAATACAACTGCATTTGCTGCAGTATTTATTTTAACTGTAGTATCGATGAAGTTGGCCGTTTGGTTTACAATAAAATAAAATTTATCATCTCCGATCTTTCTCCTGATATAATTTAACCCGATTGCTGTCATGGCTTCGGGACGGATACCAATTGTATTCAACGATAATTTCACATCGGAAGAAAGCAGAAATTTTCCTTTACCAATAAGCATTTCCTTCACGTCAGCTTTTTCCACAAATGATAGTGACTGAAGAAACTGATCATACTCTTTTCTCTTATTTCCATTTTCATTCAATCCTTGAAATGAAACAGGTAATGACGCGAATATAACTGTAGCGCCACTTTGGGCCATTGCTTTTAATTTCTCCAAAGTGTTTAGTGGCATTATTTTGCAAGCTGGAACAACAATGGTTTTATATTTTGCGCCATTTGCAGAAACCTGTATCTGCCCATTTTTAAATTGAGCAGCTTCAATCATTTTATCTGAAACCCCGTCCACCGAATAGCCTTCTTGCTGCAGTTGTTTGATTGTTTTATAAAATGCCGATGGTTGAAGCCAGTCATCAATATTATGCATCTTCAACGGTTTGTCAGTGCCTTTTGAATTATTCCAGATATCATATACAGGCCAATAGACCAGTATTTCATTATCGGGCTGACCGGCTTGCAACACCGACTGGCAGCGGGTTATATAATCTGACAATCCTTTCAATTGCGGCCACAGGCTATTTGCCGGAACGAAATTTACAGAAGCGTAAAACAGCCAACCCGGCCATGCTGCATCGGAAGGCGAATAAGTTGTTCCATGAAAAAAAACATGATTTACTCCTGATAAAAAAAGATTGTCCACCTCAGGTTTGCATTGCGCCCAGGAAGTTTTGAAATGTTCGGTAAGCCAGGTAAATGTTTCAGAAGAAACCAATTTATGCCCGGTGACATGCGCCGCCGAAGACGCGAATTTAGACATAATCCCTAATATCTGCGCTATCTCTCCTCAATCCTGGGATTGGAAAATAAGCAGAGCCAAAAGTTTCTGTCTCGGCGATATCTACAGCAGCATACATATCCAACAGATTGCCGGGTGATCCATGTGCCTGATTAGTGCTCAAAGCTTTTTTACTATGCGCCCAGGAAGTAAATTTATCAGAAAAATTATCCAGCATCAGATCGGCCATCGTTTCGCGGTAATCGGATTTTATTGCTGCAACCAAAGCTGTGCTATCATTGCTATTGAACTCCCGAAGGTATTTCCTGAGATCGTAGCCACGGCGTTTTTTAAATTCACTAAAAAAATCCGGTGACCAGTTGGCATTGAATACTTCATAGCTGTCATTAAAAAAACTTCTTACACCATGAGATGTATTGCCGTAAGCAGTATCAAATTTTTTGAAATAATTTCCGAGAGCCGAGGCCGAGAAATGATCGAACGTATAACCCTCACCGCCAGGTGCAGCACGCTTTACTTTCTGTAATGTTTTTGCATTGAATGCTGCATATAAATCCCATTGACCTTTTTCGGGTATCCATGACAGTGAGCCATCCGCCAAAATCTTATCGGTGATGTCTAAAATTTTACCGTCATCGCTGTAAGCCATTAAAGCAGCCGGTTTTATGGCAGCCGCGTCTTTCTGTTTAGGGTCATTGATGCGAATCTTTTCTGAAAGATTTTGATCGGCTTTAATTTTATACTGCTGGATAACGAGTTTTGTCGCGGCATCATTCAATGTCACCTGAGGGCCGCCGATCGGCCATCCCGTTCCCACAGAAGCATCAACGCCCATGTTGAGTTTTGTTGCAATGGCAACGGTAGTATCCAGCAAACCCATCCATTGAGGAGAGAGATAAGAAATGTATCGGTGCTCAAATCCTTTAGCCCCGTAAATGGGAACTATATCGACCCCGCCAATTCCTGCCAGCGAATAGGTTTTAAGCAGGCTGTTGATATTTTTCGCATCTACCCCGCTTCCCATCCACCACCAGCGGGTCCATGGCCGGGAACTCTGTGTGACCAATGGCCACTGCGTTTGACTGAATGCCGGAAAAGCTAACAAACAATACAAGACAGTATGAATTATTTTTTTATTCATCAGCTTTTTTTGATTTCTACAGCATACACATTTTCATCCCCTTCAAAATTTGCCCGGAAAATGATCCATTTGCCATCCGGCGAAAAATGAACATTTGGTTCCAGCCTGTATTTATGACCGATCATATTCACTAACTTTTCAGATACAAACTTATCGCCCTGCGGCGTAAACAAATATATCCATTTTCCATCTTTGGCTTTAGCAACCGCAGAAGTATCGCCCCCATCTCCGGCAAACAATTTTTCATCAAAAGAAGAGGTGTAATGAACCGACCACTCGTTTCGCTGAAGTTCATATTTTGTTTCTTTGCCACTGGCTATGTCATATCCACCTACAAAAAAAGTTGCTCCACGGGGTTGTTGCAGATCGAACCAGATCGTTTTTCCATCTTTTGAAAACCACTCATGACCAGCGATCTCCATATTTATGGTACGTGCATGTACTTTTTTAACTTCCTTGGTTTTTACATTGATTGTCCAGATACGATCCACCTTATGCCACGGGCCTTCATGGCAAAACATCAGTAACTCCGGATCGGTAGAAGAAAACTGCACATGGTTCAACCATGCGGTATCAGAAAAAAGCTGGCTTAACTGGCCGGTTTGCACATCGATGGTAAATAAGTTGCGGCGGAGCTTTGCTTCATATATCTTATTAAAATAATCTTTTTTCTCCGGGTTGTTCTTAAATATTTCTTTCTCATCATCCAGCGCCCTTGCACCTCCAAGCAGCGTCCCATCAGCATTTACGGAAGTGATATCACCTCTGAAGTCAGGCGGAAAAACAAAAACCTTTCTTTCTTTTTTGGTATCCAGCTGGGTTGAAAAGATCGTATCGCCCACCTGGTAAAAAACTTCTTTACGCTTTGCTGAAACGATCTCCCCTTTCATCGGCGAAGGCTGATGCGTCACTTGCTCTACCTTTAAAGTCTTAAGGTTTACGGTATACAGCTGTTTATTCCGTGCATTGTTATTGTAAGTTTCCTGTTTCTTTATGCTGTCACTATTTTGCCGGTCGCTTCCGTAAAAAACCATCCTGTCATCCACGAAAGGTTTGTTGTGAAAATAAAAACTCATATTGCTTCCCGAACGCCTCGTGAGTTTGATGATCTTGTGGCGGGTGTCCGCATCAATCCATTCGTCAGGCATTTTTTTGCCGCCGGTTTTCAATATCGTCTGCGCATGAATATATTGCCCGCATAAAACACCGGCAAAGATCAGCATGAAATATTTTTTCATGAGAATGTTTTTAGAAAGGTTTTGAAAATTATTTTTTCAATCTATACATTTCACTTCCTGCCAGAAGAAAACATCCAAGTCCGTAATCTTCAAAATCAGGAACTTTATCATATGATAATGGCTGTCCGTCTTTCGGCTCTTTGCCTGTACCCTGCACCCAGCCAAGGAAACCATTGGTATGCAAACAATCCTTTACCATAGCATCCCATGCTTTTAAGGTGGCAGGCAAATATGTTTTTTTATCGAGCCATCCTTTATTGATACCGTATGCAAAACCGTAGGTGAATAAAGCAGTTCCGGTCATTTCTTTTCCGCCGAAATGTGTAGAGTCGTGCAGGCTTACATTCCACAAACCATCAGTGCGCTGAACGGGTAACAATGCCGCACACATGTCTTTATAATCCTGCAGGTATTCGTTGTAGTGAGGATCGGATTTTGGCAACAGATCCAGCGTACGCACCAATGCCGCCAATACCCAGCCATTGCCGCGGCTCCAGTAACAATCTTCGGCATTCGGTTCTTTGTAGGGCGCTACAAAATCCTTGTCACGCCACCAGAGTTTATCCGCAGGATTATACAAACCTTTGCCACCATGATTATATTTTGTAAAAGCATACATCTCATACATGCGGTTGTAATAAGAAGTATCTTTAAATTCATTACCAAGCCTTACAAATACAGGCATACCCATCTGCAATGCATCAATCCAGCTCCAGTCGTCGATCTTAGCAGTCGCTTTCATTTCATCAATGGAAATCTTAATGCTATCGATCATGTAGGAGTTCTTTTTTCCTGTCAACACATACATGTCATAATATGTCTGCCCGGCGCAATGATTATCAGCATTGCGGGTCTTGATAGTGCCATTTAATGTCCATTGATGTTTATCGCCCCACTGCATCGCATAGGCTTTGTAAGCGGCACTATTCGCTTTTTTAGTTTCGATAGCATTCAATGCCATCAGGCCTTCGTAATAAACTCCTCTTGTCCAGATCGTACTTTTTCTTTCTTTATTGGTGATGATAGTCTTACCTGCATCCGGCCATTTCTTCATAAAATAATCATTGGCCAAACGCATACCGGACAGCACATCTTTTTTGGAAGGAATGGATTGCGCCATTACATTGGCAAAAAATAAAAAAGAGATCGTAGTCAGAAAAATCCGGTTCATGTGGTAGTTTTAAAAAATTGCGATTTAAACCTAATAAAAATCCGGCAGGGATATTAATTAAAATATGAACTGCCGGATTAAACTAAACGCATATGAAAGAAAGAATTTTTACAACACGAATTGAGACGAATTACACGAATTTGCGAAGATCAACCATACAAATTATTAGATAAATGAATTATTAATTTACAGGCGGGAATCCGTGTGATTCGTTCTAATTCGTGTTATCATTTTATTAATCGTATCCCGGGTTTTGGGTATATAAACCCGGAGCCACATTCATTTCCGCGATCGGAATAGGATAGATGATGAAATTAGGCACCATCGCATTGATGCGGTGATTGGTGGCATCATCGGCAGTGATCCATGCATTCATGATCTCAACAACCTTGCCGCTACGTACCAGGTCATGCCAGCGTTTTCCTTCGCCATGAAACTCCCTTCTTCTTTCTTCAAACAAGCTATCGAGAGAAACGTTGGTCACAGATACAAGCCCTGCACGGGTGCGCACTTTATTTACTGCAGCATCCACATCAGCCTGTGTTCCTCCGCCGCCGTGCAAAGTACATTCTGCCTTCAGCAAAAGTGCATCGGTATAAGTTCCTATGATGTAGTTGATAGGCCAGTCGTTGCGGCCACCGCTGCCATATTTGCTCTTGTCAATATATTTTTTATAAAAAGAATAATTGGCAGTAGTACTCAGGTAAGTATATCCTGTCTGAACACCAAATACCCTTCTCGCATCATTCACAGGAAATTTGCTCAGGAAATCATTTGAGATCGGACGTTGATAATTTGATCCCTGTGCTGACAAGCCAAGCGATTGAAAATATCCATCGGGGGTCAATATCCAAACGAAGGCTGCACCTTGCGACTGGCTGGTACCGGAAGTGATGCTGTAGTATTGTACGTCAAAAATAACTTCAGAACTATTTTCATTGGTGTAAGAATAGATGTTCGGATAGCTTGCGCCGAAAGCGTAAGGGCTTCCCGCTGTAGTCAGCTCATTGAGCAATGTATATGCCTGCGCCCATTCGTTGGCAGCCAGGCCAGGCCCTTCTATACCGTATGTAGGGGAGCTTTTCGTCATTGAAACCAATGCAGACAAATATTTGATAGCGCCTTTATTTACACGGCCTTTTTCAGTTGCGGTAAACACATTGGCTACATTCGGCATACTATCCATTGCGGATTTCAGATCATTCTGAATAAAGGTATAAACATCGGCTACAGAACTCCTTGGAATGGTAGCAGATTGTTGTGCGGTCACAGTTTTATCTACCAATGGAACTTTTCCAAACCAACGCACCAGATCGAAATAACAAAATGCCCTCAGGAATTTTGCGTCAGCATAAAAACGTTTTGACAAAGAATCATCACCGATGATCTTTCTGCCTCCATCTTCTAATTTTTGCAAAAACAGATTGATCTTATCGATGGCTTTGTAATTGGCCTGATAGGCTTCTTTCACATAACCATTGATGGAAATTGTTGTTTGTAAACCATTGATCCCTTCCCAATCCCTTGCCCCATCTGTAATTGCATACAAATTATCAGACCGTGTTTCGGAAAGATTCAGCTGCCTGTCGGCATAACCATAGCTGTTGCCATTTGTACCCCTGAGTGCGGCGGAATACATGGCATTGTTTGCCTGGATAAAATCATTTTTTGTAGTAAAGAAATTATCGGCTGTGACGGAAGACAAAGGCAATTGATCCAGGTCCTTTGCACAGGAAGAGAACAAAAGCCCGGCGACCGCAGCGATTGAAAATATTTTTATCTTATTCATGATGAGAGAATTTCAGAATTAATTAAAAAGTAAAGTTTACGCCTAATACAAAGGATTTCGACAAAGGCAATCCGCCGTAATCACCAGGAGATGGGTAATTGGATTCTCCTGATAAGTTTGCGTTGGTTGCTTCAGGATTGTATCCACCTTTATATTTATCCCTGTAGAAGATATTTTCTGCAGTTACGTATACTCTTGCTGCTGTTACAAAAGCGGTTTTGAAATGAGGTTTCAGGTTATACCCGAGATTGATGGTACGCACGCTTACATAATCGGATTTATACAACCAGTCCGTATTCACGATGCTACCAAAAGATGTTTTGTAATTACCCCTGGTCTTTACATCTACATCAAGTGCATTTTGTGTATTGCTCATTCCCGTGAGGTTCATCGCACGGCCAAAGAGTGAATAAACATAACCGCCATTTTGCCCTTGCACCAATATGCTCAGATCAAAGTTTTTGTATTTGAAAGTATTCGTTACGCCCCAGATATATTTTGCGCTTGGCCTGCCCACAAAATCCCTGTCTGCCGCGGTGATCTTGCCATCACCATTCAGATCAACATATCTTGGATCACCAACTTTTTGGGTACCGAACATCGGGTATCCTTTATCGATATCTGCCTGAGAAAGCACACCATCCTGACGAACTACATAGATCGCATTGATCGGCAACCCAACCTGCATGATCGAATAAGGCACTTCACCAAAGCCGGGCGTGATCTCGATCTTGGTCTGCTGGCCATCAAGCTTTAACAACTCGTTTTCGTTCTGGCTAAGGTTCAATGACGTATTCCACTGAAATTTGCTTCTCACAATATTTCTAGTATTCACTTCCCATTCCCAGCCCCTGTTTCTCACTTCCCCGATATTAGTGAGGTAAGTGGTATTGCCGCTAAGCGACAAAGATGGGATATACAACAACAGGTCTTTATTTGTTTTTACATAGTAATCAAAACTTGTGGTGATGCGGTTGTTGAACAACGTTGCATCAATACCAAAGTTGTTGGTATATGAACTTTCCCAATGAAGATCCGGGTTAGTTACACCATTCACCCCACTGCCCAAAACTACTGCTCCGCCAAAGTTGTAGTTAAAGCTTCCCAATGTCGCCAGCCATGAATAGTTTCCGATACTGTTGTTTCCATTGGCGCCGTAGCTATACCTTAATTTCAAATCGTTGATTGGTTTTACCCTGAAGAAATTTTCCTGTGAGATTCTCCAGCCTGCAGAGAATGAGGGGAAGGTTCCATAACGATGTTCGCTACCAAACCTCGAAGAACCATCACGGCGGATACTTACAGAGGCAAGATATTTTCCATCGTAATCATATTGAAGCCTTCCGAAATAAGAGATCAATACGGCCCTTGCTTCGTTGGTAGTACCTGTAGAACCGGTAGGTAACGTAGTATTGCTGAAGTTCGTGTAATTGGCTCCTGAAGACAAACTTACTTTATCGATCTTATAATTATTATAAGAATAACCAGCTATCGCATTGATGTTATGTTTCTTGAAACTGTGTACATAATTCAGCGTATTCTCATTTACGAAATTTTGTTTGCGATAAGAACTATAAGAACCACTGATGCTTGACAGAGAAGTGGTGGAAGGAATATAACTTTTTGAAACGTTATCCGCGTTGTCAAAGTTAAAAGTCGCTTTTGCGGTAAGGCCTTTTACAAATTCCACTTCGAAATATGCGGAAGCAAGGGTACGGAAAAGGCTTGCATCACCGGTACGGTCAAACCTTCCGGTTTCATCTGCTGCACTTCCTGCCCAAAGATACCTGGTAGTGTAACGTCCATCAGGCCCGAGGTTGGCGCTTTCCTGTACTGGAGCCATTGAGACGATCTTGTGCAAAGTGTTGTCTTTACCTTCGATGCCCGGATCCTGCTTGATCGAATATGAAGGAGAAATATTAATACCGAACCTCATATTTTTTGTAAGGTTCACATCAACGTTCGCTCTTGCTGAATAAGTCTTGTAGGTCATATTCTGAACATACCCTGTATTGTTTTGGTGAGTACCGGAAACATAGTAGCGAACTTTTTCATTTCCTCCGCTTGCTGTCAATTGATAATTCTGAAAATTCCCTGTCTGGAAAATTTTATCCTGCCAATCGATATAATCCAATCCCGGATGCCCCGGAAGATCCCATCTGTCATCATACATAAGGCTTGTATTGTACACGCCCGGGGCCAAACCGAGGATAGCTCTTTTTTCCGCATTGGTCTGGTTGGCTGTTCTGCCGGTACCTGAAGCAACCCATGCCGCATCGATGTATTCTTTATCGCGGGCAATCCATTGTTCTGCATTCAGCAGGTCTACTTTTTTGGCTACGCTGGTGATCCCTGTGTACGCATTAAAGCTGATCTGGTTCTTTCCGCGTTTTCCTTTTTTGGTAGTGATCAACACCACACCATTAGATGCACGTGAACCGTAGATAGCCGCAGCGGCAGCGTCTTTCAATACCTGTATTGTTTCAATATCATTCGGATTGATATTATCCAAAGGGCTTCCGTTATCAAAGTTACCTGCAGAATTCACACTTTCAGTTGTAAGCGGAAAACCATCCACCACATATAATGGTTCGTTGCTTGCGCTCATGGAACCAGTACCGCGGATGTTGATGCTGAAAGGTTTTCCCAGTGCACCTGTTGTTTGTTTTACCTGTACACCGGCCATCTGCCCGATGAGTGCCTGATCCACCCTTTGTACAGGGCGTTCATCCAGGTTATCCGCGTTGTAAGTAGAAACCGCACCGGTAATATTTCTTTTTTTCTGAGTACCATAACCAACAACAATTACATCATCAAGTTGTTTGCTTTGTTTTGTCAAAGACACCGTAACATCATTGCCTTCGGCAACGACCATCTTGCTGGAGAAATTGATATGAGAAAATTCGATCTCTACTTTTTTTAATAAAGAAGGTACATTCAGGGAGAAGCTACCATCGCTTCCTGATTTTGTCCTGATCTCCGTACCTCTTACGGATACGGTTGCATCAGCAACTGAATTTCCGGAATCGTCTTTCACTTTCCCGGTGATCTGCCGTACCTGCGCCGTTACCATGGCAGGTAAGAGCAGAGCGAAGAGGCAAACAAGCAATGCCATTTTTTTCATATCAAGCGTTTTTATGTTGTTGGTAAAAGTCACCGGTTGTTGAACCGCCATAATCGAAAACAAATACATCTACCGATTCAAAAATATCTGTTGCAATATGCAACGGCATTATTATTTGAGGAAAGCGCTGGCTTGGTAAAAGGGGGCAAGACCTTTTGAAGATGTAAATTCTTTGTTCATTTCTGGCAATTAAATAATCGATGGTATAAAAATAAGTTTGTGTTAACTATCAGCTATCATGCTCCGTCCTGTGTTTTGCAAATTATGGCATCCTGTGAAGCCCTTCGCTACGCACTTTCCAATGGCCATTTGCGGGTATTCCCACATTCATCTTTTTATCATCATCATATCCCGCACACATCATTGCGATCGCCGTAAGCAATCCTCCATTTCCCGGAAGATAAACGGTAAGCCTGTCATCCTGGTAATTATGCCCGTTGGGCAAATAAGTATTTGTTTGAATATCCATGAGTAAAGCGTCAATGGCCTTCTCCGGCATATTCAATCGTGAGGCTGTCATCGCCGTCATTGGAAAATCCCAGCCCCAGGTTTTGCGCCATGACCAGTTATCCCATATCCAGTTGAAAGTATTTTTCATCAATACCGTATCCAGTTGTGCTGTTTTAGGAAGCATCCCATAAGCTCCAAATACAGATGGATGATCAGTTCTGAATTCCAGATTGGTGTAAGAATCAGTGGCCGATTCTGTAAACAGATATTTATCGCCCTGCACCGGAAGTGGTGATAATTGCGCTACCACATCATCCCATTTTTTATTTCTTGGCAAACCGCTTCGTACACGCCATTCATTCGCTGTATTCAGCGCCCAGTGCCAGTATACCAATTCGTATGTTGGGTTGAAAGTTTCCTCAGCTTTAAATCTTTCCTGCGCAGCGATCACGCCTTTTCCTAAAACATATTTTCCTTTTGCAGAATCAAAACGTGCGAAGGAAGCCATGAAATCCGCTGTTTCAAAAACGAGGTCTTTATATTTCGCTATAACTTTTGAGTTCATTTTATCTCGATAAACCAATTCGGCGAAATAAATAAAATGTGGTTGTTGCCAGATCAAAAAAGCGCCGATAGAAGATGGCACTTCACGGCCGTCATTATCTGTCATCTTTTGCCAGCGGACTCCTTCGTAGCCCTGCCGCTTCGCGATTGCCCTTGCAGTGTCCACCACTTTTGCATACCACCCCATGCTTTTTTCCAGCAGGTCCGTTCTTCCCCATAAAGCAAAATGTACGGCATGCCACCAATGCATTTCGATGTGAGGTTTGCCAAACCAGCTGTTATAAGTCAGCCCGGTTTCCTGCGGCGGGTAATTTCCTGCGCATTGTATTTTGGTAAGATATTGCGAAAGAACGATCCGGCGTTCGAGCTCAAATGCACGTTTGTCGGTACTTCCGGAGAAATCTATCGCACCGCCGCGTTGCCAGAACGAACGCCATTGCCGTTCGCTGTTCAATTTTGTATTGGTAAAAGTTGGATTACTGACATTGTATCTCACCGGCTCAAATGCACAAGCGAATTCAAAATTATTTCCGGAAGAATTGGGTGTAAGAATAAAATAATGAGCCGCTTTTTGCGAAAGTAAAGCTTTGTTGTTCCAGCTAAGATTTGCGAAATAAGTAGTGGTATCCAGGGAATGTTTTATGCTGGCGCTGTTGTTTTGTTGGTTAACAATAGATGAAGTATGCCAGTCATCATTTTTCCAGTTGTTCCCCATATCGGCCCAGGCACCAGTAGGATAAGGCATTCGCACACGTATTGCAATCTTGCCCTGCCCTACCAATGCCGAATATATTTTCACTGCGATCGCATCGCGTTGCTGATGCCCATAGGTGATCACATCTACGGGAATTTCTTCTACTGTAAAAACAGAATGCAATTCACCTGTCCACATGTTCAACGACTGGCGAATATTTTGGATATCATTGATCGTTGCAAGCGAACCATCTTTTTTGGTGATCTCAAATCCCACATTTGCCAATTGCAACCGATGCAGATTTGCGCGAAAATAATCCGCGGTCTTTTTCTTTTTATCAGCCCCACTTCCATTCTGAACGGCGTATTGAACCGGCCTTCCATTTAATTGATAGGTCTTCAATGCATCTTCAAACACATACCCGTTTGTATTGGGAAAACTATGCCAGCCCCATTCACTTTCTGTTCCGAGCGGAACTCCTTTTTCATATGCATCGGGAAAAGATTGTAACCCGGTAATATCAGCTGTAAAAGCAAATGTTCCATTACCAACAGACAAAGAAGCGAGTGAATCAAAATGATCCACTATCACCGTATGCCTTTCTACCAATGCCTTCCGGTCGATCTTTTTATGCTGGTCCTGAGCCTGCGTGAGGAAAGGCGCAAGAAATATGGCGATACAAATAACGATACATTTTTTCATATATAAATCAACGGTTATATTGAATTGAAATAATCAACAGGGAAGGTTTGCAAAAATAGCCCTGCCGTGGATTCTCATTTAAATTATTTGCCCCATCATCAAATTATTGATATTGCGCAAGACTGTTCAGGTAAAGTTCAAGATGGGTGTAGCCATTTTTAGATATTTTTTTTGCATCCGATTTTTTCGACAGATCAAGTTGGTGAGATTTTTCCCATTCGTCCGGGATGCCATCCCCATCAGCATCTTTTTTGGCTACGCCTGAATTTAAAACAGGCTGCCCTCCGGCATCGTTCTCATTTTTAAATATTTTCCCCTCTGCCCCCAACGATTGCAGGTAGCCAACCAGCCTGTTATCCACAGCATCTCTTTTGATGGATGCTCCTGCAAAACGTAACACTTTCGCAAAAGCATCTTCAGCACTTTCGATAGTTATGGCGATCGAAGGCTTGTGTTGAGCAATGTTGGTGAGTGTTGCCCCTTTCTTTACAAAATCGCTATCGCTGACAAGTTGCCCATTCAATTTTCCGTCTTTATCGAGATCTGTTTTATTTCCTGAATGATAAACGTGGTCCGTTGCGGTAAACATGGCAAGAAAAGAATCTGTTGAATTCGGGCCGGCGATAAAATAATTGTTGATGATATCCTGGTAATGATGTTCGGCTGAATGGCCGCCTACAAAACCGCTGTTGCCCCAGTTGTAAACAACGTTATTGATATACTCAATAGCCGCTTTGGCTTTGGGGTTTCGGCTTTGGTTATCGATCCACAGGCAATGATGCACGGAAAGATTTTTTGGTCGTTCCAGCA
>Ga0247741_1001490_pt1 | contig 12982 bp, 4 predicted proteins | sample UWRJL213509R2_FD_180945 | JGI IMG/M metagenome (GOLD analysis project Ga0247741, IMG submission 180945) | Plant litter microbial communities from Arlington Agricultural Research Station in Wisconsin, United States - UWRJ-L213-509R-2 | ecosystem: Environmental > Terrestrial > Plant litter >... | reverse complement strand
TGTGCAACTGTGCAAGGCTGCGCCAGTTAGCGTTCTATGCTATTCTGTAATATATAATCCGAATTTGTAGTATGTAACTTTAGTCCTTGAGTTGGGAGTTTACTCCAAACAAAGTCAGCGCCTGACATCCGCGGGGAACAGATTCGCAAACGTCCTCGGTTGCACTCAAGGCAAAGTTTCAGCTGACAAATTCATCATTGAATGAATGTATCAAAAAAAGTTATCTCCAGTTACGTTTATAGTGTGCTAGTTTTTTGTAGAATGGGGGTTCAAGAGAAAAGAAACGTTATACCTATGCAAGGCAAAACCCTCTACGAATACGCAATTTAAGAGTTTTGAAGGAGTATGGAACAAAGAAGCGGGATTGACGTGGACAATCAAAGGTAGCTTTAAGAGAAGAGTCAATATTGTAAGTGGGGATGCGAATTAAAATAGGAGGGAGAGTAGATGAATTGGCGTTAAGACAGAGACCATGTCTGTTAAAGGCGACCACTAGAACATAACTAAAGACTCCTTCATACCTAATGACTTTCAAAGCACGATAGGAATAACTAGGAGTATATCCTCCTAGCTGAATGACTTGACCATAATAAAGAATCTTTTCACCGAAAATGGCGGGGTGGTAGGTAAGAGTATACGCAACCCCTTCATCTTCGGCATGTGCCAGCGTCATGACTGAAGAGTCTACGCCTAACGCAAAAGGTCCATCCATGCTGGGCGGAAGGGACAGAAATCTCCAATCCTTGACGATGATGGGAGTAATTCGAGGCCCTAAGTGTTCGATGCGGCTGGGATATGGAGAGTCCAGCACCTCAATAACAGTGGATGGCGCTTCAATCACCGTTACGGAAGAGGTAGATGTAGTGGATGTATTGGAGGATGGCTGGTGAAGTTCTTCCCTATGGTAAGGCGATGGAGGTGAAGAGTACAGTGATGATGTTGACGAAGAATAGAATAAAGGTGGCTCAGGGCAGAGTGTAGCATTGGGATCGAAAAGATACTGAGAATTGAGTGAAGCGGGTGGAGTAGGAAATGCGTCCAGAGGTGAAGGTTCATTTGGCGCGATAGAGGTGGACAGAAGAGTGCGTGCGTTGCGCTGTAACTCAGCTTCGCGCTGACGCTCTCTGCGAAGCATGGAGTCAATAATCTCATGCTCTCTCTCAGCATGGCATTGATTGTCCCTATGGAGCATTATGTTGACGCGAGGTGGGTGAAGTGAGGCAGAAGTGTTGGATGAGCGGGAGGAGACAGGAGTATTAAAGCGGTTTGAGTTAGCGTGAGCACGAGGTGGACGTGAGAGTTGATAGAGAGTGAATAGGTTCACCAAGTCTGCATTAATCTGCGACTCAGCACAGTGGTCAGAAGTGGCAGAAGAGGGACTGTCCATGGTGGTGAGTGCGAATTAGGGAGGTGTTGTCGTCCGAGACAAATTATGAAGTCTTTTTATATGCGTGGTAATTTTTGTTTGGAGTCGATCTTTACGTTAGTTGTCTGAGCCATTTGGGTCGTCAGATTCAGATCTACTTGAATCGGTGCCTGATGAATCAAGTTCTGGTTCAGAGGCTAGGCCTAATTCAAGATTCTCTCGCATAAAGACATGCTGTCTCGTTATGTAGGGTAAAAGCCGGAAAGCGGCGTAAGTATTCTGTAGTGGGGATCCGTCCAATTCGCACAGTCTATAGTTTCCACCCTTGGTGACTTCTGTAATTTCATAGGGACCAATATAGCGTGGTTTATGTTTTCTATCATGCGACATCTCAACTGCTGTATTGCGTACCAAAACAAGCTCCTCTTCTTTGTATACATTCCGGCTCAGCCGATGCTGAAATCGTTTCTCAAAAACTTCCTTTGAACTGAATCGCGCCTTCTTTAAAGTTTCGGCTGCCCTCTTTACATCCTCCGGATGCTTTGAAAGTTGCCGGGCTCTTAAGACCAGTAATTCAGATGTTGTTAAACCTCTTCTAAATTCTTCTACCAAAAATGTAGCTTCAGCAAGATCAAGCGGTAGAATTGGATCGGTTCCATGGAGTAGCTGAAAGGGGGAGAATCCTGTAACTCTACTAACGGTGACCCTATCAGCGAAGACCATGCCCGCAACCTGATCCGGCCAGGTAGCTATCTTTCCCTTACAGGCCTTCACAATTGCTTCTCTTAAAATAAAGTGTCCTCTCTCTACTACTCCGTTAGCATGATGGTTATAGGGTGTAATCTGTATCTGAGGTACCCCTAGTCGTTTTAATAACTTGTCAAATGCTTCCTTTACTTCCGGTCCGTTATCTGTAACCACATGAAGGGGTGCCCCATATCAGCAGTAGATCTGTTCCCAAAAGAAGGTGGCCAGGTTCTTGGCTGTGGCGTTTCTCAGGGGCCGCGCTTCGCACGTTCCAGACAAGTCATCTTTCGCGGCTACAATGTATCGGTAACCCCGGGCAGGGGGCATGTGCATAATGTCGATGTAGATTTTTGCAAATAGTATAGAGGGTGCAGAGATAGTTAGGGGGCGCTCAACTCTTTTAAGACTTCGAATCTGACACTCATGACAGGATTTTACATGGTGATGCACATCTGCGCGTAAGTGTGGCCAGAAAAACCTATTTCGAACGACTTCATATACTGCCTGAACTCCCTTATGTCCTAGGTTTTCATGTGCATGTAATAGGATAGAATTCTTTTGACCTGGCTCTACTATAACTAATAGAGGAGGCCGGTGCCCATTTCGTTTGTAGAGACGCTGATCTTTAATAAAGAATTCCATGGCTTTAGCTAAGAAACGCCGTTTTGTTTGCACATTGTCAATTACTGGCGCCTGTAAAGTAGATAGAAATCGATAAATATTCTGGATCATATTTTCTTGAGTAGCGCGTGCAGTTAGACATTGGAATGAGGGTGCGATATTATCTTGTAAGGAAATGGTATAGGAGTAGTGCTGATGTGTATGGGAGGAATGGATAGGGAAGGGAGGAAAGTAATGCGTAGGAATCAACATAAGTAAAGCGATGTCATCCAGCCAGGAATCATCATCATCTTCAGCTATTTCATTCTCTGCGAGACCTCTTCTTGAAAGAGCATCAGGTCCTTTATGTCGCTCAGCAGGGACATGAATAAGCTTGAAGTCAAACATTAAGATCCCTTGAATCCAGCGATTAATAGCAGCACTGGGTTGAAGGTCTGGTTCATTCAGCATTCCCTTAATATACTGGGCATCAACTTCGACATGTAATTGTTTAACTCCTATTATATATATACGCCAATGTCGTAGCGCTCTGTAGAGTCCAAAGAGCTCTAGTTTAGGCTGAGAATATCTTGACTCTCTTTCGCTCATAGGGATAGAACCGTATCGGGCAGGACGACGATGTCCTTTGTTATCTAACTGAGATAAGATCATTCCAGCAGCGTCCGTACTTGAGTCTACCGATAGGACTACTGGCTCATCTGATGTATAATTAATAGGATGTAGAGCTGGTGCAGATGCCACCAGCTTCTTGATATAATCGAAAGCCTCTTGACGACGTTGGTCCCAGATGAAATCCTTTCCGATATGGTATAGTTCTGTGAGTGGACGAACAATCTTTGAATAATTAGGTATCCAAATTCTCACTGTCCCACATAGTCCGAGAAAGCGGCGAACTTCTTTAGGTGTGGTAAGGGTTGGCCATGTTAGGATTTTAGAAACCTTATCTGTATCGGGGATTCGACCTTGGGCATTGCATTTCTGGCCTATAATTAGAACCTCTGGTAGACAGATCTGGGCTTTATTAGCAGCAAAAGTGGCACCCGCACATAAAACCCGATGCATTATGCGGTGGACATCTTCAGCATGCTCCCATATAAATCGGCGGATTCCTGGGTTCTGAGGAAGGGTTTCAGGTTTGCCGTCCGGTTCAAGGTACTGGCTTTGGGGTCCCTTGATGGGCAAGTCATCAATGAAGATGTTCGCTTTATTTGGGATTTCGTCATGCAGGATCATTACCATACATTTTTGAAACTCTGCCGGCGAATTGGTATAGCCTGTGGGTAGGGACGTGATTTGTAAGAGCCCCAGGGGAGTCATGAACGCTGTGAGATCCCTGCTTTTTGGGTGTATCTTACGTGCATCAAATCCCCAAAATAAATCAAAGACTGTGTAACACTGGCGCCCAGCAAAAGATTCTACAAAGTCATCCACAATTGGTAGCATTCCAGCGTCCCGCACAGATATAGCATTCAAAGGTTGTAAGTCGTGTACTATCCTGAGCTTTCCATTTTTCTTAAGGACAACGAACCAGCGAGAACGGTATGAGGATTGACTCTGTTCATAGACTTCAGCTGTTATTTTTAGCTTAATAACGTCTAACACTCGCTCCAGAAGTCCTGGTGGAATTGCAATATTTTTATGCTCCCAGGGAACATGTGGTACCATAGGTATAATATAAGGTGAAAAATAAGATTCTTTCAAGGTGCCTCTCTCAGCGTCCTCAAAAGCGATTCCCATTTCATTGGTAGTCATAATCCATTGAAATAAGGTCTCTTCTTCTGGCGATAGAAATCCAATAGAATTGACTTTTAATTCTTTCATTCGCTCCTCTGTAATTCGTTTGGTTGGTGTGAATGGTGGTGGATTATAGGGTAATGGGAGCAAGGTTAGAAGGGGATCCTGTGGAATTTCACGGCGTACATAGCAATCTGTAGGAAACGAGGTAGATACTGGATGGATTTTCTTGTCTACTCGTTTATATGCCCCAAAAGTATACTGGAATGTATTGGATCGCTCATTGTTGGTGGGGAATAAGATGTAGTAATCGTCTTCTTCCAAAGTTGCATCAAAACTTATAGAAATATCTGGTTTTTGGTCCTCTGTAAGGATATTCCTCGGAATAGATGGTTTAAGAAAGAAAACATGATAATGTGATGGAGGAACGGAAGTTGACATAGTAATTAAGTCATTACACTTGCCTAGATCTGTAGATTCCTGATAGCAAGATAGGCGCCTAGCTGTCACTACCGATTCGTCTCTCGGGAGTGGTAATTTAACAGTGCACGGCTCCGAGGGTGTAAACGGTAATCTATTATTAGACTTAGGTACCGCACTTGGACTTGCGCTAATTTTGTGGCCATTAAAATTCGACGCGGGGAACATGATTGAAGCTCGAGTTCGAGCCGTGTTTTCCGCAGGGAACATGATTATTTTGCTGCTTAGACTCTCTCGCGAACGTGTATGAGTCTTTATAGACTGCTGTTCCTCAGGATTGAGCAAACTTAAGTTGGGCTTTACATGTAACTGTGATACGGACATAAATTCACGCATTACAAGTAAAGAGCTAACTAAGTTTTGATAAAACTCATGTAAAAGTATAGGACAGTGTAGGAGATAGTACAAGGCATAAGCGGTTACGAAAGGTGAACGAAGATATTGACATGTCGAGAAAGATGGGCATGGATGGTGGTACACTAAGCAATGGCACTCGAGCCACCAATTGTCAGTACAGTCAAGCATATAAGAGACATCGTAAGGGTCGTAAGGTGACTTAACGTGCATGGACACGCAAGCTCTGAGAATATGATCGAGAACCGAAACAAGAAAACATAAGTAACATAGAGAATCGCGTAGAACGAAAGGGAATTTGTTTAATAAAATGGCATATGTGGTCGGCGGCGGTGACGAACTCGGAGATGAACGAAAGTGGGGGAATAACGGACTGTAGGTCTTGGGCATTTCCTGGAGAGAAGTTAGTAGTGCGAGTAAATCAAAAATTAAGCGCGCACCCCAACATCCGCTCCAGCTCGAGTCAAGTCTCTTGCTCATCGTTATCTCCTTCCGCTTCCATATCTTGCTCCCCATCACTGGCGTCAAGGTCGATGTCATACACTGTGATGTCGGTAGGAGGGATGATTTCGTCGAGAATGTGCGTTTGAATGCACTGGTAGTCATACTCGTACCGGAATGGGATGTTGAGTAAGACGAGAAGCTCGCGAGCGATAGGGGAGCTATGTTCGCGCAGAAAAAAGTCATACGCTGCTGTAAAATAAATCGCCTCGTCTGTGGTGAGTATGCACGGGTGTTTACCCGTGACTGTGTTAAGAGATACTTGCTTGAATACGTCACGAAAGCCGCGAAAGCCGAGAACACGAAAGAAGTTCTCGTACGTGTCCATAAGCTGGTTAATCATGCGCTGACAGCTAACGAGATAGTGGAGGTGAAAGGCCCAAGGATTGACGTGGTTGGTCGTGTGGCCGGCGCGTGCAAGTAGCTGAGCCGGAGTGTCTCCGTGGAACAGATCGTGATAGTCGAATGGATGGACAAGCGTGTCCCAGTCGGGCTGTCCTTCTATAGGCATGACGGGCAAATGATCTTGCCCGGCCTGAAGCATGAGGAGGTCAACAGTGGCTCCGGTAGCGAGTCCGATTGTGTTCTGGTACAGCGGCAGATATCGAATGAAGCGAAATGCTTCCTGTCGTTGTAAGGCGCCAGTGTAGAGGAAGGACTCGGCGAGGTCGTGTTTATCGCGCTGCTCCGCAGGTGAGAATACGGCCTGGAAATGAGGGAGACGAGGCGGATGGAGCTGGGGTAGAGCAAGATATGGGTTGATGTGGAGTGGATAGTCGGGATTGACAAGGTTCTGAACGCGTGTAAACTCCTGCGCAGTCTTAAAAGTGGTGAGACGCGGGTTGTATAAGAACAGCATGGCGATACTTAACAAATCTTCGACCATAGGGTGTCGATCGAGAGGTTGCCCACGTGAGTCCACCCCAAATCGCACATGTTCCTTCAACAGCCGTTCGGGCACGGACACCCCTTCTGGATAGAAGGGTACTCCAGCCAAGTAAGCAAATATGTCGCAAATGAAAGCGTGATGGTGTGGGTCGATAGCTTTGAAAGCGTCGTCCATATAAGATGTGTGAGGTAGGGGGAAGAACTCGACATGCTCGATCCCATAGTCCCTATAATGCAATAGAGCGAAGCGATCATAAGCATCGAATTGGTCGGTGGGGTAGAGCTTGACGTAGTAGTTGGTGCTGCCTAGATCGTCGGTTACGCGTCCATATCCTAGAATGCCTGCGTAGGTATCATGTGTGCGTTGAGATTCTTCAAAGTCGTAGTAGCGATCGGGGTAATGTGGCATGTGTCGAATAACGTATCGCTTCAAGGGTGTCGCAGTGAGCCCGTCAGCATTGGGTACTAGGAGTTCCTGCTCGTGTGTTCGCACCGTTCCGTCTGCATATTCGACAGTCGGTTCGGGCGGTGGTGGCGGTGGCAGAATAACATCCGGATAGGGAGTATATGTTTCGGCGCTTAGTAGAAGATCAATTGGCGCCAGAGGTGAGGTGGCGACCAGACCGTTAAGCGTCGTGGGCAGTGTTGACTGCCCTAGTGTCAACTCTGGCGGAACGGCAGGAAGGTCGGCGTCAGTTATCATATCCCAAGATTCGTCACGACTGACGGCCGGCTCGGTAAGGCCAAGGGGATCAGGGTTTTCGATGAGAGGGAAGATGGGGTTGATAAGGTGCCGTGGTGTGTAGGAAGGGGAACCGGTTGCAACGGCTGCGATATCCAGACGTTTTGCGACTGCAAGTGCCATGGAGAAGAGTCGTTCTATTCCTGTAAAGCGGTAGAGGGGCTCCTCGTCTCCGTCTTCCGAATACTTCTGACCGTCGTCTATGATACGCCCGCTGATCCTAATGCCACATGGAAATTTCTTCTCCCGTCGTAGCATAGCCACGATATCGTCCAAGGTTTTGACAGAATGGGCATCGAGGGCCATACTGTGCAGTGCAGTGGGAAGAGAGGTGAGGAAATGGGCGCGCGCATAGGTGAGATTGTTGTTCGAGTACGCAAAGAATCTCTCGGGATCCAGACCAGGGCCTTCCACCATCGAAATGAAGTAGTCGTGTGGGTACTGGGTGGACACTAACTTGCCGCTCTTGTGGTTCACGAAGGGGCCATAGGCTAGGAGCCAAGAATCGGCCTCAGCGTCGGCGATGCTGAGGTATTCTGGGAACTGTAGCGCGATATCGGAATGTAGAGGTAGGCCCGCTGGTCCAATACGAGGATCGTAGTAAGTGAAGAGCTCCGGGGGAAATCCATCATGCGTATCGAGGACGCTCTGTGCAAGATTGGCGGCCGTATTGATTAGGTACCGCGTCCTGAATTTGTTGGACGACAGGGCTCGAATGAGCGCTGGCATCGTTGAGTTGATGTCTGCGTCATAGGGTTTAGCGTCATTCGGCGAGGGCGAGAGGATGGGGTAATGACCTAGAGTGTCGTCTGGCTCGGATTCGCTAGTCTCCCCTTCCTCCATTTCCTCCAGCGCCTGCTTCCTCAACATCTCATCTCTTTCGACCCTCGCCACTCCTTCCTCAATCTCCTTCGATAGTCCCATAAGAACCTCAGCTATCTGAGCTTGAAGGTCCGGCATGGGTGGTAGGGGCATTCGGGTGGGCAAAGGTGCACGGCCCGACAACAACGCGGTAAAGACATGGAGACGTGGCACCGCTGCCTCTAGCGCTGGAATGCTGGAGTCCGTCGAGGTTGTAGACGCCGTAATAAGAGGTGGCGGACTGGAAGCAGACGAGGATTGTTCGTCATCGGAGAAGTCAGCAGGTAGAGGGGGTAAGGAGAAGTCGGGAGGGGGTAAGGAAAAGTCAGGAGAGGGTAAGGAATCGGACTTGAGTGGTGGTGGAGGGCAAGAGTTGAGATCGATGGTGGAAGATGTAAACGTGTCGATAGTGTGAATACAATGTATAGCAGCGGCTGGAAGTGGAGATGCTTCAGCCACTTCGTGATCTTGATCGATTGCGGCTGTGTCGCTATCGGTGGCTGTGTCGGCGCTTCCAGTCGAGGTGCGAGACGCCTGTAAGTGATTCAAGATCTCGAATGGGGTAGTAGAATCCTCGGGTACGACGAGGAATACATATATCTGGCCCGCGACCGTAAATACTCGATCGCGCGCCGTGATATTCGCCTGCGCCTCTTGTCCGACGAGTTCTAGGAAGGTAATAGGATTTGAACCATCGCGGCGTCCAACTCCTGCGAGAACAATGTCGTCAGATTTAATAGTAGCTAGTATGTGCTGGTCCGGGTGATCGAGAGCAAATTTGTGGAGTTCACGAGTATGATTGACGACAAAATGGATAGCCGGGAGGACCTCAGAGTTGGTGTTCTCGAAATTGAACTCGAGCGTTGGGGATGGCTCGGGAGAGGGCATTTCTGGGATTTCTATAGTTTCTCGATTATTATTTTCGCATTGCTTCTCTACTTTATAGATTTCAAGAGGGTGTGGCGCAGTAATAGTTCCCATAGTACTAGAGCTGAGGTTTCCTAGAGTAGAATTTACGGCCGCCACATATTGGGTAGTGAAATCTATATAGTTTAGATCTCCTTCTTCTGATTCGTAGCCTCGTGCTACGGATGGTGTTTCTTCGGCTTCATGATAAGGCAGCGCAGACAGGCTGGACGTCGATTCTAGAGGCTCAAGTTCAAATCCGGCTTTCTCAAAAAGATTTGGGACCATTATTATCCCCTTAAACCGGCTGCAAGACTTTTCACTATCATCCTCGGATGATTCTGATAGTGAATTTAAATGCCTAGCTAATCTTAATACATCCTTTTTACTGCGTAGCTGCGAGAGAGGGTCTATCTGCTCTAGACTTCCTTCTGTATCATATATTTGACGGTCCAGCTTGGAGTTTTCAGGTGCTTTTAAAAACTTTTCAAACTCTAATAAATCCATTAAGTCTAAATCTTTGTCTTGGTTAGCTGCGGCTATGGTGAGTAATCTTACTTGGCGGACTGGAGGGAAGGTCCTAGGTGTCCATGACTCCGGAGTGACGAAAACTTCATATTTTGCCTTATGAGTTTTAGGATCTTTGAATATTAAAAAGGTACCTTTCTCCCTTTCATCGATTGTAACAAGATTTCCTCGCTGCCACGGCCTTCCGAGTAATAAATCGAATGGGACTCGTTCTCCTACATAGATATTTGAGTAGGTAGTGACCCCTCCGCATGATAGTGGTACCCTCTCGATTAATCCTTTAAGAAATCCTTCACCGCCGTTTGCATCATTCATAAGTATTCCTTTACTTAAATCAATGGGTAGGCGTAAATTACTGAGGGCCAGTGCTTCACTTATTACATTTAATTGAGATCCTGTGTCGATTACTGCCTGGATTGGGCGACCGTCGCATTTAAGTGTAAGTCGAATTAATAATTCGTCATTCTTGTAGTTTACAGCCTTTTCTCCAGTATATACTGCAGGTATTTTCTCTGGAAACGAGACTAACTGGCTTGTAAGCAAGGGAAGTTTTGGAGTATTCTTTAGCCGTATATATTCCTGTAGTGCGGATGATAACTCTCTAGACGAACCTAATATTTTACTAAGAGGTAGGGCTACTTGAGTGTTCAATATTTCGCGTACTATGGCTTTAGTATCTATCTGTGCGGAGATTTCTGACTGACGGGGGCCGCTGCGTTTCTCTGGCTTTTCACGAGCTGTATTATTGGCTGTATCGGATGGTACAGGGGGCCGAGAAGTAATATCTGCTACAGTAGGCTGGGATACTGTCTGGGATCGATTAGTGGAAGGTTGAGGCGGAATTTCTAGATCACGCATAGGATAATCTTCATTAAACCGAATTCGTCGAGCATCAAATGGTACTGGATCCGCTGGTACTACAATTTCTTCAATTTCCTGGATATCAACTATTGGTGAGCTAAGGGGTTTGGGAGGTGGCTGAGGGCGCTTTTCTTTAGGATGTTCTATAGGCTGATCTGCCAAAGGACCAGATGATCGTGTCCGCAATCCTCCACGTGACTGTCTATTTCCATCTTCGGCATTAGATTTTCCGAGTTTGGAAGGTACCTTAGTGATCTTCTTTCTATATTGGGTTGTACTTTTTGTACTGCGCTCTACAGGGTAAACTTCAAGGTCATCATGTTCTTCATTGCTAAATGAATCATAGTCTGAGGCAGAATATTGAGAGAAGGTGGGATATGTTCCAGCCAGTGCGACTGATTGACCATAGCGTGTATAAGGTCCATCGTCATGATCATCAGTATCGGGCCAGTCTATATTCGTGGGTGGATCGTTTCGTGTAATATCTGCCCCAGCCTCAGCATGGAGTGTTAGAAAATTTACCGTGGAATAAATTCCTACTAGTTGCATTCTTTCCACAACATCCATTAAAGTTTCGTTTGTGCGCCTGATGATCCGTCTCCCATCTCTTGCAAGATATTTCCTAGAATTTTCATCATACCTAATAATATCTCGTTTCATTAAGTCAGTCATTTTTGGGCATTCTCCTAGCATATGGTTTGGATCTCCACATCCAAAGCACCGAAAGTCACGGGAACCAGGAGGTTGGGATGCAAATGGCAAGGACCGCTGGTCTGACAATCCGCCAAGGGGCATTCGATTTGGATATGATAAGTTTGGAGGGGGGTTAGGGTAGGATGGATTGGTAGGGGGATTAGGGTAGGATGAATTAGTAGGGTGATTGGGATAGGATGAATTGGTAGAGGGATTAGGATATAGCATTGAAGGGGGTACAGATTGGGGCATACTGGCTGTAGCTGTGTACATAGAATGGCTAGAAGGATTATCATGACGGGGATCCTTCTGATACATTGAGCAATAAGTCCAGAGGGGTCACTGCTGAGTGCTTTATAATAAAGTAAGCCGTAATTTGGATCATCTATTGACATAGTATTCAGCTTGGAAATAATGCCTTCTATTTCTTCTTGAGGAGCTGAGATAACCCGAGTTCTATCCTCTTTAATTTGGTGAGTAGCTGGCTTTCGACTGGACTTTCTATATTTATCTAATTTCTTTCGGTTTATTTTGTGCTTCTTGTGATCCTCTCTCTCAGAATCAGAATTGGATCCACTATTGTCTGAATTACTACCAGAGTCAGAGCTAGGATACTCCAATTCGTGGGTACGAATAAATTTGTTAGGAAGTTGTAGCAACCGATCTGAATATTTTCCTCTCTTGAAGTGCGACTCTGCAACTCCAGCAACCTGACTGATAGACCATGGATTAGAAGCATCATGAGCTGGGTGCCGTGAGAATAGCTTATCTTCAAAGAAGGTTCGCAGACTAGCTGGGATTCCAAGCCAAAAATATCCATGGTACTCTGTATCGGTGATGTATTCTCTATTATGAAGATGTCCAGCACGGGCCATATAATTTCGATAGTATTCTTTCCACCGTTCTAGGTTTTTGAGACGATGGGAACTGGCTTCACTAAGGAAATCAAGAAAGTCGCCAATGCTATATTTGTTATCTTCTTTTTCCGCATCATAATATTTCAATATATCTGCTTCCAGCAATTGCCAGTTAGGAGTAGAATAATGTGGGGAGGACTCTATAAACTCTCTAACTTGGCGAGAGCAATATTCCAATACACCTTCACATTTATCCTCTTCTAAAATAATATGGTGAATATCGAGTAATCGATTATATTGTTTAATAAACGAAGTAACTTGTGTATACTTTCCTTTAAACTTCTTTGGAGCTTTCTTATCACCTATGAGAGGCATATCAGAAAGGGGATTGTGATTGATATTCATATTGACTGCTGGAAAATTAAATGAATGGGTTGGATAAATGAGTGATGGGGCTGACACAACTGCTGTATGGTTTGGAAAGAGGGCAGGGGCTGTAGGTATTGTAAGATCCTCTTGTGAGCTGATGGAGGAAAGTTGATAATCAATATCAGAAATGATAGATGGAGAGGAAATAAGTGGTGAAAGATTCTGAGGTGATGAAAGAGGAGATGAATTCAGGGATTCAAATTGAATAGGGTTTTCAATAGACTGTGTAGATACTAATAAATCAGTATCTAGACTCATATACCAATTTCAGATTGTTGTGAAACCAAATTTCCCCTCGCGGTGGGCTCCAATTATGTCAACGCCAATTTTGTTAGGCCTGGGTTTCCGAGAACGGGCTTATGTTCAAGTATTCCAGTGATTGAGTAATTGGTTTAACAATCTTACGTTTAGAGG
>Ga0247741_1001489_pt1 | contig 12982 bp, 18 predicted proteins | sample UWRJL213509R2_FD_180945 | JGI IMG/M metagenome (GOLD analysis project Ga0247741, IMG submission 180945) | Plant litter microbial communities from Arlington Agricultural Research Station in Wisconsin, United States - UWRJ-L213-509R-2 | ecosystem: Environmental > Terrestrial > Plant litter >... | reverse complement strand
CTGTTTTCAACGACCAAACATGTGCTGATATGAAGAATGCCCGTGCGGCCTTGACAGTTTCGTCCAGCAATGTGCGTGATTACCTTCATCGTGAGTGATGAGTAGTATTCGCCCACAATTCCTAATTGAACATATCACTCTAGTTGAACATATCACTCTAGATGATCGCGTCAACTGGGAGACGAGGAATAAGATCGTGACTCTACTGGAGAAGGATCCCATATTTTCTAAATCCTCAAGGTTCGTTAGTATTGTGGAAATACGGCAGTTCGCCTATTTACTTTCATGCAGAGCGTTCATGACGAGGACCGAGCTCTATGAACATGGTCTGGCGGTAACGAACAGGATATACGAACTCCAGGTTATCCACAACTGGAGTGAAGAGGAAGTCAGGGTAGCATTTGGTCTAGTCGATGAGCCACTCTCCATTTATTTGCATAATGTCGGTAAGAGCGCCGATTACCTTCAATATTCAACATTCTATATCTCAATCGGTATACAGCTTTCCAACCCATCTTCATGCTCCAAGCCGGGCCAAACCTTCTGAAGAAGTATGCTGATCTCATTTCGACCCGAGCAATCGTTGGCTGTTACATGCAAACTGAGTTGGGGCATGGAACGAATGTCTCCCGACTTGAAACTACAGCTACCTTCCTCCCCGAATCGCAAGAGTTTGAAATACACTCGCCGACGCTCACGAGCTCCAAATGGTGGATTGGTGGGCTGGGCAAGACGGCGACGCATGGAGTCCTACAGGCAAAGTTAATTCTGCCAGACGGGAAAGATATGGGACCGCATCTGTTCTTCATGCAGCTCAGGTCGCTAAGTGAGCCATCTTATTTCTCTTTTGCATATTAGTGTTCTAATCTTCGTTCAGAAGACCACAAGCCACTTGCTGGAATCACCATCGGTGATATTGGTGCGTCATCTTTCTTGAGCGGCTTTACTAGGCGAATTTAATGTCTCCAAAGGCCCAAAGGCAATGGGAGGATCAGCACTTATCGACAACGGTTATGCCCGCTTTGACCATGTCCGAATTCCAAAGGAAAATATGCTTTCCGGCTTCGCCCAAGTTACAGATGACGGCCGTTACATCCAACCTCCTCATGCTAAGCTGAGCTATGGTGGTGTGCGCATATGAACAGTTTCCCATCCACGAATACTAATCTGACCTCACTAATAGATGCTTTACATTCGAGCCAAGTACGAGCTTTTACTTCTCAATCACGGTGGCCCCTGCTTTACGCCCTATCAATAGCATGGTTACGACTGGAGGTTTTTTAACCGCAAAGGGTTCGATTCTCTGGCCATTTATAGTGATTCCTTGCTAACTGCGATCCTTTTTAGCCGCCACTATAGCCATCCGCTATGCTACAGTCAGACGGCAAGGCGAAGTCGGATCTGACGGTCTGGAGAAACAAATTATCTCTTATTCGTCCGTTTACTATCGACTTCTTCCGATTCTTTCACGGGCGTACATGTTCATCCAGCTCGGTCGTACATTGGTCCATCTCCCGTGTACATGACAGATCTCCCATTTCTAACGGTGGCCCTATCTTTATACAGTCACAATCTTTCAACACAATGGCTGAGCGACTCAAGAAAGGCGACGCTTCCCTTCTCGGAGAGTTACACGCCACGACCAGCGGCCTCAAGGTGTATGTCAGCACCAACGGAGTTCAAGACATTGAAACTGCCCGGCGGTCAATGGGTGGCCATGGATACAGCGCATTTTCCGGGTTGGGGAAGATCTATGCAGATTACTTGCCCAGCGTCACGTATGTCGCCAATGCAAGTTTTCGATCGATGCAAATTTCCTAATGAGGATGTAGATATGAAGGAGACAACTTCGTCCTCGACCAACAGGTTGTGCGTGCAGCCTTGAAAGCGTTCAAGGCCATGTCTTCCCGATCTCCCGCTTCCCCTGCCACATCGTTTTCTCCGTTCTCAGCCTTCCTCCGTCATGTCGCCAACACTTCATCACAAACTTCTCCAACTACATCCTCGAAGAATGACTGGAAAGACCCAGCTGTTGCCATCACACTCCTCGAACAACGAGCTGCGGCGCTTATCCGAGAACATGCCCGGCATGTGTCTGAACCTGATCCGAGTGTATATCAACGTATTTCGAAGGCCGTAACTGAGGCTTTCGTTGCAGCGCAAGTCGGTTTGATGATGCAAGGGTTGGATAAGCTGCCTTTGAAGGACAGGGAGGTGGTCAAGGATGTATATCTGCTGGTAGGTTGCCTCGTCCTCTGTTTTTGTTCTTCTAATTAAGTTTATTCACATATCTGAATTTAAAGTATCTGTTGACTGCTGTCGAAAACAGTCTCACCGATATGCTGTCCTTTGGGCTGATTTCTACAACGTTACAAGATTCAACATCGAATGACCCCACTCGCGCGTTGCGCATGGCCATCAAACGCGTCTGCGAGGTGATATTACCTGAAGCCATCGGTTTGACCGACGCTTTCGGATTTACTGATTGGGAACTGGATAGGTCATTTCTTTCTATGGCCCTATCTTGACGACGTTGACAAATTTCTTTAGCTCTCTTGGTGTATATGATGGGAACGTATATAAGTCGCTTTGGGATAAGGCACAAACTGAGCCGTTGAATCAGAACGAGGTAACACCTGCGTATAAGGTACGTTGCACGATCAACCTGGCGTCCTCATTAGAAAGTAGACTGACTTGATTTCATCTGGCAGACTTCTATAAAACCTATTCTTGAGCGTGGTCGGAGTATATCGACCGCCAGACAATCTAAACTCTAAGGGATTAATATCCAGATTGAAATTTACCTATGCGGTCCCCTGTACGGCCAAAGAAGAAATATTGATATCTCAAAATTCCACATAACTGAGGCGCAATTTTTTTGGGCCTGCCAGTACCGATCGATGTGGTTTTGAGGGGATCTCGGGCTGAGGTGGTTGACAATATTCTCGTCAGTCCTGGTCAAATCGAAAACGTTGGGATAAAAGGGTGCGCATCTCGCTATGCCACTCGAGCACTTGCGTCTCGTCCACACATTCCCGTCAATACTCCCAGTTGTTTGTTTCTTGCTTTCTTTTGCTTTCGATGATGCTCTCCTTCAATTTGCCTCTCGTACTCTTCGTTTCACTCTCGTCCATGATTTCTGGAGCTTATGGGAGCTACAATGGGAGAGGTACGTTAGGCTTTGGCAGCTTCGTTCTTCGACATGTTCTGGAAAACCGAAACTGATTACTTTCATAGCAACGTGGTACTACGCTGGAGTATGCCTGCCACTTGAAAACTTGTTTCGATACTCACTGCTACACCTTGATCGACTCTGATAGGTCGGCGCCTGTGGTGGGTTCAACGTCAACTCGGACTACATCGTTGCGCTCAATCCGAACCAATACGGGGGAAATGGAGAGGCGTGTGGCAGGATGATCCTCGTTTCTTGTGAGCCCAGTTACCTTTTGGCTACCGCTTTATTAAATCTGAGTTCCACCTTCAAAATCTAGATCAAGGCAAACAAACCGTCTGTAAAGTTGTCGACCTCTGCCCATCTTGCGGGGACGGCGCCATCGACATGTCCCTCGCCGGTTTTCAGGCACTCGCACCATTGGAAATGGGGGTGATACAGGTCAATTGGGATTTCATATAAAATCTTCGGAAGATTGTGTCTTTGGAGCGTTGGGGATGCTAGATGGGCGGAGGTAGAAGCCTAGGCGTGTTGGCAGGAAAATCAAGCTTTGTATTCGCTCCTCTACATCACTTTGCACGAAGTCAATATCCAAGCCTGGTGTCCTACTTTCCAACCACTTGCACGACAAGAGACGGGGACAATTGTCAGTCAATCAGTGGAGTTTGCGTTATCGTCGGTAGTGAGACAGGTTGATCATTGAGGAGATAAGTAACAATAGCACTATGTTAATGGGGATGCAATTGCAACGAAAAAGTGAGGTGAGAGTCAAAATGCATTGCGAGTACGTATGAAGTGATTTAAGGCAGTGAAAAGGAGAGAAGCAATGAAAGAAAGACAAAGAAAAAAAGGAAGGAAAACAGTAAAGTGGGCTTTAAGTAGTGCAATACATCGATCGTGGTGCTAAACCGACCCAAGAGCTACATGAAGCAATGGAGGCAGATCGACGAGTGATCAGGAGTCGTTTAAGAATTCTGGGCAGAAGAAAGGAGCGCGCAGACAATTAAGCACCGGCATGAGCACCAGATGCTGCGGCGTTTGCATTAGTCTGTGCATTATGCTGCTGGTGCTGCTGGTGTTGATGCTGGTGAAGGTGATGTCCCATACCAAACTGGCCAGGTCCGTGTCCCGGAGCGCCAAAGAACCCAGCCTGCCAGTTATCCCCGTTTGCAGCCTGAGGTGTATTAGACCACAGACCAGCACTACCGATCGGCGATGGAGCGATGCCATGGCCATGGACGGGAAGCGCACCGTGGTGCCCGCCATGTTGTGGATGATGCAGTCCATGCTGTTGGTGTAGCTGATGCATTCCCATTCCTTGGCCAACACCAATAGGAGTTGGAAGTCCCCTCCCAGGGACGGGCGAGAAGGCTCCAACTCCTGGAGGACCCCAAGGCGACGGTGCACCCGTGAGAGGCATGCTGGATCCCAAAGCACTACGCGGAGAAGCAGGTCCCCAGGACTGGTTGATGCCTTGAGGTATGCCAATACCAATGGGTCCACCGATTCCACCCACAATTGCGCCGCTGCCGATGCCACCACCGATAGGACCTGTTCCCATGCCCATGCCCATTCCGAGTCCGAGTCCAACGCCTCTGCGTGGTCCAGAAGTTGGCACCACCTCATCATCATCCGCAGCCAGCGCTGAGGAACCGAGAATACCTTTCGGACTAGGTGACCGACGGTTGCTGGTACTGGCATTGAGCTTGGAGGCAGAGCTTGAAATGACATTTGAGGTCGCATTGGTGGCAGTCGCAGACGTGGGCGAGCGTCGGTTAGGTGATCCTGAGCCAGAGCCAGACTTTGAGGACGCAGCTTCTTCACCAGCAGTTGTGGTAGGTCGTGCAATAGGCGCCATCGACGCAACTGGACGCGTGATAGGTCCTGGAACCACAGGAGTCGAGGGTCCAGCAGTAGGGTCAACAGATCCGTTAACGTTGGCACTTGCAGTGGCATTGGGATTAAGCGTCTGCAACGAAGTTCGTCTGCCTGTTCCTGGAGCCAACATTGGAGCACCAGACGGCCCAGATCCAGGCCCAGAAAGGGGCGTCTTCGTCTTAGGAGGGCCGATCGGTGTAGGAGGTACACTCCCACTTGACGAGCCAGCAGTTTGCTGCATCCCACCACGACCGATCGGAATTCCCATCCCAATGGGCATCGGCATCCCACGGTTGAAAGACGGATCAAAGCCGGGTCCGATACCTCCATTGAATCCTTGTGGAATAGCAGAAGGCGCCAACGGCGTACCAGGGGGAGGATGTTGATGGTGCATACCAGGGTTCGGGGATCCAAATGGATACTGCATAGGTGGGAAGGAACCAATTCGAGGGGAGAGCGCGGATGGTGGGATCATCATTGCAGCTTGTCCTTGAGGGTGGTGAGAGAACATCTGTTGGCCTTGGGGTTGTACAGGAGGCGGCAGGTGAGGAGGAAGCTGCTGGACGGTGAGAGGTGTTTGAGGAAGATGTGGAGGACGCGGAAGGTTGGGCTGCTGTTGCTGTCCCTGCTGAGGACGGCCAACAACACCAGGCGATAAGGGCGGCGGGATAGTCTTGCCCTTCTTCGCCGATGTCCCATTGGCGCTGTTGTTCGGTGTTCTCTGCAGTGCGGGAGCACTAAGCACTGGCGTCTTAGTGGGTGTCGCAGGCAAGGTCGAGTTAGATGACGACGCAGCTGCATTCTTGCCTACTCCCGCAGCAGCTTTGGCCTGAGCCTGAGTTGCTCGTTGAGCAGCAGCTGCTGCCGCCTTTTCCTTTTCCTCCTTCTCCTTTGCTGCTTTCTTCTCCTTCTCGATTCTTTCCCTCTCTTCCCTCTTCTCCTTTTCGACCCTCTCGCGTTCAGCCTTTTCCTCCTTCTCCTTCTTAAGCCTTTCCTCCCTTTCTTCTTTAGCCTTGCGTTCTCTCTCCTCTCGTTCTTTCTTGACCCTCTCCTCTTTCTCCTTCTTCTTCTTTTCCCTCTCTTGTTCCCGCTCTTTCTCCTCTTGCTGCCTCTTCTTTCTCTCTTCCTCCTTTTTCGCTTTCTCCTCCTCAGCAGCCTTCTTCGCCGCCTCGCGACGTAGACGCTCCTCTTCTCGCTTCTTACGGTTCTCTTCCTCCTGAGCAGCTTGACGAGCTTTAGCTGCGGCCTCTTCGGCGGCTTTCTCAGCGGATTTGGCGGCCTTTTCTTCCTCCTTGGCGAGTTTCTGTTGCCTGCAGATGGGATCAACATCAACATCATTCTACACTTGCAAAGTTCAGACATACCGCTTTTTATCCTTCTTCTTCTGGTTCTGATTAGCCTTCTTCATCTCCCGATCTTTCGTCGTCTTATCCTCCTCATCAAGCTCTCTCAACAATTGCAGCTGCCGTTCTTGGGCCACCTTCTCCCTGTAGGCCTGCAGAACCCGTTGCTCAAACATCCGAGCAGCAAAGATGGAAAACATCTTTTTGCCTTCTTCCATTTTTTGCTCTTCTGTCATGATCTGCGAAGAAATGGGTAAGCAAGGTTCGAGAAAACGCCGAGAGAGAATAAGGGCGTACCTCCTCCTCTTCATCATCATCGTCGTCCTCATCGTCGTCGTCTTCATCCTCCTCACTTGCCCCATCACCATCCTCCTCGTCCTCACTTCCACCCTCTTCACTCTCCCCTCCGCCCTCTTCTCCATCAACGTCGCTTTCCCCTCTTCTGCCTCTCCTCTTCCTCCGCCGCCCATTCACATACCCATCCTCCCCTTCCTCATCCTCGCCGTCATCGAGATCACTCCCATCTTCTTCATCTTCGCTGTCGTCTTCCACACCACCGACGGCATCTTCCTCTCGTTGCATCCGCCGCTCGGCCAGTTGTTCCATCATCTCTAGGAATTTCTGACCGTCGTTCTTCAGCAGATCGTCTGCTACCGTGAGGATATTCCCTGGACCTATTGAGATGAGCATAGAAGGTGGCAAGATTAGTGACATGCGTAATCAATGTGAAATGAGCAAAAATAAGGATGGAAGAATATAGGGTGTCGACGGGTTATGATCAAGAGATGAAGATGGTATGATTGAGGTCGGGAGATAGATATATAAGATGGGTAGGTGGGAAACCAAATGAAGAAATGGACATTTCGAATGAACCAAAGGAAGATAAGAGAAGAAAAAGAGACGGGGGTATACGCACCAGTAACAGTCAAACTACTCCCAACATTGAACAAACCACCATCCCTAGCACCTCCTCTGCCCGATGGCGCTCTCCTGCCAGGCATTGCAGGTGGCACAGGAGCCGTACCTCTCCTCACAGGCGGCGGAATAGCCGTATCCTTCACACCCCTCCCATTCGGTACTCGACGTGGATGATGTGCCGGCCGCCGCTGTTGTTGTTGTTGCTGTTGCGGCTCAAGCTCATCCTCCTCATCTTCATCATCCAGATCCTCTGCGTCGTCCTCATCCAACTGAGACCCGTCCCCGTCCCCATCATCCTCCGCATCATCATCCTCGTCGTCATACTCCTCCGCATCATAGTCATCTCCGTCTTCCTCTCCCTCCAGTTCGTCAACGTCGCCATCAGGGTCGTCTTCAAAGGTGAAATCTTTGTTTGGAAGCGGTGGATGGTGTTGAGGTTGTAAATGCGGTTGGCGGCCATTCGGTTTTCTCCCGTTTACGTTTGTTACGGGAGGTGGAACGGCAGGTTGTCGGGGCAGTGGTGCTCTTGTCTGAGGCTGGGGTTGTTGGCCTTTACCTCGACCCCTGCCCTTCACACCACCACCTCTCGGCTGCACCTGCCCGTGCCCATGCTTAGCAGAACCATGTGTCCCGCTCACGACAAGACCATCTCCATCGACCTCCACACTACCCGGGAATGGACCTGGACCCGGTGGAGGAGGAAGCGTCCCGCCTGAGGAAACGTACCGCTGTTGGTAGTGAGCGTATTGTTCAAGCTCTTCGTAGTATGCATCGTAGAGGACCTGAAGTTCTTCCTCTATTGCTGTTCTGTTTGGTTGTCAGAAGTTATAAATATCGGGCAAGGAGAAAGGGTTGATGTGAAGCACATGACGCAGTGTCGATACCGGACGGATAGACGGAGGGTGATGGAGTGATAGCCGGAAGAGCACAATGATGAGTTTAGGGAGGTGAAGTGACGGCGGAGGTAAGAGGCAGTGAAGGCGTGACGAATACGAGGGAGAGGAGACAATCGGTTGAAGATCAGATGTGGATCAAGAGATAAAACCAAAATAAAAAGTCAGCGATGTGTTTGAGGGAGAAACGAAAGCATTAAGAAGGAATGCAGTCTTTTTGAAGAAAGGATAAACCCCCCAAGTCAATGGAGATCAACTCTCGAAACCCAGGATCCAACAAGAGCACAGAGAAACATAACACTCAAAGCAAAAAACCCACCTCTTCCTCCCACAAACCGCACACCCACAACTATGTTTCTGCTGCTCCTTCATCTTTCTCAAAACCGTATCCTTCTCGATCTTGACCAAATTCCGCCTCTCCTGCTCACCCAGCCCCAACCAAAAATCTTTGATCCGCTCACGCTCCTCAGTGCTACTCGTGCTCCAGATTTTCGAGTTGGCTGCCGTCGAGGACGGTGTAGATTTCCCATTGGCAGTAGCAGTGGCCAATGCATTGGGGTTGGCGGTAGATTTTCCTTTCTGCTTCTGCGCCGCCGTGGGGCCGTTCGTCATTTGCCCACCACCAGGACCACCGCCTTTCGTCTTCCCCCCACCCGTAACGCCGCCACCAGCATACACCGGTGCCTTGGACGCTGCTCGTGCGCTCTTGGGCTGGTTGGGTTGGGTTTGGGTCTGTTGCTGGGTGGCTTGAGTCTGTTGTGTTTGCGTGACAGCAGGGACATTCTGTGGATAGTTCATAGGTTTCTTTCCTATCGATACTGAGGAAGGCGGAGGAACCTGGGGTTGGGTGCCGCCCGTAGGTGCGCTTGTTCTGCTCACGGGCATCGCAGGAAACCACCAGTGCTACACTGACGTTTCGATATAGATATAGAGGGCGAAGGAATAATCAAAGAACTAGGAGTCAATCCGAGTTGTTGAGATGTAGGAGGAGGTCTGAAAAGCCGTTGTCGGTGAGCGAGTTGTCGAGGTGAAAAGCCCTCCTGCAGTGACGGACGAGAAAGTATTGGTCAGCCAAATTTGCCTTCCGCGCGTGCCCCGCAGTATCGGTGCGGCATCGGAGAATGTGGATATATCGGGAAGAATTTCGCCGTTGCTGATTGAATTAGGCCGAGGATCGGTGATGAGACCGGGCGCGCATGCCTATTTTGTCACTCCTCGCTAATTTATGGGGAGAAAGGGAAGGAAACCGCCTATAGACATTGTGGCTCAAATGGTGGCAGCTCTCTGCCAGTGCAGCTTTCGACCACGTCTGTTGTTTTTCCGAGTGGGAGTAAAGAGAATGCAAAGCGGTCTCGCTCCATCGCTCGGAAGATCTTGTCCCGGGCCACTGATTCATCGAAGCTCCCAAAGGGTACCTAAGCGGTTTCGCTATAAAATCGTGGGCTACGTGTAACGATGTAAATGGTGACCTCCACGAATACGATTTAGTACCATTCCGGCAATAAATTGAAAACCCACCGCCGCAGTGTGCGCGCAATCAGGCTGTCCCGGTGAGGTCTCGATCCCCACCAGATCACATCCCGAATCAAGAAGCGCTAAAGTTTCTATCAGCCGGTGATGACGGCGCGGAAGCAAATTTCAAGGTACGTGAGAACTTTGGAATCGTCCACGCGTACAATGCGTGTTTCTGGGTCCTTACTAAGTGCCCCAGTGCCATGTCCACAGCGAGTCGCCTGTGTGAAAGAAAGAAAGAAAAGTTCTTCTGTTGCCTCGAGATCATGACGTAGCTCACCTTCTTCGCGATCTACTTCCAATGACAGCTGGTTAGCACAGCCGTTAAAATCCGTCGATGATCGGCGCTTAACTTTCCTTCGCGAGCGCCTGTGCATTACAATGCTTTCCGAGTTTCCGGAACCTACATGCCCAAACGTTAGATCTCCGCACCGCTTTCTTAGATTGACGGATTAGAAGCCGGCTATCTCACAACGGCACATATATGGGCAGGCCGTTACTTGGAAATCTTACTATACTACAGATTGTACTGAGTGCTTACTCTAAAAATACAAGCGGGATGGCACGAATTATACTGTAATTTCAGTCCGGCCTCCAAATTGTATCCTCGGCTCCACACTGGCAGATGGACAGTCCACATAACCCTCCGCAGATTCATTCTGTCCACTAGCACGGTAAAATATGATCGCATTATATGTGTTGAGCGGAATGTCCTTCGCCAGGCGCGTTGGTAGATCAGGAGCGGAGGAAGATGGTGTGCTCACATTCGAAATATAAAGCTTCGCAAAAGCGATCAGCTCGTTCTCATTTGACAATTACTGTGTCCGGTCCATTGCTGAGTCCCGTGTATAGCCCCCAGCCGTGATAAGTGGCTTCGGGACCCAGACTTGACTAATGAAGTCGTTCAACTCGGGTTCTGACGAGCACAGTGGATATGCCAAGTCGAGATGGACAGCATTTAGGTGCGTGATAAAGTGCTTGTATTGGGGGGTGAGTTCTCGTTCCTATTCCAGTTGAAGATTATTTCAATGAATTCGCAGCGTGCACCTCTACACCGTCAAATCCCCCTTCGACGGCATTCCTTGCAGCCTGAGCATAGAGCTCAATATATTCCCGGATTTCAGCCTCCATCATTTCTCGAGGTGTGCCGTACTTAGGGTCGAGCTCGATGGGGGATGGAGCGACGTGAGGATATCCATCGGATTTCAGAACGGACGGGTCTGCCGTTCGTCCGAGCGCCCATACTTGGAGATATATAAATGATCCGTTGGCGTGTACACCGTCTGTCACCCTATTTTATGATCGAATAAGTAAGCTACAAAGACCATGAGAAAATACGGTTGATCACAAACCTCTTTCCAGGCGTCGATTTGTGATTGATCCCATATCCCCGGAACGTTGTCGCATCTGCCAGCTCTTGGGGAAATGAGAGTCGCTTCTGTAACGAGAAGGGTACCCGGACGGGTTGATCGCTGGGTGTAGTACTTCCCAACGAGAGGCGTTATTGGAACGTGAGCCTTCTTCGAAGCTCTGAACCAAGTTAAAGGTGCCAGGGCGACTCTGTGACTGATTGTCTGAGATCCCACCTTGATGGGTTGGAGGAAGACATCGAGTTTTTGGTGTATGTGTTGAAGATGCTAAGGGAGTTGTGAATGCGCTGAATTGGTCGTCTTTGTTCCATTACAGCTGTTTTTATACATGCCAGAGTCTACATGTTACCCTCAGTGAGTAGTATTTGTGCTCGTCGCAGTCAGCCCACTTGCTCGATGACGATTCGAGTTGGATTAGAGATCAATCGATCAGTCATGACGCAATCAGCATCCGGTTTTGTAATTAACGCCGCATTCTCCAGATAAGGCAATGGATTCCACAGCCATCAATCATCAGTTGACAAACGTTGTCGCCGACTCCGTCAAGTGTTCAGCAACATACGCTGCAAATGTTTGGTCTGTAAAAACGAGAGAGAGATTTGAATCTTTGATATCTTCTTGTACCCAAGGTCTTCAATCTTTAATAATTGAAAGATGCTCGGGGTTGCCTAGCCTTTTTCACTGCGAAATTTTAATCATCTTGGGTGATCAAAGACATATATTAGTCGCTATTTTTGGGAATTTTGCTGTGTACAAGTTTCCCGTGTCAACGGTGATATGTTCATTTTAAGTTCTTCTCGGTGAGGCTCACTTTTAATCATAACCAAGTCCCAATCTGTACCAAGCTTTGCAAAGTGGCTTCTCTGACCTATACCAAATTCTGGTTTATTTCGCAAATATTTATTGAACAATACATTGCCCATTTTGCACTCCCCATCGCCCCTAAAAATACGGGTGGGATGGTAGGAAACGGCGCAACTTATACTGTAATTTCAGTCAACTTGTTTTCCCAGCTCCGCTATGGAGTACAGATAGTCCAAATAACCCTCAGCAGATTCATTCTGTCCACTGGCAGGGTAAACAGTACTCGCGTTATACGTGTTGAGCGGGATGTCCTTTGCGAGGCGTGTCGGTAAATCAGGCTGTTCGAACAAAATTTGTCAACACTATAAACAAGCCAAACAAGGAGGGGTACTGACATTCGAAATATAAAGCTTCGCAAAAGCGATCAACTCGTTGTCATTCAACTCAGTTCGCTTTAACGCCGAGTCCCGTGTGTACCCTCCAGCCGTAATAAGTGGCTTCGGGGCCTAGAGTTGTCTAATAAATTCGTTCGAGTCGGGTTCTTCGCCTTTACGCCAGGCCGAATGAGCTGGTTCGGGCTCGATGACATGGAGATAGGCCAAGTCGGGATGGGCAGCCTTTAGATGCGTGATAAAGTGTGTATATTGGGGGATGGGTTCTCTCATTCTCATTCCTATTTCAATTGAAGGTCATTTTAATGAAGATATTGCGAGACCTGGGTGATGGGAGTGCTTACCGTAGAAAGTACCCCAAGGGCTCAACCGGACGCCAGTCCTCTCCTCGCCAACGGCTCTGGAGACCGCCCGAACGACCTCCAATTCAAATCTACTTCTATTCTCGATGCCCCCGCCGTAACCATCCGTTCGCTGGTTGGTTACATCCTGCAAGAATTGCTCGATCAGGAATCCATTCGCAGCGTGCACCTCTACACCGTCAAATCCAGCTTCGACAGCATTTCTTGCAGCCTGAGCGTTATGCTCGGCCGAACGCCGATTTATTCATCCCCCCGTTTTTAGGCCTTTTTCAACCTTTCCCTAACTTTTATACCCTTTTATAGCGTATATAGCTGTAATAAGTACTTGATAAAAGTAA
>Ga0247741_1001488_pt1 | contig 12983 bp, 18 predicted proteins | sample UWRJL213509R2_FD_180945 | JGI IMG/M metagenome (GOLD analysis project Ga0247741, IMG submission 180945) | Plant litter microbial communities from Arlington Agricultural Research Station in Wisconsin, United States - UWRJ-L213-509R-2 | ecosystem: Environmental > Terrestrial > Plant litter >... | reverse complement strand
AAAGCCAAACAGGTCAAATGCCCTCAAAGCCAGGTGCAATTTGGACTCACCATGAACCTATCTGCACTCCATATAGAGAGTGGTAGATACACTACACCAGATCATAATGTGTCCGGTTCTCAAAGGGGGTGGGCGTCGAGCACCGCTAAAGCAAAGATTGACTGAGTGAGAGCAAGGATTGGTGCTACCAGGGAGAATGTACCATGACGGGGATGTAGATGACCAAAAACTTGTTCATGCGCGTTGACGACGGACCGGTCCTCTTTCTTTGTTGTTGAGGAGGGTCTGAATGCAGGTCCACGAAAGCGTGAAGACTATGCCATATGTTACAGCGGAAAAGATGGTGGCCAACATCTGGATCTGGACAAATAGGTCAAGACCTGGGCAACGGGGGTTCGGCAGGTCGTTGGAGATGGGAGTGAGGTCCTCCATGGTCCCCCCCGTCCGCAGCGACAAAGTTTCTAGCTTCGAGCCAACGGCGAGTACACTGTGGTGACCGAGTAGGAGCGGTTAAAACCCCTGTACCTGAATCGAGTGGTGACACAATGTCACGTGACATAGAAACGCGTTGGGTTCGGGACGTTTACTTAGCCCAGATGGTGTTTGAGAATCCAGTAGGATTTGGTCCTATTCTCCGTAAAAATTCGAGAAGCGATAACAAGCAGTAAAGACCGGGGATTAGCCGCGGCAAACACTTACCAATAACGCAATGGATCTTGAGGACAGTCCATCCATCTAGAGCAAAACAGTCACGTATTCGATGAGTCGAGGTACCGCATAGCTTATTATAAGATATTAGGTTACACGGGTTGCATTATAATGTGTTACGGATGTGAGAGGGGATTATACGACGCACTCTGCAAGCCTTTCACCTCCGAGCAGATCCTCACTCTAGACACCTTTTCCACCTGCGATGTTTCCTTTGCATGCAGCACCATTCGAGGTGGTCGCCGTCGGATGCCCCAAGCCCAAAATCTTCCCAAAGCTCAGACGCAGCGAGTCGTATACTGCTTGATGAGGTGCAGGATGTATCGAATTCACCATATGTTCTTGTATTAGCCCAGTAGCCGGAGAGAAAGCGTACGTCGATTCTCTGAAAATGAATAAGTCACACGCAGGTGGGTGCAAGATTCGAAAACGCACATTTCCCATTCTCCTGATTTCCCGCTAACTCTCGCAAGACCCGTTACAATTTGCCGCAGAGTGAAAGTTTTCTCTCTATTAACCCTCTTCTTGCGACCATCATCTGAGGGCTGAGATATTGACGAAGGAGTGTTGACAACGAGCTTGATCGTCTTCATAGTGAGGTTAGAGTAGAGCGCATTCATCGTGTGTCGAACGAAACTAGATGACGCGAGGTATAGCTGAAGGCCTAGTAATACAGATCAGCGTAATTCAGAAAAGACAACAAGTTAACACACACCTTCCGCGTGAAAGGTTTTGGGAAACGGTGAGGGAAGTTCAACGGGAGGTGTATACGATAGCCTGATATTGGGACTGTATATTGGTTCTTCGTCGTCTTTCGGAGCGACGTATTCCAAAAAATTGATGCTTGCAGAAGGGGAGGACGGCTTGCCAGGTATGCCAGTCGTCTTGTTAACTCCGGTAATCAGTCCCGTTTGGAAGAATTCAGGGAGTGTTTCTTGGATAACGTATATTGCACGACCTGTTCGAATTTCCCATTCATGATCAGGAACATCAGGATGGGGAGGAGGAGAGTCTTTTGGATCTGGGAGGGTATCTGGAGGTCGATGCGAACGCAGACCGAGGTCTGACAGCCGGCGCGATGTGAATTCAACTGGTCTGCTATGTTGGGTTGAGGTCGAGGGTTGGCGATAACTGCGCGATACCGTTAAGGAGACATGATTTGTACTGCGACAGATAGTCTGTGGTCTCGGAGGGAGTCTGATGGATTTGCAGGCTGTCGAGGTCGGTCGTACATGCCCACTGAGCATGACAGAGTGAACGCGTCGACTGCCGACCAACTGGACGACGAATGATGGTCATTGTTTGGCTGCCTAGCTGTCCCAAATAGCGGTCCGATTTTGGACACCGGCCCGGCCTCCTCCCCTCAAACCTCCTCCAGATAACCTTGCACGATGAGGTGCTCAATATCTGCCCTGCGAACCATAAAACGCTGCCCTTTTCGAAAGTCAATACTCCCCAACTCTGTCTGTATCACCCCACAATCTCTGACAACTCGGACAAGCACGTGGAGGTCCTTTGGTGGGTTGGTAATGCTCGCAGTAATATCAAGCTCATGCGAGAATTCAGATCGGAACTCCATCACAGAGCTGTTGTACTGCCGCAGGTAGTCGACTTCGTGTGGCGACATCTTGCTACGGATGTCCTGGTTGGAGAGGATGTGAGGTAGGGCTCCACCGACGGCCCAGTACATGTCTCGAAGCCGATCCACGCGATGGGAGTGGTAGGCTAGAAGACACCGCTTGTTTCTGTTAATAGCGGTTTGTATGATCAATAATGCAGGTGGTGGAGGTCGACCATCCACCAGAAGCGCGTCGATGGCCTTTTCGAGATCGCGTTGTTCGCGAATGATGGATCTGACCAGGGAGTCGTTATACTTGAGTAAGGTGTCCGTCTGCGTCGATCTTCTTGACTCCATGACGAGTTGGGTGGCGAGTTCGCCGTATTGACGTGTATCGGCCATGGTGGTGGTTGATGGTCAAACCGGTCAATGGTCAACGACGCGTTGTCTGTGCTCGTGTTTGATTGCCCCCGGGCCGGTACCGCTAGATTGTTAACTGCAACGGGGGAATACGCCTGTCTTGGAGGAAACGATATAGATGCGGACATGAATGTGCTAAAGTTAAACGTTGTGTTAAAGGCTACATTATTCTGCGTGTCCCAAGCTTGGTCCGGAATATTCTGGCTTCTCGTTGAGATACCTTTCCTCCTGTCTCTCGATGAGGATCGTGACCTCAATCGGCATCGTTGATTGATTCCCTTTGGTTTCGTCATCCCTACGCTTGATCTGAAAAGGTCCCAGCGGAATCGGTGCCGTACTATTAGGTCGTCCATTTGTATTTTTCTGGACACTGATCTCGATGAGAGACTGCTTGAACTGGCTAACTTGAAGCTTTGTGTTTCGAAACACGCGGCTAGCCATCATGTTCATGAGGATCATGTTTGGCATTATCAACACGATGCGGTACACAGCCGGCACTGTACGAAGGTACATCATGATGACAGTCATCAGAGCCGTCGTGACAGTGGCTCTAAATTGCGAAACAAAGATAATTATGAGAAATTTGTACACATCTGAGTAGGAGCGCAATAAGAACGCACAGATAATATGCTTGCCCGTCCTGTAATAAAGCCTTTGAGAGAGCTGGCATGTATTCTCCGAAGGCAAAGATCCTAAAACCAGTTCGAATCGAGTTATCAACGTACGAGTGTCCCATAAGTCTCCATGTTATAGCGAGAAACACGAGAGTGTCGTTCACTAGAGTTATAACGGATGCGGATGCGATGTATGGTTCCACATGAGTAATCGTGCAATAATTGGTGGATCCTATTTTCGCTCCAACGATTCCCCACATGGTGGTCAGGTTTCCGGCCAGAACTGCGATCCACATAAACGCAAAAAAAGCTACCACGAATTTGTTCCGGTTGAAGACAGCCCGAACGCGCAAGAAAAAGAGTAGAGTAGTGCCTGCAATAGCCAAAGGATATGTCCAGTGGGCGGCCATCACGAACTTCATGCAATGTTCGGTAATTATAGCTGGACAGTGTATGATATCATGCATCAATGTCAAGGTGCCTGCAGCGGGAAAACATCTTCACTTACTGTTAAATAATGTTGTACTCAATACAAAGGCCAAAGTTGCTAGCCTTCACCGATTATTGGTCACGAATTCACGAACAATCAACCATGTAACCAACCTTGAGATGAAGTAGGTGGCGGTTGGTACGCGGATAGGAAGTTTGAAGAGCAAGATGTAGTCGGATTTCAGATTGTCGAGGATATCCCAGGATATCACCTAATAACCAAATAATAAGCTTGGAAGAAAGAAGAGACTACGTTGTGAAAGACGTACACCCATCGATCCAACTGTGATGTAAACCAGAATGGCGGCTTGGTATGTGGTCATTGACGGAAGGAAAGCTGTTGGTACGAAGGCAGAATCGCTTGTGTTGGTTGGTGCCATTGCTGGGAGGATTGGACACGAAGGGCGACCAGTAGCTTCGCAAAGAGTGCTAGTGTGATTTATCAAGCCCAAATTTCAGACCAAATACTGTCCGGAAAGGACCTGACATAGGCTCGATTTTCTCCGGACCTGGACCTGACCTCCATAGGGTCAAAATTCGCTTTTCCGCGTGCGAGCGCCCATGAATTGATCTAGGCTGAATATCAGATCTCTAGAGACCAAGGATTTGGAACCGACCAATGCTTGAGATACATCCACTTGCCTGGACGTGTACCTGATCTCCACTTCTTGTCACTATTTTCTCCGGCCTTCCTGGCATCTTCTCAAAATTCCAAAAGTCTGTCCGTTTTGGACTAGAGGGGCTCAAAATCTGGATCCAAAAATTGTCAGCAAACATAACTCGGTGATTGTGGTGCGATCTGATCTGGTCAGGACTGTGCCAAGGTTCGATATAGTAACTGTGTTGCCCAAAAGCATGGGGAACATGCCTTTGGGTTATACTCACACTCTGATAGACATCCTGGGACTGTGAAACGTAGATAGCTCGTCGAAAGAATTAATCACCAGCCTACCTGGTGTTCAGGTCCTATCAGCGAAAGTCAGCACCCGCAACTTGACACAAGCAGAAATGGGTCCGCAAGGCACCAAATCCGTTGGGATTGGAAACCGACATAGATTATTCGCTGAACACAACCAGGGCAAGCAGCCTTCCTCAAGAAGGTGTCTATCTAGCCGTAGAGCATACCAGCAATGGTGGACACACTAGGATAGGTTTTAACGAGGAATTACATATGTAATCCGACGTTGCGCGGGGGGAGCCTTTCTGCAAACCTTTACTGACATAGGCAGGCTGTGATCCACGAGGACGACATCAATATATCACCAGTTCAATGTATGCCCATCCCCTCCAAAAGGGCTGTGATTCGGTTATGAGTGGGACTCGGGGGCTGGTTGGAAAGATTGAGTGACATAGACTCCGGTGCAGACCTTGAGATCAACAAACAAATGTCACAATTGATATAAGTGAGACACTGGCGTTGTATTCGTTATGTAACTCCACCAGCACAGTCGCGCTGTTAGGCACGGACTCGTCATTCTCTCTGCAGTGTCCACCCTCATTTTCATCCAAGCACTGTCGCAGGACACCGCTAGTACATCGCTCAGCCATGAACACGAGCAAACAGCGCCACTATGCCGCAATAAACCTCTAGCACGAACGCACCTTCAAGTTCTTCGGCGGGCTCCATCCCAAAGCTAACGCATCGGATGTCTGGGTATGCATCCCAACATCGCACAGTTCGTGATGACGACCATATTCGTGCAAGGTTTACCGTTTCAGGTTCGAGACGAAGCTGGCTCGCAAGGACAAGGCCACATGCAGGAGGATTTCGTGTGGCAACATCTTGCTACAGATGTCCTGGTTGGAGAGGATGTGAGGTAGGGCTCCGCCGACGGCCCAGTACATGTCCTGAAGCCGATCTACGCGATGGAGGGGGTATGCCAACGCATACTTGTTTCTGTTGATGGTGGTTTGAAAGATCGATAATGCAGGTGGTGGAGGTCCACCATCCACCAGAAGCGCGTCGATGGCCTTTTCGAAATCACACTGCTCGCGGATAATGAATCAGACCAAAGACTTGAGTAATGTTTGTTTCAACGTGATTGCACCCGGGCAGGTGCCGCCCAATCTATTTTTTTAGAACTCTGTAACGCACTTGTAAAGTTGGAGGAAATGATACATATCCGTACATAAATGTGCTAAAGAAAAACGTTATGGTAAAGGCTACATTATTCCTGAAATTTCGCGTGTCCCAGGCTTAGTCCAGAATATTCTGGCTTCTCGTTGAGATACTTACCCTTCCTGTTGACTCTCGACGCGGATTTTGACCTCAATCGGCACCGTTGACTGGTTTCCTTTGGTTTCGTCATCCCTATTCTTGATCTGAAAAGGTCCCTGATGAATCAGTGACGTACTAATAGGTCGCCTATTTGAACTTTTCAAGGCACTCATCCCGATGAGAGACTGCTTGAATTGGCCAACTTGAAGCTTTGTGTTTCGAAACACGCGGCTAGCCATCACGTTCATGAGCATCATGTTTGGCATTGTCAACACGATGTGGTATATAGCTGGCACCCCAGGGAGGTACATCATGATAACAGTCATCAGAGTCGTCGTGACAGTGGCTCTAAATAGCAGAAGAAAGATAATTATGAGAAATTTGTATTTGAGGAGGAACGCAGTAAGAACGTACAGATAATATGCTTGCCCATCCTGTAATAAAGCCTTTGAGAGAGCTGGCATGTATTCTCCGAAGGCGAGAATCCTGAAACCAGTTCGGATCGAGTTATTGACATACGCGTGTCCCATAAGGTTCCATGTTATAGCGAGAAACACGAGAGTGTCGTTTACTAGAGTTATAACGGATGCGAATGCGACGTATGGTTCCACATGAATAATCGTGCAATAATTGGTGGATCCTATCTTCGCTCCAACGACTCCCCATGCGGTGGTCAGGTTTCCGGCCAGAACTGCGATCCACATAAACGCAAAAAAAGCTACCACGAATTTGTTCCGGTTGAAGACAGCCCGAACGCGCAAGAAAAAGAGTAGAGCGGTGCCTGCAACAGCCAAAGGATATGTCCAGTGGCCGACCATCAAGAACTTCATGCAATGTTCGGTAATCATGGCTGGATAGTATGATGTCATGCATCAATGTCAAGGCAGAAAAATATTCCATCGCTTACTGTTCAATAATGTTGTACTCAACACAAAGGCCAAGGTCGCTAGCCTTCACCGAAGATTAGTCAATAAATTCATGAAACAGCAATCCTGTCACCAACCTTGAGATGAGGTAGACAATTGTTGGTGCGCCGATAGGAAGTTTGAAGAGCAAGATATAGTCCGATGTCAGATTGTTGAGGATATCCCAGACCAGTACCTAATAACCAAAAGGTGAACTTAGAAGACACCACATTGAGACAGACATACACTCGTTGATCCAACGGTGACGTAAACCGAAATTATGACTTGGTCTGCAATAGCTGTTTGCGGGAGGAAAGACAAGGGTGTGAAGTCAGGGTCGCTCGTGTTACTAGTTGGTGTCATTGGTGGGGGGATTGGACACGGAGGGCTACCAGTAGCTTTGCAAAGAGCGCTTGCGTGTTTTATCAGGACTCCCAACTTCCAGCTTTTGCCCATATCAAATTCTGTCCAGAAAAGATATGACATATGCACGATTTGTCTGGACCTGAATCTGACCTCTGGAGGACGAAATTCGCATTTTCCGCGCGCAAGCGCCCATGACCTCTTCTAGGCAAACATAAATGTTATATTTCTAGAAACCCAAGGTTTGGAACTGACCAACGGCCGAGATACGTGCAGGTTGACAAAGAAGGGTACTTGTCTGAACTTGGACTTGACCTCATACCTTTTTCCGCGGTTTCCAAAATTCCAAAAATTTTGTTCATTTGGACTCGACCTAGGCGGACCAAAATCTCGAAAGTCTGTATCCGACATTTGGCCTGATAGTTGTCTTGTTCATGAGTCAATTATGTCAGTACGCTCAAACAGAACTTGGTGATTGTGGTGTGATCGAAGGATTATGACCTGATCAGTGGACTGTCCAGAGGTTCAATATACTCACCTTGGAGATATACGCTCAGCCTGATAAACATCCTGGAACTGTGAAACATAGATAGCTCGTCGAGCCGTGTCACCCGGTCTTCAGATCCTATCAGAGAACGTTTCATTAGTTAAGCTCAAGCGACAAGTGGCTGTGCCAGGCTTGGTGTTCAGCACTGGGTGACGCCTCACCTTCAAACCCGCAACCTGACGCAAGGCACCAAACCCTGGCACCAATAAATGTGACAATGTGGGGGGATCAGCATGGTCCATTCACTGAATACCAGGTGCTGGGAGCTGACCGAGCTTTCCTCGAGGGGACGTCTAGCAATACTGGACACACACTATGTATTGGGACAGGTTTCACGTTCATGTGCCATTAGCCGTTCCATATTTGTTGGATGGGCTGTTCTTTAGGCGCGCGGCAGAAACGAGTCCTAGGTGAAGGAGGAGTAAGTCAATACTCATCAGATAACATGACTCAATGCTTGACCAATCTCACTCAAGGTAGGGACTGGCCTGCGAGAACATAGAGCATCCCAGGGCAACCTGCACCCTATCTGCCGAAGAAACGATACCCAGCCCAATGTGCAAGTGTTTGTAATGGGTTAGGGTATCACGAATCTATCCAGCCCCCAACACAAAATGATAGATCCAATGTAAAAGAAAGAGTCACCGTTACCTCGCAGATGCACAGCAACACATCAAGTGACAGCGCAGTGATCCATCTGCGAGGGTAGAGTTGACAGTAGGCGTGAATATGGTTTCCATAATTGTATGTAGGCCTGAGGGACGTACGGAACGTACTATTTAATGGAGATACATTATCAGCATAATCCAGATATGAGCGATTAATGTGACGTACCTCGAAGGCCTTGCAAAGACCGATCAGCTCCTGTCCGGCATCTGGCGATGGAGGTGGAATTTAGAGCGCTGGAGATGCTATTGAAGACAATGTGACATCAGCTAGTGTAGATGTTGCAAGTCATCCATGTCTGGAATTGATATGGTGCGGCTTTTTGGAATTTCAGAAACCATTCCCATCGCTGCTTTGCCTTTGGATCGTGTAATTGATGAGACCCGCGAGTTTTTTCGACGTCTGGGCAGCATGGACGTAGTGAGATTGGGTTTTGGCGTTTAGAGACAATGAAGCCTGAAGGAGAAGAGAATACATGGCTAGATGGAGAGGCGTCAGTAGTGGCATCTGCGAGTGTTTCAGTACTGCCTTCCTCATGTTGAGGTTCTGTAGGCAATGTTAGATACAGAACACGACACATACGACGACGAACTCGCCTTGACTATCGGTTGCCTCCGGTATGGGTTTCAAAGTAGACGTGCTTTCCAACCTTTCTCTAGTGTTCCATACGCTACATTGAAACTAGAACTAGCGCTTGCTAACGGTGCATTTTGGTGAGGTTCAGCGAAAATAATCGAGACGCTTGCGGTAACAGAAGTGCTGGTCTTCGCAAGTGATCTCCATATTGGTGAGGCTCCTGGTGAATTGTATGAAATTGTATGGTGGATATCGATGAATGTCAATTTCTGATTGGATACGCGCCAAGCCAGCAAATGCCGTGCACAGACCCGGACTGGTGCCGTATTAACCGGGCCTGCACAGCCCTAGGCCTGTTAGCGCTCATGGAACTGACTTGATATTCTCTCTCAGGTCGTGCCTAAGGCCTTCAATACAATGAACTTCGAACACGAACACACCTCGAAGTTCTTCGGCAAGCTCCACTCCCCAGCTGACGCACTGGACCACGTCTGTACCATCGCTTACTTCGTGATGGTATCTGTGTTTGTGCAAGGCTTCTGGTTCGGCGCGAAGCTGGTTCATGGCTATCTTCTGCGCATGCCAGATTACTATGAACAACTTGCAAATGTGCATCCCTCATTGAATGCTCTTCATTTGGCCAAATATAAATGGGCGATGCTTTGTCTTCTATCTACTGCCCAGGACTCCCTTTCATCCTCCCATCACACCCGTCCAGGATGTCTAACTCTTCCTCCTAGCCAACAAAATGAATTTCACCCTCTTCGATTCATAGCCGGCTCCTTCAGCTCTGGAAAATAGATAATTGTGCCGTTCTTCAGGTTGTATGTCTCAGTCAGCGGCCGTGTGATGCTTTGACAAAACTTGGGTGCGCGCACAGATCGCTGGTGGTCGGCAATATATTTCCGGCGTTGTCATCCTCGACGGGGAGTCCATGTCCCAGAACTTGCCCTCGGATATGTCTTTAGGGATCTGTCCGACGGTTATTGTATGCTTTAGGGCTCAGGTGGTGATAGGGATGGTGTTGAATCGAATGAAAGACAGCAGTGGCGCGGGGTATCTGCTATTTCTTTTCTGATTTCTACGGCCTATTTGACTAACAATTTTCTTCAGAAATAGTTGCATTAGTGGTCGACACTATCTTGAGTATTATTGTCTCCGAGGCTCTCAAGCGCCAGTGGGCGAACATGACCGCCGTTATCATCGCTTACGACCTCTCCAAGTTTGAGCCCCAATACCTCGCCTAGTCTTCAAACAAGGACGGGTTGTTGAGCAGGGTTACAGATGCGATTTAGAGCACGTCTACGAAGAGTAAAACGGGTGGGGCGAGTTCAGGAAGATGATGGAGGATCAGCAAGGGGCTAGCAGCTTCGTTCTGAAGAATTGACATCGATATCGATGGAGATGCTGTCGCCTTTATTTGCAATATACATTCTATATGAACATAGCTGAACAGTCGTGTGAGACTGTATGGCCTACTCTGAGCATCGGCTGGACCACAAAAAAAAGGGAATATGCCTGTGTCAGGAAATGACACGTATGCGTACATAAAATTACTAAAAAAAATAGACGTTGTATTAAAGACTACACTATTTCTGATCTTCCGCGTGTCCCAGACTTGGTCCAGAATATTCTGGCTTCTCGTCGAGACTCTTTTCCTCCTGACTCTCGACGAGGATTTTGACCTCAATCGGCATCGTTGACTGGGTTTCTCTGGTTTCGTCGTCCCTATTCTTGAGTTGAAAAGATTCCAGAGGAATTGGTGCCGTTCTACTAGGTCCCTTATTTGTACTTTTGAAGGTTATGGCGCTGGTCGCAGACTGCTGAGACTGCTGAGACTGCCTGTATCGGCCAAACTTCGTGTTTCGAAACACGCGGCTAGCCATCATGTTCATGAGCATCATGTTTGGCGTTGCCAACACGATATGGTATACAGCTGGCACCGCACGAAGGTACATCATGATGACCGTCATTAGAGCCGTCGTGACAGTGGTTCTAAATTGCGAAAGAAAATAAATTGTACACACATCCGAGTAGAAACACAGTGAAAACGTACAGATAATAGGCTTGCCCATCCTGCAATAGGGCCTTTGAAAGTGTTGGCATGTACTCTCCAAAGGCAAGGACCCTGATGCCGGTTCGAATGGAGTTGTCGACGTGCGCGTGTCGCATAAGCCTCCATGTTATAGCGAGGAACACGAGAGTGTCGTTCACCAGAGTTATAATGGATGCAGATGCGACGTATGGTTCCACATGAGTAATCATGCAATAATTAGTGGATCCTATTTTCGTTCCAACGATTCCCCAAGGGCCGGTCAGGTTTCCGGCCAGAACTGCGATCCACATAAACCCAAAAAAAGCTACCACGGGTTTGTTCCGGTTGAACAAAGCGCGGACGCGGAAGAAGAAGAGGAGAGTAGTGCTTGCAATAGCCAAAGGAAACGTCCAGAGGGAGACCGTTACGATCTTCGTGCAATGTTCGGTAATTATAGCTGGACAGTATATGATCAATTTCAATGTGCTGTGGCAAGAACACTTCATCACTGACTGCTGAATAACGTCGTACTTAGTAGGAAGCCCAAGGTTGCCAGCCTTCACCAAAGATTGGTCACGAATTCACGAACAATCAACCTGTCACCGACCTTGAGATGAAGTAGGCAATAGTTGGTGCGCGGATAGGAAATTTGAAGAGCAAGATGTAGTCCGACTTCAGATTGTCGAGGACATCCCAAGACATCACCTAATAGCCAAAAGGTGAGCTTGGAAGAAACACACTGTGTGGTGAAAACCCTACAGCCATCGATCCGACGTTGATGTAAACCGGAATTGAGTCTTGGTAAGTAGTCATTGACGGAAGGAAAGCTGTTGGTACGAAGCCAGGATCGCTCGTGTTGGTTGGTGCCATCGCTGGGAGGATTGGACAAGAAGGGATACCGGTACGTTCGCTGAAAGTGCGGGTGTGTTTTATCGATTCCTGATATCAGTACGCTCAAACATGCCTCTCGGAAGAAGTGCAAAAGTCATTGACGGTGTGATCAAGATTATGATCTATTTAGAGGTCTGTCTAAAGGTTTGATGCACGAGAAAGACCGCCCCAGGCATGACTGGGTCGCACGAGGATCATACCTTTGGATTAGCAAGTGGCAATTGTTTTTGCGCTTCGAAATAGGAGCTATCAAAATTCTTCTGCAGTAAGTTAATGGTTCATAACAATTCTGGTGCTCACCTTACATATGAGACATGCACCCACGCTCGTCGAAAGAGTTGATCAACAGCCTGGGTCCGAGTTAAAGGCATGACCGTAATGCTCCCGAACCCTGGTAGGTCCAAAATAACTTATAAGACTTGGCAATGACATAGAAATCCATTATGATGTGCAATGGGCTAAATTTTTATGATGGTTTGAAGGTGCTTACTGTATGAGACACTCACAGAGCACTCAATGACGAATAAAACATGGCGAAAGACGGTGCTCTGGGAGCGGGGTTAAGTAGATTCTAGCTTGAACTTGGCAGGCGCCCACGTTCTGGCTCATAGACAGCCACCTATGGCAGCTAAGAGTCACGCAATGTCTCATGTGGTTAGGCGCTTGTCCTTATTGACAAGTACCAAGGGTCTGCTGGTCGAAAAAGTAGCGTACGAGAACCCTTTACCTTTTGAATGTTCAGCGGCCCTCAAATTGTTCCAAGGAAGGGAGTTGCGAGGGTCTCCGGGTCCCAGGTGAGACCAGCAGTTGCCAATAGAGAGGAAGTCTAGAGACGCATTGTTTGTCCTCGTGTTTGGTTGCCATATGAGGATTCCTAAATTTGAACGCGATATGCCTTTCTAGTAAAGTCCATATAACTCTTCAAGAAGCACGTAGTAAAGAGACTATACAGGTAAAGGTTCTATATATATCAAGATCAATGACAGAAACAAC
>Ga0247741_1001487_pt1 | contig 12985 bp, 7 predicted proteins | sample UWRJL213509R2_FD_180945 | JGI IMG/M metagenome (GOLD analysis project Ga0247741, IMG submission 180945) | Plant litter microbial communities from Arlington Agricultural Research Station in Wisconsin, United States - UWRJ-L213-509R-2 | ecosystem: Environmental > Terrestrial > Plant litter >... | reverse complement strand
CACATGATAGGAACACGCAACATATCATCCCCGACGCATCGTGCTCAATCCGCCAGATAAACGTACAATGACGAACGGCACCCCGGTTCTGCAGTCCTGGATGGCGTTGTTGCGAGAGGGGCGTATCATTTAATTAGGTACATATAGGCAACGTGATGCTAATAAAAGGACGGATGAATTTTTCTACCCTTTATGACGCTTCTGATAATCTACTTATTGTCGACACTCTTTTTTGGCCTCTTCACCTCTCTTTATCTTGTCCTTCATGCATATCCTTTCCATATCACATCCAACAACCGCTCTTCGTATCATGCGTGGACCGTGTCCTTGCCTGTGCGTTTCCGTCTTGAATTGAATATAATGACCATGCGAAGATATACGTGGCTGTGTACCATTCCTATGTTAGGTCTGCCTTCTGCTTCTTACCGTTCAACGTCAACCTCGATCTCTCGATCGCATACTAGCAGTTCAACATGAGAAAGTTCATCAAAAGCGCCCTCAAGAGTTCCCCTCCTCCTCCTCCTCCTCCTCCTCCTCCTCCTCCTCCTGCTGCTCCTCGCCCTAGTATCGATGTCCGCAGCAGGTGCCCTCACTTTCGCATCCTCATTCTGGGCCGTGCGAATGCTGGCAAGACCACTATCCTGAAGAAAGTCTGTAACTCGGTTGATGATCCAGAGATATTCAGTCCGTCAGGGGAAAAGGTAAGTGAGATGGCACTGGAATGCAAGTGCTCGTCTGAACTTGATCAATCTCAGCTTGATCCCGCAGCGATTGAAGGATCGTCAGAGGTTAGCTCCGTGTTTCCATTCGTTTCAGTTCACGGCCATTCAGCACAACCTACAGCGAGGATTACATGACATCGAAAATCAGATGATATTCAAGGGTAACAGCAACTTCATCTTCCATGACTCCCGTGGATTCGAATCCGGCTCCGTGGATGAAATGGAGATAGTCAGGGCCTTCATCGCCGAGCACGCTCAAAGTACAGAGTTACGCGAACAGCTGCATGCCATTTGGTGCGAGTTATTACTAGACGTGATGTTGTGGTAGGATTCTAAATGCTGAGCCCTTGTCAGGTATTGCCTCCCCACCGATACAGACAGGCCGCTGTTGGAAGCTGACAAGAAGTTTTTTGACGAGTATGGTAGTGGGAGTGGTATGTGCATATTTCTGGGGAGTATTAATATCAATGCTAAAAGTAGTCTTCAAGTGCCTGTGGTGGCAATCTTCACAAAATTTGATGGTCTTCTCACCACAGCATTTAGCGAGCTTCGAAAGGAAGGGCTAAGCATTGGCAGAGCAAACAATGATAAGGTTGATAGAGCAAACAAGAAGCTAAACACAAACTTTATAGGACCACTCATGGCAACAAAATTCCGACCTTCGGCTCATGTGCAACTAGCTGGTAGGTGCATTCGTATGGTGTAACTATGTGTGGCTGACTTTTGGTGATGACAGATATGCGAGACAGTGCCAGTAGCTGTGCTGAATTGATTGAAAGAACAGCAAATTCACTGAGCAATGATGCTCTAGAATTTTTGTTTGTCTCTGTGCAGGAAAACAACATCAATCTCTGCATTCATAGGGCAGTGACAGGGTTGATATCATCTCTGTTTATTGTGATTGCTTGCTCACTATTGATCATAAGGATTGGTCCTAACTTGATGAAGATACTTCCTAAACATATGGGTATGCACTGATATCTCAACTTTGTGAACACAATGTAATGAATGTGCTTATGATAAAGAGGATCTTATTAAAGTCACAACAGAAAATATTCTGAAATGGTTTCCACATGTTTGGGTATGTGATAATTGTGTTTTACTGGTGATCTATATTCTGATATTAGTTCTGAAACAAATGCAGAAAGTATGTGATCTTTTCACTTGGAAAATACTTGATAGAGACTGACAGAAGTCTAATGTATAGGGATCATATGTGAGTCTTCTGAAATTTACTTGTAACAACAAGAATTCTAACAACATTACAGGTGGTAAGAAGCCAAAGTGTATCTTGTAACTTGATAAGACCTTTTACTCACTTTAATTTATTAGGAGGTGAGTGCTGTTAGCAGCATTATCTATGACTAAATGTCTGAGTGTAAAATGTGATTTAAAACAGTATGTAAGTCTTATGAGTTATATCTTGAAAATGATATTTAAGCACATAATGACAAAAATAATACACAGGATGTGAGTTCTGATATTGGCTATGTTAATGGCCAATTATAGTTCCACCATTTACAAGTTCTATTTATATGACCTGTTATTATGATCTTTATAGAATGTGAGTCTTAATTTAGGAAAACAAAATCTGTCCAACTTTGCTGACCAATCTGCTCCTCAATCTCTGCAGGATGTAAGTTCCAAATCTGTAGAATAAAATCTGTCTAACTTTGCTGACCAATCTGCTCCTCAATCTCTGCAGAGAGTGAGTCCAAATTCTGCAGAATAAATTCTGTCCAACTTTGCTGACCAATCTGCTTCTCAATCTCTATAGGGAGTGAGTCCCAATTCTGCAGAATAAAATCTGTCCAACTTTGCTGACCAATCTGCTTCTCAATCTCTGCAGTATGTGAGTTCTAATTCTGCAGAATAAATTCTGTCCAACTTTGCTGACCAATCTGCTTCTCAATCTCTGTAGAGAGTGAGTCCCAATTCGGCAGAATAAATTCTGTCTAACTTTGCTGACCAATCTGCTCCTCAATCTCTGCAGCTTGTGAGACCCAATTCTGCAGAATAAATTCTGTCTAACTTTGCTGACCAATCTGCTCCTCAATCTCTGCAGTATGTGAGTTCTAATTCTGTAGAATAAATTCTGTCCAACTTTGCTGACCAATCTGCTCCTCAATCTCTATAGGGAGTGAGTCCCAATTCTGCAGAATAAATTCTGTCCAACTTTGCTGACCAATCTGCTCCTCAATCTCTATAGGGAGTGAGTCCCAATTCTGCAGAATAAAATCTGTCCAACTTTGCTGACCAATCTGCTCCTTAATCTCTACAGAGAGTGAGTCCTAATTCTGCAGAATAAATTCTGTCTAACTTTGCTGACCAATCTGCTCCTCAATCTCTGCAGTATGTGAGTCCCAATTCTACAGAATAAATTCTGTCCAACTTTGCTGACCAATCTGCTCCTCAATCTCTGCAGGAAGTGATTCCCAATTCTGCAGAATAAATTCTGTCCAACTTTGCTGACCAATCTGCTCCTCAATATCTGCAGTATGTGAGACCCAATTCTGTAGAATAAATTCTGTCCAACTTTGCTGACCAATCTGCTCCTCAATCTCTGCAGCATGTGAGTCCCAATTCTGCAGAATAAATTCTGTCCAACTTTGCTGACCAATCTGCTCCTCAATCTCTGCAGGATGTAAGTCCCAATTCTGCAGAATAAATTCTATCCAACTTTTGCTAACAATTCTTTTTCTTAATCTCTACAGGCTGTGAGTCTAGTTCTATTCTATTGAATTAATATGTTTTCATATTTATAGTATGTAGCAACTGTTTTAAGCAATCTAATTATTCTCATTACATTCTCTTACTAGTTTCATTACATTCATATTGCTTAACAAATTTCTAATCATATATTGTCTGCTCTATAGTTTGTGAGTTACTAATTTATTTTTATAAACTCTTGTGAACTTATCTTTCCCTATTTAGACAAGCAATGTTTCTATCTGTACCCAAGCTATTATCAAAGCTTTTCCAAAATTAGTAAGTGTATATTCATTTTGGTTTTAGTTTATCTTATTTTCTAATACTACTATAGCACTTGTCAACACATGCAGAGCTAATTGCTGGTAGGCACTTATTCTTCTAATATTTTACTAATTAATTTATATTTTCTATAGCACTCTGTATTTGTGCTGAGCAAACATTTACAGAAGCATCTGCACAGAGAGATAAATTTGCAGAATTGTTTGCAAATGCACTAGTTGCATATATTGAATCATCTGTCAGAAAGAGTGTTGCACAGGCAATTGTACAATTGTCAGTTGCAAAAGAGTCTGAGCAGTTGTATCAAATCATTATCAATCACTGTCTCCGTATGTGATATTATCGTTGTTGAAATCTTATCTAATTAATTAAATCTAGGCCTTAATACCAAGGCTTGATCAATAATGTAATGTCTTTCAGAAGTATACAGAATGTGGCAATATTTATATATAAAACAAGCTACTTGTCTTGCTTTGCTCTAGCAATATACTTTTAGAACTTTGCCAAGCATTCTTTTGGTTAATATAGTAGGAGCTTGCTTTAAAAATAGTGAAGTTATGGTCTGCAGAAATTATTGAGTATTTGGGTACTAATATACACAGTTTTCATTGTTAACATTGGATTTGCACTGTGAACACAAAGGACTTGAGAATGCTCTTTATCATTTCTATTACAAAAAATCACTTACATAACAGAGTGATCCAGGTGACTGATACTAGATCAAAACTAGCTAAGCACATCCAGGCCTATCCAGCAACACTCTGCAATGTGCTAGCTGCCTGAGAGCACTCTTAGGTCATCATAGATGTAGCCAGACAGTGCACATGTAGTAATACATAATACACATGATTTGACTGATTGTACTCTTGTGAGAAACAGCATTTCTAAGCTACTAAATAGAATAGTAATAAATAAACAAATACTAGTACTTTTCTGACTGCACTTGACTGCTTCATTTAACTTTCTCTATTTATTATATATATTAATGTCTGAGACTTGCATATCAAAGCTGTATATTGATTGCTGATACTCTGGAGATGTATACTACAAGGCCTTGCATAAAACACACCTGTTCTTATCTATTCTGTGCCTACCTAATGTTATTCTATTGCCTAGAAACTTGAACAACATTGAGCATGTACTCTCTATTCAGAAATAAACTAACATGAATGGAGGTGTAGCCTGAGCATATAGATATCAGTACACAAAACACACAAATGAAACAACTTCTACAGATGAAAATACTCAAGAGAAGTCAGCACATATTGACTGCTAGGGCTCTACAAGATGTAGGTATGTGGGCAGTCCTAATCCCACAGGCACTCTAGTGAATGATCATCCATTCTTGGCAGAGCATGCTATTGCAAAAGGTCAATGATGGCCAATAGAGTTACAGTTGATTGTAGGTGGTCCTAATCCTACAGACACCCTGGAAAATGAACATCTGTTCTTGCCAGAGTAGTCTATCTTTGTGTGTCCTGTTCTTCAATAGAATATTGTTTATATTGACTATAGTAGCAGCTGTTGCCAATGACATTGCCTGCCAATCTAAGAACACATTGAGCATAGTGGACACAGACATTTGAGAACATAGCACATACCATTTCTATGCAGCCAAGCATGTTATAGCAGGTCCACAATGGCTGTTAGAGTTGCAGTCAATTGTGGATAGTCCTAATCCTGTAGAGACCCTAGCAAATGAACATCCATTCTTGTCAGAGCAGCCTATCTCTGTGCACTTATTCTCTAGTAGAATATCATTCATATTAACCAGAGTAGCAGCTGTTGTTAGTGTTCTTGTCTGCCTACCTGAGGACGCATTGAGTACAGCAGACATGGCTACCATGTAAGCTATATAAAGCCTTCAAATACAGATAGTTATTAGTTAAGATCATTTATTCAGGACAGTAAACTACCTGTTCACCTATAGCACCTAAGGGTCCCACAATTTGCCATTTATCAACAGACATATTTACATTAGTACAAGCCTATTTGTCATCAATAAAAACACCCATTTACCTTGAGCAATTCTCTTGATATCTCCTGCCTTCATAAAGATAGAACAGTTTCTAGCTATCTAGGAACAGAGTACCTAGTGGGGTATACTTACAGATTTTTCTGAAATCTGTACAGTTCTTAGCCACTATCTCTGCCAATATGCCACTCCCCTAATTATTCTCAGCACTGACTCTTCATCCCACATCCTCTTGGCATTGCAGCCTCCCACTCATTTTGCAATATTACTTTCACTTCTGCCTATAATTCCCTCCTCCTCTGTTATTCTCTTGCCCTTTCTGATATATTCTGGTTCACTCCTATGCTCTTGTTGTTATATGATATATATTGTTACTCAAGGTTATGGATGTACAAAACCTCTCAGAGACCCTTACTGAGTTGCTTGCTATGACAGACAGTGAGCTTAACTTGTCAACATCTCTGGTTAATTTTTTTGGCTGATTACAATCAGTTCACAGGTTTTGAGTTACTCTGAGCATACAAGTCCCAAAATTTGAGTCCAAACATAACATGCATCCCCAAAATGGTTTTTATCTGTCTAGAATGGTTGCCAGTAGTGGTATATATCTTTTATAAGCAGATGAAATAGCATGACATATCTTTGGGTTCTAGACTTGGACCATGAAAATGGATGTATTATCCCCTAACTAAGACAGTGATATGCATTGTTTATGAGAATTTGATAAATGAATGAATTAAAAAGTGAAGATATTTCTAACTCTACAGCTTGGATGATATGCATACCTACATGGTAATCAGTCTATAGTGAACTCAATGTACTAACCTCACTCCCAAGTCGGTTAAGTTGGTATACAAAATGAGTATTGTTACCCAAACACTTGATTCTTGTTCATTCTTGCTGATAGCCATTGATGACTGATCAGTTGTTAATCACTTATTATGTGTGTCAAGAATTGTTCTATTAGGATATCAGTTCTGAGATGTGTAATCAATGCTAGAACTCTTTAGATGAGGAAAATTCTCCAAAGAGACAATTAACTGATCATAAGTGATATCTACATATAGAAATTGTTCATATGGTCAAGCACTCAATTGTGCCAGTCATTTAAAACTAAGTAAAATTCTGCCAGTTCATGACTTGTTCCGATCAGATTCAACTGTCTCAGAACTCTTGTACTGGGTATTCTTCTTGTTTCTCTTCTCTTTGCTACTGTCCTCTTCTGTTATGCAAGCTCACTTTTTGGATCACTTTCCTCCAGCATTACTTCTCTGCTTCCACTTGCAGGGTGGGATCTCACCAGAGATCAACCTTGTATTGTGGGACTCCTTATGCTTCTTCAGTTCATCTGATAAAAGCTTGATGAACTTACACGCACCAGTCTCCAAGGCAGTCAAGAGAGCCTGCAAGGATGGGATTGACATACTGAGCTCACTTGGGTTCTAGAGCTTTTTATATGGAGTATATCCCACAAGATTGATGTCATATCAAAGGATAACATCTTCTTCAAAGTGTGTCCAATACATCATAGCCTGTGGATTACTGGTGATCTCCACTGTTGAGATATCTTCTGTTAGTATAATTCTGATATTGGTGCCAAGACAGTTTCTTACCAAGGTTGGACTAGAACTGTGATGAACCATGCCTGCAACCACAATCTACCAACTGGGCCAAAAGACCATTATGTCAAGGTTACTTGACACACTTGCAGGCACTATATATAGCTGATCTGCCACAGTTCACAGACCAGTTTCCTGGCACATGACAAGAACCTGCTATAGATCTGAGATTTGAGATATTTGGCCTTCTTTTTTGATATATTCAGAAGGTCTGTATAGGATGAGCCAACATTGGAGGCAAATAGAAACATTGTGCATATACTAATTGGGGCACAATCTGCAATAGTAAACACTTCCAGCTTTGTTCTAACTTCATGAGTGTCCCACTTTCTTTGGGCCCCAATTTTCATGTAGTCTGACAATGCCTCTGTGGTAAAGTATCATTGCAAATTTATGTGGTAGTTGGCAGAGCTGCAAACAATACAGAAGAAACCCTCAATGTCTAAATGTGCCTTAAGCTCAGTAAGCTATGCTGTTATCAGTAGATTTAAAGATAGGTAAACCTATTGGCATACCAGACTAATCATATTACACTTGACATTGGCAATATCCTTAAAGATGACTCCTTGGTAAAGGGTGCTGTATGGACCTCTTGCTGCTTATATTCTCTTTGTGCTCACAGCCAATCTCCTGGCATTCCTCTTTACCTAAGGCATTATACTCTGACACATATGTATATTAGAGAGGATGTGCAAAGCCACTGAAAGCCATCAGTGGCTTATTTACGCTGTGCAAACAGGCATAGCCACTCAGTGGCTTTTCCCATCACACAAACGTAGATAAGCGACTCTCTTTACATCCAGGTCGTAATGACTGTCGATTCTCACATATCGTATTCAAAATATATCTTTTGACATTACTACGCCACCCGATCTATATGGAGGCCAAAATCCTGGAAGAATCGGCTGAGTTTTATCGCACACTACTAGACTTGCTCCAGGCTCAAGATGAAGAGCATTTACGATGGCAGGGAAGTTTCAGAGAGGGTGGAAAGGTCGATCTTGATACACTCGGCTCTGAGGTGTGGTTAAAACAATTCCGGTATGTCGTTCATGGCTTGTATTTGCTTACTATTCTAACCTGTGTAATCACAGCTTCACTCGTGCGGAGGTCCATCAATTGGTTGATATCCTGGATCTCCCGCTGTGGATCCAGTGCCCAACCACAAGAGTGAAGGAGGACCGTGTCACAGCACTGTGCATGCTTTTACGACGCCTTGCATACCCCACCCGGTTCGCTGATGTTGAAATGCAATTTGGATGGGAGAAATCCCGATTTTCGCGAATCACTCAGCTTACAGCCCTCAAGATCTGGAGTCGGTGGAAGCACCTCCTACGATTTGATGCCAATCGACTTACAAGATCAAAATTAGCTGAATTTGCCCGGGTAATTCAAGCCAAAGGCGCGCCGCTCGATCTCGTTGCGGCCTTGATTGATGGTACTCTCCGAAAGAATGCCCGCCCAGTGCGCAATCAGAGGCTGGTTTTTAACGGTTGGAAACGTATCCACTGCCTCAAATACCATGCCCTCATCTCCCCGGATGGATTGATTATACACATCTACGGTCCAGTTGATGGTCGCCGACACGACCAGACAGTTTTGACCCAATCCGGGCTGTCCACAATTCTTGAGCAATACTTCTGGACTCCAAGTGGCGAAGCACTGTATATCTATGGTGACTCTGGGTATACACCAGGCCCACACATTCTCTCGCCATTCAAGGGCCCAGCTCTCTCCGCTGAAGAGAAGCAATTCAATTATAGGATGAGTCGCATTCGCGAACCTGTGGAATGGATTTTCAAGGAAATCTCTCAACAGTTTGAGTTCCTTGACTTTGCGAGAAGCCAGAAAATCCTCCTCATGCCATGTGGATTATTCTACATGGTAGGGTTACTTCTCTGCAACGCACACACAATTCTACATTACCCGCAAATCTCCCAATACTTCAATTGCCCCCCTCCACCCCTTCACGAATATTTCAATGGTCCACCATGCCATGAACCGGACCTTGACAAATGGTGTCAGGATTCTATTTTGGAAGAGATCGACATTGAGGACACTGGGAGTGGTGATGAGGACAACGGTGACTCCACTTTCCATTGACAAATTAATTGTAAATACACGATCACGCAACTCAATTATGGTAATGGATGCTTCGAAAATGGTGTTGATGGACCAGGAGGGCGTGATAGAAGGGAAGAAACAAGGAGGCGATATAGATCAGCCATGCGCTCACTGTCCTGCGCACGGTGCTCAGCCTCCATCCGGCGCATCTCCATATCATGTGCAATTTGGTCACGAACGGCGGAGCTGAGCGCAGTAATTCCCACTGCAAGCTGGTTGAAGCCACTGAGAAGTTCAGCTTGACGTTCATCCTCACGAGTATGGGCTGCTGCAAGTCGTTCAGCTGTTGCCCGGGTGTGTTTTTGGACAATTTCTTCAAGGCGCTGGTTTTGGGATCGGTGTCGTTTAGCCTGCGGACGAAGATTTTCGGTGTCAGGCACACCCGATGGACTAGGTGAGCGTGGATGTCTTGCAGTTATGATCAGCATTCATGCAGCAAATTTATATGGAAGGGAAGGGTACGTACTTGAGAGGGAACATCTGCTGGTTACTTCTCTTGCGTGATGTTGCATCCTCCAGCAGTGTGATATCTGCCAAGGTTTGCCGCTTGACAAGACCTCTCATGGCGGCTGCACGTAGCTCAAGAGCAGCTTCTTGTTCTGTTTGAGCTTTGGCCTTCGTTTTGGAGGATTTCGTGGTCTTCCTCTCATCCTGAGCATCCAAAAGGGCAACAATCTGCGTCATGGTCTTTCTCAAGTCAGCGTAGAGCATAAAATGAATAATCCAAAAGCATACCTCAATAAACTCATTAATCTCCTCATTTGTACCTGTCTTTTGCATGGACTGGGATTCGTTCCTCTTTCAAAAGAATCAGGATTTAGCAAAAGAAACGTAACGAAGGACTCACCTTGTGAGTTTCAACTAACTTTCGGAAGCGTGCTTTACAGGCTGCACCAGTCCGATCAATAATGCTCCTGTCGCCAATACGCTGACTGTCCTCCAACATGAGCACAGCAAGACGGTCCCAGGCTGCATCCACCTCCTTCCCAGACTCTTCCCCAAATGGTTGTAACCTGAAGGCTTCCGAAGCAAGAAAACGATCCTGCCACGGCTGCCAGTGCGCATGTTTTGCGTTCCCGCGCTGCCAGACAGTCGCCGTGGAATCTTGTGAAGCCGTGTCATTGGTGACAAGTGGTTGGGAAGATGTGGTATCAACCTGAATGTCATGTTCGTCAGAAGAGTGGCCATCAGCCAAGGTAGGTTCCTCTGACTCCATGGGAAGCGAGCCAGTCTCGCATTTCCATGCAGGCGATACCTTTTGAGTGTTGACTTTCTTCTTTCGACCTTTCTTAGTTTTCATAAGTAGTAAAACAGGACGAAAAATAGTTCAAAAGTGACGTGTCCAAAAATAGACACGTGAAGCCACTGAGTGGCTATGCCTGTTTGCACAGCGTAAATAAGCCACTGATGGCTTTCAGTGGCTTTGCACATCCTCTCTATTATTTCACTAAGTAAGATATACTACAGGGACTTAATGAAATGAAAAAGAGTGCAAAATCATTGTTGGTGTGCCTTGCGGAGAGGAGTCATGAACTTATTACCAAAGGTCTTCTCTTTGCTTGTTTCTACAGCTATACAAAGATCCTCAACACCCAACATAAGTCATTCATCCGAAAGCCTTTCTACTGAGCCCTGGAGCCTTATCACAACAGCAATGTCAATGAATTTGGGTCCGTTGTTATCAGGTATGTGGCAAATTCGTCAAACATACTTGCCACAGTGGACGCCCCTGATCATGACCAAAAGCCCATTATCATGAGTAGGATTAGGATATTTGAGCGTGATGGATTTGGGATCAAGGTTGCTTATTGTATTGTAGACCTTGTGGCGAATTCAGAGACAACCGTCAACATTGGCAATAGTAACCTACTGGTCTTTACTGCCTGATACAACCTTGAGTTCCAACCTGGCAAGACATAATGACAGAAGGATGTGCTGTGGTGGCTCTTACAACATGGCTATGGAACTAGCTGCTGGAAGGGGGGAACCAAGGGAAGAATGCGGGGTTTGAGATGAAGGGCATCTATCAGGAAAAGTACTCTGGGCCCTGGTGTCACTTGGGGTGACCTGTGATTTGTCAAATAAATGAAGATGTCCCTGGCTAAAGAATTAGTGCCTAAGGCTCCAGAGCTATACTAAGTAGCCCTTAGTAGACTGAAAGTTTTCAGGTTATTTACAGGCTTGCCTAGGTGCCACTTTAGGCATCCTGAAAATATAGCATTATTCTAGAGCTCTTTGAGCAACCCTCAGACTCTTATGGTAAGTCGTGTGAGATGAAGTCTCTCAGGAGTGTCCAAGGTTTTTCTGAGGCTCATATCAGGCTCTCATATCTTCAGAAATAAAAGTTATAGCAATTATGGTATTATTTTATATCTAAAGCTACTGTACTATCTACCAAATTGTCTGATATGCATAAGGACTATGGAAATTATTCAGTAAAAAAGTGTCTGTTGAGTCTAAGACATTATCTGTGGTCCATTTTTTTGTAATCCATCTATCAACAAACTTTGGAACAAGCATGCAGCCTTGACGAATAGAGTGTAATGAAATAATAGAGCACTGGGGAACCTGAGTTCTTCAAACAGAATACATACCATTTGTCTTGTCTGGATTTGCTGCCAATGGTTGATACTATTCAACATAAGCCAGATGTTCCTTTGGCTATGCAGGAGGAGCCTCCATACTTTGATTATTGCCAATTGATAGTAGAGATAAAAGCTGAAAGATTACTCGAACTCTTCCAATTCTAGTTCCTATATTATTGGTGGTGCACAACGCTTGGTCAGCGTGACTCAGGGTCACATGCAGCATATGAGTGTGACATCGCCCATTTAGTGAGACACTGCGTTTGTACAATCCACACAATGTGTAGCATAAATTTCTTGTAGTTGGCCGGGAAAATATAATATGTTTAACATCTCAATAATACTCATATTTTATAGAGACTAATTTTTGTCTCCAAAAAGCAAAAATAGTAAGATTTGCCTGCCAAATCAGGCCTCCTGGAGTGCCAAAGAATTATCTCATGATCTACAACACATATGAACATGATTTTCAGACAGTTTTTACTTAAAATTCAATTTCTAGTCGATCTACATCAGGAAAAGTCCTCTGAGCCCTAGTATTGCCTAAGATAGCCTGAGGTACCCAGGGCTTATGAGGCTAGTCAGGCCAGTCAGGCTACCCTGGGCTCTACAAATTCGTAGGTCAGTGAGATGCAAAATCCCTGGTCATTCTGAGGCTATTCTGGGGATAGCTTAGAAATAACACAGGCTATGCTATTATTTTTCTACCATAGGGCTTAAAAAAGAATTATACACTTTATTCAATTTGACTTATGTAATGAACTAATTATTATACTTTAGAGATTGTTCAATTATTATTATTATTACTTTAAGATTTTTTTTTTGACTACTACTATCAAAATCATACATTATTCATAGTTCTTATAAGATCTACATATTTTGTTATTCTTGAACTAATACTATATAGAAACAAACAGAACCCATCAACAGAGTTCTGCATTTTGTTCAGTCAACTGGGTTAGGTCACAT
>Ga0247741_1001485_pt1 | contig 13000 bp, 9 predicted proteins | sample UWRJL213509R2_FD_180945 | JGI IMG/M metagenome (GOLD analysis project Ga0247741, IMG submission 180945) | Plant litter microbial communities from Arlington Agricultural Research Station in Wisconsin, United States - UWRJ-L213-509R-2 | ecosystem: Environmental > Terrestrial > Plant litter >... | reverse complement strand
TCCGGATACAGGCGCGCAACGATCACGTACAGCGCCGGCGACAGGCAACCGGCACCCAGGCCCTGGACGAGCCTGCCGACAAGCAATGTCGGCATGTTGTGCGCGAAACCCGCGATCAGCAGGCCAGCCACGAATCCGACCAGGCCGGTCCATACAGCCGGGGCAGGGCCCTTGCGGTCGGACCAGCGGCCCGACAGCGCCATGCCGATGACGCTGGTCGCCAGCATGCCGCCGAAGGCGAGGGCGTAGGCCCGCAGGCCATCGAGCTCGCGGGCCACCGTCGGCATTGCCGTGGTCACAGCCAGTGCCTCGAAGGCGAGCAAGGAGATCAGCGCGACCATGCCGAGCGTGGCGGCCCGGTAGGTCGGGGAGAGGATGCCGTCGGCGCGGGGAGTCGCAGAGGGCTGGGTGAGGTCAGGGGTCGACGTGCCCACGTTCATTCTTTCTTCCTTGGGGGTAGGGAGTTTCGCACGCTTGCGCGCACATCCCGGGACGCGCAGGATGGAACCTCAACGTTGGTTGAGGTCAAGCGATGCGGGAATTCAGCGTGGGTGACGCCGCCAGGCGTGCCGGTGTGGCGGTCTCGGCCCTGCACTTTTATGAACGAAAAGGGCTGATCCGTAGCCTGCGAACGGCCGGGAACCAGCGTCGCTACGCCGGCGATGTCCTGCGCCGGATCGCGGTGATCCGGGTGGCCCAGCGGGTCGGCATCCCACTGGAGGCCGTGCGGCGGGCTTTTTCGGCCCTGCCGGACGAGCGCACCCCCAGTCGTGAGGAGTGGGCGCAGATGTCCGCAGCCTGGCAGGAGGAGCTCGACGACCGGATCAAGCAACTGGTGAATCTGAAGGACAAACTGACCGAGTGCATCGGCTGCGGCTGCCTTTCCCTGACCGCCTGCGCCCTCGCCAATCCGGGCGACGCACTGGCGGCGGATGGCGGCGGTCCGAGGCGCTGGAGCCCCGCCTGACCCCCGTCTGACGCCTGTTGCGGCGGTAGAGGGGCAAAACGTAGAATGGGCAGTCATTTGCGGGGTTTTTCACCCCATCGCGCCACACTCGTGGTGGTTTCAGGAGAGGTCATGCAGGTTTCGGTTGAGAATGTCGGCAAGCTCGGGCGCAAGCTCACGGTGAAGTTCCCGGCTGAGCGCCTCGAGTCGCAGGTCAGCCAGCGCATCGCGGAGATGGGTCGCACGGTACGCCTGAAGGGGTTCCGTCCCGGCAAGGTTCCCACCAACGTGATCCAGCAGCGCTTTGGCGCGCAGGTCCGTGGCGAGGCACTGTCCGAGCTGATCGGCTCCACGCTGCGTCAGGCCGTCGAGCAGGAAAAGCTCCAGCCGATCGCCAACCCGGCGGTGGACACCACGGGTAATGCCGAGAACGGCGAAATCGCCTACACGGCTACCTTCGAGATCATGCCGGAGTTCCCGGTGATCGACGTGGCGGCGCTCGAGATCGCCCGTCCGAAGGCTGAAGTGAAGGATTCCGACATCGACAAGATGATCGAAACCCTGCGCACGCAGCGTCGCAGCTTCGACGAAGTGACCCGCGCCTCCAAGGACGGCGACTTCGTGATGTTCGAATACGCCGCTGAAGCCGGTGACTACCGCTTCCCGACCGAAGGCCTGGAGCGCGCGGGTAGCGTGCTCGGCTCGGGTACCCTGTTCAAGGCGCTCGACGAAGCCCTCACCGGCCGTTCGGCTGGCGAAGACCTGGTCCAGGACGTGGCCTTCCCGGAAGACTTCCGTAACCCGGAGCTCGCCGGCAAGACCGCCAAGGTCACCTTCAAGATCGTCAAGGTGCAGGAGCCGAACCTGCCGACCGTCGACGCCGAGTTCGTGCAGCTGTTCGGTGTGGCCGATGGCGACATCGAGACCTTCCGTAAGGAAGTCCGCGCCAACCTCGAGCGCGAGCTCAAGGCCAGCGTGATGGCCCGCCTGAAGTCCGAAGTGGCCGAGAAGCTGGCCGGCGCCTACCCGGAACTGGACGTGCCCGACCTCATGACCGATGCCGAGGCCCGCAGCCTTGCCGCCGGTAACCTGCCGCGCGGCCAGGAGCCGAGCCCGCAGATGGTCGCCGAGGCCACGCCGTTCGCCCGTAAGCGCGTGCTCGCCGCGCTGCTGATGGGTGAAATCGCACGCAAGAATGAGATCCGGATTGATCGCAAGCGCATGGCGGAAATGCTTTCTGCGATCGCTTCGACCTATGAAGAACCGGAAAAGGTCATTGAACTGTATAACGGCGATCCCCAACTGATGTCGGGACTGCAGAACCGCGTCATGGAGGATCAGGTGGCTGAGTGGGTGGCGGATAACGCCAAGTCCACCGACCAGGAACTGACCTTCGACGAGGTGATGCGCCCGATCGGTGCCTAATCGCATCGATCACTTGCAATAGCCGGGCCCCACACGAAGGAGAGACCGCATGTCCATGGCTCCGATCCAGAACCTCAACCTGGTGCCCATCGTCGTCGAACAGACCTCACGCGGTGAGCGTTCGTACGACATTTATTCGCGTCTCCTCAAAGAGCGCATCATCTTCGCCGTGGGGCCGGTCGACGATTACATGGCCAATGTGATCGTCGCCCAGCTGCTGTTCCTTGAGTCGGAAAACCCGGACAAGGACATCAACCTGTACATCAACAGCCCGGGCGGTTCCGTCACGGCCGGCATGGCGATCTACGACACGATGCAGTTCGTGAAGCCGGACGTCAGCACGATGTGCATCGGCCAGGCGGCCTCGATGGGCGCCCTGCTGCTGGCAGCCGGTGCGGCGGGCAAGCGTTACTCGCTGCCGCATTCGCGCATCATGATCCACCAGCCCTGGGCTGGCGGCATTTCGGGTCAGGCCACGGACATTGAGATCCACGCCCGTGAAATCCTGACCATGCGCGAGCGTCTCAACGCCATCCTTGCCCACCACAGTGGCAAGACGGTCGACGAGATCGCCCGTGACACCGAGCGCGACCGCTTCATGAGTGGGGCCGAGGCCCAGGCCTATGGCCTGATCGACTCGATCCCCGAAAAGCGCACGGTCGACACCGTCCGTTCAGCTTGATTTGAACGTTTTCGCTTGTGAAAACCGGCACTTCGCTCCTGATTCCAGGGGCGAAGTGCTGTGCTATTCTCAAAGCGTACCTGGATTCTCAGTAGGGCCCAAAGCATGAGCGACGAGCGGCAGAGCCGTTCCAACGACGGCGGCAAGATTCTTTACTGCTCCTTCTGCGGCAAGAGCCAGCATGAAGTGCGCAAGCTGATCGCCGGCCCCAGCGTGTTCATCTGCGACGAATGCGTTGAGCTGTGCAACGACATCATCCGCGAGGAACTGGAAGAGAAGGCGGCCTCCGGCCGGACCCAACTTCCGAAGCCCCGCGAAATCATGGAAGCCCTCGACCAGTACGTGGTCGGCCAGACGCGCGCCAAGAAGGCGTTGTCCGTCGCGGTCTACAACCACTACAAGCGCATTGAATCGCGCCAGAAGAACGACGAAGTCGAGCTTGGCAAATCCAATATCCTCCTGATCGGTCCGACCGGTTCGGGCAAGACGTTGTTGGCCGAAACGCTGGCGCGCCTGCTCAATGTGCCGTTCACCATCGCCGATGCCACGACTCTGACCGAGGCGGGCTATGTCGGTGAGGATGTCGAGAACATCATCCAGAAGCTTCTGCAGAAGTGCGACTACGACGTCGAGAAGGCGCAGAGCGGCATCGTCTATATCGACGAAATCGACAAGATCTCGCGTAAGAGCGAGAACCCGTCGATCACCCGCGATGTGTCCGGCGAAGGCGTGCAGCAGGCCTTGCTCAAGCTCATCGAGGGCACGCTCGCCTCGGTGCCGCCGCAGGGTGGCCGCAAGCATCCCCAGCAGGAATTCCTGCAGGTCGACACGCGCAACATCCTGTTTATCTGCGGTGGTGCGTTCTCGGGTCTGGAGAAAGTCATCCAGCAGCGTTCCGAGGTCACGGGTATCGGCTTCGGTGCCGAAGTCCGTTCGAAAGAACGTACGGAGAACGTCGGCAAGATGCTTTCGGAAGTCGAGCCGGCGGATCTGGTCCGTTTCGGCCTGATTCCCGAGTTCGTCGGCCGTCTGCCGGTGGTCGCCACGCTCGACGAGCTCGACGAGGCTGCCCTGGTGCAGATCCTCACCGAGCCGAAGAACGCGGTCACCAAGCAGTTCAAGAAGCTGTTCGACATGGAAGGCGCAGAGCTGGAATTCCGCCCGGAGGCCCTGTCCGCCATCGCCCGTCGCGCGCTCAAGCGCAAGACCGGCGCACGTGGACTGCGAACCATTCTCGAACAGGTGCTGCTCGACACGATGTTCGAACTGCCCTCGCTGGAGCATGTCAGCAAGGTCGTGGTCGACGATGCCGTGATCGATGGCCAGGCCGAGCCGTATCTCATCTACCGCGGGAACCTGCAGCAGCAGCGGATCGCGGGTGAGGGCGGCGACGCAGCCTGATCACGGGCGTAAGCAAGCTACCGCGGCCCCGGCGTCCAGTACGCCGGGGCCGTTTTTCTTTGTGGTGTCCGCTCTTGATCGTTCCTTCGCGAACCACCACTTGACGTGTATGGCGGCTCCGGCGCAGTGTCGGGGCGAACCCCAAATTCTCTGAGGGAAACCCCAAGCACATGGCGAAGAATCGCAGCCAAACCACGAGCGGATCCGAGCTGGACCTGTTGCCGGTCCTGCCCCTGCGTGACGTCGTCGTCTACCCGCACATGGTCATTCCGCTGTTCGTGGGTCGCGACAAGTCCATGCGCGCGCTGGAGCGGGCGATGGAAGGCGAACGGCAGATCCTGCTCGTCGCCCAGAAGAGCCCCGACATCGACGATCCGTCGATCGGCGATCTGCATTCGGTCGGCACGCTCGCCGGTGTCCTGCAGCTGCTGAAGCTGCCCGATGGCACCGTCAAGGTGCTCGTCGAAGGACAGTCGCGCGTACAGATCGATGCCTTCGAAGACGAAGCCGGCATGATGAGCGGCAAGGCCCGCGTCATCGAGCCGATCTACAGCAGCAACGAACGCGAACTCGACGTCGTGTCGCGCTCGCTCGTCTCGCTGTTCGAGCAGCTGGTCAAGCAGAGCCGCAAGCTCCCGCCGGAAATCCTCGCGACCCTCTCGGGTATCGACGATCCGTCGCGCCTGGCCGATTCCATCGCCGCGCATCTTTCGGTGCGCATGGGCGACAAGCAGCGCGTGCTCGAAGCGGCCGATGTCGGCCAGCGCCTCGAGTTGCTCATCGGCCTCGTCGATGGCGAGATGGACTTGCAGCAGGTCGAGAAACGCATCCGCGGTCGCGTCAAGTCGCAGATGGAAAAGAGCCAGCGCGAGTACTACCTCAACGAGCAGATGAAGGCCATCCAGAAGGAACTGGGTGAGGGCGAAGAGGGCGCGAACGAGATCGAGGAGCTGCAGAAGAAGATCGACGCCGCCGGCATGCCCAAGGCCGTGCTCGCCAAGGCGCGCCAGGAATTCAACAAGCTCAAGCAGATGTCGCCGATGTCCGCCGAGGCGACCGTGGTCCGCAACTACCTCGACTGGGTGGTCGGCGTGCCGTGGAAGAAGCGCAGCAAGGTCCGCAAGGATCTCGCGCTCGCCCAGGAAACCCTCGACGCCGATCACTTCGGTCTGGAAAAGGTCAAGGAACGGATCCTCGAGTACCTCGCTGTGCAGCAGCGCGTGAACACGATGAAGGGTCCGATCCTCTGCCTCGTCGGTCCGCCCGGCGTGGGCAAGACCTCGCTCGGCCAGTCGATCGCCAAGGCGACCAACCGCAAGTTTGTCCGCATGAGCCTGGGTGGCGTACGCGATGAGGCTGAGATTCGCGGCCACCGTCGTACCTACATCGGTTCGATGCCGGGCCGCATCGTGCAGAACCTCAACAAGGTCGGCACGAAGAATCCGCTGTTCGTCCTCGATGAAATCGACAAGATGTCGATGGACTTCCGCGGCGACCCGTCGTCGGCCCTGCTCGAAGTGCTCGATCCGGAGCAGAACAACGCGTTCAACGATCACTACCTGGAAGTCGATCTCGACCTCTCCGAAGTGATGTGGATCGCGACGGCGAACTCCCTCAACATCCCCGGTCCGCTGCTCGACCGTATGGAAGTGATCCGTATCCCGGGTTATACCGAGGACGAGAAGCTCAACATCGCGCTGAAGTACCTCGTGCCCAAGCAGCTGAAGGCGAACGGACTGAAGGCCGATGAGCTGACGGTCGGCGAAGATGCGCTGCGCGACATCGTCCGTTACTACACGCGTGAGTCCGGCGTGCGTAATCTCGAGCGCGAAATCTCCAAGATCTGCCGCAAGGTGGTCAAGGAAATCGCGCTGGGCACGGTGCCTGCGAAAGCCAAGGCGAAGGTGAAGAAGACCGCCGCCAAGGCTGTCAAGGGCAAGGTGCTTGCACCCGACCAGGTGCGTGTGGACGGTGAGAATCTCGACCATTTCCTCGGCGTGCGTCGCTTCGACTTCGGTCGTGCGGAGCTGCAGAACGAAGTGGGCCTGGTGACGGGTCTGGCCTGGACCCAGGTCGGCGGTGACCTGCTCAGCATCGAGGCCTCCGTGGTCCCGGGCAAGGGTCGCCTGATCCAGACGGGCCAGCTCGGCGACGTCATGAAGGAGTCGATCCAGGCTGCGCTCAGCGTGGTTCGTGCCCGGGCCGAGGCGCTGGGTATCGATCCCGACTTCCACCAGTCGCTGGACATCCATATCCACGTCCCTGAAGGTGCCACGCCGAAGGACGGCCCGAGTGCGGGTATCGCCATGTGCACGGCGCTCGTGTCGGCGCTGACCAAGGTGCCGGTGCGCTCCGAAGTCGCCATGACCGGTGAGATCACCCTGCGCGGTCGCGTGCTGCCGATCGGCGGCCTCAAGGAGAAGCTGCTCGCGGCCCATCGCGGCGGCATCACCACGGTGATCATTCCGGACGAGAACCGGAAGGACCTCATCGACCTGCCGGAGAACATCACGTCGTCGCTGGCCATTCATCCGGTGAAGTGGATCGACGAGGTGCTCAACCTGGCGCTCGAGCGTCCGCCCGCACCGAAGAAGGCCGGAGACGGCGGTGAGGCGGTCGAGGTGCCCCTCGAAGAGGCCAAGGCTGGGAAGGGCAAGGGCAAGGGGTCGCCGTCGCTCACGCACTGATCTCCGTCGATCCCTCCGTGTAACGAACAAAGGGTGCACGCAAGTGCACCCTTTTCGTTTTCGCCGTCCTGTCATTGTTGACTCGCGATAATCGTTTTTCTCTTCCCATGCAAGCCTCCGTGAAGGATGCATACGCGCTGAAAGCGTTGGTATTGCTCGTATTGCGATGGGGGGAGGGCACTGGTATAAAGGCGGCTCCGCAATCGTCCGCGCCGCAAGGGCGCCACGTATCGCGGGTCGTCGAACGATGCCAAAAGCTCACGTTCGAAGATCTACCGTCTTCTCGTACAGGATTGCCTTTCCGGCGATTCGAATTACCTTTGAAAGGGAGTTACGTAATGAATAAAACCGACCTGATCGCCGCCATTGCTGAAAAGGCTGAACTGTCGAAGGCCGACGCTGGCAAGGCGCTCGAAGGCCTGATCGAAGCAGTGAAGGACACCCTCAAGAAGGGTGAAGACGTCGCCCTCGTCGGCTTCGGCACCTTCAAGCTGCGCAGCCGCGCTGCCCGCACGGGCCGCAACCCGCGCACGAACGAAGAGATCAAGATCCCGGCGTCCAAGGTTCCGGCCTTCACGGCTGGCAAGGCGCTCAAGGATCACGTAAACTAAGTAGTCTTGCTGTAGGGGGTGCTTAGCTCAGCGGTAGAGCGTCGCCTTTACACGGCGCTGGTCGGGGGTTCGATCCCCTCAGCACCCACCAACGGTAAGTGGAGTGGTAGTTCAGTCGGTTAGAATGCTGGCCTGTCACGCCGGAGGTCGCGGGTTCGAGTCCCGTCCACTCCGCCAATCCGCAAAGGCGCCCGTGTGGCGCCTTTGCTTTATCTACCGTCGGTAAGGATTTGCCGACGCCACCTGTGCGAGTCGCATCATGCTGCAAGCCCTGCGTAACAAGATCCACGGTTGGCCCGCGGCCATTGTCCTCGGCGTTTCGGTGTTCGCCGTTGCCTTCTTCGGCATCGAGTCGTACTTCGTATCGCGCGTCGATACGTATGTGGCGAAGGTCGGCGACCACGAGATTTCTCAGCAGGACTGGCAGAACCGGATGAACGAGCTGCGCCAGCAGATCGCACAGAATCCGAACGCGCCGTTCACTGTCGCCGATCTCGAGAAGCCCGAGCTCAAGCAGCAGGTGCTCGACGGCATGATTGGCAAGGTCCTCCTCGACAAGGCCAACACCGATCTCGGCCTCCAGGTCTCTGACGCCAGTGTGCGCGAGACGATCGGCTCCGATCCCGGCTTTGCCGTGAACGGGCAGTTCAGTCCGGATGCGTACAAGGCCATTCTCTCCATGCAGGGCATGAGCCCGGCCATGTATGAGTCCAAGGTCCGCGCGGACCTCGGCAACCAGATCATCCCGCAGGCGATCTACGCGACCACCCTGGTCAGCGACGCCGATGTCGATGGCTTCTTCCGCCTTCAGCTCCAGCAGCGCGACCTGCGCTTCGTGGAACTGCCGCGTCCGTCGCTGACGGATGCCACGGTGGCCGATGGCGACATCGATGCGTTCTACAAGTCGCACATCGCCGACTACACCACGCCCGAGCAGGTCTCGGTGCAGTACCTCGAAGTGAAGCAGGCCGACCTGAAGCTCGGTGAGCCGACCGATGCCCAGCTGCACGAGTTCTACGACAAGTTCAAGCAGCGCTATGCGCAGCCGGAACAGCGTCAGGTCTCGCACATCCTGATCGATGTGCCCAAGAACGCCACGCCCGACCAGCAGAAGGTCGCGCTCGAGAAAGCGAAGAAAATCGCTGCCGAGGCCACGCCGGAAAACTTCGCCAAGCTCGCTGCCGATAACTCGGAAGATCTGGGCTCCAAGCGCAGCGGCGGTGATCTCGGCTGGCTGGAAAAGGGCGTCGCGAACGCTGCCTTCGATACCGCGCTCTTCAGCATGAAGAAGGGCGAGATCTCGAAGGAGCCGGTCCTTTCGCCGGAAGAGGGTTACCACATCATCTGGGTGCGCGATGCGCGCGAGGGCGATGCCAAGCCGTTCGCCGAGGTGCGCTCGCAGCTCGCCGCGGATTGGGCGAAGGGCGAGGGTGAGCGTCTCTATAACGAGCGTGCCGGCCAGCTGGCCGACCTTGCCGAGCGCAACCCGGGCTCGCTCGATGCCGCCGCCAAGGAACTCGGTGTCGAGATTCGCACCACGCCGATGTTCGGTCGTCAGGGTGGTGAAGGCCTGGCCGCCGATCCGAAGTTCGTCGCCGCCGCTTTCGCCGACGACGTGCTCAACCAGGGCAACAACTCCTCGCTGGTCCAGGTCGGCAAGGGCGACGCGATCGTCATGCACCTGGGCAAGCACGCTGCCGCCGCGCCGAAGAACCTGGCGGATGTCCGCGACGTGATTCGCCAGCGCATCCTCGACGAACGCGTCGACGCGATGGCGAAGAAGCAGGCTGATGAACTCGTCGCGCAGGTGGCCAAGGGTGGCGACATCGCCGCGCTCGCCAAGGCGCCGGTGCGCACCGCCACCGACCTGGAGCGCAGCAAGCTCTCCACCGTCAAGGATGTGCCGACGCCGATTCTCCAGCAGGCCTTCACGCTGCCGCATCCGGTCGACGGCAAGCCGAGCTGGTCGGTCGTGCAGACGGGTAATGGCACCTACGCGGTGGTCGCCGTGGACAAGGTCACCGATGGCGACCTGACCAAGGTCACCAAGGCCGAACACGATGGCTTGCGTGGCCAGATGACCGATGCGATGGCCAAGGCCGCCACGATCGAATACATCGATGCGCTCAAGGCCCGCGGCGAGATCAAGGTCGCGCAGGACCGCATGTAACACCGCTAAGCCCAGCGCTTCGTCGAAAGGCCCCTCGTCACCGAGGGGCTTTTTTTTTGCCGCAGCATCCTCCTGTACCGCGCCGACCCCGCTCCTGTGTAGGAGCCGATTCATCGGCGAACGGGTGCTAGCCCCTAATCCCCATGACAACTTCTTACGCTCAAGCTACGCTTTCCTGCGAAGCCGTCCAGCGACGGAACAGGGAAGGGGATCATCGGCATGTGCAGAATCACCGGCGTGGCGCTGGCGTTGTTGCTCGTCTTTTCGTCGTCCGTGCAGGCGACGAAACCACCTAAGGCGGGCGATGCCGGCGCGGGTTATGTCGTGATGTCCTTCCCTTCGCTGGAATTTCCAGTGCACGTGTCAGTCAGGAGCACCGAAAAGAAGGACTACGACGTGCCGGTGCTGTCTGGCACGCACGAGCCCGCCGCGGGGGTTTGGCTTCCGGCCGGCGACTATCGCCTCTTCCGGTGGGGTGGCCGTGAGGTCGGGGAATACCCCAGCTTTCACGTGGACGCGGGTGCCATCACTGATCTGGGTGGTCTCGTGCCGATCGAGGTCGGGGCATACCGGGGCATCGTCGTACCGGTACGCACTGACGCGACGGCCATCGCGACGAAAGACGCAGTCAAGGCGCTGGGCACCCTCGCGGCACAGCCGGAACCGATCGCCTGGCAGCCTTCTTCAGCGCCATTGCAGCTTGCCGACCAAGGCGCGGCCTCTCCGCTCCCTGGATTGATTCCCCTTGGGCTGGCGGCAATCGAGCGTAAGCGCGGCAAGCCGCCCATGAGTGAGCGTCTAAGTACAGACAAGGACAGTCGTCACGTGCTCGATATCGCGAGGGAGTCCGCGGTCCCTGTCATGAAGCTACCGACCATCGACGAGCGCAAGCGGCTTCTGTTTGGGGCCGAGCTTGGCCAGATTCGGGTGCGTGACGAGACTGGTCTGTGGACATCGATCGACACCGGAAGCCTGCATCGGGTGACGGCATTGGGTGCTTCCGGGCAGACCCTGGTCGCTGGCATGGACGATGGTTCGATTCGAAGCAGCCTTGACGGTGGCGTTCATTGGACCGAAGTCAGTCGGCTCGACTGTGAAGGCGGGCGGATCACAGACGTATCGTTTTCAGGGAAACAATGGGCGGTGACAGCTTTCGGCCTTAACGAATGGAACTTTGCCGGCCTACCGCCGATGTTCAAGATGACTCGTGTTTGCGTTTACCTGTCGGCCGATGCCGATCCCGCTCATCTTGTGCGCAAGCAGCGGGTCGACTTCGAGCCGAGGTTGATGATCACCGACCTGCATTCTCACATCACGCCAACCGGCTACTTCGTCAGTGTATCGCCCGATCTCATGAGGCTCGACTTCACGACGGGAAGTTGGCAGCGGCTGCCCTTCGACGGCTCGATCGATGGTTTCTCCTACAACGATGCCAATGACACCGTCGTGGCGTTCCATCCGCAGGGCGCGTTCTCGAAGGTCTTCGTTTCTCCCGATGGGGGAGCCACCTGGAAGCGAGTTTCGCGGCCGCCGTACGTGATAGGCGACGTGCGTTTTCTTTCCCCAACCGAGGGTTACGCGGTAAGGCTCAATGCCAAGGCCTTCAGTGTCCAGCGTGAGCTGTACCGCTATGACGCTGCGCGCGACGACTGGAGTATGACGAAGGCGTTGCCCGAAGACTGTGTTGGCCTCCTCAACGACGGGGAAGGTAAGCCGGCGTACTGCCTGAGTCGCGGCGGATCCATCCTCAATCTGGCGCAGACGCCAATGGCGGTCGAATACCTCCGCGACTGAGCCTGCCATCCGTGCGGAAGCGCATGGTACGCCCGGCCGATTACAATAGGCGCCTTACTGCGTCAAAGGGACAACCCGTGATCATTACCCCCAAGGTTCGTGGCTTCATCTGCACCACCGCTCATCCGGTCGGCTGCGAGAAAAACGTGGAAGAGCAGATCGCCATCACCAAGGCCAGCGGCGCGTTCGCCAACGGCCCGAAGCGCGTGCTCGTGATTGGTGCCTCCACCGGCTACGGCCTTGCCTCGCGCATCACGGCCGCGTTCGGCCAGGGTGCGGCGACGCTGGGTGTGTTCTTCGAGAAGCCTTCGAGCGAAACCAAGACCGGCACGGCCGGCTGGTATAACTCCGCCGCCTTCGACAAGCTCGCTACGCAGGCGGGTCTGTACAGTCGCTCGATCAACGGCGACGCGTTCTCCGACGAGACCCGCGCCAAGGCCATCGAGATCATCAAGGCCGACATGGGCGGTCCGATCGATCTGGTCGTGTATTCGCTCGCTTCGCCGGTGCGCAAGCTGCCGGGGACGGATACGGTCGTGCGCTCCGCACTGAAGACGATTGGTGAGACCTTCACCGCTTCCTCAGTGGACACCAACAAGGATGCCGTCATCCAGGCGTCCGTCGAGCCGGCGACGCAGCAGGAAATCGACGACACCGTGACCGTCATGGGTGGCGAAGACTGGGCGCTGTGGATCGCCGCGCTGAGCGATGCCGGCGTGCTCGCCGAGAACGCGACCACGGTGGCGTACAGCTACGTCGGTACCGAGATCACCTGGCCGATCTACTGGCACGGCACGCTCGGCCAGGCCAAGCAGCATCTCGACCGCACGGCGAAGCAGCTGGGTGGGACGCATAAGGGCCTGCGTTCGTACGTTGGCGTGATGAAGTCGGTGGTCACCCAGGCCAGCTCGGCCATTCCGGTGATTCCGCTCTATGTGTCCATGGTCTTCAAGATCATGAAGGCCAAGGGCATCCACGAAGGCACGATCGAGCAGATCAACCGCCTGTTCCACGAGCGCCTCTATCGCGCGGACGGCAAGGCGCCGGAGACGGACGCCGAAGGCCGCCTGCGCCTGGACGATTGGGAGCTGCGTGACGACGTGCAGAGCGAGTGCAAGGCATTGTGGCCGACGGTCACCACGGAAAACCTGTGGACCGACACCGACTACGCCGGCTACAAGCACGACTTCATCAAGCTGTTCGGTTTCGATCGCAAGGACGTCGACTACGCCACCGACGTGAACCCGGACGTCCGCTGGAACGTCGTCGAAATGTGATCTTTGT
>Ga0247741_1001484_pt1 | contig 13001 bp, 10 predicted proteins | sample UWRJL213509R2_FD_180945 | JGI IMG/M metagenome (GOLD analysis project Ga0247741, IMG submission 180945) | Plant litter microbial communities from Arlington Agricultural Research Station in Wisconsin, United States - UWRJ-L213-509R-2 | ecosystem: Environmental > Terrestrial > Plant litter >... | reverse complement strand
AGGTCTTCGATATGCATGACACCGTCGGCGAGGCGAAGCCGGGCAGCCTGTTCCTGCTGTTCGATACCCAGTCCACCAAGATCGACGGCGAGCAGGGTTACGCCACCGGCTCGAGCAACGGTGTCGGTGATCTTGGACAAGAAACCTGGGGCCCGTCGACATCGTCCAGGGAGAATCTCCCTATCACCAATGGCCGCTACGCCGTCGGCTTCGTGAGGTCCGCCGAAAGCACCGACACGCCGGTGGCGATGGAAACCTTGAGCGTGAAGCTCCTGGTCAGGCCGCGCATCAAGCCGGTGAACGAACTCGACCTGTCCCGCGAGATCGCGCTCTCCAGCGACCTCGGGCTCGAGATTCGCTACTTCTGATATCGCGGTCCGCATTAGGCCATCGCGACGGGTCTTTCGATCGCCGCGATGCCACTGCGTGCATGATCGACGATATCGCCCACGATCCGGAGCGCATCGAGGAACGCGTCGACCTCGTCGGCACGTCCCGTGAATTCGGCCAGGGACTGGCCACCGGAGCGCTGGAGGAGGCGTGCCCCGAATCGTGAAAGGCACGCGTCCACCACCGCTGACGTGGCCTCGACGCGGGCGATGAGGAGCTCACGTTCCACGTGCTCGCGTCGCGTGATCTCCTCGATCTCGATCACATCGACCAGCTTCGCCGTTTGTTTGATGATCTGTTCGACGACGGCGTCGTCGCCGAAGACGACGAGGGTGAGTCGGGACGCGTCGGCGGCATGCGTTGCCGCCACGGTGAGTGATTCGATGTTGTAACCGCGAGAGGCGAACAGGCCGGCGACGCGTGCGAGCGCGCCGGCCTCGTTCTGTAACAGCATGGAGATCAGGTGTCGCATGGTCAGAACATCCCTGTCGGTTCGGCAGACCCGGTCGCGGGTGCGTGACGACTGGCAATCCAGTCGCCGGTAATCATTTCGGCATAGGTAGAGCCGGGGCCGACCATGGGATACACGCCGGCATCGGGGTCGATCACCACTTCCAGGAAAGCCGGGCCGTCGAAGGCCAGGAACTCGGCGACGGTATCCGCGATGCGCGTTGGCTCGTCCAATCGCCGGGCCCATTCGAAGCCGTCGGCCAGCGCCGAGCGAACGAAGTCCTTCTTATGGAGACTCTTGTCCGAGGCGGAAAAGCGGCCCTTGAAAAACAGCTTCTGCCACTGGCGCACCATGCCGTCGCCGCTGTTGTTCATCACCAGGACTTTGACGGGCAGGTTGTATGTCGTGACGGTCTCCATCTCGCCGATGTTCATGCGAATGCTGGCATCGCCGTCGATGTCGATCACGATGCGGTCGCGCCGTGCGAACTGTGCGCCGATGGCCGCGGGCAGGCCAAAGCCCATGGTGCCCATGGAGCCGGAGGTCAGCCAGTGGCGTGGCTCGCGAAAGTCGAAATACTGGGCCGCCCACATCTGGTGCTGGCCGACACCGGTGCTGATGATCGCGCGACCGTCGGTGATGCGATTGATGGCCTCGATCACTGCGCAAGGATGAATCGCATCGCCGTCGCGACAGAAGTCCATGGCATGCGTCTTCTTCAAGGCGGCGACATGGGCATGCCACGGCGCATAGTCCGCACGAAAGCCGATCCGCTGCCCGTAGGCGAGCAGCCGCTCCAGCGAGACGTCGAGCGAGCCGATATGCTGCCAGTCCACGGCTTTCACCTTGCCGATCTCGGCCGGATCGATGTCGATCTGGGCGATGGCACGGGCTTTTGGCGCGAACTTCGCGGGTACACCGACGACGCGGTCGTCGAAGCGCGCACCCAGTGCGAAGACGAAGTCGCAGTCGTCCATGGCGTAGTTGGCATAGGCGGCGCCATGCATGCCGAGCATGTGCAGGGCCAGCGGATCGGTCGTGTCGAAACCACCGATGCCCATCAGTGTCGTGACGACGGGTACGCCGAAGGCATGGGCGAATTCGCGCAGCGCATCCGCCGCGCCGGACGAGACGATGCCACCTCCGGCGTAGATGAGGGGACGCCGGGCTGTCGTGAGCAAGGCAAAGAAGTCGGCGCAATGCGCATCGGCGATGACGGCGGATTCCACGGCATGAAGGCGGGATCGATAGCCACGAACGGCGAGTTCGCGCTGACCCTCGAAAACCAGGGGAGTGTTCTGGACATCCTTGGGAATATCGATGACGACCGGCCCGGGCCGCCCGCTCCGCGCGATGTGAAACGCGGTGCGTAAGGTGGCTTCGAGGGTGGATGCGTCGGTAACCAGGAAGACGTGCTTCGCACACGCGCCCATGATCGTCGTGATCGGTGCCTCCTGGAAGGCATCGGTGCCGATCGCTCCGGTAGGCACCTGGCCGCAGATGACGACCAGCGGAATCGAGTCGGCCATGCTGTCGCGCACTGGCGTTACCGCGTTCGTCGCGCCTGGTCCGGACGTGACCAGCGCGACACCGACACGGCCTGACGCGCGCGCATAGCCGGCGGCCATGAAGCACGCGCCCTGCTCGTTGGCAGGGACGATGAGCGGAAGGGATTCGCTGCCATCCTCGCGAAGGTGGCTTTCGTTGTAACGGAATACCGCGTCGTACACGGGAAGGATGGCACCACCGGAGTAACCGAAGAGTACGTCGAGACCCTCATCGGCAAGCACCTGCACGACGATGTCCGCCCCGGTCATGGACGTGCCGGCCAGGGGATGATTCACGGTAGGGCGACGAATGTCGCCAACGGATTCCAGTTGCGCGTTCACGGGTATCTGAGTCCTCTCACGTAAAGGGTGCAGGAGCGCGCGATGTCCACGGTCTCTTGGGGAGTCGCGGGGAGGGATCGCGAAGAGCTTGCCGCGCGCATCGCGCGCTCCTGCAAGACCTGCCGCTTATTCGGCGGCTTTGACCGGCTCCGCGGTTGTCTTCGGTTGGTTGGTGGCCAGCCATGGCATCCGTGCCCGAAGTTGTGCGCCCACCTTTTCGATCGGGTGGTCGAGATCGCGTTGCTTGAACGCCTTGTAGTTCGGAAGGCCGGCCTTGTACTCGGCGGTCCATTCGCGGGCGAAGGTGCCGTCCTGGATTTCGGTGAGCACGGCCTTCATGCGCTGCTTGGTGCCTTCGTCCACGATGCGCGGACCGCGGGTGTAGTCGCCGTACTGCGCCGTCTCCGAAATGAACTCGAGCATGCGGGCGATGCCGCCTTCGTAGAACAGGTCGACGATCAGCTTCAGCTCATGCATGACTTCGTAGTAGGCGATCTCCGGGCGATAACCGGCTTCGACGAGGGTTTCGAAACCCTTGATCACCAGTTCGCTCGCCCCGCCGCAGAGCACCGCCTGCTCGCCGAAGAGATCGGTTTCCGTCTCTTCCTTGAAGTCGGTCTCGATCAGCATGGCGCGCGCGCCACCGATGCCGGCCGCGTAGGCCGTGGCACGCTCCGTTGCGTGGCCCGTTGCGTCCTGGTGGACGGCGTACAGGCAGGGCACGCCGCGACCGATTTCATACTCGCGGCGGACCAGCGCGCCCGGGCCCTTCGGCGCGACCAGCACGACGTCGATATCCTTGCGCGGCTCGATCTGGCCGAAGTGCACGTTGAAGCCGTGCGCGAACAGCAGCGTCGCACCGGGCTTGATGTTCGGTTCGATCGCGTCCTTGTAAATGCCCGGCTGGGTCATGTCGGGCGTGAGCACGGCGACCAGGTCCGCGCCGCGCACGGCGTCGCCAGGCTCGGCCACGGCGAATCCATCGACATAGGCGCGGCTCCACGAGGGGCCGCCGGGCCGCAGGCCGACCACCACATCGAGGCCGGAGTCCTTCAGGTTGAGCGCGTGCGCACGGCCCTGGCTGCCGTAGCCGAGCACGGCGATACGAGCGTTCTGCAGGGGGGCGGTAGTGGCTTGCTTATCGGTCACGGGATGTCTCCTTGGAATGGCGAAGTTGTCGCTTTGTGTAGGAGCCGATTTATCGGCGATAGGGTGCTGGCAAGGGCGCTAGAAACGGGAGAAGGTCGCTGTGTAGGAATCGCCGATAAATCGGCTCCCACAAAGGCAGCGTCAGTTGCCGATCAGCTCCTGTGTCATGTTTTCTTCCTCGGCCTTACGCCGGGCGGACGTCGATACGTTGGCCGTGGCAGGTGCGTCGTCGAAGGCCTGGGTGACGGCGCCTTCCGCTGCCGAGCCGACCAGTCGCGCGTACTTGGCCAGGACACCTCGCGTCACCTTCGGCGGCGTCGGTTGCCAGGTGCCGCGGCGTGACGCGAGATCGGCGTCGGTGCGCAGCTCGCGTGTCGACGCGTCGATGAAGATCGCGTCGCCTTCGCGAATCAGCCCAATCGGCCCGCCTCGCGCGGCTTCCGGAGCGATGTGGCCGACCATGAAGCCGTGCGTGGCACCGCTGAAGCGTCCGTCGGTGATCAGGGCCACGTCGTTGCCCAGGCCGCGACCGACCAGGGCGGCGGTGACCGCCAGCATCTCGCGCATGCCCGGGCCACCGGCCGGGCCTTCGTTGCGAATGACCATGACATCACCGGAGCGGATGCGTCCCGCCTGCACCGCAGCGAACGCCTCTTCCTCGCTCTCGAAAACGCGCGCGGGCCCGGCGTGGCTGGTGCGGCCGTGGCCGGCGAGCTTCAGGATGCAGCCTTCGGGCGACAGGTTGCCGTAGAGGATGCTGTAACCGCCACGCGGCTTGAACGCATGGGCGACGTCGCGAACGACCTGCTGGCCGTCGGTGGGTGCCGGCGCGGCATCCAGTTCCGCGAACAGGTGACGGCCAGTGACCGTTGGCGTATCGGTGAGCAAACCCGCCTTGCGCAGTTCCTGCGCGACGATCGCGGTGCCGCCGGCGGCGGTCAGTTCGACGGCACTGTAGCGACCGCCGGGCTTGAGATCGGCGATCACCGGCGTATTCGCCGATGCCGGCTCGAAGTCTTCGATGCTCAGCGGTATGCGTGCCTCGTTGGCCATCGCCAGCAGGTGCAGCACGGCATTCGTCGAGCCCGCCGTCGCCGCGACCATGCGCGCCGCGTTATCGAAGGCGGCGCGCGTCATGACCTCACGCGGCAGCCGGTTGTCGTTGAGGCAGGCCATGGCCAGTTCGCCACAACGGAACGCGGCGTCCCGTTTTGCCGGATCGGTCGCCGGGATGTCGTTGAAGCCGACCGGTGACAGGCCCAGCGTCGTCAGTACCATCGCCATGGTGTTGGCGGTGAACTGGCCGCCGCAGGCGCCTGCGCCAGGGCAAGCGTGACGTTCGACGTCCTCCAGCTCGGCGTCGTCGATCTTGCCCGCACCATGCGCACCGACGGCCTCGAACACTTCCTGCACCGTGATCGGGCAGCCGTTGCGGCTGCCGTGGTCGATACTGCCGCCATACAGGGCCACGCCGGGAATGTTGAGGCGTGCCAGTGCCATCGCCGCAGCGGGAATGGTCTTATCGCAGCCGCAGAGCACCACCATCGCATCCAGGCAATGCCCGTCGACAGCCAGCTCGATCGAGTCGGTGATGATCTCCCGACTGACCAGCGAGGAGCGCATGCCGGAGGTGCCCATGGCGATGCCATCGGTCACGGCAATGGTGTTGAATTCCACCGGCGTGCCGCCCGCGGCGCGGACGCCATCGGCCGCTGCTTCGGCGAGGTCGCGCAGATTGAGGTTGCACGGCGATACGTTGGACCAGCTGTGCACGATGGCGACCATCGGGCGCGCGATGGCGTCGTCGTCGAGACCGGTAGCGCGCAGCATGGCGCGGGCCGGTGCACGGTCGGGACCGGTCTTGATCGCGTCGCTGCGCAGCGTGCGGATGGGGATTTTCTTGTCGTTCATGCGGCCTCCGCCTTGGCGTTACATGCATCCAGAACAGCGCGTGTCACGGCGTCGGTCGTCGCCGTGCCGCCCAGATCGCGCGTGAGATTGCCTTGCTCGAGCACGTGATCCACGGCCGCCTCGACCACGGCAGCCTCGTCGGTGAGACCGAGCGAATGGCGCAACAACATGGCGGCGGAGAGGATCGTGCCGAGCGGGTTGGCCAACTGCTGTCCGGCGATATCGGGTGCCGACCCGTGAATGGGTTCGTAAACGCCCGCGCCCGGCCCGCCTACCGAGGCGGACGGCGACAGGCCGAGCGAGCCGGCGAGCACCGACGCTTCATCCGTGAGGATGTCGCCGAACATGTTCTCGGTCACGATGACGTCGTAGTCGGCGGGGCGGGTGAGCAGGTGCATCGCCATCGAGTCGACCAGCTGGTGCTCGAGCTCCACGTCGGGATAGTCCGCACCGACGCGTGTGGCGACCGAGCGCCACAGGCGCGAGGTTTCCAGTACGTTCGCCTTGTCCACCGAGGTGACTTTCTTCTTGCGGGTACGTGCCAGCTCGAACGCGTGACGGACGACCCGCTCGATCTCCTCGACGCTGTAGCGGCATTCGTCGGTGGCGTCGGTGTCGCTGCGCGTCTTGGCGCCGAAGTAGATGCCGCCGGTGAGTTCGCGGATGAAGACCAGGTCCACGCCCCGGGTGCGCTCCGGCTTCAGGGGCGACAGGGCCGCCGTGCGCGGATGCAGCTTCAGCGGGCGCACATTGGCGAAGACGCCGAGCAGTTTGCGCATGGCCAGCAGACCCTGCTCAGGACGGACCGTCGCGTTCGGATCGGACCATTTCGGTCCGCCCACCGCACCAAGCAGGATGGCGTCCGCGGCCAGCAGCGCCTCACGCGTCGCCGGCGGCAGCGGATCACCGAAACGATCGATGGCGTCACCGCCAATCGCATGTTCGCTGAAGGTGAACTGGTGGTCGAAGCGTTCCGCGATCTGGCGCAGTACCGCCACGCCGGCAGCGGCTACTTCCGGGCCGATGCCATCACCTGGCAGGACGACGATCTGGGCCTTCATGCGGCTTTCTCCATGCGGTGTTCGAAAGCGGTGATGGCGTCTTCCTGTTGCAGGAGGAAGCCCATCTGGTCCACGCCGTTGAGCAGGCAGTGACGCGAAAAGGCGTCGAGGTCGAAGCGGATCGTGCCGCCGTCGGGCAGGCGGATCGATCCTTCGGCGATGTCGATGCGCAGTTCGATACCGGGGTTGTCGAGCAGCCAACGATGCTCGGCGGCGCTCACGACGATGGCGAGCAGGCCGTTCTTCAGCGAGTTGCCGCGGAAGATGTCCGCGATCTCACTGGAGATCACCGCCTGGATGCCGTAATCGAGCAAGGCCCAGGGCGCGTGTTCCCGTGAGGAACCGCAGCCGAAGTTGTGACCGGCGACCAGGATCGCGCAGCCCCGGGCGCTGGACTGGTTCAGGGGGAAGTCCGGGTTATCGCTGCCATCGGCGGCGTACCGCCAGTCTTCGAAGCAGTGCTTGCCCAGACCGGTGCGTTCGGTCGTGGTGAGGAAGCGCGCCGGAATGATCCGGTCCGTATCGATGTTCTCGTTGCGCAACACCGCGGTGCAGGAATGCACGTAGGCGAGCGGGCGGCTGGTCTGGCTCATGCGGCGACTTCCTGGGTCATGTATTCGCGGGGATCGGTCACGCGTCCGGCGACGGCGGATGCGGCGGCGACGAGCGGGCTGGCCAGCACGGTACGTGCGCCCTTGCCCTGGCGACCCTCGAAATTGCGGTTACTGGTAGCGACGACGAGCTGGCCCGGCTGGGCGAGATCGCCGTTCATGGCGATGCACATCGAGCAGCCCGGTTCGCGCCACTCGGCGCCGGCGGCGCGGAAGATCTCGTGCAGGCCTTCGCGCTCGGCATCCCGGCGCACCTGCTCCGATCCCGGCACCACCAGCATGCGCACACCGGTGGCGACACTGCGGCCACGCATGATTTCCGCTGCCGCACGCAGGTCGGACAGGCGACCGTTGGTGCAGCTGCCGATGAACACCACGTCGACCGACTCGCCCGCGATCGGCTTGCCCGCGACCACCTGCATGTAGTCGAGCGCACGCTGTTCGACCGCATCGGCGGCGGCAGGAACGTTGGCATGAATGGCGACGACCATGCCCGGATGCGTGCCGTAGGTCACCGAGGGCTGGATCGTCGAGGCGTCGATGCGAACCTCGCGGTCGTAGGTCGCGCCGTCGTCACTGGGCAGTGCGCGCCATGTGGCGACGGCACGTTCCCATGCCTCACCCTGTGGCACGCGGTCACGACCCTTCAGCCACGCAAAAGTGGTCTCGTCCGGTGCGATCAGCCCGGCGCGGGCGCCGGCCTCGATCGACATGTTGCAGACGGTCATGCGTTCTTCCATCGACAACGCACGCACCGCATCGCCCTTGTACTCGAGCACGTAACCCGTGCCCCCACCGATGCCGATCGTCCCGATGATGTGCAGGATCAGGTCCTTCGCCGTGACACCGCGCTGCAGGGCGCCGTCGACGTGAATGGCGAAAGACTTCGGCTTGCGCTGGAGAAGGCATTGCGTTGCCAGCACATGACCGACCTCGGTGGTGCCGATGCCGAAGGCCAGCGCACCGAAGGCGCCGTGGGTCGCAGTGTGGCTGTCGCCGCAGACGATGGTCATGCCTGGCTGTGTGGCGCCCACTTCAGGCCCGGCAACGTGGACGATGCCGCGCTGCGGACTGTCCCAGCCCATCAGGTCGATACCGAACTCGCGGACGTTGGATTCCAGCTTCGCGACCTGGGCCTCGGCTTCCTTCGTGTAATACGGACGCACGCCGCTGGCGTTCGCCGGCAGGGTCGGCGTCGAGTGATCGAGCGTGGCGAGCGTGCGATCGGGGCGCCGTACCTTCACGCCTCGCGAGCGCAGTTCATCGAAGGCCTGTGGGGAGGTCACTTCGTGGACCAGGTGCAGGTCGATGTACAGCACGCCCGGCGTGCTGTCGGTCTCGGGTGCTACTTGATGGGCATCCCACAGCTTGTCGAACAGGGTACGCGCGCTCATGCGGCAGCCCTCCCGGCAACGGCCGGCTCGTCGATGGCGGTCAGCCAGCCCCAGCGATCCTCGGTGCGACCGTCGAACAGGCCGAAGAAGTCTGCCTGCAGCTGTCGGGTGATCGGTCCGGGGCGGCCATTGCCGACCGGCTTGCGATCCACCGAGCGCACGGCTGTGACTTCCGCCGCCGTACCGGTCATGAATACTTCGTCGGCGAAATAGAGCATTTCGCGCGGCAGTGGCTGCTCGACGACGTTGAAGCCGCGCTCACGTGCCAGGGTGAGCACGGAGTCGCGCGTGATGCCGCAGAGGATCGACGAGGCGGCAGGTGGCGTGTAGATGGTGCCCTTGCGCACGATGAACAGGTTCTCGCCAGCGCCTTCGCTGAGCAGGCCGTCGGTGCCCAGCGCGATGCCTTCGGCAAAGCCGCCGTTGATGGCCTCGCGGGCGATCAGCTGGCTGTTGAGATAGTTGCCGCCGGCCTTGGCGCCGCTCGGATACGTGTTCGGCGCGGCGCGGTTCCACGAGGAAACGCACACATCCACGCCGTTCTCGATGGCATCGGCGCCGTGATAGGCGCCCCAGGGCAGGGCGATGATGGCCACGTCGACCGCGGTATCCAGCGGCGGCGCCAGGCTGAAGGTGAAGCCGCTACGCAAGACGATCGGCCGCACATAGGCCGACGTGAGCCCATTGGCGGCGATCACGTCGCGGCAGGCGCGATTGATCGCGTCGGCGTCGTACGGCATCGCCAGGTCGTAGATGCGCGCGGAGTGGAACAGGCGCTCGGTGTGTTCTTCCAGCCGGAAGTAGCGCGGTCCGTCCGGCGTGGCATACACGCGAATGCCTTCGAACACGGACGATCCGTAATGCAGCGCATGCGCGCCGACATGGACGGTGGCGTCGGCCCAGGTCTTGATGCGACCGTTGTGCCAGAGATGGGTCGGGGCTTCCATGTGTTGCTCCTTCAGGGACTGACCGCGGCGACGGCCGGGGCATGGTTTTGATGAAGATCCATCAGCGAACAGAGGTCATCGTTGGTTACTGACCGCTGTTTGTCTGTAAGGGTTTTAAAACTTTCGAAGACGGCGTCGAGCGTTGCTTCATCCACCTCGTACTCGAGCTCGACCAGGCGCTGGCGCAGCGCGTGCCGGCCCGAGTGCTTGCCGAGGACCAGCGAGGTCTTCGCGCCGACGTCCTGCGGACGCATGATTTCGTAGGTGCCGCGGTGCTTGAGCATGCCGTGCTGGTGGATGCCCGACTCATGGGCAAAAGCGTTGTCGCCGACGATGGCCTTGTTGCGCGGCACGGCCTGGCTGGTGACTTCGGCGAGGAGGCGCGAGGTCGGAAACAGGCGCTCGGTGACGATGCCGGTATCGACCTTGAACAGCGGGCGGCGGGTGTGCAGCGCCATGACGATTTCTTCCAGCGCGGCATTGCCGGCGCGTTCGCCGATGCCGTTGATCGTGCATTCCACCTGACGTGCGCCTGCACTGATCGCGGCCAGGCTGTTGGCGGTGGCCATGCCCAGGTCGTCGTGGCAATGGGCGGAGAAGACCACGCGATCAGCCCCGCGCACGTGCTTGCGCAGGTAGGCGAACATCTCGGTGATTTCCTGGGGCGTTACGTAGCCGACGGTGTCGGGCGCGTTGAGAACGCAGGCGCCGGCCTCGACAGCGACGGAGAAGATTTCGGCGAGGTAGTCCGGCTCGGTGCGCAGCGCGTCTTCGGCGGAGAATTCGACTTCGTGAGCGAGGGCCTTGGCCCGGAGGATCGCCGTTGCGGCGATATCGATCACTTCCTGCTTGCTCTTGCCGAGCTTGTGCTCGCGGTGCAGGGGACTGGTGGACAGGAATAAATGGATCCGTGAGTGTCGCGCGCCTTGCAAAGCCTTACCCGCACTGTCGATGTCCGCTGACTGACATCGGGCCAGTGCGGCGATCGTGGGCGTCTTCAGCGTCCTCGCGATCTCCGCCACGGCGGCGAAATCATCGGGTGAGGCTTGGGGGAAACCGGCCTCGATGATGTCGACGCCCAGTTCTTCCAGGGCATGCGCCATGCGCAGCTTGGCACGCCGGTCCATCGAGAAGCCGGGGGCCTGCTCGCCGTCGCGCAAGGTGGTGTCGAAGATGCGCACGCGCCCGCCTACGTCGCTCTCGACGGATTCGGTGCTGCCCTGGTGTGCTGGATTCATGTCTGGCTCCGCTCGTGAATGAGGCGGGCCTGGGGCAATAAAAAACCCCGCATCCGTTGCCGGGTGCGGGGTTTTCAGGAGTCTTCAGGTTTGTTTCTTAGTTACCTGGACACTTGCCCTTAGCCCGCACCTCCGCAGGTAATAAGTACAAGGTTAATAAGAAGGAGGCCGCCGCCGAGACGCAGCTTGCCTACTGCCGCCGGAAGGCGGTTCAGGGCAAAGCGGCCATGGGTGGTGCGCTGCGTCATGTCACCGAACGTAAGTCAGGTCATTGACGCGTGTCAACACTTTCCGATGAAACTTGTTTCCTAGGACATTTGGACGGCTAGATGTCCGAGGCGCGTGGTTTGCGCCGGAAATGGCGCCACGACGAAGATTCTGCAAAGTGGTATGCAACCCCGACCAGGCTCTCTTGCCGCCAACTACCAACCGCGCAACCAGTCCGCAAACATTCGTCCATCGGCAGCAAGCGGCCCCGCCGTCGCCTCACGTGCCAGCATCGCACCCAGCGCCTCCGGCACGGCGACGGTCCGCCCGATCAGCGGCTCGACCACCGTGTCGAACTTGGCCGGATGTGCCGTCGCGGCGACGGTCCACGTGCGCGTGTCGCCGGCGTGCCGACGGCGTTCGAAGACACGGATGGCGGTGGCGGTATGCGGACAGAAGATCTCGCCATCGTTGTCTGAATGACGGCGTATGACGTCACGAATTTCCGCATCGTCCACGCTCTCGGCGTGCCCGTTGCGCCTTGTGCTGTCCTCGTTACCGAATAAGTGACGTAGCCTCTCGAAGTTGCTCGGCGCGCCCACGTCCATCGCGTTGGCGATGGTCGGCACCGCGTCACGTCCGCGATAAGGCTGGCCGCCGAAGAACTCGGGCAAGGTATCGTTGGCATTGCAGGCGAAGAGCACATCGCCGATCGGCAGGCCGATCTCGCGCGCCCACAGGCAGGCCACGGCATTGCCGAGGTTGCCGGTCGGCACGATCACGTTCATCGGGCCATCCGCATTCAATGACGCATGGCCGAAGTAGGCCATCTGCGGCAGCAGTCGGCCAAGGCTGATGCTGTTCGCCGAGGACATCGGCACGTCGGCCTGGAGGGTGGCATCGCCCAGCGCGCCTTTCACGAGACGTTGGCAGTCGTCGAAGCTTCCCTCCACCCGCAATGCACGCACGTTGCCGCCGAAGCTGCCCAGCTGGTGGGCCTGGCGTGGCGATACGCGGTTGTCGGGGTAAAGAATGGCGACGCGCACACCGGGCAGGTTGTGGAAGGCGGCACCCACGGCCGCACCGGTATCGCCCGAAGTCGCAACAAGAATGGTCAGCGGCCGATCGCTTTCGCGACGCAGGCGGGTCAGGCAGGCGGCAAGGAAACGTGCTCCGAAGTCCTTGAAGGCTGCCGTCGGTCCGTGAAAGAGCTCGAGCACGTGGGCGCCGTCGATCCTCAGCTCGCGACGCGGCGCGGGATGCGCAAAGGCTTCCGCACAGATGGTCGGCAGGTCATCCTCGAGCGGATCGCCGTCGAAAAACGGCTGGAGCATGCGCAGCGCCGTACCAGCGAGGTAACCATTCGCCGGGGGCAAGGGCACGCGCGGCATCGTCTCGGGAACGTAAAGCCCACCATCAGGCGCGATACCCGCAGCGATGGCATCGGAAAGGCGTGTGGGCGCGGCGCCGCCGCGCGTACTGATATAGCGCATGGTCAGAGCACGCGGGCGGCGGGGCCGTCGACAGGAGCGACGAGAACGTCGCTGTCGTGGCCGGCGGTTTTGAATGCGGCGCGCATGTCGTGCGACGCGGCTTCGGCCGACGCACGGTCCTCGAACCAGCCGAAAACGCTGGGACCGGCGCCGGAGATGCTGGCACCCATCGCGCCATGATCCAGCGCGGCTTGCTTCACGGCGGCGAACCCTGGAATCAGTGGCGCGCGGCGAGGTTCGACCAGTACATCGGAAAGGCC
>Ga0247741_1001480_pt1 | contig 13009 bp, 17 predicted proteins | sample UWRJL213509R2_FD_180945 | JGI IMG/M metagenome (GOLD analysis project Ga0247741, IMG submission 180945) | Plant litter microbial communities from Arlington Agricultural Research Station in Wisconsin, United States - UWRJ-L213-509R-2 | ecosystem: Environmental > Terrestrial > Plant litter >... | reverse complement strand
TGCAAGAGTGAGATTTTACACACCAGCAAAACCGTTGATAATATTCCAGTCGTGCGTCACCTTACCACCCTGGGCAACTTGCTCGAGAATCTTGGCTTTGGGCACACCATCCTTCAATTTGACGATGAATTTGCCGTTCGTCGCACCCTGGAACTTCTCGATTGTATGTAATGGAGTCACTGCGGCCAAGGCAGTTGCCACGACAGTGGAGAGTGCAAGGATTCGATATAAAAATGGCATAGCTAGCGAGATTTTTCTTGGAGGAACCCCAGAGTACTGCTTAAATCTTCGCCCATCGCGGCCTTTATATCGTTGCTGGCAGTCCTACGGGTCAAGTAATAATTAATAGTGGTCACAGGGGCTGAGAGACTCGTGTAAACTGAAAGCTTAGAAGCGGAGACTAACTAGGCACCATGTGGATTCATCGACAGGTCCATGCGTCCACGGATGCAGAGAGTATTGACAGCAATAGAACCGCGGGCACTGGCACAAAGAGGCACCGACGCGACCCTTGTCTAAAAGTAGCCAATGATAGTAAGCCGCCGCAGAGAATTGAAAGACGTCGTGTATAGCCAAGTCATCATGGTCCGTGGAGTGATAAGACTATCGAGAAGCACATGAACCAGATTGTTAGATACATTCACCTGTCGTGGGCGGTAATAAAAGAGACGTTTGCCGCATGGGAAATCATATCAACCCGGCCAAAAGTCACCCTAACGTATCGTTCTGAGGGTATTGACGGTCGAGAATCTCGGATGGTATCATGGTTCCATAGCGAGTCAACTTGGCGTCAGCATTCTAGCACAAAGATTCCCAACTAGTTGCTCTGGCTCATAGTCATTTCGGAGGGCTTTAGAGGGGGGATTACGACCAGAGAGTTACTGAAGCATCCAGCGATGGTGCATGATGGATGTCAGGAGCAAGAAGGGTTTTGGCTTTATTGAAGCAATATTTGGTGGTGTTGCTCTTCCGGCTCCAAGGGCTAGCGCCGTCGCCTCAAGGCCGGAAGCTTCAAGGAGATGTTGATATTGCAAAGGAAAACAAGAAAGCAGCAAATACTCGAAATGGATAACAGTACACCCAGCAGTGGGTCAGAGCAAAGTTGATCAGCAGGTAATGGTCGTAGATATTCAATGAAATACAGGCAGGGACACAATTCGAATGGGGAGAGAAAGTGCAGGAAGTAGTACAAACCATGGAGTATCGTATACGAATAAAGTTGAGTGAACTCCTAATGCGAATAGTAGCAGTAAATATATCAATAATAAAACCAGCTCAGCGGTCTCTCTTAGGCGTATTCCCTCTTCTAGGCGTTCCAGGCGCTTTCCTCGGCGTTGTAGGCACGCCAGTCAACTTCTTATCACCACCAACAGCACCAACGAACCCAGTCTCCCCAGCCCTCTGCACTTCTTTCGCCGCCCTCCTAGCCGCATCGCCCACTTGGGCAGGTGGCCGATCCTGATCCACCCTCGATAGCGCACGCATCAAGTCCAGGGGATCTGCACCAACTGATCTTGCTCGATGAGGCGCAACATACGTAGAAAGAAGCTGTTGTGTCGTTGATGATCCTGACGCTGAAGAGTCTGCAGCTGGGAAGGGGTTGACCCTCGAGGTGAGGTTGGCGGAAAGAAGGTCGAACCGCTGGTTGAGCATCTTCTCGGCGATATTGGTTGTTGCCCTGGCTGCGGCCACCCAGCCATGGATCTGGTCGACTTTAAATTCGAGAGTTGGTAGACGTCGTTTGATTTCCTCCTCCGCTTCCTCTCGACTGAGCCCGGACCGCGTGCCTCTTAGGCCACCACCTGCTAGACGGTCGTCGCCTCTTGTATGGTAGCCCAGCACGGATTTGGCCAGAGATAGCGCGGGCTGAAACTCTGGGGATAGCTCGTGTTCTTGGGGCATGAAGTTGCTCTCGAGGTCTTGCACGTCGCCTGTGGCTCGTCTTTTGCCCTTGGCTTTCGAAGATTGGTTGGAATCGGCCTGAAGAGTGGCGGAGCGCTTCTCTAGGGAGGCTTGCAGTTTCTTCGTGTAGGCGTCATAACCATAGGAGACTTTCTTCCATGATTCATCCTCTGCTTCAGCCCTGGGGAATATGTATTAGATAGGGAGATCAATGTGGAAACTGAAAACGCACTGTTGGATATGATTTGTATAGGTGACCTCCCATCTCCTATTCCTCAAATTTTGCTCATTCTCCCGTAGATCCTTCTGTGGAGGTTTACTACCAGAAGCTGAGGAGTACAGACTCAGGTCTATCCGCTTTTCGGCCAACATTCGAACCACATCGTCTTGCATACCCTTGAGGGCCAAAACAGCCTCTCCTGAAAGTGGTGGTAGGGGTGGGGATGTCGAAGACTTGCTAGTGGATGGTGTGGGTGTGGCCGCAGCACGAAGAGAGCACCATATGAGAAGTTGACGAACCCGCTCGGGCTCAGGAAGGTCGCAATCAATATGTTTGAAAAAACTGGTCTCTGAGACGGAGTTGTGGGGTTGGGCTAGGTAAAGGGCGTTAAGCTGAATCCAAACAGAGTTGAGGTGACTCACTAATAATCCCTGTTGCCTCGAATGATGAGCTGATTCGCTTTCCTCGCCCGCTGACAGAACTTTTCCGTCGATGTCCTTGACCTGGCGTTGGCTCTGGTGATCTCCCTCGACCGTTGACAATTGCCGCCATCGCTCCGGACCGCAGCTGTTTGTTGCGCTCGGCCCTCGGTGTATCGTGTTCTGGCATTGGTGTCGTGATGTCAACCACTCTGGACTTGCCCTTGCGAGATGTCCCAGGAGGTTCAGTTCGCGCAGGGAACTGAAGGCTTGCCTCTGAGGCGAGAATTGTTGAATCGATCGTCGTGTACGCCCTTGATTGTCGGCGAAGATGGTCAACCTCATCTTCCATGGCCCTCACATCCTTCTCCACCTCTGCATCATCAGAATTGTTGCCGTATGCCACACGGTCGCGTTCGGAGGCCTTGGATTGGGAGGCGCCGCGAGGTCGCGTCGAGAGTTGTGAATCAGCTTTGAATTTCTTTGTTGGTGGCTTGGATGGACCAGCGGTGTTGGTTGACACGGGTTGGGAGGAGAAACGGGGAGGAAGTGGATCCGCATAGCTCGTATTGGTGGGCTGCGAATGTGAAGGTGGATGGTCTTGCGCGCGGACAATTAGCAGGCTGCCAGGGCCTTCATCATTGTTCACTAAAACAGATAGGGTTAGGACAATCAACGCGCGTCAAGTGGTCTAAACACGAACATTTCCGTTTGCCGGACGCGCCGCCTAACTTAGCCTGCCATCGCGGTATTTGAAATCAGTATACAGGTTTACAGACTGAAGATACGCATCAACGCACCTCTTTCTTCGCTCTCTTCGCGGCTGCAGCATTCAAGAGTGGATTTGAGTCCTCCGGTTTGCGCTTTCCAGTTATTTGCGGCTGGGAGGGTAACATCTGCTTGTGAGTGAGATTGACCACAGTGGAGGAGGAAAGTGTTGTCATATATATTCCTGTTTAGTGTGAGGGTCAATTTGTGCACGCGATGAGCTGAGTGTGGTCCCAGCTATGATGGGCTGAGCTCGCTGTGCGCGACGACGACGACGTTCGGTTCCAAGGACGGGTCAGCGGGGTTTGAATCTACGCTCCCACGTTCTTCATCATCAACGAACATTGAAGTCGTGGGAATTTGGTAAGTGCTGCTGCATTCCAAAGTCATCATGCCACATGGTATCGGTCTCACTTTCGCGGCGTAGGATCTATCTGTCGACCTGCTCTAGTCGAAGAAATGCCTCTGAAAACATGCAAACTCTCAACTGCTTGAAAATCAATCATGAACATTCGGGTGTTGAAGATTGTCGTGAAGCTCATCGAGGTGCGTGTTTATTTCGAGTTCAGATTGGGGACCGTTGTCTAAGAGGAGAAATCAGGGAGATATATGGATTGAATCATGACCGTGGCGCCCTTGGATTAAAATAGTTATCCTTCAAGCTTCAAGCGTGCTCCATACATGTGATCGATCCGTAACGCCCAATCAAATATAAATACGTCGTCCACGCTGCTTGCCTTTATCCTGCAACTTTCTTCAGTGCGCTCGTAGAAATCGAACAGTTATCAAATCAAAAGGTACTTTCAAGTCAGCGACTCTCCTAGTCCTGATCGTGCGCTGACAACTTTCGGATATCTGAAGCATAGGGACAGATATGCCACAGCAAGCTCTGCCTCTCGAACTCCTCTCCCTCGTCGTAGACTTCTTGCGTGACGACAAGGAATCCCTGAAATCCATGTCACTTGCCTCAAGAACTTTCCTGTCACTCTGTCGAGCACAACTGTTCCATACAATCAGACTCAACTCCCTCAAGCCATCCTTCGACGCTAAATGCGCTTCATGGGCAGCTCTACTCGACAAAAGCACCGAGGTCCTTTCATTCCTCCGGACTCTCGAGCTTGGACCTTCCATAACATGCTTGCACGATCGCGATCCGGTCCTGTATGATAGACACTGGGATCACGTCCAAAGCAAGGGCGTGCCTTCCATCCATACCGGACTTGTACAACTGTTACTGCTAAGCGCAGTCAATGCGCAGTCGATCACTCTACGGTTTGAATATCAACTGTGGAAGAGCTTCTCAATTTTCTTCAAGCAAGCGCTCACCAATTTCCTTTGCTGCAAATCGATCACCGTCCTGTCCTTGGAAGATCTTGTTGGCTTCCCCCTTGATATACTTGGATCCTGCAGGCACCTTGAAGACCTTTCACTCGTCTCAGTAACAACGCCTGAACCTTTCGACGCCAGAATTGCACTCCCCGTCAATCCCGACCCCAAATTCAAGAGTTACCTAACCTCTTTAACTCTTTTCAACTCCGAAGACTGCGTGGAACCCCTGATACAAGCCTTATCCCACCCACGTTCGAATTTATGTCTCTCTCTCCTACAGCGTCTCTCAGTGAACCTGACTGGATCAGATGGTGTAGTTGCAATGCGGAAGCTTCCTCCGATAATGCAGTCTATTTCGACGCTTGAGCTTCGCACTGATGGTGTACACGGTGCGTCATCCCCTTACTCGATCTCCTGGTACATACCGACCTTACCCCGAATCTATAGGCTATGAGTTATGCAATCTCGACAAATTTCCAAACTTGCGTACCCTCCTCATCACCCTTTCATACAATCGCCACAACCGCCCAATAAATATACTGGCTAAATTCATTTCACAATGCACAAAAGAGAGCAACCTTGAAGACCTGAAGCTTCTCTTTCGGCATGATGTTCCGGCTCTGGAACGCGAAAAGGGCTCGCAGGACCTTGAGCGCCTTTCCATCAACAAGGATTGGCAGCTACTGGAGCGGTCGCTGCTCTCCCGGAAGCTCTTTCCATCTCTAAAGAAAATGTCTATCCTATTCCGGCCAAAGGACGTCACAACATTCTTAAGTGAGCATCTGGTCATTTCTCTTCATTTGTTTCTCGTGAAGGGAATCCCAGCGCTCTATAGCCTGACAAATCCGACGATTGCCATGTTCGATGGTATGCTGCCATTTCCTGGGATGTAATCTAAAATTTAACCTGACGGCGTTTTACAGATCGCTTCGAATCATACACGAACCAGGCCTAACTACCACTGCAGCGCCAGCTAAGATACATAATACACCCAATGTCTTGTCTTTTAAATACCCTTGGCCACTCATCGACAGCGAGCTTCGTCGATCACGATGGCGAATTCGGTACCTTCCAAAGGTTCTAAAAACTCCGGGAGAATGCCATATCAGGAGAAAGATAGACCATCGCCACCGTCGTTCACGCTCGCGCTCGTTCCCAGATATCGGCTGTGTGAGTGGTGACTTCGTTGATCATAATCGCGTCGATTCCCTTCTCCTGTCGCTTTATGACTGTACTAATGATTTCGGTTCGAAATATGTCATCTGATCGCGCCACGACGCCTTCAATAGACTGATCACGATGACCAGCTTCCCTTTTCCGCCAGGGAGCGCCAGCGCTTCGAAGATGAGGCTCTTGCCATAACCCTCGCTCGCGCAAAGGATACTATCCTACCTTTGCCGAATCCATCGCACAAGGTGAGGCTGCCAGTCATCCGGTGTGTACGAGAGCTTGAGGCCTTCAACAAGACGCGTTCGAATCGCGTCGAATGAGAGATTATCGGGTAACGAGTCTTGACACAAGAAGCAGATTTTGGGTGAAGCGAAACTGGGTTGAGAGCGCGCGTAAAAATAAACTAAAATGGGAAATCAAAAGTTCATAATAGAAATCCACGGCATTGTAAATTTTGAGGGTGAGAGGTGGGATGTTGAGCTACAAATACCAATCCTTTCTTCGAAGCTCAATCAAATCTCCATAGACCGGTGACCAATCCGTCTATGAGCATGTGACTCGAAGCAGTCGGGATGGTCACGAGCCTAAAATCTCCATATACGGTGATGACTCCGCAGGACACGTGGCGTTTTAGTAAGCAGCGCGTCAGCAGCATGCCGCATTAAGCAATGAATGGGAGGAATCCTTGGAATTGACATTGCTTGGCAACTTCGAAGTGAACTTCAAATCGACGATGCCCGCATTAACCCGCGTTATTATGGAAATTGGTCTGAGGCGTCACCATATAAACACCAGTGGGCCGCCCATTGTGGCCCTCACCCTTCTACATCTCTCAGTAGTACCCCTACACTCTCACGCATAATGGTCTTAAAGCTGTATGGAAGCATGAAACCCGAGTCCAAGTGCACTCAGCGCGTGCTCATAATCTTGAAGGAGAAGAACGTCCCGTTCGAAGTTCACGCCATTGATTCTGCCAAAGGTGAAAACAAAACGCCAGAGTATCTTGTTAAGCAACCGTTTGGACAATTCCCTTGCATCGTAAGCTATTTATCTACAACTGTCTTTCTGGTGATGCTGATTGCGGTTCTAGGACGACGATGGCTTCATTCTTTTTGAAAGTCGCGCGATTGCTTCCTATATCGCTTTGAAATATGCAGATCAGGGCACTCCAGGTCTCATCCCCACTGAGTTGAAGGCTCGAGCTTTGTACGACCAGGCAGTTTCGATCGAGACCAGTAACTTCGACGTTTTTGCCGTCAATGCTGTTATCGAGAAGCTTGTCAAGCCCTATCACGGACTCCCACCCGATGATGCAGCCGCCGCCAAATTTCTGGAAGGTCTCGACGGAAAGCTCGACGGCTACGAGGCGATCCTGAGCAAGCAAAAGTATCTCGCTGGAAATGTGAATATCTTATGATCTTCTGCAGTAATAGGTATCCGCAACTGACATATTACGGTGTTAATAGCATGTCACTCTTGCCGACTTATTCCACCTTCCCTATGGCTCTATGCTCCCCATTTTGGGATCCAACCTCCTTGAGTCAGAGGCGAGACCCAATGTTGCAAGGTAATGTCACGAACAGCGAGATGTTTCAAAAGGTTAATTCCTTTATAGGTGGTGGAAAGATATTTCATCCCGACCATCGTGGTTGGCAGTCAGGGATGGAATCAAGTTCTGAAATTCAGAAAATGTGAGTATTAAGTAGTCTTGAGTTCGTATTCAAGAGAAATTTTGGTCTCTGAATAAAGTCGATTGTTCGCAGCGGCTCGTAGAATTCGAGTAGATTCTTCGTTAACTCTTTCGAATCCGAATATTCGTGGAACCCATGATATACGGGCTCGCAGTACCTTGATCGCCTTTGAGCCAATGATTTGCAGTGCTGCTTTCCTGGAAGCGCTTTCCGTCTCTAAAGAAAATGTCTATCTGATTTTGGCCCAACTTGAAGGATGTTACAACGTTCTTGAGTGAGCAACTGCTCAACTCTCTTCATCTTTTTCTCATGAAGGGTGCCCCAGCGCTGTACGGCCCGACAAATCCAATTGCTTGATGGTAGGCCGCCAATAGTACCCGAAATGCAACAACCTAACATCGTTCACAGATCGCCACGAAGAATACACAAATCAGGCTTAACTACCGCCGCAGCGCTAGCGAAGATACGGAATACATTTAATGTCTTCTCTTGCAAATATGGCATTTGGATCTTTACTGCTTTCTTCAAGCCTTAATCCCATCCTTGACCGCCGCCCACGACTCGCGAGAAGTTATATCTTTCCACCACCTACGGATGAATTAGTACTTCGTAACTTCTAGCTGTTCACTGCTACTCACCTCGCAACACTGGGCCTGGATTCCTGTACGGAGAGGTCAACACCGACCGCGGGAAGCATGGAGCCGTAAGGAAGGTGGAATAGGTCGGCAAGAGTGACTTGCTGCCAACGTCGTGATATGTCAGTCCCTAAATTTATTCTGGACGACCATAGCACTTAAACTCACATCTCCAGCGAGATACTTCTGCTTGCTCAAGATCTTCTCGTATCCGTCAAGCTTGCCGTCAAGACTTTTGACAAGGTCCGCGATAACGGCTTCATCGGGCACCCCTCCGCGGTAGGGCTTGAAGACCTTCTCGGCGACAGCTTTGGAGGCGAAGATGTCAAAGTTACTGGTCTCAATCGAAGCTGCTTGATCATACAAGGCACGAGCTTTGAGCTCGGTCGGGATCAGCCCCTGAGTTCCTTGATCTGCGTATTTCGCAGCGATGTAGGCAGCGATAGCGCGACTCTCGAAGACGATAAAGCCGTCATCGTCCTGGGTTCACAGTCAGCATAAGCATAAATACGATCGCAAACGAGTAGCTTACGAGGTAAGGAACCTGTCCGAAAGGCTGCTTGGCGACGAATTCTGGTGCTTTGTGCTCCCCCTTGGCGAAGTCAATGGAGTGGAACTCGAAAGGCACTTTCTTCTCCTGTAAGATCGTTGCCACGCGCTTGGTGCACGTAGATTGGGGGTTTCCGTAGAGCGTCAAGACCATTGCGAGACTTTTGGTTGGAGAGGAGGTAGATGTGGTGGAAAGGATGCTGATGCTACATTAAGATTGATTCCCTGGTATTTATACAGCAACCCCTGTGGTTCCACATGGTCATATCTATGTGATTGTTGGTCGGAATGGTTTCGAAGATGCTCGAAGGTTTGTCCTAAAGCCTTCTAATTCAGTGATGCTGACGTGCTTTATGCTGACTGAGATGTCACGTGTTATGAGAAATAAGCGCTAAATATGGGCGCCAATTACTCAAATGTGCTGACGTACATGACAATCTTTCCTTTATGGGGGAACTCTCATAGTGTCAGATGATCGACGCTTCAAGCATTGGCCGCATGAGAAAGGAATATGAGGATGACCAATTGTGCTACTCCGAGTATCATTGGTATACCTTTTGGGCGTTCTTAGGTTGCATGCCCCGCCAAAACGTACAAGCGGTCTCTTGCTACCCGTTTCCTTGACACACCTTCCCGCGTCAAAAAAAAAAAAGTGAGGAAAACTCCAGAGAATGGTAGAGCCGCCTCTTTCTGCCTCTCAGAGGAGACCAAAAGAGCAGAATGTCATAAATACATTATGTTTTCTGTACATCGTGCCTAGCAGACACCGGCGGTCTTGGAAGGATGCGTCGTATCTTTGCCGAGATAGACACTCGTGTTCCGGAGACGTGGGATTGGTCTTCTATCTTTGAGGCTTTTGATGTATCATGACTCCAGTCCAAAAGGAAATTTCTGCACCCATAACAGGCACGCAATCGTTTGTATGTATACACGGCTCCACGTAGGAGAGCGGAAATGTAGACTTTACTGTATCAGTTATCCAACAGTATATTCAAGGGCATTTTTTGCCCATGAGGTTTTTTAATTTATGTTATTGCAGCATAACTACTTGAAGATGCGAAATACGTGGAGATATTTACTGTTACCTATCGGCATCTGATTTATCACCTTCCGACTCTCAAATTCAAACGTTGATTCCATCCTTGATGACTGACCACGAAGGACGAGATGAGATGTCTTTCCATCAACTACATTTAATAGATCAGTACTTCGGAAGTTCTGATCGCTTTACTGCCGCTCACCTCGTAACGTTGGGTCTCGACTCTGATTCGAGGAACGCCACTCCAGAAAGTCTCCATAGGATAATTTGAAAAAATCTGCAAGAGTGAGTTGCTCTTAACGTCGTCATAAAATGTTAATACCATAAATCGCTTCAGAAATTCGCTAAAAACATACACATTTCTTGCGAGTTATTTCTGCTTGTACAAGATTGCCTCGTAACAGTCGAACTTTCCGTCGGGACCTTGGATCAGTTCGGCAACAAGCTTCTCATCAGCTTTCATCCAGAGCATGGGCTTGAAAACCTTCTCACCGAAAGCTTTAGCAGCGAGAGTATCGAAATTGCTCGTCTCAATGAAAACAGCTTGATCATACAAAGCTCGAAATTTAAGCTCAGTTGGTACAAGCCTTGAATACCCCATCCCGCGTATTTTGAGGCTATATAGGCTGCCGTTGCGCGACTTTCAAAGACGGTGAAGCCGTCGTCGTCCTGGGTTAGGGCTTCCTCAAGGTGGTTATGACGCGCTTAGTACACGTAGAGCTTCAAGACATACGAGGAAGACGTGAGGCGGTGTAAAATACGTATGTGGAAGGGAATGTAGATGGTATAGTGAGATCGGTTCCCTGGTATTTATTTGAATAACTCGATATTTTCGCTGGAGAAGGTTTCGTTGTTCTATTTAGATTGGATGCTGCTCACATGCTTACGCTGACGGTAAGGATAGAAGCACGATTAGTCAGTAAGTTGGTCACCCTCACATTTCCAAAGTTCCCATCCAATGCTCGAAGTCATGTACGTCAGCATATTTATGTAATTAGCGCCCGTTTATTTCAAATTCAAATTTAATATAACGAGTGGTCTTGCAGCACGTGACGTGCTGATTTGTTGACTTTACAAAGTTACATGGGACCTCCAGCCCTTTCCCTTACTCATTCTTTGCTCCAAACATTGGCTTTTGTTCACTTGAGACTTGCCAGAACCCAAGAATAGGTATGAACGGCGAGATCGAGTGCATGGTCCCTTGTCGGGAATCGGGATGACCTCAAGGGTGATATTTGATGCCATGGCATTCGCCCGACTTAAAATGGCAATTTCCTGACCAGTGACTGTGTCCGGGATTAGCGCTCAAATTGAAATTTGCTTACGCCAGTGGCACGTGGCATTTCAGTCAGCAAAACGTCAGCAGCATTAGATACGCGCGTTTGAAATCTGCAGTGCTTGGCAGCTTCCAAGTGATCCTCAAGTCGACGTATACCCGCATTAGCCCACATTATTTAATTTATTATGGGAACGAGCCTAGGGCCTTGCCATATAAATACCAGTGGGTCGCCAAACACCAACTTCATATTCATCACCTTTCTACATATCCACGCTCACGCACACAATGGTCTTAAAGCTGTACGGAAGCGTGCAATCTACGTGCACCAAGCGCGTGCTCACAGTCTTGAAGGAGAAGGACGTCTCTTTCGAGGTCCACACCATCGATTTTTCCAAAAGTGAACACAAATCGCCAGAGTACCTTGCCAAGCAGCCGTTTGGACAGTTGCCTTACATAGTAAGTAATTCATCTACGACTAATTTTCTAGTGGTGCTAATTGCGGATCTAGGACGACGATGGCTTCATTCTCTTTGAGAGCCGCGCGATTGCTTCTTACATCGCTTTGAAATATGCAGATCAAGGCACTCCAGGTCTCATCCCTACTGAGTTGAAGGCTCGGGCTTTGTTCGACCAGGCTGCTTCGATCGAAACCAGCAACTTCGATCCCTTTGCCTCCAAAGCTGTTTTCGAGAAGATTTTCAAGCCCTATCACGGACTCCCACCTGATGATGCAGCTGCCGCCAAATTTCTGGAAGGTCTCGACGGAAAGCTTGATGGCTACGAAGCAATCTTAAGCAAGCAGAAGTATCTTGCCGGAGATGTGAGTATTTTATGACCTTCTGCAGTAATATCCGGAACTGACACATTGTGGTGTTACCAGCATATCACTATTGCCGACTTATTTCACCTTCCCTACGGCTCTATGCTCCCCTTGTTGGGGTCCAGCCTGCTTGAGTCGGAGGCGAGGCCCAATGTTGCGAGGTAAGGGTCTTGAACAACAACAAGGTTTGAAGTATTGATGTATTTATAGGTGGTGGAAAGATGTCTCATCTCGACCATCGTGGTTGGCAGTCAAAGATGGATACAAGGCCTGAAATTCAGAAGGATTGAGGGAGCATGATATCAAGTAGTATTAAATACATTTCCATAAGAATTCTGTCACGAATGAAGATGATTATGCGTTATGCCCGCTTATGCGCTATCTTAGCCTTCCCTATCCTAGTCGATTGAGACGTCTTAGGTGCTTGATTTACGAGCTTGGTGGAACGAAAAACGAGGCTTCACGCGGGAACTGATGCCAGTGTACATAGTTTTCCACACAACCTACATCAAACCAAACGTACAGAATCATTTCCTTGAGTGAGGGAACGCCGAAAATAATTTGCTATTGAGTCATAGACCCGAGTCGGAGATTATCACTCTCAGCCTGTAAAATGCACGAGCGAGAGTGTAGACTTTGTCAGCTCTCCCACAATACATTACACCAGTGGATTTTTTGGGTTGCGAGAAGTTTCAATTTACGTTATTGCAGCATAACTACGCAAAATACTCATTGAAATAGCTATTTTCCAACTCTCAAACCTTAATTCCGTCCTTAACCGCCAACCACGAAGGACGAGACGAAATATCTTTCCACCACCTACAAATTGATTAGCACTTCGAAAATTCCAGTTATTTCAATGCCATTCACCTTGCAACGTTCGGTCTCGACTCCGACTCAAGAAATGTGACACCAGCAGCGGGAAGCAAGTCTCCGCTGGGTAAGTGGAACAAGTCGGCAAGAGTGAGCTGCTGTTACGGTCGCGATATGTCAGTCCTAGAGATCACTGTAATATCTCCAACTCACATTTCCAGCCAGATATTTCTGCTTGCTCAAAATTACCTCGTAACCGTTGAGCTTTGCATCGAGACCTTGAATAAGCGTGGCAACAAGCTCCTCGTCGGTTTTCATCCCGAACATGGGCTTGAAAACTTTCTCACTGACAAGTTTGGCGGCGAAGGTATCGAA
>Ga0247741_1001478_pt1 | contig 13022 bp, 10 predicted proteins | sample UWRJL213509R2_FD_180945 | JGI IMG/M metagenome (GOLD analysis project Ga0247741, IMG submission 180945) | Plant litter microbial communities from Arlington Agricultural Research Station in Wisconsin, United States - UWRJ-L213-509R-2 | ecosystem: Environmental > Terrestrial > Plant litter >... | reverse complement strand
GAAGGCCTGCGCGCTTTGTAAGGCGCTCGGGCGAGGTATGCACAGTGCCGGCGCCGTCGTTCACCTGATCGAGGGCAAGCAGCAACGCCGCACGAAGGGTGAGGTCAAACGAATCCTGCCCTCCCCTCACCGATTGCGAGACACGTACACGAGTGCACTCGTCGAGGTCGGCGGCGTCTCCCCGTTCGTGATCTACGTACTCACAAATCACCGGCCCCCGCGTGGGTCCGTCACCGCTGGATACGTGGACCTTTCGCTCGAGCATCTTGCTCAATGTCAGGAGCGCGTCACGCAATTCCTGCTGGCGAAGCTGTCGCCGCCACCCGCACCGACCAGACACGCGAAGAAGCGCCCGGCCCGGCATCTTCGGGCCGTACTGTGAACACCCGCACCGATCGCCATGTGGCGGTGGATGCGCGTGGACGTTCACGAGTTAATGCCCGCGACCAATTTGCGGGACTGACAGCGCTCCCTCGCGTCATGCGCCCAACGACCCGCGCTTTGATGACCGCCTGCTCTCGCATTGAAAGCAATGCCGCTCGGCCCAATCGTCGAAACGGCGAGCCAGCAACCTAGGGTAGAGTCGCCGAGTTGGTTTCACGATTGCGAGGACGCGCTTCCGATGACGAAGGTAGGGGTACTTCCAATGAACGACACGGAGGCTCTGAAGCTGGCCGCCGACGTTCGGCGTCGACGCTTTCGAGGTCTGATCCATCGCAAGACAGTGCTGCTGTTGTTTGCGCTCGTAGGGAGCGCAGCGTCTCTGGTCCCTCTCGCCTACCACGCTGGGTCAGCATGGAGTTTCGACGTCACTTCGGCTCCGCACTATGTCGTGCTTGCCTTCGTACTCGCTGCGCTCCTAGCCTTCGCACTCGAACTCCGAGAGGACCTCTCCCAGTACCGCCCCCAGCATGTGACCAGGATTGAGCTCGCAGGACTCGTCCACTGCGCGAGACGGAATGCAGTCGGAGGAGCGGTTAGCTTCAGCGGTGACGTGTCCTGGCTCCGCGACGAGGCCCCGTTACTTGGAACGCTGCGCGCGAAGAACATCAGCGTTCAGATCTTTCATACCCCTACAACACTCAGCCACGAGACACTCATGGCGGTCTCCGAATCGGTGGTCTTGTGCTCATATGACTTCGTCGCCGATGCGCGCTACCTCTACCTTAAAGTCGGCGACGAACGGGAGGAGCTATACCGCATCGAGAAGCTTGCATCGGCGCCGGATGCACATCCGTCGCAGCACAAGTTCTTGTGGCAGCAGCTTGATCCAAAGGAATCCTACACGCGATTCGCCCTCGCTACCTTTCGCTGGCTCATTGCCAAGCACGTCCGCCCCCCATTGCGAATCGGCATCATTGGGGCAAACGACGTCGGCAAGACGACGATGGCGAATGCGCTCTTCGCGCGCCTTCGGGACCGCCTCGCGACAGACGTGCGTCTGTATCCCGATATTTTCAAGAAGGACATTGGCGGCGTGAGCGCCCAAGACAATCGCAACATGCTCGCCGCGCAACTTGACGCTGAGGCCGGCGCCCCGCCCGACACAGTGTGCCTCTTCGATCGCACCTCCCTCGACAACTACGCCTTCTTCCGAATCCGACACCCGAAGGAGGATCACTACTTCAGCCGTCGCGAGGTGAGCCGAAGTATTCGCTCGTTCGACCTATTCTTCGACTTGCACGTCGATGGGAATGACTATTCTTTGGACACTACTCACACCTCGGGAGCGGTTCGCGCAGACGCGAGGCGCTTGATATCGGACTTACTCGCGGAATCGGGCGTTCCAGTCCACAAGATCACTTTGGACAAACTCTCACCGTCGGCGACCGAGGACGACCGACACCGGATGCAGGCAACTCGGCTTGACGCCGTTGAGACTCAGGTGATGCTTGCGATCTCCGGAAGACACCAACGCAGGAAGAACACGCCGATCGCGACAGCGGTGTCGGACGGCAGCGTGGGCCAACGATGACTCCCAAGGAGATCGCTCAAACCACGGCGCAGAGCGTGTTCAAAGACGCGGAGGCATTGCACGAGCTGAAGCCCCTCGACTGGTGGCGGCACCTTCTCAGTCGGTGGAAGCTGATCCGAACGGACGTTGAAGGGCTTCCGTTTCTCTCGCTCGACAACCGTCGCGTTCTCGGACAGGCGATCGACGACGTCCAGACTGCGCTTTCGACTTACGTTGAACCGAGGCTTGCATCACGGCAGCAGGTCAAGGAGGGCGCGACCGTCCGCTTAGAACTCGAACGTCTCGGCACCGAACTGGCGAAGCTAGTCGGACACGGTGACTGGCCGCCACGAGCGCGCGAACTGCCTGCCGTCACGTTCCATGGCGATCCTCGTCTTGCGGAGGTCGAGTTCCTGCGGACCGTGGAGCGTGAAGGCTCGGCGAGATTTCACGTGTTAGGAAACGACCCGCAGACGTACTTCGGGCTACCTGCCGTCGCATTTCGGGAGCTACTCGTCGACGTTCTGGCTCGCGGATTGCTCAATGGCCCGGCATCCCATCCTCCCGGTCGGCCGTTCCAGGTGGCCGAGCTTGAGTGGCTATATCGAAACGCACAAGAGATCTCCGACGTCATGGAGGAGAAGTCCATTTCCGTTCGCCTCAACCATCGTGGGCGCGTGCATCTCTGGCAGCTTCGCGATGATCTTCTTCTGGCGCGCGACCGGGAGGAGTTCGGCATTCTATGGAACAAGAAGGCCTGGCAACGTGCATTGCCCCTGCACCTACAGTGGGCCAGCGAAGAGACTCCGTTGACCGTCATGCTTCTCGACCTCGATCACTTCAAACGGATCAACGACACCTACGGCCACCTGAAGGGCGACGATGTACTTCGTGCGACTTTTGAGCTGATTCGTGACGTGGTCGCCGGCGTAGGCGAGGCCTACCGCTATGGGGGAGAGGAGATCGGGGTGATCGCGGCAAACACTCCCTTTGCAAAGGGCCGTCTCCTCGGTGACGCGATTAGGACGACCATCGAGAAGGAGGTCGCCAATGCTGCTGGGCTTCCGCATCCGCAAACGATTAGCGTCGGAGTTGGCGGATTCACCAGCCCCGTGGGGGCTGACGTGGCCTTCGAGTTCGTGGACTCGCTTCTGTACGAGGTGAAGCGGGGAACGCGAAACATGGTTCGCGCCGAGGTCTATGCAGAGAACAGGAAGTAGCGGCGCCCGCGTAACGCGATACGAGCTACTTGAGGCCCCCGGCCTTCTGGGCTTTGCCGGGCACGCGTTGCGGTGCGGTACCTATCCTGACATTTGACGCCTGCTATGCAAGCGATGTGATCGACTGCCGACAGAGTAGCCGACTAGCGCGACTCGACGAGCAAACGGTCCGGACGTACGATGCGGATATGGGCACTCGAGGTCGTCCGGCATACAAGGTTCTTCACCTCGCCGTCGCGGAGCCCCGCGGCTTGATCTACTCCACGATCGTCCGGACAACGCGATGACGCGAGAGGTCGCGCTGCCCTCCGTCATGGCCGAGGAGATCGTCGTCGAATTGAAGTCTCGGCTTACCGCGATTTCCGACCAACAGCACAGGCGCGGCACTGACTCGAACCCAAGAATCCCGTTCCCCGAGACACTCGGCGCGATCCTTGACGTCGCCTTCTTTGCTACCTGTGCTCGCGAGGAAGGTGAGTTCCTCGAGTTCACGCTGGCCTACCACCCGTCGGGGTCCGATCAGTCCCAGCTTATGGTTCTGGACCGTCCGGTCGAGTGCTCGGTCGGTGCGATCAAGAAGCTCGCCAAGGCTCTTCGACCACACAGCAGCGCGCTAGCGGTGAGGGAGATCGCCGGACATCGCGGGGCTGCCGAGGTCTGGGCGCTCCCCGCATCGGCGATGGACCTCCCGATTCTCGGCCAGGCCCATCCGGTCAACGTGCTCGTTCACTGCCCGAGTCCTGGAGTCCTTTTTGTAGAACTGTATGGCGAGACGATTGCAATCCATCAGCACGGCTTCAACAGCGTCCTCCACCGCGCGAATCCCGCCTCCGATAATCTTTTCGAACGAGTTGAGGCAATCGTCGACGACGGCCGAAGTGCGCGAAAGCTCCAGGACGTAGTGCTTCACATGTGGGGACATCGTCATGGAGGCTTGCTTTTTGTCGTCGACACCGAGGCTGACGCCGATGACCTTACCTTCCGCTATCGACTGACTCCCGCGTCGTCAGTGCTAACGAACGCTCAACCGACGGTCCTCCGCGCGGAGACACCGCACGCAACTGTCGCCGCGCTGAGTGATCAGCGGACGATCCTGGCCGACGCTGCCTACCGGGCCGTAGCCGCACGCGCCGGTCGTCTCACAGCCGTCGACGGCGCACTCGTTGTCGCTCGAGAGATGGCGGTGCTCGGGTTTGGCGCAATGGTCACGACCACTGAGGTCGACTTTGGTAGCGTTCGAGCAACAACAATTGACCCAAGCGTTGGCATCACAGGGGAGAAGACGCTCGACGAGATCCTCGGGCGCCGTGGCGCTCGACACCGTGCCGCCGCAGCCTTCATAGCCACCCGCAAGAGCATCGCTTTGGCGTTCGTATCGTCGCAGGACGGCGACCTCTCCGTCTTCATTCGAGACCCGCTGATCACAGTCGTCTCGCCGTTCTTAACCCCTCTATTCAGTCCGACCTAGACTGAGAGTGGTCCCCGATGAGCCAAGCAACGTTCACCTGTCGGATCGAAGCGGCCGAGGTCCCACATGACCGATCGTGGACTCGAGGTCCTTCTCAACACGGAAGGCGAGCTACAACGCACGATGAGCCGGCTAAAGCGCTTCCTCGATGAGATAGGGCATAGTCCGCCGTTCCCGCCGTTCCACGAGTGGCCGCCAGGGGCCTGACCCACATGACCGCAAGCACCGACTCGCTCCCAACCGACGTTCGCAAGGCGATCACCCGCACGTACGAGACGCTCGCGAGTCTAGACACTGGCCGGGTTCGACGTACACACCGGTGCAGACGATTGGAGCCTCTCGATGGATGCGTTTGACGCGTTGAGGGACTCCGCGCAGAGTGTTCGCGCGGCGCTCGGGGGTGTCGCTGAGCGGATCCTTACGATCGACGACCGGCAGAGAGATCTGCCAAAGTTCGAGGGCAAGCGACACCGGCTCGCGGTCTGGCTCCGGGAAGCCGACAGGTTCCTCGCGACGCGCGACACCAAGCGTCCCGCAATCGACATCCACTGCGCCCACGAGTTGTCCGTAACCGCGAGCTGCTTCCAACGCTGGAGCACAGACCCCGAGTGGCCCGAGCTGCTGAAGGCACTCGCGGACGCAACCTCGTATCCCCACGCGCTGCACACGTTGCTGATTGCGAGTTCGTTCCCACGACACCAGGTGCGGCTGAACCCGACGCGTGAGAATCTGCGAACATCGGACCTCGGGGTCGATTTCGGTACCGGCGGGCGCCTCTCAATCGAGGTGAAGGCCCCACTCGAGCTGCAGCGACCTGAACCGCGCTTGGACAACAATCACTCCAACAAACTTATCAATCGGCTGATGAAGAAGGCCGATGACCAGTTACTCGCCGAAAGCGGCGATGGCACATCTGGACTCCTTGCTGTCGGCGGATTTCATCTCGGACGCGAAGCGCTTTCGAGCCTAGCTCGCTCGTTCAAGCTCTACCTGCAGCGAAAGGGTGCGCGACGACCACACCTTTGCGGGATCATGATCTCGAACTTTGGAGTCCTCTTCGACCAGGCTCCTCTGCGAACAGCCGATGGCGACGTCCGTGTGGCCAGTGCCACCCGAACGCGGGGCTTCAACAGGCAGGCTGTCGTCGAGAACGCGCACTACTCGGGCGCCGTTCCGCTGGCCCTGCACTTCGGCGGCCCCGATCCAGATGTGGAGGGTGCGCAAGAACTGATGTTTCGCGAGTGAGCTGCCTGCCTTCGTCCCGGCGGCGCGTTGACCCGCCATCCCGGCCGACCTCTGCATCCCAATGCAAGTCCGCCCTACCTCACGGCGGTGAGCTCGGTGCGGTAGCCATCGTGTTCTCAGTCCGCACCTCAGATTCGGCCATTGCGGTGGACGCGACTGAATCAAAGGCGGTCGAACGCACGTATTTTCCCTCTGGATAAGACGGACATCGCTCGATACCACCTCCCTGCCAGAACGCGTCGAGCAATGGCTGTACCGCCGTGGAGGTTGGCTGGGCAAGCGTTTCGCGATCAAGCCAAAGACTTGGGAATCGCAGGACCTCACGATCAAAGTGGGGCTCGCTCGCAGACGCCTCTCCGAGCCCGTTGCGCGTGCCGTGATGGCTGTATCCGTTCGCGCCGGTTAACGTCAAGTAGATCGCGAACGGAGGCTCGCATCCTAGGGCTGGGAGGAGACGCATCGCGGCCGATATGGTGCGAATCAGCTCCTCCTCCATGACCGGAGAGCGGAGTTCGTTGTCGTGGAATTGAGAGCGTAGACCTCCGGCTCCGCCCAGCTCGATAGTGCCATCGCGAAACATCTGGACATAGCCAGCCGTCGAGCACTGATCGAAGTGTCGCGGGGTGCGCGCGACGAAACCGTCAACGTTGAATGCCTCCGCGCATGACGTACCGTCGTTGAACAAAGGCCATGCCTGAGAAGAGCGCCACGCGCTCCTCATCTCGATCGGATCCAACGAGATTCGACCAACGGCCGACGATGCCGGGATTGCATGAAGGATCATTCTGGGACCTTCGTGAAGCTGATATGCGCGCGTCTGAAGGCATTGCTCGAGCCGCTCTGCGGCGAGTGCTTCGATCTTCTCGCCGAGATTGGCGCTCGCAAGCATCGCTTCACGAATCCCCTGAGCGTCGAGATGCCGGTTCGCTGCGCCGTCTCGGACGTAGAACCTGCCCCGGTGCTTCCCCAGGTGCGCCACCATGTGCGGTCCCACCCAGCTCTTGTGTACCTTGATGATCAAGACGTCCCCCTTGCTGAAACCAGGAACAAGATGGAACTCGACGGCCTGCGGCGACAGCTTCGGATCGAGACTCGACATGAGGATGTCCCTCATGCGGTTTGTTTCAGCGTCGAACGAGAACTTGGTGAGTCCTTCGATCCGCCCCGGAGCCCCGGTTGTCCTTCCATCCTCCACCTTCTCGCTCACCCCGTAGACCAGTACGCCACCGTCACCGTTCGCCATTGCAGCGACGTCGACGACGAACTCGCTCCGCTTATCCGGAATGGACGGGTCCAGGTGCGGGAGATGCTCCTTGTAGTCGAGCGTTTTCGACTCGCGGACCTCTTGCGTTAGCAGCAGCTCGATCAGCTGCTTGTCAATGCGAGCGAGCGGGACGTCGAACAGCATGTGCGAAGACTACCAACCCGCCATGACGGCGCCCTCAGGACGCCGGACCTCTGGTGTTTGCGGCCAGGAATGCGTCAACATCGGAGAGTCTGTACCGAATCAGGCGCCCGAGCTTGATCCACCGCGGCCCCCGGCCCGTGTATCGCCAGCTCTGCAGGGTCGAGCGGGAGATCACGAGACGAGCAGCGAGCATGGCTTCGTCGAGCAGCTCGCCCGAACCGTCCGTCACCATGATCGCCAAGTCGTCGTTCGATGCAGCCATGGATCTTCAGTTCAGTATGGACATGCCCTCTGACTACCTGTCAGGTGGTTGCCACTGGCAGCCTGTCAGCTCGCGCACGCGCTCTGTCAGTGCCGCCATGTAACCTGCGTCATCGTCATGTCGCGCGATTTGCCCATCGAGTTCTCCCCGACCTCAGAATCAGGAGTCATCCCCTCGAACGGCATGTCACCCACGCGGGCGTCACGACCGCTATCGGTAGTTCCGTCATCACACGCGGACGGCGTCCGACTGACGCGAGGACAGGTCGCTACGCGCCTGGGCATCAGCGTCTCCACGGTTCGTCGACTTGAGGGTGCGAAGCTGCATCCCGCAATCGACTCGGACGATGTCCGATGGTTCGAGGAGAGCGAGGTCGCGTCACTTGCAGCCGAGATCGCGAACACCACCAGTGCGAAACGCCGGGGCGGATCGGCCCCGACGACAACAATGACGGCACCGGGACGATCACTGGGCGAGATCGCCGCTCTCGCCTTCGAGCGATTCGAGCAGCGACAGTCGCTGGCGGAGATCGTGGTCGGACTGCGCCTCGCGCCCGAGACCGTGCGCGCGCTCTTCGAACAATGGAACCTCGGCTTGACGGAAGGATTACAGCGAACGCAGCGCGAACCCACCGGTCCTCGCGTGGGCGACGTCGAGCGCGTGAAGCCCGACCGCCTCGCGACTCTGCTCGCCGCCCTCCCACAGGCCGAGCTGACTCGCATCAGCGTTGCGCGGCTGCGTCTCCCCTTCTACGACCGAGAGCACGAGTTCATCTCCGTCTCCGAGCTGGGCGGATTCCATGTGTCGGGTCCGTGTACGACGACTGAGATCATTCGGCGCTTCGGCCCCGGGTCTTACCGGGTAAGCGCGTTCGGACTTGAACCATCGGGCATTCGGTGGGAGGTGCTTGTCGAAGGACTTCGCGATGCCTGAGTCGCCCTACACCACGACCTCCTATTCATCGCTCGGAAAGGCAAGAGTCGATGAGCGCTGATCCCTGGTGGGCTTATCCCGGCGACCGTCTGTGGCAAAGCCAAGATGGCGCAATTGCCGCCGTTGCACGCGTTTCGTCCGAGACGTTCGTGCGCATTGACATCGTGATGCCCAACGGAACTCGAGGTGCCGTCTGGGACCCGAACTTAGCGATGCTTAGTCTGCTCGAAGGTCCTGACATCCCAAAGGACGTATTCCAGGACCTCAGGGACTCCATAGCGCGGGCTGCCGAGCCTCGTACCTTGAGCCCAGCCGCTCAGTTCCTCGTCGACGCCCTGGCCGCAGCTCTTGGGCGTCCGCTGCCCGTCACGGCCCGATCGATGCGCCAACAACTGATCAAGGAATTCTCGATTAGCCGAGAGGCCGCGCAAACTATCCTGAATCAGGTTGCTCCGCGTTTTGTCCGGCTACAAGGCGACTTGGTCCAACTCCAACCGATCGGCCTATTGCGGGCTGCGGGGACGCAGGACGTTCGCACCATCGCAGAAAGGGCGTTGTTGTGTCTTGTCGAGGCATATGACCACAACCCGGACGTGACATCACTGAACCCCGCGGAGGTCTTTTACAAGTTGGAACCTGCACAGCGGGGCGAGGCCCGGTCGATGGTTCATACGCTCGCTCTTGCAAGCGAATCGAATCCTGATGGCTGGAGTGTTCCACTGGATATCGAGGAATTGTGGCACGAGAAGATCACATCCCTTGATGCGCTCTGGAAGTACTCCGCCCGTGCACGAAAGGTTCCCCGTCCATGGCCCGGCGCACTCATCGTGCAACGAGATCCAGATGCTTCAGCTGAGAAGACCTCGCTAAGAACCAGATCCACACCGGCTACAATCGAAGCAGCGCCAGCCGATCCCGACAACAAACAGTATCGGCTTCCCAGATTGGAAGTGAATTACGGAAAGAAGCTCGGATCTGGAGCCTTCGGTACAGTTTGGGAGGCAACGGACGCGTTGTTGCAACGCTCGATGGCTGTGAAATTCCTCACCGCCACGGATGAGTCACTCGACGAGGAAGCGCTGCTGCGGGAGGTACGAAGCCTCGCCAAGGTTTCGCACCCGAACCTTGTCACCGCTTACGGTGCCGCTTGGCTGCAGCACCCGATGACTGGGTTAGTCGCGCCCGCAATCATGATGGAGCGCATTGTTGGGGAACCGCTGGAGCCGTGGTGGTCGACTCAGAGGGACCACGACGTTGTCTTCCGCGCCGCAATCGAGTTGGCCGCCGGAGTCAAAGCGATCCATGACGCGGGCTTGCACCATGGGGACCTGCACGCAGAGAACATCGTGGTCGGCCCCGACGGGCATGTGAAAGTGATCGATTGGCGCTACCAAGATAGCTTTCTCCAAAAGCCGTCGGTCTTTCAGAAGGGTGAGGTCGCCGCAGATTCTCGACGCACGATGGACCACATCCTATTGTTGTTCGAGAAGCAGGGACTTATTGAACAGGCGCAACAACTCCGGCGCATCGTCGATCTCAATCTCGCCATGGCTATGCTGGACGTGCTTCGCCGACCCGCCCTGGCCGCGGAGGTATCGCAGCCAACGTCGACCACTATCCCTGCATCGACAGAGGTTCCGCCGCCTCCAATACGCGTGGGAAGGGCCGGCGCCTTGCCAAACGAGCTCACCGAGTACCATGGCGAGACCATCATCTGGCCAATAACGCCATCTGATCTGGATGCGACGGAACTAGCCTCGGAACTGGATGCCTTCGTGGGGATCGAGGGTGGCCCTGTGATGAGGAGCATGTTCAGAGAGAGCGGCGTGCAGCGTCCCAACGGTGCCCTGCAATGGAACGCGAGCCATCGCCCCTACGACAACGTCTTTCACAAATGGCAGCTTGAGCTTCGCGCCGGTGGCGTGTTCGCGTTTCGCTGGGCCTCGTTCACGACGCACGAGCGCATCCTATTCCGAGTTGAGGATCTCGTGGATGGCGTCGTCTTTCCAATCCATGTCTACGAGTTGGCCCTCGCAGGTGCGGCGCGATCACATGGCGGGCAGCTGCCAGAACGAGTGCGGGTCCGACTGACCGTCCACGGCAGCGGCGAACTCGTCCTCCATGAACGTGGAGACCTTGTCGTCAGTCCTGTCGATGCGTCACCGACGTCGATCCCCGACTGGTCGGCTACTCTAGAGTTCGAACCGCTGGCCGGACCCGGCATTGCGGCGAAACGTCTACTCAACCGAGCCCTTGCAACGTTCCGCGTTGAGCAAGACAACTTCACCTCGACTCCGGCAACTAACGCCGCAATCGTCCACCTAAACGGCGCGGAGTTCGAAGCCCGCCTTCAGCGCACCATCAAGAAAGCGCGCAATAGCCAGTAGGCGCCTACCTCACTGGTATGTACTCCCACGGTAGCTAGCTGGAACTCTGCGGGGAGCAATGTTAGCTCTCGGATGCGAATGGATTTCGCAGCGGGAGGTGCGGCATCCCGCCGAAGTTCGCAGTGTTTCTGAACTTGGCGCGACACGTCTCAATAGTCCGATCGCATCCCGCAGCGACATCGACCATGTCACCGGTCATGACATCGTGCAGTTGCGCGCAGAGGCTTATGACCGCATGCGAGTGTTCAGGCGTCGTCGTCGCTACACACTGCGCCGCGACGGTCGCCTTCTCACCAGTCCGCAGGTGGATCAGTTCTCCGTCTGATGCCCACGCGTCTTCGAGAACTCCATCTAGAGCTAGATCGTATGATGAAATTGATACCACGGCGAACCTACGCGTGTAGGTCTCGCGCATGAGGCCGCAGGCTGCACCAAAGAGCTCGTGTTGGCATCTGCGACTCGCGACCATTCCAATCTGCCGATCAAACGTCAGCGATAGCGTCGATTCCGCCCAGAATCGGACGCGGATGCCATCTGAGTCTATTGTTGTAACTTCCCCCCGCCAGACGCGCTCCTCATCGACAACCTTCACCTCGCACTGTCGACGAGGGATCCCGCCGCTGATGAAGCGTCGCGCCAACGGATGCTCGATTGGTATGCTGACAATCACCTCGCCGTGGGGTCCAGCGCTGACCAGCGCCGCTGGTGCGAATACTTGTCCCCCAAGAGTCACCTCTGGAGCATCAACCGCGAACCGGTAAACCGCACCAGGCAACGCGAACTCGACACCGGATGGCACCGGTTCAACCTACCGACGGTCTGCGGAAGTCGTCAACGGACACCTGCGCAGAGACCAGCCAACCTTGAGAAGTCATCATGCAGGAGCCTCCTTACCATTCGGGTCACATCTGCATCGGTGCGCCCCCATCCACCGAGACCACCCATCGTTAGCCCCCAAGGGAGGGGTTTGCGGTCGAGTGAGGTGAGCGCAACCGACAGGATCGCCCGCACCTCATCTCGAGACGTCGCCTCGGTTCGGTCGTTCACGAGTTCGACGACGCAAGGTACTTCGTTCCAGGTCGCTACGGGCTCCCACCAGTAGCACGCGTCGAATTCGTACTCCGAGGTGGAACGGAACAACGTCACGCGAGGCCGAGCGGGAAACGATCGAAAGGCCATGTCTCGCGCAAACCCGGGAAGGAGGATCTCACAAGCCTCGCGATACGTCTTGACAACTGCATTGAAGAGGCTTGCCACTCTCTCGCACCGACGGGCTAGCGAGTATGCAGTACGCATGTCACCCCGCTGCGCAACTAGATCTGGCGGCGGGAGACACAAGCCACCTACCGTCACGTCTGAGCTGCTCTTCAGATCACGCAGTTGAGCACATAAGCTCCGAACATAGGGCTCACCGAGCTCCGAGGCTCGCGGCGCAAGCCACTGCTCAAACTCGGACAGGGGTAGCTCGCTTGTAGATGGGTAGCGTTCGACAATCACTGCGAGGCGACGCCACAACAACTCGCGGCGAAACCATTCGAGGCCCGTGAACGCATCGCTGAGGACCGCACGTCGTAGCTGATCGAAGAGATGACGCACCGCTATCGCGTGGCCTGAGTCCATTCGAAATCCGCCTTCGCCGAGTTCGAAGCCAACGCAAAGGTAGGGTGCACCTGCGGCCTTCGTTTCGACTTCGTCCATGAAGGCGTTGGGGCTCGTCGCAGGCGCGCATGAACCGTCGTCGGGACCAACGGATCGGGCGAAGCTAAACTCGATCCGCCGAGGACCAAGTTGCCCCGAGATTGCGAGCGGGGTCAGAGCGGACTCCGAAGTCACCCTGTTCTTCCACGGGTCGAGGTACTCACCCATCTTGGGGCAGAGGCGTTGAACCAAAGCGAAATATTGGTCACGAATAGACCGCAACAACCGACCACCCGAGTCTGGAATGATCGACGGAGCCGTCACCGCGCGCATCTCCAGCGCCTTGCAGTACGTACCAAAGCCCAGTGCTTCGATCCTTCCAAGCATCAACTCTTGAAGGCCGACCTCCCCCAAGGACGGCGCCAAGAACGGGACTGCGAGTTCGAGTTCCCGACCAAGATCGTCGAGCAGCGACAACACTATCGACGGACTCGGTGGCGTCGCGAG
>Ga0247741_1001477_pt1 | contig 13022 bp, 17 predicted proteins | sample UWRJL213509R2_FD_180945 | JGI IMG/M metagenome (GOLD analysis project Ga0247741, IMG submission 180945) | Plant litter microbial communities from Arlington Agricultural Research Station in Wisconsin, United States - UWRJ-L213-509R-2 | ecosystem: Environmental > Terrestrial > Plant litter >... | reverse complement strand
CACATATGGAAGCTAACTGTGCTCCTATATTATTGTAGATATGAATGTGATATTGCACTCCTTAGACAGCGTCAGATGAATCAGCTGAGTAATAAAATGAGTTTGCAAAAATATAGTCCCAGCTGAACCCCCTTCAAATATCAACATTAATGGCCCAGCTGAGTGACCCTCACCCACAGTCTGCAGCCAAAGCTGAAAGAAACAACGGCCTCGGATATCCGTAGCATGGCTTGCAGCTCAGCGGATCGGTTAATCAAGCCATGGCTGAGGGGTGTATGATAGGAAGCTGCGCATCACATACTAGGCGGACCAGGTTGTCTGCTCACGCAGTCCTCAGTGCATTTCAATGGAGAGCACGATAGTGGAGGCTTATTAGGTCTCATCGGTCAGTGAGTGGGTAGGATGGTTGCACAGCCGGTCATTGGTACCCTGCAAGTTGAAAGGCAGACGTCGGTGGTCAAAATCGGCAGGTCAGCAGGTCAACCGAGCTGTGTCTGAGGGGAAACTACCCTCTACATACTATCTTTAAGACGTTTGGACGGATAGAAAAGAGTAGAGGCATGTCGGGGCTTGATATATCAATTGGTAAATAGGCTAGCCATATGGTCAGCCATAGCCAGTGAGTTGGAAGGTAGATATAGGTGGGCTGCCTTGGGCAAGGCAGGTCGGTTAGCGGGTCGGTCGGTCGCGGTCGGTCGGTCATTTTGTAGGCTGGTCGTTCAGTGGTCAATAGGTAGGAAAACCCGTATCGCTGGGTGTAGGTGGGCCGCATTGGTACCTCTTTTGATGGTACTATATATATATATTTGCTCATGCTATCTTAGGACTCCCTTCCATCTGAGCACCAGAAATATGAAGGGCCCACAATCGTTCCCCCATGGACTGGATTTCACCAATGACGTTGCTACTTACATGGGACAATCATTTCGCCGTAAACTCGATGGCTCGATCGGTGGCCCTGTCAAGTTCCCCGACTACTGGTCCTTAGAGTTTCTTGGGGAATGCAATTTAGCGGTCGAGAAGATAGTGTCGGCCTATCGGAATAAACGTGAGACCTTTATTTTTCTTTTCTCCTTGCTCATTATTTCCGTCACAAAGATGCAACAGTGTGGTCGATCAAGGACTACACCGATTACCTTCAGGAAAACTCTCCTCGTTCTACAGGACAAAATGAGCGCCTGGAGGCTGAAATAATGGAGTTGTATCCCCCTATTCATTCCGCACCTTTGTTCCAAGTTCGACCATGTGTCATTGTCGACTCTGAAGGCCACCTGCTGGTATGGTATTTACCTTCCATTCTGACTCTGAAAAGACAGGTACGTGCACTATTCATATGTTTTGAAGTGAAATTATTCAATATTCACGCAGGCACAGATGTGGAATTCGTTAAAAACTATTGAACAAGGCATCAAAATGCAAAAAAATAGTACGAGCTGGCGCATCAACGAAGAGTACCATCTTAAGGCATCGAGCTGCCGCATTCGGCCCGGTACCGTTAGCGTGGCCCCTGCATGGTTTCAGCAAGCTCATATGGTAGGTAAAAATGTTGGAAATTTTCTTATTTTTGACTTATTGAGTTCTAGGAAGAGCTTGAAGTTTCCTCAGAGCTTCGAAAGCCACGCGGTCGGCAGTGGATTTCAGAGATCGAGGAGGCGTCGGCCCTTCTTGGTGGAATTTTATCCATCATTCACCCAACGCTGTTTGAGGCTGGTATGACCTGCATGCAGCTCATCCGTGAAAATCCTGACTTTGTCGCCAAGAACGAGGGGCTCGAGATGATCATGGAAATCTGGAGTGCACCCTTCACGGGCCTTTCAGTGATGAATAATCGGCAAACTCCAACACACCGCGACAACGGTGGGGGCCACAAATGGATAGATGTTCTTGCATCTGTCGGACCATATGTTGCTGGTCGGCTAGACCTCCCCGGCCTAGGTTATCAGCTGATGTACGAGTCGGGCACGGTAGTCGGTCTGACTGGGAGGGTGGTTCTTCACAGTGCCCATGCCAACGGCCAGCGTGCGTGCTTTGCCTATTATTTTCGTGAAAATGTTATGGATGCACTGGGTATACCATCACCTGCATGGGCAAAGATAGGGGAGAACGGACCGGAGTAAGAATATTAATTTTTACGGGATACGGGCGAGTGAGGATACAGGTGCTCTACATAGATGGGATGCTGCGTTGGACTAGCAGAAGAATCCGGATATATACAACATTCATACTATACGAGGCGTGTACGACGTGTGAGGATAACGAGCGAAAGCTGGTATACAAACGGCTGTTCGGATCTGAAAAAGGAGAGTCCGCGAGTTACGGCTGGGAGGGTGGGCTCTCGATGCAGATCTGGTACTGGACGCGTCGAGTTATATACCTATAAAAAGGGAGTGGAGGGTGGGGCACAATCGATGCTCTTCCATGGAATGAGGTCGAGCAGGATATTCACGCGGTGAGGTGAGAAGGAGGAAGATTCCTGTCAGATCGACACCGTTCTTTTGGTGATGCCCATTCCTCGCACTCTCACAGATCATAAAATCTACAGACGACGAACACCCTGATTATTGCTACAAAATTTACATGAGTGAAAAATGAAGATGAATTATCGGTGAACTGACCTAATATGAAGAACAAACTTTCTTTCTTGAGTTTGAGTGGAACCCAGACCTTCTCTGCCAGCCGATACCGGATGTTGGGGCTGGTGCATTATGATCCCAGATGGCAGATCATCGCTCTCTGAGGAAAATGACGCCTCCAGTGATTCCGAACTGGCAGAGGGACTAGTCAGAGTTTCGATGATTGTACTCCGGCTCTCAACCAGTTCAACAGATCCCTCCGAGGAGGTCGAAGTGCGACGTCTCTTCTGCGTGGCTCTCTTTGATGGATAAGGCGATTCGACAATCTCAACATCCGAGTTGTTAGCCAACTCGCCATCTGGGTTCTTGGTTGATTTGGAAGATCTCGACAGGAGGCGAGTTGGAGGCATTGCCGCTGAAGGTTGAGGTCCTTTGGGGGTGGCTGCTGGAGGGATGATAGGATGTTTGGGTGCAGAGGTCTGTGGCTTGTGGAAGGGGACAGAACTTGTCGATTCGGACATTTTGAAAAGTTCTTTGAGACTGTGGATATGCCAAACTGAACGTGATACAGCTTCATACTGCCTCATCAGAGCGCTATTAAGAAATTGCTGGGTGTCAGTAACATCAGCAAGGGCTTGCTGCACGAGTTTAATATGCAGCGGGTCGACCAGAGGGGATCTTGCTGCAGATCGTGCAGGACAAGCACAGCATCCACCTTTGGAGAGCGCCTGAATCATAGCAGATGCGCGATCCATAAGAAATACCTCAGGTGCATTAACCTCAGCGCTGAGAGTATTGTGCAGTGGCTGATTGCTGGGTCCTGGCGGCCCAGCGATATCACTGGGTCGAGTAGATGGTGGGATTGGGACCAACGGCGGTACTGGTATCGGCGGCGGCATTGGCACCGATTGCGGTTCGAGCGGTTGTGCCGGCATTGGCACCAATGCCGGTATCGTTGGTACCAGTGGTGATGGCACTGGCATCGGCGGTGGCGTCGTAACTAGCGGTTGCGCCAGCAGTGGCACCGATGCTGGTACTATTGGTGCCAGTGGTGGCTGTGGTGGTAGCTTTGTAGATGACGGCGCCAATGGTGGTACCATTGGCGTTGATCTCTGCCAAGTCGGTGCCAGCGGTATTTCAGGACAGTCTGCCTTTGGTGGATGTGGTGTTCGTGGATTCGTATTACTCTCGCCTTGTGTTGGTTCTGACATTGTATACTGATCGGCGCATCGCCTCTGAAGGCGTATGATAGCTGGGCCGATATTTGCAAGCTCTGGCACCCGATAAATATTTTCTAGGTAGCCCGATTGGGGGTATTCGCCAGCTTCTATCATCTAGTTGAAACGTTGAGGAGAGATCAGATATGCGTGAGTTGTATAGACTTACTGATTGTAGATTATTGGCAAATAGTTCATCTATTTGCCGTCGGGTTGGGATCTTGCCATCTAACCACCAACTATATCGGTGGTTGGGATCCATCTCATGACCGACAGTCCAATCCAATTGAATGTCAGACTCAGAAAAGAGTGAATGAAGTGAGGAGCAAATGCCGTGCTGCATTTGATCCTTGGATGAATCTGGCGACCAAAAAGATAAGAGAAGTTCCTGAAGGATGAATGGTGGCGGTAGACTCAATCCTAGTGCCGCACCCCACCCTTGACAGAAGACAAGAAATTCCTATCATATACTTTAGATCCAATCCTAATAAAATCGTTTCACATACCAATTCGGCTGTGATGCCCTCTTGAAAGGTAGGGGGACCTCCTTTCACAGCGCAATGGTAGACAGCCATTCTAAGGCGAGCAAGGAGGTAGTTGTAGCGTAGTCTCCATATCTGTTCTTCTCGTTTCCAGTCGATGCGAGCATCAATGGGGCCTGTGTTATCTGTGGACATGAATGTTTATGGCAAGCAGATTTGATCTAATCAAAATCGTGACGCGTGCACGTATATATGGGCAGTGACTAGTAGGAATGGACACCGTACCATATACGGCTACGGCCGTAAAATTACGACTATAAATTTGGGAACCTAAGGTCAAGACGGTACGGGACCATATTGTGCAAAACCGTACCGTCACCACAGCGTCCATTCCTAGTGACTAGTGATCTTTGAAGCCATCTGGCCTCCAGAATGTAAGACCGATAGAGCCAGCGGATGGCCCCCAGGCAAACCAAAGGTCCTGCTCTACCTGGTCTTCCTCACTATCGGTCGTTATTTAAGGCAAGAGAATAGGAGCTAAATATATTATTATTACTATGAATATATATATATTGAACAGGCGATGAGGGTGACTAGAAAAAATGTATACAGAGAGGAAGGAAAATGAAAGCGTCTCTCAATGCTGGTGCGAACAAGAAGGTAGTGGTAAGGTAAAATTTCCCATTACATCTTCCCTTTCACGATTGCTAGCAATCGATGGTGGATAAATCTGTGAACCAGTACATTGCAAGAACGAAATCAATACATTGGACCCAAGGTACAACTATCTAAACAAGCACAGCATGAAAACGCGTCGTGGGGGTTTCAGAAGCTCTGACGACTACTAAAACCTTCTCCTGTCCACGAGATCTTATCTCCTCCCGGTCTGCCAATACAGTCTCGATGAACTCGGAGGCAATATTTGGGTGGTCCGGTCGGCCCAGCATCTGCCTTGCTTCACTAAGGGGCTTCCTGACTAGTTCCTGCAGCATGAAGGTCGGCTTCGCAGAGGTAGAGACCTGTTTCGTTTCAAGCACAATTTCTAGACAGTCTTCCGTGCGAAACGTGAAAGTTCGAGGACGACCGATGAGGCGGAAAGTTATAAGCACACAGTCTTGTATGAACTTTCGGTTCGTCTGAAAAAAAGGATCAGTATTCGAGATAAAAATTTCTGAACACATGGACGCACTTTCACCCAAAGGCTCATCCCTCCGTCGATTCTAGATCTGTCTTCCACTCGTGTGATTACCCGACTCTGCTGGACGCTTTGGCAGATAGCCTTGTGAACTGGCCAGGCGCGTTTTTGGCATGTGCGGTTCTAAAGGCCGAGTCAGAGGAGAACACCACAGCGCATGGCAAACTTACGCAAAAATGGAACTTCTTGCACCCATTACAGATCAGCAATTTGATTGAGGTTTCCTTCCTGAAGCAATACTGGCATTGCTTGCCGATCGTTGGTTCAGAGGACATGATATGTCTGATGGAAGATATTAGTTGGGGTGAAAGAAAGGTCCACTCGATCTCGAACCGCCAAGGTATTTATATGCCGATCGAATGGGGGGTTTGAGGTCCACCTTTATTATAAGCTCAATGTTTTTGTATGCCGATGCCGGCGTATGTGTAATACCATTCCATTGTGCACATTCCCATGTCAGTGAGGTAAAAGTTTACACAACGTTGCATGGCATCTTGCAAAACATGCTCTAACGACAGGAACTACTGACAAAATATTACACGCAGACCCGCTCTAGAACCCATGTCAAGGAAAATGCGAAATATGTTATATGATAGACTGAGTATGGCATCCCATACAGAAGAGGCGCCCGTCAAATGATGGCTGATTCGGCCGCAATCGGCTAAAGCATGGCAAAGACGAATCGGATATTAGACATCGTGATCGGGAAGACAAATAACCTAATTTGGAAAACTTGAGTGGTATCTTCAATATAACCTTTGGATCAATTTATAACCCAGGCAGTGCGAACGAAAATACAGTAGTATATGCTACAATATTTGAGATGGTTTCCAACATTGAACATAATTTTTGTTGGCAATTGCAAATTTTGCGTCTGCGACCCTCCCAAATTCATTCCACATGTCCACCTTTTGTGCGGAATAGGCCTGAAAACCAGCATTGTCTGATGAGCCCGACGAAATTTGCCTGAAATCCCACTGCAGTGCCTGGTACATAAAAAATCGTGTGACCCATGTCATCTCGTGCTCGGTGCGTGAAAGCTCCTCGGTCCACCTATTTTTTTGAGCCCGAGCACGAAGCCAATGGATCCGATAGACTAGATGGCTCCAATAGTCAGTCGTCAAAACTAATTTTATAGATACATTACTCACATTCAAGAAGTCGCTTGTTATCAGCTCCAATGTTCTGCGCTGATGCCCCGTCATAGCCATCGATGGCTCCCCAGAACCATGCTAAAGACGCCTGACTCTGACCAGGAGCATTCAGGTCCGAAATTGCGGTACTAATTACACACTGCTTGACCAAGAGCGGTGGATAACGTGCTTTCAGAGCTCTGTCGAGCCCAACAATAACACGCTGGGATATATTGTAGATTCTTCGGTGGTAGCTGAGCTCGGAGTTGAGGGTTCGTATGCCCTTCCATGATCGGAGATGCTGGGCTGTTGTTGTGGAGCGACGGACCTTCTCAATATATTGGAAAGAAAGATGCCCAAGTGCTTCACGAACTCCCTGCAACGCATCATTTGCGCGGCCTCTTCGAAGTTCCAGCTCCCTTGTTTTCAGAAGTGCGATTCCTTGACCAGTGAGGCTGGTAGCTTGAGAAGGAAATATCAATCTCTTGTTCTCGATGTCAGATGGTGATGGCCTTGGTGCATCTGGATTCTCATCGTCGCTGATATTCCCATCTTGATCCTCGATGATCTCTGCCAGGTTACTGAGGTTTGAGACAGTCTGGGCACCAAGATATCTTTCCGCCACTTTGTGGAACTCCCGAATCCGACCGGCTAGACGCTGCCGCTTTCGGCCAAGATCTAGTTTCTGGTCCGATGTTGGATTCTTCCCAAGTCGCCGTACCAACTGACAAATTTCAACTCTGTTAAGACAGTTGATAACCATTAATTTTGTAACGAGCAGCCAACAAATAAATGCAACGCTTACTGATTGTCCTGTATGCGGAGTCCTGAAACTAGCCAGGACGTTGCTCCACCGTCGTCGGCCACTGAAGGTTCATCTTCAATTGAATCCCTCGTAGCAATCATTGCTTCTATCTCCTTCAAGGATGCACCCTTTGAAATTTTCGGCAGCATGATGTCCATACTCTTCACATCCTCTTGACGGCCTACCTCTGCATCCTCGATATCGGCCTTCCAGAGGTCCCTTTCTGCGACAGGTGCCGCAGTATCGATCTCAACAAAATAGCGACTACTTAGGTCTTTCTCAGACACTGCGCGTCTGTACTTAGTGATTATCGTGTCGACTTGAAAGGGATTTGATCAGACTAGCAAGTTATCAGAAAATGGGTACTCACCAATACTAACCAACTTCTTGAAATTGGAGTCGCCCATATGATCATCCAGAATCTCGGTCCGGTGGGCTTGGGTAGCAGTCCGCGTACTTGGTGATACTGTATTAAGAATCGCCCATAATGTTTCCATAATTTCTCCGTCGACGATCCCAGCCCCCGGGATGTAGCTTGTTGCGTATCGATAGAGACACTCATCCTGGTGTCCATGAACATGGAACAAGCCGATAGCTTCTACTAGCTTTATCTTGTCATCGACTTCCAAAAGAGGATTGGTGTTGATGCGATCGCGAAGGTGGATATGATATTGGCATCCAATATCGTAGATATGCAGAACAGAGTCGATTCCTGAGACATTGGTGGAAGCAAGCGCTTCACATAGTGACCAGTCCATGTTCATTTGACATTCGCCCTTCTGAAAATCAACCATACTGCCTGGAGCGAAGCAGCCATGCCTAGCGCAGCAATGTCCACCCATTCCAGTGCTCCGCCGACCTTGATGGGCTATTTCTGCCCCATCTTGAACGCGGTATCGGTGACACGATGGCGTCTTGTTAAGCATATTAGAACAGAGCATTGAGAATTGTTAAAATGCCACAAACCTGGGGACTTTCAATGGCAATATTGAGGTGACGCTGATATCTGAATTCATTGGTCATAAAGCATTCCCCATTAGTGAGATGTACGTCGTTTTCAGCATTTTTCTGAACAAGATGATCGGCTTTGAAGTTCCCATCCGCTGCGAAGCTCCGCATGTATAGTTTACTGCAATAAAATTTCAGTTATTTTACTTGGAAATTTGAGCTCCAAAAACTTACGGATCCTTCTCTTGTTCTTTTTCCCATCCATCAGGCAAATTTACACCTGGTTGTGGACAGGCGGCACAGAAAAGTGCCATACTACCTCTTTTGGCATCTTCATTACCCCTTATGGCAAAGTGCCGACGCACTTTCAGGTGGTTCCGCCACTGACGGGAAAGACGCCGGAGCTCTGCATATCGGTTTGGCACAAGAGTTGGAAAGGCATATGAAGTCGTCCTTTTGAGCTTTTGGTGGTATTGATATGCAGATGACTTGCACTCCAAATTGTTGGTCCGGTAATCGTCCAGAACTCTGAAGCTGAAGACCGTTTTGATATCTGTCGTTGACGAGGCAGGAAAGAGCCTAAGGTCCAAGAGCTGGAGGTCGCGGTCCAGGTGTCGCCCTTCGCAGGTGCACCATACCACCGGTAATTTATGAAAACCAGAGGTATCGACCAAGGTCACAAATGAATTACCAGCAGCATCGGATGTCGGTGCTCGGGGTAAGACCCTTGGTAAAGGACCCTTTTGCCGATCCTCGGGTGCCTCGTCCTCCCAAATCTCCTCATCAGGACTTTCCAGTAACGGTATATCTCGTGTTGTGGATTCATTGCTCAGTACTGTGGGCCCTTCAGTTTCAGCCACGGCTGCTTCAGCGTAAGACACTGCCTCAACCTCATCTGCATGACGTTCCGCTGCCTGCAGGGAGGCTCTGAGTCCTGTCAGCAGTGAGTCTGGTGGCTGGGAGAGAGCCCCTGCGACCTTATTCAGCATTTCATGGTCTGAAATTTGGTTGCCTTCTGAGTCAATGGCTTTGAGTAGTCCTTCCAGTATTTCTCGAGGCTGGAGATTCAGAGTCGAGGAAAGGTCATGGAGAACGCCGTCCAGCGCCTTATTCGGATGTGATTCCTTGGTTTTATCGGCAGTTGTAGATGGGCAAGGATCCCCTCTATGTCCAACATAAAGTTTAATGCCCACCTGCCATAATGCCCCCTTCTGGTAGAATCTACCATTCCATCTCTCCACCCGGTGAAATATCTGGTACTGGTGAATGTCGCGACAGCAGAGAACGCAGAGGGTATGTCCACCGATGCAATCAAGGCATCGCCAAACTGGTTTACCGAGTCCACATTGCTGGCACCGCAGCTGGCAGGGCCCGGCTTTTAATGCCAAGATCCTTTCACCATAAATATCACGTTTTTCTTGAACCCATTCTTGCATGTATTGATTCTGGCTCTGACTAGAGGTCAAATTTTGAAGGAAGAAAGGTTAAACGGTCTAACCTTTCCTGAACGTCTATTCTGCTGATGGATCCCCTCTAGCCAGGTACCGTCCTGGTCTCGGTGGATCTCATATGCATCAAACTCTTGCTCTTCAGCAGGTTCGGAGACGCACACTTCCTCTCCAGGCGTCTCAATAATTGGAGGGAGATCTACCCGAAACCTTGAGGTTGCTGAACGTTTATCGACCTGCTGATACGAAATCTTCTTTGTCTTCTCACGGACTCCCCGTTCAGTCTCAACGGTTTGTATAGTGATCTGCTGAGCCTGTCGAGGTTTGATGGTCTTGAATCTTGACGCCATGATATTTGATAGGAAGACATATTTCTCTTGAACAATATGGATCTCCTCCTAATAATATTTCTCACGATGTCATCTGAACGAGCGTGAGCACCGAAAGGTGAAAATCTGATTGTACGGGCGCCTAATGACTAAATTGGGTAAACACATCGAAAGCCTCTCACACGACTGTACATCTGCACCCTCTCTGATCGTGCGTAACCCTGTAACCAATTTAGTCTATCATATCTCATAAAAATTAGATTTCAATAGGATACACGGTGATATCTGATGAGCAATAAAATAAAATGATACTACCCTAGGAGACGACCGTGTGCGTGATGAATGTCGAACTGTGTGTGGTTTTGGTGCTTGGCCAGTAAGGGCACCTTAAAATATACCATTTATATATAACATATTGTTCCATAGGCGAGAAGAATGAAATTTGGAAATGAAGCGGTTAACCATGCAGGGTAAAATATTTTGAGAGGCAACACTGTATTTTAGATGTTTAATCCATTTACGAAGACAGGTTGACATATAATTTACATTCACCCGAAGAAGTGTTAGAAATTGAGAGGCGAGAATTTCAGGATTACCACTTGAGATATTTAATGCAATATTCTGATAGGTGACACTGTATCTACGGGCTGACTCTATATACGACAATGGGCTGAGATAATAATCATACATGTCATTTTGTAATTCTCGTTGAAGTGTTATTAATTGAGAGACGAGAAGAATGGATTCATGAATGGAATATTCAATTATGTATAATAAAATACTGAGAGGTGACAATATGTTTTTTTTTATGCACTTACTCTATTTACGACGACAAGTTGGGGTATCATTATTAGCCGCCTATCGTAAGTCTCAATAAAGTGTTGTTGATCAAGACAGGATTCATAGATAAAGTAATTGAACATGCATGATATGATATTTAGAGGGGTGACACTGTAATTTACAGACTGACTCTGTTTATGAAGACAGGTAGAGACTTCGTTTATATGCAATAGATTAAACTTCTTGATCTTGTCTTGGGGGATCGAAAGTTAAGACACACCAAGGTCCATGAATTTCATCTATTCTGAAATGAAATCATTCCCGCGCAGGAAGCTGCGTGGCGTCAGCTTGAGTTACAGCCTGCCGACTTGATTGCGTATGTGGCGCATATCCTAATCAGGTAAATTGGGTCATATATAGGAATCTTATTGATGTCAAATGTTTACGGCACCTGGATGGAAGAATACGCTGCAACAAATTCGGGTAAATAAACGCTCTCATTCCTTTACCCCATCCCTCATGGCAAAACGAAAGCAGAAGAAATCCTCCGCTCCCAAAACAGTCTGGACGCTAGAGGAGATCGCCGTTCTTCGTAAACACCGTGATGCATGGCTGGAGCTGGAGACTCGTGCTGAGAGGGACACATTAGTGAATGGGACTGTCGCAGAAGAGATAAGGTCACTCAACCCAGATATATATGGTATTCAAGTCATCGGAAGAAACAAAAAGGCCAAAGAAGAATGGGACCGTCGTTGCAAGGTGAGCTTTTGAGTCTTTTTGTCACTGCCGCACTCAACGTCGAATCACTGGGTACCAGGCAATGAAAACGTGGTACAACAATCACCGTGGAGGCACCAAGAACCGACGAGTTTTCAAATTTCAGCGTAAGATTTCACTACGGAATGTGGTTGCACATTTCCGGGGAGAGGACGTACGGACTGAGGTGGAGGCCAACTGCCCCGATGCAAAGCCTGGCTCACCTGAATACCTTTCGCATTACCAACGAGCACTTACAAAGATTGTACAGTCACTGACAAATGACGAACGGGAAGAGTACGAAGCGGCCAGGCAGGAATGGCAGGATACCACACCTCCAGCAGAGATTCAGAGAAAGTACGTTCTACTGCTCAATTATTTACCACAATTTAATTCTAACTTTCTCCTTGTAGAACGGCTCAAAAATATGCCCGAAGAGTGATTATGAATATGCACGAGGTCACCCATCGCCAGATGGGAATGTCGTCGCTGACGTTCGAGTCACATCAGCTTATCGACGGCACACCTGGATTCATGCTGTAATTATTTGACTTAGCAGAATGAACAATAGTGCTAACGCTCAAATTCTGCAGGCACGACTATAATTCCCATCTCCTTGCAAAGAATGTGAAGGTTCAGTCATTTTCAGAACGTCACCCAAAGCTCTGTGAAGACTTTGGCAATGCCTTTGCCACTTGGGTAATGGATGTGCAGGATGTAATCGATGGCAATTCCCTGAATGTTGATGAAAAGCCAGCAACACCAATTATCGCCATCCAGAAGGGCGAGGGGGGAATTCCACTCTTACCGCCTCCTATTAACGGTAGGGGGGGGTACGAACTTTTGGAGACCAAGCGAACGATCATCCGGTTTTATATCAACGAGCATTACCGTGAGCTACTACTCATCTTAGCTTGCTTTATACTTACATTGGGTATCCATAATTTATAAGGACTGGCAACTGGTAACCCAAATGCGCACGCCCCTTGGGATGCAATGGGGAACCAGCCGGAGAATTTTTTCGATCTGTCCTATATACCCGAAGGCTTCATACTGCAAGATCCTTGTCGGATGAAACGGCCAGTTGCTGACCTACTCGACCATCTCCGCCAACGACAATCGGATAACACCGTGGTGACATTTGCCTTCAAAAATGTCCTATCAAATGGGAAATTTGTACCAGCTTCCTATTCCGAGGTGGCAATTTTGGCCATGTCCAAAAAAAAATTGCGAGACGGTAGTCCACCTCCAGACTCCCACCCTACTGTCAAACCCGAACATCTAGCAGAATCCGACAGTCCTTCACATCGTCCAACAAGACCTCTGCCACCAAGGATACCCTGTGGTGCCGGTGAA
>Ga0247741_1001476_pt1 | contig 13032 bp, 10 predicted proteins | sample UWRJL213509R2_FD_180945 | JGI IMG/M metagenome (GOLD analysis project Ga0247741, IMG submission 180945) | Plant litter microbial communities from Arlington Agricultural Research Station in Wisconsin, United States - UWRJ-L213-509R-2 | ecosystem: Environmental > Terrestrial > Plant litter >... | reverse complement strand
AGGGATACCCACGTCAGAAAGGTGTTTCTGCTGCCGTGCCAGTTCCAGCCGACGACGGGACGTATGTATTCAAGTTCCGTACCCCCTCAGGCCGTACACACCGTTTCCAATCGCGTCATGACGACGTTGAGCATCTGCGGGAGATCGTTGCTGGCAAACTTGCGACTGACCCCTTCTTCACCGAGTTTACCCCCTCCTCGGCTGATGCGCCCATCCCGGATCCGATTGACTTCCACTTGTCCTACACGGACGCAGATGGAGATTCGGTGCTGATCACGTCGGACCATGATGTTACTGAGGCGGTGAAGATTGCGAGGGCGGGTGGCACCGATCGTGTTGTGCTGTTCGTGCAGGGTGGAAGAGGCTGGGCGGAGGCGGGTGCTGGGAAGAGCGAAGCGAAAGCTGCGGAGGTGACTGCTGCAGCGCAGAAGGAGGTCAAGGAAGTGGAGAAGGCGGAGGCTTCGACACCTGTTGCGCCTAGCCCGCCTGTCGTGCCTGCTGCTCCTGAGCCGAAGGCAGCCAGACATGCGCCTCCTGCAGATGAAGTGATGGGCATTCCGAAGGATTTGTTGTTACCGGCTAGTATTGGTGCTTTGGCCATTGTGATCATCGGAGTGTTCACAATCTCGAGGTTAACTGCCAACCACTATTGATTGGCCATGAAAGGGGGTGTCGCGGTGTCTCGAATGCTGCAGATGGAGGTGATGGTTCCAGGAGAGGAGTGGAGACAATTCTTGATGAAACCCATAAAATGCACCACACCAAAAAAATTCTTTACGACCACAACCAACCCTACACCCTACACTCGTTTTTTTAGACGACTTTCCTCCCTAAACATTTATGGCGCAATCGTTCTGACGGTATTAATCTGTCCCCGCGCGGTCTGTCTTACGTTCATAGTTTTGTCTCTCCCCTTACGACCTCGTTATGCCCAACATCATCGTACTGGAACCTATTCCCTACTCATCTAGTAGTCTTCCGTAGTAGACAAATATGTTTCTTCCGCCGTGTGCAGTTTCACTACATTACTTCCATTGTTTAACTCGTTCCAATGACTTTTCTTCAGGGCCCCGTCGATTGCGTCATTTCAACTGAAGTATCTCAGAGGTCACGGTTACCCACTCGAGTTTATTTACCAGATGCAAATCCACTTTCATCGGAATCCAAGACTTGATGACTTGAGAGTTCGACAATAATCGACTACACAAGGAGAACGTAAGATACAAGTATCAGTGGATGGAAACATTGGAAGTGTGTGGCAATCCAGCCTATTTATTAGAAACCTGGAACTACGCCATGATCATAGTCGCTGTCTGAATCGAATAAAATAGCTCCAGATCCAAAGTACATACCGTCGTCATACTCCTCGTCCACCTCGTCCTCCGAAAAACCCTGCTCGTGCCCATCCCATTCAACGTCATTGACGATCTTACCGAATAGTTCGATATCGTCAGCCCTCAATCCCGAGCAATTGCGAAAACACAACTCCCGTACTTCAGACCCCCGTTCGTATCGCTCAAGGAGTTGGTCCCGCATCCAGTCAGCGTCAATGCCGCTGTCAACTGTGAAGTTGACGTCGTCAAGGATAATGTTGCGAAGAGCTGGAAATGCAATTGTTGGCGGTTCTCCTGTCGTCAAGCCTGGAGATAGTGACATTGTCATAGCTTGCAGGAAAGGCAGAGCAGCCCGTGAAGAGGGATAGATTCTTTGCAACCGTGGAAGCGAACCGAACACGTCTATAATGGTCTGTGGGTTTAAAACACTGGGAGTATAGCAAGAGAGTACGGCTACGTCATCCAGCGGATGGACATAGCAGATATGTCTGAGATCAGCGTCAAGGTTGGACGCCGTACCATCAGCTCTCCAAGTGAAGTCGATAGAGGTATGATATAATGGGAATGCCAATTCCGGCACATCATGTGAAGAGGATGCCAATCTCACAGAGTTGCTCGCCGGTATTGTCAAGTCAACGTAGTGGGTAAATGGGAGTGAGTTCGAGGAATTTTCGTGGTGTAAGCTGCGGACAGCGGAGACCAAAGGGAAGAAGTCTGCACCAACATCGCTGGTGTCTATGCAGGATATCTGAATCTTCGATGTTGCTTGAATGGAACAATTCATCAACAAGGGTTCCAACTCCGTCAAGGTTCCGTCCAAAGCCAGACTCCTAAGATGTTGGAGATACATGGGGGCTTGTGCTTGTGGAGAAGATAGGCCATCTGCCGGAAAACAAATTTTGAGGTCAAGGAGCTGGAGGCTAGGAGAGCTCCGTAAAACTTCCAGTAGTTGCGTCAATGTAGGTTGTGCATTGGAGGGAACCGAGTGCAGCTTCAAGTGGGTCAGGCCGCTAAGGAACTGCGAGTCCCAACGAAAATCGCACGAGTACAGTTCCAGTTGGCGTAGACTCGGCGTTTCACACAGCGCGTCACCCGGAATGTAAAATATGGAGGTTCTTCAAGCAATGTTTATTTAACGGTCTGTACCCTCTATGAAAACCAGGAGTCGAAAATGACTGGAGGCTGACACAACTCTTGCAAGATTTGCTGGTGCGGGACAAAATGCAACTGATCGTGTTAAGTACTGGCCTTTGCTGATAGACTTGCTCCTGCCATCGCAAGCGCAAATCCGAGGACTGCGCACAACCGACCACCCATAGCACCGTTGGACCATGGGCTCACCGTCACAGACACGTTGACGGACCTCGTCCGATGACATGTCGTCCACATATCGGTTTTCTGGCTTTTTGGACTCTTATTGAGCCGTTTGTAGACAGGAGCTCGAGCTTGATGGTTCCAGTCTGTATACTCTTACTTGAATGGGAACGTCGCTTTGAAGGTCTAGCAATTACTCAAAAATGCAAGGTAGCCAGTCTGTAACCTTTCAAACGAAATGTAAGCTTATTTTTTCAACTAGAGAAATTCACATGCATGATGCGACAATGACGTCGTCGTGCTACTAGAAAAGGATATCCAATACACAAATACGGGTGGTACCAAACAAGCTCAATCACCCTGGGCGAGTATAAGAAGCGTTCCCCATCGTTTCTCTCTTTCATCCGTCGCCTCTTGACTTTCTTCCACCACCATCCACCTCTGCAAAGGCAATTTCCCCTGGCCAATAACTTGACTTCCTTCCATCACCCACTGTTGAACTCGCCTCGCTCAGCTCGCTTTGTAAATGTAAGCCATCTCACCTTGCCTCAACCCGGGATACCAACTGATACACATCTCGCCTAGCACCAATAACCCTCATACGCTACCACATAGCCATAACTGGTCCATGCTGTCGTCACAAGCTAATATCTCAACTCGCCCAGTACCAAACCGTCTCGCGTAACACCAAATCACTCCAACGCACGCCTGGACCATCGCCGTGGCATTGACCTCTGACTTTCGAGTCTGGTAGCCAGCCAAACGCAACTGTACACGATGACCGCCAGGCTTGTCCTGGTATGACCGTCTCTCACTGAAGGGCAGTGAGGGGCAGGTCATGGGTCAGCAGAGTCACCTTGCCAGGTCCCAAGCTACCTGGTAGGCGAATCCTCACTGTTTAAAACCCGGAGTGGCATCCCCGATACCAGGTATGAAGTGGGCCAGAGAGGGCCGGCCACTTTGTACGTCTGATCAACGGGCCGTGTGTACTCCCATTGGAGACGGCTGGGGTATGTGGTTGCGCATCCTGGTCAGCATGAGGTCTTTTCCCCGAGGTAAGTCATCAGACTATTCACTACCAGATGTCGATATTGACTGTCAGTCGCAGCGTTCATTAACTTTGTCATTGGGCGAGCAACATCGTAACCTTTCTTTCTTTATCTTGTCGCTCAATTGTGTGCTGACATGAGGTCAAGACTTCGCCGACGCCTGGGCTGCCCCCCAAATATTGCCGGTATCAAACGCCCTTGCCATCCCTTCAATATCAAACTTGCTTTAAGATGGCATCTTCCGTCGCCATCGCCTTCTTTTATATTCAACTAAGCCAACGTCCAACTTATATGTCCTCACCTCTCTTCAAACCATCCTATTATACTACTCAACACTACATTCTTACGTCCCTCGCTCTTCTATGTCCCTCACTCTTCTACGTCCCTCACTCTTCTACATCCCTCACTCCTGAGCATTGTCTTCGCTTCCGTGTCATCCTCTCTTCAGCAACATCATCGCCATACCTAAACAACATTTTGTCAAATTTCTAACACCCTCCCATTTTCTCTTCCACATTGGGAGATCTTCTTGTCACTTTTTCTTCCATCATCATCTCTCCACACTCAATCGACCTCTTCATTCGCACGACACCCCCACAACACTCTATTTCCACTGCTCCTCTTCTACATCACCCTATTTTCACACTCAATAAACCCTTCAACCCTCTCCCAAACAGTAATACCCAATATCTCCTCAAGTTAGCCCAGCCCATTTGCTTGTTGTCCCGGTATGTGCAGTCCGCTCGGTCTGTCAAGAGATGTTAACTCTTCTGTGTAGATCTTCACCTTTTTTTGTTTTTTGTTTTCTTCCCTTCTCTATCTCTCCGTCGTTGTGTTAAACTGTCCTCTACCACACTCACCTTGGACCCGGGTCCGGAACAGGCACGCTGCAGGACGATTAGGTATGTCTTGCCTAAAGATTATAACTAGCGGTGCTATACTTATTATTGCTTTCTAGTTTCTTAGTGGAGCGGAAAGTGTTGTCATTTAATCTTCTCTTGTTGCCTATATTCCGTTCCCTGGCTTTCGCGTAAAATGCGGTTCCAAGACTTAACCTCGCCGACCATTATCATACCCTCTCCCGATCATACTACCCGATATATCTTGCCCAAACCTTTTTCTCTTTCCTTCTCGGTACGTGCAGTCAGTTTTGCTCTGCCAATTCAGTCGCGCTGACTCCCCGTCTATGTAAGTCTTTACTAGATTTTTGGTTCTTTCTGCCCTTCTCTCTCCCCTTTGCTATAAATCTGCACCTTCGTTTCGAACCTGGGACCGGATCGGAACATACAGATTGCATAGAGGGCAGGACAGTTAGGTATGTCTTGAGTGTAGATTTCTCATTGGCAGTGCTATACTCACCATTACTTTTCGGTTCATGAGCTCAGAAGGCTTCACCACCTCGCCGACCACCATCACACCCTCTCTCAGATCATATTACTCCATATCTCTGCTCGAGCCTATTTATTGTTTGTCTCGGTACGTGCTGTCCACTCTGCTCTGTCAAGTCGGTGTTAACTCCCGTCTATGTAGAAAATTTTATTTAAAAAATAAGATTTCTCTTTCTTCCTTCCCCTTCCGTCGCGCATAGTACCATCCTCTATTGCACACACACCCTTTACCTCGGAATTGCACATGGATTCAGACATAAAGATGGAAATAAACGGCGAGATGATTAGGTATGTCCTGCCCACAAATATATACACGTGTAGTTTGCGTTGTGTATACTCACTATTGCTTTCCAGTTCATCGGCGAGCGGAGCGCGTTAAATCACGATCTTCTGTTGGTGCATATATTTTCTTCAGGAACCACCTCCTTCGACGCATCTATTCCGTTCTCTTCGCAATAAGACTACGATTTCCTAAACTTAACTCTGGCACGCCAACACCACCACCTCACAGTCTAGGTTCTCCTCGACGTTCAGCCCAGTCATTGAATCTATAGACATCCAGGACCCCATCCGGTTTGTGTTCATTCTGATTACCTATTCCATGTGTCTGACCATATCATGCTAACAGCGCTTTACACGTACAGGCCGTTGGAGTGAAGGGTGTATCTACGTTTTTCTTCTACGATTGTCTACATGACCCGATTTTCATTTCTCTTTTCTATTGCACTTCATAAAATATGAAGTTAAAATTTCTCGAGAAAATCTTGACTTGAGGCCGTCATTAAAAATACTTTCAGCCTACTCCAGCATAAGCGAGGGGCGTAAGTAACCTATGATAGAGCTAGAACAGCGATTGAGGTAAACTTTGGGTAATTTGAATTTCTGCAGAATGCTTGTCACGTGAAACTATATTGTGTTCGGCGTGACCTGCTTGTCGCGTATTCTTGTCTGGACTTTGCATTGTGCAACGACGTCAAAGTCTTGTGGCCGACCGTTCATTCGTCGTCGAGCTCAACGACGAATCTCACATAACGGATTTTGGTGCCATCATGCCCAAGTCAGAGCGGGATGAAGTACTGTCGGTCCTGGTACGTGCATCTCATACTTCTCTGGCATTCGGAATCGTGTTTTAGTCGACTTGGTGTGCAGTGAGCACTCGATATTGATGCTATCTCCTTTCTCCAGACGGCCCGCATCTTTTCGACCATGTTGGATGAATTGGTGATGGATGCTACATTGCAGTCGCACCACGAAGTGGCGCGCTCCAGGCTGGTGTGTCCAGTGTGCAAAACGCGGTATGTGTTCGCTTCCTAGCAACCTGTCTCTCTCATTGAAGTGGTACGGTCATCTAATTATTTGACTTTGTCTGTGCACTACAGGTGTGGATCGGGTGAGTTCATGTACTTGTTGGTTTGGAAGAGTAATTACCTTACCAATCAACCCCAGTTCATACTCCAGGTTCCTCCGCGAACTTAGAAGCATCGCAAGCCTCGAATTCCGGTGCAGTACCCTCCCGTGCAGCTACACCCTCATCTGCTGCAAGCAATGAGTTCGCAGCCGCCAAGGCAAATGCTACAGGCACGAGCACCCCAACGAGCGCTAAAGCGGATGGAAACGTGTACATGGAATGTCTAGTCTGTTCTCGCCAAGTGAGATCTCATCCAAGTTATTTGACATTTTCATTCTGACTTCATTATCCCTGCCTCGTGCCTCAGATTGCCTCAAATCGTTACGCCCCCCATTTGGCAACGTGTATGGGCCTTAGTTCGGCCAGAAGGGGTGCAGTCCGAGGAAATGCAAAAGCAAAGTGCGTTTCAATGTTTGCAGTTCTTTCTCAACTCTCATGAATTCGCGACATCTAGACAATCCTCCGATGCTGGCCGCTCAGCATCACCCATGTCTGAAAGCGGGAATATTTCAGACGATAAACCAAATGGAAAAGGTAAGGCCAAAGCTAAAACCCAGAAAATTCGTCAGTCTTTCCCTTCACAAGTTCAAAATCCGACTAATATGATGGAATCCTGATCCTACAGCCGACGAGAGTGACTTCAGCCTCAACGGAAATGGCAAGCGGAAGCGGGTATGTAGTTTAATCCCACCTTTAGTGCCATCACATCGTACTCATGGTCTATAGCCTGGCTCACCTCAGGTTTCGCCTAACAAGAAGTCGAAGAAGGGAAAAGTGTCTGGTGTGTACCTCCTGCACAGCAACCCTCAATCCCTGATGACGTCTCGCAGGGTCGCCTGTGTCGCGCGTCAAAGCCGATCCCGATCTATCTGGTCTCCCGACAAACGTAAGTTCTCGTCTCAATGTCTTGGTGTAAAGACACTTACTTGGTTTCCGATAGTCCCACTTCTCTCCTTCTACGAACTCTCAATCCAAAATACCCTCGAAGCTACGGGATACCTCAACTGCATCTTTCCTAGAACCGTCGTCGTCATCTCGTGAATCCTCAGCAGAAGCGATTCGAACACCCGGTTCTTCCTTCTCCTCTCAGAGCCCCACACGACCCATGGCGAAATCTAATGGCAAGGTCGTACCGCCCAAAGGAAGGCCACCAGCTGCAGGTACTGGTCCACCCAAACGACCAAGTCCTCCAAATCGTCCTCAACCTGTTCATGTCCCACATTACGAAGGTGGGTTGGAAAATGACCTCTTACATTATGGACAACGTATCCTCCGTCCAATGCTGACATGATTAACAGAAATCGACCACGCAAACGAGACCGGGTCCTCTACGGACACAGATTCCGACTCATGAACAAAACGACTAGACCCGGATCGCATTATTTATTGTATCAATCAACAATCTGCACATTCCTCAAGTCCTCAATCCACGTTGTATCGCTCTTGCTTTCCTTGTATATATATTGTCGTATTCGCATATCATTCACAATCGAACATCATAGACATATATGCATATCAAACTGGTCTTATGCCACAACGCTCACCTCTTGGTCAGATATGTTGTTGTAACTTCTCCATCGTTCCACAGACAGATCCCTGGAGCAAATGGTGCGCCACGAAGTTGATTAAATAGACCTTGAAACGAAACAACCACTACCAACATCAAATTGTTAAAGTTGAGTCCTTATTCATACGCTCTACACATTGGAACTTGCTGTCTACATACAACATGCAAATATCTACGTACAGAATAGCTCTAAGGCGTCTAAGAGTCTAGGGTCTATGAGTCTAAGTAAATCTAAATGTTCTGAATGTCCCCGAGAGGACGGTCTATGGTTGTCTAGGAGAGTAGATATTGCTACAGAGAGTAAGTCGGGAAGTCCAAGGTCCAAAATTGAAATCTAAACTCTAGTGAGGCTGGAAAAATCTAGGGGTCATGAGTCGTCTATTTAGTACTTGAGCGGTACCAGTGTTGCTCTCTAATTGGAATGTCGTAGGAGTCATTGACCTCTGACTCGCAGTGGCTTTAGGTGAGAAGGGGACGAGAAGGAATCCGGGAGGGGAATAAGGCCCAGAGACATGCCATAGCAGCTGCGAGAGGGACGGTGACATAGGTCAGCGTTTGGATGCCTTTCGCATCGAGAATTGCTCCAGCCATGAGGGGAAAGATAGCTGCAAGGATGAACATCAGCGAAAGCTCACTCGCCATGACATTAGTAACGCACCTCCACCGAGACTGGCGAAAGAAGAACTGTGGAAGAGGACAGAAAAAAGTTAGTTGCATATCGCTTCAATCACAAATATAACGGGACGTACATGAGAGCCATGGCCACCATATGTACCTCCTCAGGTAAAATGTCGTTTGCCATACTGAGGCAAGCAGGGAAAATTGGACCGTACAAAACACCAATCAGACTGGCGGAAACAGCGTTCTGAATACCGGACTTGATAAACCAGATGAGGAGATGCATGACCACGGCAACACCTGTGGGTACAAGGTTAGAGAAATTGACTTCGCGCAGTAACAGTAGTGCTGACCACTGGAAAGAAAGAAACTTGTTAGTGAGGGTTCCAGTAGTATCAAGAATAAGAGATGACTTACATGCATGCATGAACCGCATGCTTGCGTTGAGTGAAGGTGAGACTTAAAGAAAAGGTTAGGCAGGGGTCGACAATGATATTGAGAAAACTCACTATGGGATGCAGTACCCCCATATGAACCTGCCAACACTAATACCGCCCCAGAATCCAGACGTCACATATCCGACAGTCTTAGGATTGGCATGCCTGGTGGAGAGAAGGTATGTGACCATCTTTATGCAACGGTCTTCAGTTTAACGGACGGCACTGAAAAGGGTGGAGACACTCACGAAACCTTGAGTTGTAGTTTCACTGCAACCAGTAAAGTCAGTGTTTGACTTCAGAGTCATCTGTGTGAGTTGCGCACCTTCCGCAGTACAATAAAGCGAAGAACGAGAAAGCCCACTGGTAGGGCATAGAAAGGGCGCGGCGGAGAGCTGAATGTGACATGAGTGCCAGTGACCGACGATACATGAACGGTATAGATAGCTCACCGCTGCGCGATTTATCCTCGAAATTCACCTTGACCGTCGATGCAGATACGTTCATATCAATGCCATTCACAGGAGACGAACGGCCAGATCGAAGGTACTGACTCTTCCGACGACGGGCGTCATCGAGCGCCTGTTGGCGTTCGCGGAAAACTTCCCCAGATGTCGGCTTAAAAGTCGTCACCAAGAAGACGATATTGAGGGCCGAGAGCACGAGGGATCCGTAGTAGAAACGGTACCATGGCACTCCTGTTGCGATGATGGATTGACAAACGAGAGGGGATGCAACACTGCCAAAGCCTTAAAATTTTTAGTAAGAAAATGTGAGGATTAGATGAGGTTAGATTCTCACTGGCGAGACCAAGTGCATAGCCAAGTGCTTGTTTGGGACCCGATGCGAAGAACACATTTCTAGTACCCCGTTAGTTTTACCCCATTGATACCGCTCGAAAAGACATACAAAGGCGCTGCCAGAAATGTTAGTCCGATATTCAGCTCTTAAGTCAATTAAAATCACATACCGGTCAACAGTGCTCTAGAAAACGCCGAGAGAATATAGGCCAAGAACATGACGGGGAAGCCGCTTTTAGAGGCCATCATGATGAAGTACATGGCATGGATAATGCTTGCAAGCGCGAGTAACAAAAAGCGAGCTTGCGATTCAGAGTGACCTATGTCGTCGCTGCCAAAGGCGTTGCTCTTCCCAACCGCAGGAACGAAAGAGAGAATGGACTTTCGATTGCGTTGCACACGAATGCGTCCAAGATACTTCATGGCAGTCTCGACGATAAATGTGCCAGCAAAAAATCTGAGGAGAAACTCAATCGGCTTGTCTTCGGTTGTTCGAAGCAGGTCATGGCGTACCCGCAAGTAGAAGCCGCAAAGAGGGAAGAAGATAAAGTGGAAGTCAGGTGGAATTCAGAGGACAAGTCTACGAGTAAGTCATATCAAATCAATTTCAAGATCGACAAGACAATGAGATCCTCGACTTACATGGCATTACAGTCCCAGTAACTTCAGGAGAAACGATGGGATTAATAATATTCAAGAAAATGAATGATTAGAATGATCACCTCCGTCAGCCCAACCTCCTAGGAAGAGGGCGAAGAAGCCGCTAGCTAGCCTCCATTTAAGGCGATGCTGTTCGGGGATGAGGTCTTCCTCCTCGTCATTATCGTCCTCCAGGTGTTTTGTCGGCGACGGGGCACGACTGTTGACCGCAGTCGACGGAGAACTCGAATAAGGACTGTAGTCGAAATAGGAATGATGCCGGGGAACGCAAACGGTGGTATCATATTCCGACATGTGGGCATTGCACATCGGCGAGACTGGAGGGACATCGAAGCGGGTCGTAGGCTTTGATACCGTGGAGGATAATATCTCTGCGAGCCGCTGCGGTTCCAGCTCGGCGACTGTTCTAGCCTCCACTTCGACTTGATTTTCCAAAGTGTCCATGTCCGAACGAGGCGGTTGTTGTGTCGTCGACGGATACGACTGGGTCATGGACGAAATCGTCAAGGGATGACTCCGATCGGAGGATGAGAGGGAGTATACAGCAAAGACATGGAGACATGGATTCTTCTTCTTATAGGCAGTTCGAGGTGGAATCTGGATTGCATCGTTGTGAGCAATAATGATTATTCATTTCCGTTTGTGCAAAGCACCTCTGCAAAATTTGTTATCTTGCTTCGGATTCATTGTTCAAATCCAACGGGGATACACCAAGGCATCAAGCGACGACCCTAAGAATGAGGCGAACCCGACCCGACACAGCTTTGGTGATTTTCATATTAAATCCATGGGTCAGGCAAATAAGAGGTAAAGATAGATACCACGATGCTCTTGAGTGTTTCCATGCGCCTCGTCGGTGTGTCATTTCCGGATGGAATAGTAGCATAGGAGCGTACTCCATGTGATTGGACGATAATTGTCCCGGAAATGGGTCCCCGAAAAATTTGAGCGTCTGAGATGTGCCTTTATCTGGATACGAGCCTTGCGCGATGGGATGTGGTCTGTCGGCAGCTGTTAATAGGCCGCTATCTAACACCACAGTGAGGTGTCCGCAGCTCTTCTGACCAAGAAATTAGTCCGTCTAGATTTTTTCCATGGTCAATTTCATGAACTGCCGATAGTACTAAGCACTTCAGGAGTCATTAGTTAAAGCGCTGAGTGTTGGTCTCTAATCATCGCGACGAGCGGGAAGTAAACAGTTTGGAAAGAAGGTCCAAAGGTTTTTTTTCCCTTCAAAATTGAAACGGGCCGAGCGAACACGGTGCTCACGTGACTTGGTTGGGTTGGAAACCCGAGCTCATTTCCACTTTAGGAAGTCAGATACACAAATCGGATCGCGGAACGGCGCCCATCCCATGCGACTGCAACAGTGAAGGAGAACAAGTGGTCGCACAAGGTAAGTATGGGGATGAAAGGCGGCGAGGTCTGTCCGAGTCCCACACAGCGGATGTCCTCACGGTGAACTAAGAAACAAACGACTAATAATATTTGAGGTTTTAATCCCCCGAAAAACCTAGTGGACTACGGTGACGACGGTGTTGGCTGCCTTCTGGTTATACAAATGCTCCACCAAAAAAAAGGAAAAAAAAGAAGAGAACATCATCATGAGTACGGAATCGATAACTTACGATGCTCCTAATCGTCTTCGACTCCTGATGGGCGTTCGCTGTGTGCGGTTGCTGTGGTCTAGGCCGAACTTAGAGCGGAGAGAAAATTTATTTCAGTTCCATAACAGACCTGACGCAGCGGCATCTTCGAGGTTCTCATGATACACAATGCCTGACGCAATACCAAGGCAAGATACACCAGCCTGTTTCATATATCTTATCGGGATAACCAATTGCATTATTTTCGCCGTCAGTGGTTACCCTATGTTCGATTCGTTCCGTTATCCGTGTCTTATATGATATACCTCGATTATTTATGATGTATCAAAACGCGGTACCTAGTTTCTCGGTAATTAAGTCGGAAGATTTGTGACGAACAGCCCTTGGATTTGAGATTAAGGTCGGCCCTGAATTTGTGCGAGGCTAAAACCTTAAGTCGGCCTGCTTGCCCACAGGAAGAGATAGGAAGCCGTTGGTAGCCACATGTAGTCATAAATTGATCGAGTTCGGAGCACGTAGGAGTAATTTTAATTCAACCTATCGTTTTTTTTGGTGTGGTTGAGGCTAATCGTTTGTTGCATATCAAAAAGAGTTGACATAAATATAAAATGTGTCTATGTATGTTCGAGATTTATAGTAAAGTGTACCAAAGTTCAGATGTAGATGTAGGAGAGCCGAACGGAAGAGATAATAGAGGGGATAGGTACAACATTCGAGAAGCTTAAACCTTGGAAGGGAAGAGTGCCCAAAGCACTGCGATGATACCTGCGAGAGGTACTGTGATGTACGTCAAGGTCTGAACGCCTTGAGAACTTGAGATAACACCCGCAAGGAATGGGAAGAGTGCTAC
>Ga0247741_1001475_pt1 | contig 13033 bp, 13 predicted proteins | sample UWRJL213509R2_FD_180945 | JGI IMG/M metagenome (GOLD analysis project Ga0247741, IMG submission 180945) | Plant litter microbial communities from Arlington Agricultural Research Station in Wisconsin, United States - UWRJ-L213-509R-2 | ecosystem: Environmental > Terrestrial > Plant litter >... | reverse complement strand
GCAGGGCGACGATGTTGGTGATCTTGATCATCGGGTTCACCGCCGGGCCGGCCGTATCCTTGTAGGGATCGCCGACCGTGTCGCCTGTCACCGCAGCCTTATGGGCTTCGCTGCCCTTGCCGCCGTGATTGCCGTCCTCGATATACTTCTTCGCATTGTCCCATGCGCCGCCGCCCGAGGTCATCGAGATGGCGACGAACAGGCCCGACACGATCACGCCGAGCAGCAACGCGCCGAGCGCCGCGAAGCCGCTCGCCTGGCCGGCCACCGCCGTGATGATGAAATACACCACGATCGGCGCGAGCACCGGCAGCAGCGACGGGATGATCATCTCCTTGATAGCCGCCTTGGTGACGAGATCGACGGTGCGGGCATAGTTCGGGCGGACCGTGCCCTCCATGATCCCCGGATTGTCACGGAACTGGGCGCGGACGTCCTCGACGACCGATCCCGCCGCACGGCCCACCGCAGTCATGCCGAACGCGCCGAAGCTGAACGGCAGCAGCGCGCCGAGCAGCAGGCCGACGATCACGTACGGATTGCTCAGCGAGAAATCGACCGCGAGATCGGGGAAGTAGATGCCCAGATCGGTCGTGTACGCGCCGAACAGCACGAGCGCGGCAAGAGCGGCCGAACCGATCGCATAGCCCTTGGTCACGGCCTTGGTGGTGTTACCCACCGCGTCGAGCGCGTCCGTGCGGTGGCGGACATCGTCGGGCAGGCCCGCCATTTCGGCGATGCCGCCGGCATTGTCCGTGACCGGGCCATAGGCGTCGAGGGCCACGACCATGCCGGCCAGCGCCAGCATCGCGGTCGCGCCGAACGCGATGCCGATCACGCCGGCGAGCTGATAGGTCGCGATCACCGCGACCGAGATCACCAGCGTCGGCAGTGCCGGGCTCTCCAGGCTGACCGCGAGACCCTGGATGACGTTGGTGCCATGGCCAGTCTCGGACGCCTTGGCGATCGAGCGGACCGGCCGGTAATTGGTGCCGGTATAATATTCAGTGATCCAGACCAGGGCGCCGGTAAGCGCCAGGCCGATCATCATGCACCAGAACAGCGCCATGCCGGTAAAGCCGGTGGTGACTTCGGTGCCGCCGTCGAGGAACGATCCGCCGCCGATCACGGCCTTCATGTCGCCCAGCACATACTGGGTCGCGAAATAGATCGCCGGGATCGAGAGAACCACGGTGGTCCAGAAACCCTTGTATAGCGCGCCCATGATCGAGTTGTTGGCACCCAGGCGGACCATATAGGTGCCGATGATCGAGGTGATGACGCACACGCCGCCGACGAGCAGCGGCAGGGTCATCAACTGGAAAAGATGGTCGGCGTTCGGGAGGAGCAGCGCGATCGACGCCATGGTGACGCCGATGGTGACGACATAGGTCTCGAACAGATCGGCCGCCATGCCCGCGCAGTCGCCGACATTGTCACCGACGTTATCGGCGATGGTGGCGGGGTTGCGGGGGTCGTCTTCCGGAATGCCGGCCTCGACCTTGCCGACAAGGTCGGCGCCGACATCGGCCGCCTTGGTGAAGATGCCGCCGCCAAGACGCGCGAAGATCGAGATGAGCGAGGCGCCGAAGGCGAGGGCAACGAGCGAGTCGACCACGATGCGGCGATCTGCCTGCACCGCCAGGTCCATATGGGCCTGCGCGATCAGGTACCAGAACAGCCCGGTGATCGAGAGCAGGCCAAGGCCCGCCACCAGCATGCCGGTGACGGCGCCAGACCGGAACGCCATGGTCAGGCCGCCCTGCAGCGACGTGCGCGCGGCTTCCGCGGTGCGGACATTGGCTTTCACCGACACGTTCATGCCGATGAAGCCGGTCACGCCCGACAGGATCGCGCCGATCGCAAAGGCGACGGCTGAGGTGATACCGAGGAAATAGCCTACCACCACGGCGACGACGACGCCGACAATGGCGATGGTGCGATATTGCCGGCCGAGATATGCCTTGGCGCCTTCCGCGATGGCGGCGGCGATGTCCTGCATCTTCTCGTTGCCGGCACTCGCCGCAAGAATCTGTCGACTGGTAATTATGCCATAGAGTACGGCGATCAGGCCGCAGATCATGGCTGCATAGACAATCGTCATATGTATCCTTCCCCTAATGGTGCCGCGCCAGACCTTTTGGCCTGTGTCATCGGCATTTTGGTGAAAGGTATAGAGACGCTCTACGGGAGCGCAAGCCGTTCAGCCGGCGTGCAGAAAACCCAGCCGCGCCGGTAATGAAACCGCTTCGGCGGCATCCATCAGGCTTAGTCCGGAGCCGTCGGAAAAGTGGCCGATCCGGGTTGCCGGAACGGGCAGGGCGAAGCCCGCGGGCGCCGCGAACAACAACTGGTAATCGTCCCCCGCCGTCGCGGCGGCGATGCGGGCGCCGCGATCGTCACCGGCGAAGCGGCGATAGGCGTCCGACAGCGGCACTGCCGCCAGGTCGATCTCCAGCGCGAGCCCGCTTGCCTCCGCCATGCGCGCTCCGTCGATCAGCAGGCCGTCGGACACGTCCATCATTGCGTGAACCAGCGGCGCGAGCGCGCGACCATCGCCGATGCGCGGCATCGGGCGTCGATAAGCGGCAAGCAGCTCGCCTGGCCCCTCCGCGCCGCGCGCAATGGCGAGGCCAGCGCCGGCATCGCCGATCGTGCCGGTGACGTAGAGCGCATCGCCGGCTTTCGCGCCGTTACGAGCCGGGGCAGCGGCATCGGTGCCGAAGGCGGTCAGGGTCAGCACGCGCGGGGCGCCCGGGGGCAGCGATACCGTATCCCCGCCGATCAAGGCACAGTCGAGCTGTCGCAGCCCTTCGATGAACCGGGCATCCCAGGCGGAATCCCCCGCCAGCGTATAGTTGAGCATCATCCCGACCGGCAGCGCACCTTTGGCGGCCAGATCGGACAGATTCACCGCGCCGAGCTTCCAGGCGACGTCCTCGGCCGGATCGGTGGATAGGAAGTGTACGCCCTCGACGATGGTGTCGCTGGTGAGGACGAGCGGCCCGCCCACGTCGAGCAGTGCGGTATCGTCAAGCAACCCCCGCGCCGCGGGATGAAGCGGCAGGGTGCGGAGGGCGGTCAGGAATTCGGCCTCGTTCACTTTTCTCCCCTTCCCTTCAGGAGTGCGGCGGCAGCCCTGTCCCCCGGACAGGGCCAAGAGCCGCCGCACTGGGCAGGGGGTGGGGGACTAACTCGAACGTCCCCGTGACTCCCCCACCCCAACCCCTCCCCTGAAGGGGCGGGGCTAAGGAAAGGAAGCATCCTAACCCCGAACATCCTTCGCGATCGCATCGAGCAGCCCGTTCACGAACCCGGCCTCGCGCTTGTCGAAGAACGCATGCGCCACATCGACATATTCAGTGATCACCGTGGCCACCGGCACGTCCATCCGCGCCATCAACTCATAGGTTCCGGCGCGCAGAATCGCGCGCATCGACCGATCGAGCCGCTCCAGCGCCCAGCCCTTGGCCAGCTTGCCCTTGATCGCTTCGTCGATCTCCGCCTGGCGCGCGACCGCGCCCTTCACGACATCGTCGAAGAAATCGACCTCCGCCTCGGCATATTCGGCGTCTTCGATCGTCGCGCCCAATCGGTGCTGGTGGAATTCGTACAGCAGCGGCGCGATCGCCGTGCCTTCCATCTCGTGCTGGTACAATGCCTGGGTCGCGGCAAGCCGGGCGGCGGCGCGGGCCGTGGAGCGGGCTGAAGTTCGGCTCATAGGGTCAATTCCGTCTGGTCGCCCGCGAGGCGGAGCGCCACTGATTTCGCATGGGCAGGGAGCCCTTCCGCCTCCGCCAGTGCCACGGCCGCAGGGCCGATGGCGCCAAGCGCGGCGTGATCGAGCTGGAGGAAGCTGGTGCGCTTCATGAAGTCGAGCACCGACAGGCCGGAGGCGAAGCGCGCGCGCCGGCCGGTCGGGAGGACATGGTTGGGCCCGGCGACATAATCGCCGATCGCCTCGGGCGTGTGACGGCCCATGAAGACCGATCCGGCATGGCGGACCCGGTCGAACAGCGCTTGGGGATCGTCGCAAGCCAGCTCGAGATGCTCGGGCGCAAGCCGGTCGACCAGCGGAATCGCCTCGAACAGGTCAGTGGTGACGATGATCGCGCCGTTCGCGTCCCAGCTCTCGCGGGTCACCGTCGCGGTGGAAAGCTGGCCGATCTGCCCATCGACTGCCTCGGCGACGGCTTGGCCGAAGGCGGCGTCGTCGGTGAACAGGATCGACTGGCTGGTCGGGTCATGCTCGGCCTGGCTGAGCAGGTCGGCCGCGATCCACTCGGGGTTATTCTTGCCGTCCGCGACGACGACGATCTCGCTCGGCCCGGCGACCATGTCGATGCCGACCACGCCGTAAAGCTGGCGTTTTGCCTCGGCGACCCAGGCATTGCCCGGCCCGGTGATCACGTCGACCGGCGCAATCCGGTCGGTGCCATAGGCAAGCGCCGCGATCGCCTGCGCGCCGCCGATGCGCCAGACCTCGTCCACGCCGGCGATATGCGCTGCCGCCAGCACCAGCGGATTGATCTCGCCGTCCGGGGTCGGCGTCACCATCACCAGCCGCTCGACACCGGCGACCTTGGCCGGGATCGCGTTCATCAGCACCGAGGAGGGGTAAGCCGCGCGACCGCCCGGAATATAGATGCCGGCGTTCTGGATGGCATTCCACCGCGCGCCGAGCCTGACGCCGGCGGAGTCGGTCGAGTCGCTGTCTTCCGGCTTCTGCTTGAGGTGATAGGCAGCGATCCGCTCCGCCGCGAGTTCGAGCGCGGCGCGCAATTCCGGCTCGAGTCCGTTCAGCGCGGCCAGCCAGTCGGCCTTCTCGATCCGCCAGCCGGTCTCGTCGAGATCGTGCCGGTCGAACGTCTTCGTGAACGAATGCAGCGCCGCATCGCCCTCATCCCGCACGCTGGCGATGATCGCGCGCACGTCCCGCGCGACATCGGCATCAGCCTCACGCCGCGCGTTGACGAGCGCCGTGAAGTCGCGCTCGAACGCCGGATCGGATGTGGAAAGACGGATCATGAGCAACGCGGCCTACCTAACCCGTTCGTTTCGAGCGAAGTCGAGAAACCTGGGTCAGGCGCCTTTGGCCAGTTTCTCGACTTCGCTCGAAACGAACGGGAGAAGAAGTCACAGTCCGAGAGGCGCAGAGTCTCACGCCGCATCGCGCATCTCCACCGCCCGCCGGAACGCATCCACCAGCGGCACCACTTCGGGTCGCGTCTTGAATGCCGCCCGGTTGACGATCAGTCGCGACGTGACCTCGGCGATCACCTCGACCTCGACCAGCCCGTTTTCCTTGAGCGTCTTGCCCGACGACACCAGGTCAACGATCCGTGGCGCGAGCCCAAGCGTCGGCGCAAGCTCCATCGCGCCGTTGAGCTTCACGCACTCCGCCTGAACGCCGCGCGCCTCAAAATGCTGGCGCGTCACATGCGGATATTTGGTCGCGATGCGCACATGGCTCCAGCCGCGCGGATCGTCGCCCGCCGCCATATCGGCCGGCTCCGCGACCGACAGCCGGCAATGCCCGATGCCCAGATCGACCGGCGCATACAGCTCCGAATAATCGAACTCCGCCAGCACGTCCGACCCGACGATGCCAAGCTGCGCCGCGCCATGCGCTACGAAGGTCGCGACATCGAACGCCCGCACCCGGATCAGGTCGATGCCGGGGTTGCTGGTGGAGAAGCGCAATGCGCGGCTGTCCTCGTCGGCAAAGGCCGCTTCGGGCGTGATTCCGGCGCGCTCGAGCAGCGGCACGGCCTCGGTGAGGATGCGCCCTTTGGGGACGGCGATGATGATCGGATCGGCCATGAGTGAGCGGGGCTTTACTTGGGGGTGTTCGCGGGCGCAACAGACGCGGCGAGGAGGCCCTATGTCCGAGCAGAATGTCCGCGGCGCGTTTCTGATCCAGGAGCATTATTGCAAGGCCATGGCTGCGCCGGCCTATGCGCGGATCTGTGCGGCGCTGGCCAGGGGCCTCAATCGCGACAGCAAGGCCGGGGCGACATTGCTCGATTGGCCGGGCGAACCGACTCGTGCCGCCCTGCCACTGCGACTCGTCGGCGGGCTGCATGCGCTGGTGTTGGCGGGGAAGGATGCCGGGCTGGCGGCGGTCTTCGCCGGCACCGTCACCGATGCCGACGCGGTCGAGGCCGAACTGACCCGCGTGCTTGTCGAACACGACGCCGAGCTGCTTCCCTGGCTCGATGGCCCGCCCCAGACCAACGAGCCGGGCCGCTCCGCCGCGCTGATGACCGGCCTGCTGGAAATTGCACGTCGGCACGGGCCGCGAGTCGAAATACTAGAAATCGGCTCAAGCGCCGGCCTCAACCTCATGATCGATCGCTACCGCTTCGATCTGGGCGGCACCATGGTCGGGCCGGCCGACTCGCCGGTGACGATCGTGCCCGAGTGGAAGGGGCCGCCCCCGCCCGAGGTGCCGATCCAGATCGTCGGCACCCGGGGCTGCGACGTCCATCCCATCGACGCGACCGATCCCGCTGCCGAGGCGCGGCTCGCCGCCTATGTCTGGGCGGAGAAGCCCGATCGCGCGGCGCGCCTGAAGACGGCCATCGCGATGCTGCGCGCGCGTCCGGTGCGACTGGATCACGCCGATGCCGCCGACTGGGTCGAGGCACGGCTCGCAGAGCCCCAGGCCGAAGGCGTCACGCGGGTGCTGATGCATTCGGTCGTCTGGCAATATCTGCCAGAAGCGGTCGCCGAACGCATCCGTGTTGCGATGAAGGCGGCTGGCGCCCGCGCCACCGCCGATCGCCCGCTCGGCTGGGTAATGATGGAGCCCGACCGCGCGCTTGCCCACCAGGTCATCCGCGTGCGCAGCTGGCCCGGCGATGGCGCATGGCAGACGGTCGCGACCTCGCACGCCCATGCCACCTGGATCGACGCCGGCCTGCCCGAGCGTGACCGGGACGCCATCGACCTTCCCGAGGCAGCGAAGATATCGGTCTAGCCGGAGCCAGCAGACATTGAACAAACTCCTGCACAATGTCGGTCGAAATGTCAGCGACCCTCATGACATTCTGACAAAACTGGCCGCTTGGGCGCGCTGATTCAACGCACTGCACGTCGCGGCTATTCCACACCCATGATCACAGGGGCGACATCAGCTCAGCCACGTCCGTATCGCACCCGTCACCGCGTCCGGTGCTTCCCACGGTACGAAATGCCCCGCATCGACTTTCACCAGGGTCATGTCGGGCACCAGCGCATCAAGCCCCTCGAGCTGGCTTGGCAGCAGCGCCTTGTCGTCCATGCCCCAGATCACCAAGGTCGGCTGCTTGATCGGCGGGAAGGGCGCGCTCAGGAACGCCGGACGCTCGGCGTCCTCACCGATATCCGGCACGATGATCGCGCTGGCGCGGTACCAGTTGAGCATTGCGGTCATCGCGCCCGGCTGGCCCCATTCGTCGAGATAGGCCTGTTTCTCCGCCGCGACGTTCCCGAAATCGGTGTGGCGCATGAAGCTGCCGTCGAAAAAGGCGGGCAGGCCGATCGAGTCGATATATTTCTCGAAATCCGGATTGCGAAAGGCTCGGATATACTGGCTGGCCTCGCGCTGTGCCGGGTCGTCGAACATCGATTTCTGGAAGACGAAGGGATGCGGCGCGTTGACGATGATCAGCTTCGCGACGCGTTCGGGCCGGGTCAGCGCCGCCATCCACGCGATGGCGCCGCCCCAGTCATGGCCGACCAGCGTGAAGGTGCCGACGCCGAAATGATCCGCCAGCGCGATCAGGTCGCCGACCATCTTGTCGGGGGTGTAGTCGCTGACATTCGCGGGCTTGGACGACCGCGCAAAGCCGCGCTGGTCGGGGGCAAGCACCAAGTGGGTCTTCGCAAGCTCCGGAATCTGGTGGCGCCAGGTGCGGTGCGATTCGGGGAAGCCGTGGAGCAGGATGATCGCGGGATTGGCCCGGTCGCCCGCGACGGCGACGTCGAGCGTAACGCCGGTGGGAAGGTCCACACGCTGCAAGTCGAACGCCATCTTCTTCTCCTAAAGCCCCTCCCCCTCAGGAGAGGGGTTGGGGTGGGGGCATTCCAGCAAATGCTATCGTCAATGGTTGGCGGCTTCCCCACCCCCTGAAGGGGAGGGGCTTTAGGAATTACGGATAACTCACGGTCTTCGGAATCGCAGGAATCGGAATAAACTCCTTCTCATCCCCCGGCACCTTGGGAAACCGCCCCGCGTTCCAATCCTCCTTGGCCTGGTTGATCCGCTCGCGACTCGACGAGACGAAGTTCCACCAGACATGCCGCGGCGTCGAAAAGGCATCGCCCCCGCACAGCATCACCCGCCCGCCGTCGCGCGACTTAAGCGAGGTCGCGACACCGGGCTTCAGCACGTACAGCACCATCGGCTCTAGCGGCACGCCGTCCAGGCTCGCCTCGCCCAGGGCGAGATAGACCGCGCGCTCGTCGGCATCGGCATCCACGGGCACTTCGCCGCCGGGATCGAGTATGATGTCGGCATAGATCGTCCCGGCATAGGTCGTGGTCGGCGCGGTCTTGCCCCACAGGCTGCCCATGATGATCCGCGCCCGCGCATTGGGGGTCTCGATCACCGGCAGGGCCGCTTTCTCGACATGCTCGAACGCCGGATCCATTTCCTCCTGCGCCTCGGGCAGCGCGATCCAGGTCTGGATGCCCGACAGGTCCGGCCCTTGCGCGCGCTGGCCGGCGGGAGAGCGCTCCGAATGGACGATGCCATGCCCCGCGGTCATCAGGTTCACCGCGCCTGGCTCGATCGTCGCGAAGGTGCCGATCGAGTCGCGATGGTCGATCGCGCCTTCGAACAGATAGGTCACCGTCGCCAGGTTGATATGCGGATGCGGCCGGACGTCGATGCCCGTGCCGACCTCGAGATGCGCCGGCCCCATCTGGTCGAAGAACAGGAAGGGCCCGACCATCGTGCGCGGCTTGGACGGCAGGGTGCGATGCACCTTGAACCCGCCCAGATCATGCGTGGTCGGCAGGATGGTCTGCAGCACGAAATCGTCGATCATGAAGCGGCTCCGTTCAGGCCCCGGAGGGCAGGCTACCGAGAATCTCGGCAAGGTCCTCGGGATAGATGAGTTCATGGTGCGCGGCGATCGTCTCGCGGTCAAACCATTGCCAGTGCTGCATCACGCGCCGTTCCAACTCGGTGTGCCGCGCGGTGTCGATCTCGGCGGTATCGGTGCGGATCAGGAAATAGCGCTCGTCGGCGGTGACCGGCACGCCCTCCAGCGTGACGAACTCGACCAGCCGCTGGAAGATCTCAGGCCCCGGGTCGGCATGGATTCCCGTTTCCTCGATCAACTCGCGCCGCGCCGCCTCCTCATAGGTCTCGCCCGGGTCGACCGCGCCGCCCGGCGTCGCCCAGAAAGGCGGGCGGTCGGCTGCGACGAAGCGGAACAGCAGCACGCGCCCTGCCGGATCCATCAGCAGGATGCGCGCCGCCGGACGCTCGGCCAGGCTCATGCCGCGTCGAGCTCGGGATAATGGCGGAAGATGCCGTCCTGGTTGAAGGCGATGCGCCGCGCGCTCTTCAGATAGGCCGCGATGCCCGGCAGGGCCGCGACCCGGTCGCGCAGCGCGATCAGTTCGGGATATTCGCCCTCGATCGCCGCCATTCGCTTCGGGAACATGTAACGCAGCCCCTCGACGATCTGGAACAGCGAGGTGTCGCCATAGCTCCAGCGCGCACCGGTCAGCCAGTCGCCCTTGTGCGCCCCGGTTGCGTCCTCGAAATAGCCGAGGAACTTCGGCAAACGCTCCTCGCGCATCGTCTTTGCCGCGCGCGCCGCCTCGGGCTTCTGGTCGCGATAATAGTCCGAGATGCTCACCGGATGATGGACATTGTGCACCTCGGCGACGAGATCGGCGATGGTGAGCTGGATCTGGTTGACCCAGTGCCGCTGCGCCGCCGGGACGAGATCGTGCTGTTCGCCGAGATAGAGCAGGATGTTGGCGACCTGGGCGAACGTGCCGTCCTTCGTCTCCAGATAGGGTGGGGCGAACGGGCCCTGGGCGCCATGCTTTTCCATGTTCGCCATCAGCGCCTTCGCGCCTTGATCGCGCGCGCAATCCTCATAGGCGATGCCCGCCGCTTCCAGCGGCAGCCGCACGAATTCGCCACGCCCCTGGATCGAGGGCCAGTACCAGAGCCTGTATGCCATGTTATTCTCCCGGCGCGCGTGCCCGGATGGCCAGCGCATGGATGCGCGAGGACAACAGATCGGCGAGCGCCTGGTTCACCAGCCGCTGGCGCTGGACGCGATTCAGCCCCTCGAACGCGGGGCTTTCGACGATCACGGTGAAGTGCGATTCGCCCGTGCCGTCATCGCCCATATGCCCGGCGTGCTGGGCGCTGTCGTTGACCACTTCGAGATGCGTCGGATCGAGCGCTGAGGTGAGACGGGTCGCGATTTCGGAGGCGACGGGACCGGTGGCGATACTGGACATCGCTCTTATATAGGCCGCTTTGTTCAAATCGGGGAACCGCGTGGCGCGGGATAGTGAAAAGAAGGATCGGCCGAACGCTCGCTTCCACGGTCGCGTGGAAGGGACGGGCAGGTTGTGCGCGCATCCGGGCTGCGAGGTTCCGGGCGAATTTCGCGCGCCGCCGGAGGAAGGGCCGGCCAATGGCTTCGAGGGACCGCGGCCCTATCGCTGGTTCTGCCTCGATCATGTCCGCGAATTCAACGCGCGGTACAATTTTTTCCAGGGCATGAGCTCGGACGAGATCCATGACGCGCAGCGCCCCTTTTCGGGCTGGGAACGCGAAACCCGCGCCTTCGCCACCGGCGGCGCGGATCGGCCGCCGAAATGGGCCGATTTCAGCGATCCGCTCGACGCGATCGGCGCGCGTTTTCAGCGCAAGATGGAAGAAGCACGCAAGGACGGCCGACCCTTGTCGGAAAGCGACCGCCGTTCGCTGCGGGTGTTGGGCCTGCCCACCGATACCGACCGCCGCGGCCTGCGCCAGCGCTACGCCGAACTCGTCCGCCGCTACCACCCCGACCGCAACGGCGGCGACCGCAGCCACGAAAAGGCACTGCAGGAAGTGATCGCGGCGTACACGCAACTCAAAGGCGCGCCGGCCTTCGCGTAAGGAGGCCTTAGTAAGCCAGCTTCGGGAAAAACTCCCCGCGCCCCTCGGGCGTCAGGTCGAGCAGGCCCCAGACCGGATCGACCAGGTCGCCCGCGCGGTGATGCTGCCCCGGCTCCTCCGGTGCGAAGACCAGCTCGCTGCCCCAGAAGTGCCGGATTGTGTCGCCCTGCTTCCGGAAGACGTTGAACATCGTCTCGTCCCAATTCTCGCCGTCCTGCAAGCCGCGCTTGGCCCGCATTGCCGGCGAGAATTTCGACGTGTCGCCGAAATAGTCCGCGTCGTAGCTGTTCCCGGCGGTCGACAGGAAGCGAAGATGGTCCCAGCGGCGATCCTTCGCCCAGGCCGTCAACCGCGCGATCGGTGACTTCGCGACGATCCACACCGGCACGCGCTGCGGCACATGCCGTGCAGCCCCGTCCAGGCCATCGAGCAGGTGCGTGCAGCCGGGGCAGGGCAGGTCGCGCTCAGGCCCGTACATGAAGCTGTACAGGATAAGGGTCGGCTTGCCGTCGAACAGTTCGGAAAGCCTCACCGGTTCGGGCCGCTGAAGCGCGCCGATCCGCTCGAACACATAATCCTGCGCCACCACGCCGCCCGGCGGGAGGGCGCGGCGCATGGCGGCGACCTCCTCGAGCTGGCGGCGGAGCGCCATCTCCGCATCGAGCAGCGCGTTGCGTGCCGTCCGGTATTCGGCGCTTTCATTGGGATAGGCGATATGTTCCATCGAACGGCTCCTCAGGCCACGCCTTCGCCATTGAAGGCGCGCTCGATAATGGCGATGTCGATCTTCTTCATCTCCATCATCGCATCCATCGCGCGCTGCGCCGCCGCGCGGTCCGGGCTGGTCATGGCGTCGAGCAGCTGTTGCGGGGTGATCTGCCACGACAGGCCGAACCTGTCCTTGCACCAGCCGCACGGCCCTTCCGATCCGCCATCGGCGATCAGCGCGTTCCAGTAGCGGTCGGTCTCCTCCTGGTCCTTCGTATGGACCTGGAAAGAAATCGCCTCGTTGAACTTGAACATCGGCCCACCGTTCAGCCCCAGGAACGGGTTGCCCAGCACGGTGAATTCGACAGTGAGCACGTCGCCGGTCTTGCCGCTCGGATGGTCGCCGGGCGCGCGATGTACCTTGTCGACCCGGCTGTCGGGGAAGATCCCGGCATAGAGTGTGGCAGCTTCTTCGGCCTGACCGTCAAACCACAGGCACGGTGCGATCCTCGTCATCTCACTCTCCTCGATATGCTGATCGGGCCGTTACTGGTTGCCCGGGCCGACCACGCCGAACATCACGCCGAGCGGGTCGCTCGCGACGATGATGCGGTCCCCGCCGGGCACTTCCATCGGCCCGGCATGGACGGTCCCGCCATTCTTCGCGACCTTGGCCGCGGCGTCCTCGATGTCCGGTGCGCGGAAATAGAATTGCCAGGCGGAAGGCTGGCCCTGGGGCGGGGTCTGCATCGTCGCGCCGATCGTCTGGCCTCCCGCCTCGACGAAGATATAGTCGCCCATCTCGCCCATCGACATCTTGTCCGGATAGGTCCAGCCGAACACATCGGCATAAAAGGTGTTCGCGCCGGCCTGATCGGGCGTGGACAGCTCGTTCCAGTTGCATTTGCCCATGCCCATCCGGTCCCAGGCCGTGCTGGTGCCTTCCGAAGCCCCGCGCATCACATAAAAAGGGATGCCCTGCGGGTCGGTTACCATCGCCACCCGGCCGACATCGGGAATGTCCCAGGCGGGCATCATCACCCCGCCGCCCGCCGTCTTGATTTTCTCGACGGTGGCATCGACGTCGTTCACGCCGATATAGAAGAGCCAGGTCGGTTTCGCGCCGCCGGCGGTCATCTCCTCGGTCAGGCGCATCACGCCGCCGACCAGCTCGCCATTGTTGCCGCTGTCGATCATGCG
>Ga0247741_1001474_pt1 | contig 13033 bp, 15 predicted proteins | sample UWRJL213509R2_FD_180945 | JGI IMG/M metagenome (GOLD analysis project Ga0247741, IMG submission 180945) | Plant litter microbial communities from Arlington Agricultural Research Station in Wisconsin, United States - UWRJ-L213-509R-2 | ecosystem: Environmental > Terrestrial > Plant litter >... | reverse complement strand
AAAAAAAAAAGGTCAGTATGGATGCTCTAGTTAGAGTATGGCTGGACTTAGAAAATGAGTGAATAATCTTCAACTGAGTCTGGCTAGGGTATGGGCAAGGTCCAGCTAGAGTATGAATAAGGTATAGATACATTACTATTTTTTAAACCCTATAGGAAAAATCTGAAAAAATATTCAAAAAATAGAGTGATTTGTCAGCTTCCCAAATCAGATTAAATCAGGTGACTAATTTATTTCCTTATTGAGAAAAACTTGAAAAACTCGAAAAAAGCCAGTGCTTTTCATAAATCTTACGACAAATAAGGGTTTTTCTAAGAATAGACTTATAGAAAAATGAATTTAAGGGTCTAATGACTAGAATGAGTTGCTTATGTAATTATTTATATTTATATTGAGTTATTTAAGAGAGCTTAGTCTAGTTAGAGTATGGCTAGAGTATAGCTAGAGTATAGCTAGAGTATGGTATAGTATGGTTAGAGTATGGCAGAGTATGATTAGAGTATAGCTGGTGTATAGATAGAGTGTAACCAGATGACAAAGTATAAGACTAAGTAAAAAAAGTCTAGCTGTATTTCTTTTTTATTATATATAGTTCTCTACTGGGGTTCATCATCAATATAGAAACTCTTGGCCTACTCAACCTCTATACCAGCCATACTCTAGCCATACTCTAGCCATACTCTAGCCATACTCTAACTAGACTAAGCTCTCTTAAATAACTCAAGATAAATATTAATAATTACATAAGCAACTCATTCTGGTCATTAGACCCTTAAATTCACTTTTCCATAAGTCTATTCTTAGAAAAACCCTTATTTGTCGTAAGATTTATGAAAAGCACTGGCTTTTTTCGAGTTTTTCATGTTTTTCTCAATAAGGAAATAAATTAGTCACATGATTTAATCTGATTTGGGAAGCTGACAAATCACTCTATTTTTCAAATATTTTTTCAGATTTTCCCATGAGGTTTAAAAAATAGTAATATATATATACCTTATCCATACTGTAGCCTTAAAGTATCCATACTATTTGATCCATACTCAAGTTATACTCTGGAATACCCTTGATAAGCATTTTCAGAAGACCAGATAAAAGACTTCATAATTGTAGTCAAAGTATAGGTAAGTATAGGTATACTCAAACTAGAGTATGGCAGAGTATGCCATAAGTATGCCATACTCCATATGGAATATGTGGGGGAGAGGAATGACCTCACTTCAGAATATTTCCCTCTGAACTTTTTAGGAGCCTTCTTTTCTCCCAACAAGGGCATATCATTGAGAGGATTGTGGCGATTGAGATTCATGGTGTTATCACATGAGAGTTAGAAGTGTTGGAGAAGTTGGGTAATGCGAGATGTTTGAGAGAGGGCGAGGAAAGAGTAGTAGGCATGGAAATGGGGGAAGAGTGGTTTGAATCGATGGGTAAATGTGATGATGTGATAGTGAGGTTATACTCGGTCATCATACCGAAGCCCGGCAAACCTTCCTACTCCGTCCCAAAGGCGTTCAGGCCCATCACGCTCCTGAACACCCTAGGGAAACTCATCGAGAAGATGCTCTCTAACCGCATCCAGCACGACATGATCGCATATGACATTGTCGATCCAAACCAGTTCGGGGGGATTTGTCAACGATCCACCGAAGATGCTGGTTTATACCTCACACATCTCGTCCGCACAGGATGGGCTCGAGGTCTCAAGACTAGTGTTATCGCTTTTGATATCGCTCAGTTCTTCCCATCCATCAACCATGACGCCCTCATGGCGATCCTCCAGAAGCAAGGATTTCCGCCACTTGTGGTGAACTTCTTTGCGTCCTACCTCGTAGGTGTTAGAAGTGGAAGATTGGAGAGACAAGAGAGAGAGAAAGAGAAGCAGAATGACTCAGACACAGACACAGAATGACCACAACAGACGTGTTAACGACGGTAAGGAAGAAGCCTGTACATCCGGAAACAGTTTCTAAACCTCACGAGATCACGTGAGTTACAGATTACATAAGCTAATTCTAACAGCCCCCCATAACAAACGTGATCTCAAAATCCTGTAGAATAACTAAGAGTCCATGTATCCTTCAAATCTGTAGTGGTCCTGCTCCATGAGTGTCCAAGTCTGGGTCGAATGCAGAGTCCTGGCTACCGTAACGGTGGTGAGTGTAATAAGAATGTTCAGCTGGGTGAGAGTGGTGATTGGTCGAATGGGTATGTTCATGAGATTGAGGATGAGTTTGAGCAGCATGGGAGTGGTGATGAGAAGGGGAGTGGGGAGGAGAGTGAGATGAAGTACGGCGATTGGTGCCTGTGAGGCGATCCTTGACGTGTTGAGGCATATTAAACATGCAGCAAAGTGCCTGATGGCCAGGACGTCCACAACGGTGACAGCCATTGTTATTAGGGTTGCACCACTGGTATTCTCCATCCACTATACCTTCCCTCCCTCCACCACCTGGACGTTGAGCCCTCCCACGAGCTGCAAGAGCCACGTCTTGAGATTCCATCTTGATATCGAGACTGTCGACAGCACTCAATGATAAGAGCGTGTTTTTGATTTGATCGAGGGTGGGCTCAGTCGATTGAGCAAGAATAATGGTGCGAATTGAGAGGAATGAGGAATCAAGATGCACAAGAAGAACATCCTTCACTTTATCATCTTCAATTTTGCAACCAAGAGCCTCCATTTTCTTGCGGCCAGCAGTAATCGCCTGAACGTAGGTGGCAACAGGTTGAGAGGGATCATGGGTGATCTCATAGAACTCCTGACGAGCTGTCATTTGTTGGCCCATAGTAGACCGCTCAAAATGAGCCTTGAGCTTCTCCCAAGCTTTCGCACCAGATTCAAGGTCTTCGATAAGATAGTGGAATTCATCCTCCACCTTCAGATAGATGAAAGCGGTCATCTGACGATCTGTGGCCTCCCATTTCTCCAATGCTGATTTCTCAGTTGGTGCTTTTCCCGATGAGATTCCAGTCACACCAGCACCTAAGAAAAACATGTTCATTTTCTTGTACCATTCAAACCAGTTATCGGATTTGAGTTTAGGTATGCCAGCAAGCAGTCCATTGACAGCAGTGAAGTTGGTAGACATTTAGATGCGAGGAATTGTTGATCAGATAAGGAGTTGTAATGATGTTTAGAGCAGTGGAAATCTGGGGCCCATAATCTGTTAGAAGTGGAAGATTGGAGAGACAAGAGAGAGAGAAAGAGAAGCAGAATGACTCAGACACAGACACAGAATGACCACAACAGACGTGTTAACGACGGTAAGGAAGAAGCCTATACATCCGGAAACAGTTCCTAAACCTCACGAGATCACGTGAGTTACAGATTACATAAGCTAATTCTAACAGTAGGAAGGTCCACGTCATACACGTGGAACACCTTTGTGTCTGATCTCAGACTAGCAGACGTCAGAGTGGGACAGGGCTCTGCCCTGTCTCCTGTACTCTCCGCTCTATTCATCGCGCCCATTATGAAGCTGTTCAAGCTCCGGGCAATCAGGCTGGGGTCCACACTCCTGTCGTACGTCGACGATGGGACTGCAGTAACGCAGTCCAAATCACTTGACGACAATAACGCGGTGCTGAAACAGGCATATGCGATTCTGTTCATTCTATTCGCAGCGCTTGGGCTTGTCCTCGAACACGACAAGACTGAGCTGTTCCACTTTGATCACTCTCATAGCAATCACAATCCGCCACTTGACCTAGGATACGCACCTTATATGGGCGACCATCTCCTCACACCCAAGACCTACTGGAGGTACTTAGGGTTTTATTTCGATTGAAAGCTGCTCTTCACCGAGCATGTTCGATATTACGCCACCAAGTCTTTCTCCACCGTCCAAGCGATGGGGATGCTTGGTAATTCTACATGGGGCCTTCCTCCTCTGGAGAAACGCCTCCTCTACCGTGCTTGCGGTCTACCGATTGCAACATACGGCGTCAGACTCTGGTTCTTCGAGGGCGCCAAGAACAAGACTGCCTTCAAAATCTTAACACAGATGCAGCATAAAGCTGCTCTGTGGATCACAGGGGCCTTCTGTACCTCCCCAACAGGAGGCACAGAGGCCCTGGCGGGCCTCATACCTGTCCATCTACATTTGAGGAAGCTAGCAGATCGTGCTAATCTGAGGATTGCTACCCTCTCTGACACCCATCCAATCCAGTCGCTTCTGAGCGAGGATTATGTTAAACAAGCAGAGGCTCACCACTGCTCTGTATCAAACATGGCACCTGCTCTGCGGGAAAAAGTCCATGGTACTATCATGGAGATCGAGAATCATCACCATGAACTGACGGAGGTCTTTGAGCCATGTGCGCCTGAGAACCGTCTGGGCTTTAGACTCATGGACTGCTATGCGGCCCAAGTGTCTTTCAACAATTTCAAGATTAACATGGAGAATGAGGCGCTCTCTGTGACTAATCGGAAAATTGAGCTTGATGCCTTGATCAATGAGCTCAAGGATGACGAGCATGCCGTATACTGTGGAACAGATGCAAGTCTGCCAGCCAATATATGGCATCAGGCTGCCTCGGCATACCTGATATACAGGCAAGAAGATGTGGTCCATAGAGCCAGATACATTGCTGGCAGAGTTACCACACCAGACGCGGAACTATATGCCATTCGTGCTGCCATTGGGAAGGCTGCAGGCCTTCCGGATGTCAACAACATTACCCTGTTCACAGACTCCATCGCCTCTGCAAGGCGAGCTGTGAACCCATCTGTGCACTCAGGCCAGGGTCATTCTCTGGCTGTGTGTCATGCCCTTGAACAATGGTTCAAAATTTTATTCTGCGTTGCTCGATCGCAGTCTGCATGCTCGATACCCAAAGATACAAAGCGCTACTCCCTACGTCTAGATGCTACTAAAGTGAAGTGGCCACACGAAAGAGATCCAACTACTACAAATACCCGGTTCTAGACGAGAGTGGACCATGACAAAAGTGATGTTGCGGCCGCCATTGGCGAACCATTGTTCAAGGGCATGACACACAGCCAGAGAATGACCCTGGCCTGAGTGCACGGATGGGTTCACAGCTTGCCTTGCAGAGGCGATGGAGTCTGTGAACAAGGTAATGTTGCCAGTTTGATGAAGACATTGAGGCACTGAGGCTCAGCAACGATCTTCTTCAGGTGGACCCACGTTACATGGTCCGGACCAGGGGACGAGAGAGGTCTTTCCTGTGCCCCACGGATTCCAGTGCTTTTCCAGTGGAATTCCAGTGGAATTCAGTGGACTTCCAGTGGAAGTCCACTGGACTTTTGCACAGTCACAAACATAGTAAATTCATTAGATTAAGCTCTGAAAGTCCAGTGGACTTCCAGTGGACTTCCAGTGGAAGTCCACTGAATTCCACCATTTTCCACTGGACTTTTATTCCAGTGCTTTTTCAGTGGACTCCAGTGGACTCCAGTGGAATTCCAGTGGAGTTCACTGGAGTTCACTGGAATTCCACTGGAAGTCTACTGGAGTTATAGTACTTTGATAAAAGAAAGAAAGTCCAGTGGAAGTCCAGTGGACTTCCAGTGGTATGACTAGAATAATGTTCATTATCATATAAAAAGTTAAATAAGTAACTGCCACAAGTAAGAATTGAACATTGACATTTAATTACAGAAATCTAAGAGAATATCCAACTGAGCCATAACACCTTGGTTTATACCTAGTGTGAAAGCTCATATATCACGCTTTTTTTTTGACACAGCCACCAGTCATGTGCATTTATTTTAAGCTCCGCTTGAATTACGATCAAACATATTATAGCATGCAAGCTCCCTCTTCTTCGCAACCACTACATTGCTCAAGCAGACCCAGGTAAGCCCCGCCGCCATTTCCTGCTAGTGACCACCGCTGACCAAGCCTCCTCTTCTGATCCCCCACTGTGCCCGCCTCCCCTCGACAATCGATGACACCCCACCCGTGTCTGCCACGTCGACGACGCCCACCCACGTCTGCCGCGACAATGACGACCACCCACATGTGCCATGTCGACGACGACCACCCACGTCTGCCGCGACGATGATGACCACCACCGTCTGCCACGTCGACGACGACCACCTGGGTCTGCCCTGTCAACGACGACCACCCACGTCTGCCGCGTCGACGACCACCACCACGTCTGCCGCGTCGACGACGATGACCACCATCTGCCACGTCGACGACGACGACCACCATCTGCCACGTCGACGACGACCACCCACGTCTGCCGCGTCGACGATGACCACCACGTCTGCTGCGTCGACGACGACCACCTGGGTCTGCCCTGTCGACGATGACCACCCACATCTGCTGTGTCGACCACGACCACCCACATCTGCCGCATCGACGACGACCACCCACATTTGTCGCATCGACGACGCCCACCCGTGTCTGCCACGTCAACAACGCCCACCCACGTCTGCTGCGTCGACGATGACCTCCCACATCTGCTGCGTCGACGACGCCCACCCGTGTCGACGACCACCCACATGTGCCGCGTTGACGACGACGACCACGTCTGCCGTGTCGACCACCACCACCACCGTCTGCCACGTCGACGACGACCACGCACGTCTGCCGCGTTGACGACGACCACCACGTCTGCTGCGTTGACGACAACCACCCACATTTGTCGCGTCGACGACAACCACCTACATCTGTCGCGTCGACGACGCCCACCCGTGTCTGCCACATCAACGACGCCCACCCACGTCTGCCGCGTCGACGACGACCTCCCACATCTGCCGCGTTGACGACGCCCACCCGTGTCGACGACCACCCACGTCTGCCGCGTTGACGACCACCCACATCAACAACACCCACCCACATCTGCCACATTGACAACCACCCACGTCGATGACACCATCCGTGGCTGCCACGTCGACGACGACCCACCTGCATCTGCTGCGTCGATAACGCCCACCTGCATCTGCCGCGTCAACGACCACCCACGTCAATGACGACTCACCCACGTCTGCCATGTCAACGACCGCCCACCCGTGTCTGCTGCGTCGACGACCACCCACCATGTCAATGACGACCCACCTGTGTCTGCTGCGTCGACGACCACCCATTTGCGTCTGCCGCGTTGATAACGCCCACCCGCGTCTGCCACGTCGACAACGACCCACCGTGTCAACGACGACCCACCCGCATCTGCCATGTCGACAACGACCCACTGCGTCAACGACAACCCACCCATGTCTGCCGCGTCGACGACCACCCACATTGATGACACCCCACCTGCGTCTGCTGCGTTGACGACCACCACCACGTCAACGACGACCCACCCGTGTCTGCCATGTCGATGACCACCCACCCGCATCTGCTGCATCAACACAGGTAAGCTTTATTTTCATCAACTAGAGTAAACATGTATCTTAGACTAGTCAATAAAATATATTTTTTTAAACCAATACCTTGATTGAAAGTCAAACATCTTAAGCTAATCAATCTGTTTCTTGTAGCCACGCAAACATGCCTACTTCTTGTCATGCCAGTCCAAGTCACAAACGCAGAGCATCTGGAGATGCTGGTGAACATGATCCAAAGCGTAGCTGTACTGCCAGTGAGGCATCAGATGATGAGGAAGAGGAGGAGAATCAACTGAAGAAACAATTGCCCAAGTCCAACAAGAATAGGAATGTTGATGATGATGATGAGTTTGGAGGCTACAGTGAAGGTATTTCAAATCATATATTCTCAATAATATATTGAGGTGTTCTATTAGTTCAAGACCCAAAAACTCCTCCTTGAAAGAAACGTGATGCTGCTGCAACTCCCAAGGCCAAGCCTGCACCAAAGAAAGAGGCAGCCAAGTCTGGAAAGAAACCTCGGTTAGTATTTACATATAACTCTTAGATATTTGCAACTTAACTTTTGATTATATTAATAGTAAAACAACACTAGATAAGGAGGCAGAGGTTGCGGCAATCTCAAAGCCACATCTCAAACCGTAAGTTATCATTCTTTTCTTATTATATTACATGAATTAAATATTTCTAAAAACAGGACTGATCTTCAAATTGAGGCAGGTGGCGATACTGTTGCACCACCCATTTGTAGAAAGGCTCCTGCCTCAAAGACAGCACCTCCACCATCTAAGGCTTCAATTCAGCCAGTCTGGGAGCGACGCGCTGATACTGAATCTGAGGAAAGTCTGAACTCTGATGAGAAGAGAGTCCTAAAGGAGAAAAGAAAGGGAAAAGCAAAGGCTAAGGAAACAACTCCCCCTCAAGTATCCGAGCCAGAGAATGATATCAATAAAGGTACTGTATTTTCTTTAATATTTTCTAGACTTGATTTTAATATTTTACTATGATATAGATACAGAGATGCAGCCTCCCTCTCCTCGAGGCTCTTCTCGTGATGTTGGTGGCTTTTCGCGAGGCCGAGCCCAAGGAAATGTGGCTAACATCGCTGATCTCGAAATCTCCGCAACATTTGGCACCGTTCAATCTGGCTTTGTGTATCTCTATCACAGCAAAGAGGATCCACAACCTCTTCCAGTCAGTCAGATGAAGGCTACATGTTTCATTCGAGTAGAGGTGCATACTCAGCTTGCTCCCATTCTTGATCTTGTTTGTGAGAAGTATGCTCCAATCAAAAGTGAGTTATTATCTTATATTACTTGAATAAAATTAATTGCTATTTGATTAGATGACCGTATCTACATATGGGACAGTGAGAATGAGATGTGGGAGTTGAAGGGTCTTTTTGATCATGCTTATGCCCAGTCTGAGGCTATCGATTTCATGGTTGAAAATGGTTGATATTGCATCCATATTCTGGCAGTAAGATTTTATTATTGTTTCAAATGTTATAATCATTATTGACTTATGTTCTTTTCTTTTAGGCTGCAGCTGAGCCTTTTATTAAGGCTCAATCATTTGCCCAGGCCTTTTCCCATTCCCGCAGTGTTTCACTCTCTAGTCGTTCTACCTCGCGCTCCCACTCTTCTGCATCACCAGCTCCTCCTCCTACTGCTACTGTTGCTGTTATCGTTCCTTTCGACAAACATGAACAGGCTATAGTCACTGCTTATGATATCGACATCAACTTGACTCGTCTACATCCTGGGGCTGAGGATCTCCAGAATCTGTTCAAACGATACCTTGCTTGCATTGAGGCCATTGCCCAAACCAAATCTGTTGCATGGACTGGTACTGGCAACAAACCTAATCAGAATGATGTCACCACCATCTTCATCAAAAAGACACAATGGTACAATTGGAGGGCAGGATTTCAGAAGATTCTATCCAATTATCCTGACATGAGGGCATGGTTGGAGGAGTCAGACAAGAAAAAGATTGAAAAAGATGCACTGGAAGTATGGGGTGCACAAAAGGCTAGATATTCACTTGCAGACTTGACTGAATGGGTAGAACATGGAGGGGCATTCTTAGAGGATGAGAAAGAGAAGAAGGAGAAGGAGAAGACTAGGAAGAAGAAGAAGGCCTCTGGTTTATCCAGGTAGTTGTCTTTAATACTCTCTACATGTACTATATGAAATGTTAAAATGCTTTTATTGGTTCTAATAGCTTTGGATTCTCATTGATACTCTGGTTTATTTGGATTTTATTTGCCTTCAGCTGCCTACCAACAGCATTTGCCAAAGACCAACCATCCTCATCATTTCCAAATCCTACCTTCAAGGTCTTCAGTGATTTCATTCTATCAACTTTTAATCCTGATATCTCTCTGACAACAACTCTTCTGATTTTATTCTCACTTGTCAACAATCCTGAACTTCTTAATCTCCATGCACGACAAACTCACCCTGTGTTTGATAATGAGAATGTTACTCGAGCATCTGGCTGGATGAAAACTCTTGCACGTGGACTTTGGGAACGCTTGGATAACGATCTAGATGAAATCTTCAAGCATGGACAATATATGGAATCAACCTGGGCTGGAGACTTTGCTCAGAAGCTCGATAAATTCACTATCTTTCTTGGCTTAACTCCCTATAAACCTAACGGTGTTTTCCATCGTAAAATTTCCTCCATCTCCCAGAAATCAATCCTACCAGTTCGACTTATCTGTCCTCCAAATGTGACATGCACCACTGGATCTTGTAAACCCTATCATCTATCTCTCTTGACTTGAATTCGTGATATTCCTCAAGTCCAGCTTATTGAAGGGTCTCTGGTATATGAAAAAGCTTATCCACTTACAGGCGAATGTACTGTCTGCAAAACATGCTATCATCCTGACCACGAAGCCTATACTACTCCAAATTCAAACCGAGCTCGAGAAGTTTTTATCAACTCTGCACGATATCTCAAAATTGGAACCTCTCTTTGGGTTGATCGTGTCTTCTCTGGTGCTATACTCAGTGGAATGTATCACTTCCATGCATCTGCAAATGCATATACCCAGTTCTGGAATGCTAGCTTTGGCAATACTACAATTCCTATCAAGCTTGGATGAAAACAAATCTGGCAAGCCTTTGTACAAGAATCAATTCGTACTGTTGGAGACTTGACCAAAGTTAACTTGGAGGCTGATCTGAATATTGCTATTGATGATGTGAGTTGTTTTATAGATTCTCTACTTCTCCTGAACTAATATAATTTAAAGCTCACTGAACATGCATTTAATATTCTTGGAAATGATGGTCTTATGCCTTTGGCTAAAGATCATTCATGTTCTGAATGTACCAAGCCTTATAAACCACTTCCAGGAGAGGATAAAGAGATTGCTAAAGATGCAATGCCAGTTAAGATGATTGTGATGGATGGAATTGTAATGGGACCAGTGGTAACTTTAATAATTTATTTTCAAATATATATTCACATTCAATGTTTTAGCACTGTGCATTTGGAAACTGCACCAACGACTTGCTCAATGCCCGTGGTGGTTCTTTCTGTGCAGTTCATGAAGCAGAGTATGGGTCAAAATGTCGTGTGGTGGACTGTGAAAACAATCGGCTGAAGGATGCAATGGTCTGTCTTGATCATGAAAGTACTTGGCAGAAACACGTTCACAGCAAAAGCAAGTCAACTCTCAATGGTCTTCGTCGAATTCTCCAAAGACCAGCTGAGCGTCAAGAATGGCAGCCTAAACAATCAGGATCTATTCAGCCACATGACGCAGATCAACCTGCATTACCAGTTCGCAAACACTATTTCTCTCCCAATCGCTTTTACTGTGTTGAAACTATTTGCGCCCCATGTGGAGTTGTTATAGCATGGACGAAATTCGACAAAGCAGAATCACCTAGCAACATTCTTGACTGGTTGAAGGCTGTATATCCCAATCAAGAAGATCGACCTTCCTATATTTGTATCGACAAGGCTTGTCAAGTGGTACGCACAGCTCTACAAAAGAAAAGAGTATGGAATGAATGGAAGCAAACAACACGGTTTATTGTGGATTCATATCACTATATCAATCATAAGGCTGATGATTTTTTATGCCAAAAGTGGTGTAATCCAATGCCAAAAGATGGTAGTGCACCCAATTTAATTGGGCAAAAAGTTGGAAAAGATGGCAAGATATATGATGTGAGTTTAGAATTGTATATTTATTCTTGAATAACATTATATACTACTTTAGGTTCGTGAATTCAATACTGAAGCTAGTGAACAGCTCAACTCTTGGTTGGGTGGGTTTGATTCAATTCTCAAACGAATGACCTCAAAGAACTTCAACTGGTTTCTGCATGTGATGTTGGTATATCATGTCAAATATGTCCTTGCTAGAATCAAGACACCAGAAGAAGAGGAAGAAGAGGAGGAGGAATCTAGTTCAGAAAGTGATTCTGAACTTTCTGAACTTGTATCAGAAGAAGAGAATAGGACATCCCAGATTGAAGAGCAGGTCAGATTAGAAGAATTAGAGAGTGGTTTGGAGAGTGGTTCAGGGAGTGGTTCAAAGGCTGGATCAGAGGATGGGTCAGACAGTGGTTCAAAGAGTGGATCAGAGAATGGTTCAGACAGTGGTTCAAAGGGTGGATCAGAGGATGATTCAGAGAGTGGTTCAAAGGATGGGTCAGAGAGTGGTTCAGAGAATGTTTCAGAGAGTGGGTCAGAGAGTGGTTCAGAGAGTGGATCAGAGGAACACAGTTCTTCTGAAATGAATGTAGATTAGAAAAAACCATATATTTCTTATATTTATACTAGAAATTCTCTGTGCTTGAAATAAAACTACTATTAACAATACACTGAAAGTCTATTAGTAATAATATATTGTATAGAGTTACACTCTACTAGATTGCCAATAGACTTCCACTGGAAGTTTGCTATATGGTATGTGAAATAGAGTTATAGATGTCTACTTGAGTTAATGTTATATATAAGTCTATCATAAGTTTGGTGAAAGTCTGATAAAATTCCAGTGACTTTCAGTGAACATCCAGTGGACTTCTACTAGAAGTCTATCATATTGTATGTGAAATAGAGTTATAGTGAATATCTACCTGAGTGAATGTTATATAAGTCTATTATAAGTTTGGTGAAAGTCTAGTGAACTTCTAGTGGACTTCCAGTGAACATCTACTGGAAATCCACTGGAAATCCAGTAAACATCCAGTAAACATCTACTGGAAATCTACTGGAAATCCACTGGAAATCCAGTGAACTTCCAGTGAACATTCAGTGGATCACTAGAAGTCTGTTATATTGTATGTGAAATAGAGTTATAGTAGATGTCTACTGGAGTCAATGTTATATAAGTCTATTATAAGTTTGGTGAAAGTCTAATGGACTTCCAGTGAACCTCCAGTGAACTTCCAGTAAACTTCCACTGGACTTCCAGTAAACTTCCACTGGACTTCCACTGGACTTCCACTGGACTTCCACTGGACTTCCACTGGACTTCCACTGGACTTCCATTGGACTTCCACTGGACTTCCATTGGACTTTCATTGGACTTCCATTGGACTTCCAGTGGACTTCCAGTGGACTTTCACTAGAAGTCTGTTATATTGTATGTGAAATAGAGTTATAGTAGATGTCTACTGGAGTCAATGTTACATAAGTCTATTATAAGTTTGGTGAAAGTCTAATGGACTTCCAGTGGACCTCCAGTGAACTGCCAGTGGACTT
>Ga0247741_1001473_pt1 | contig 13034 bp, 18 predicted proteins | sample UWRJL213509R2_FD_180945 | JGI IMG/M metagenome (GOLD analysis project Ga0247741, IMG submission 180945) | Plant litter microbial communities from Arlington Agricultural Research Station in Wisconsin, United States - UWRJ-L213-509R-2 | ecosystem: Environmental > Terrestrial > Plant litter >... | reverse complement strand
GTCCCCTCGCCAGCACCGTCTACGCCCTCTCCTTCGTCGTCCTCGTAGAGCAGCTCGTCCTCCCCGTCGAGCTCCTCATCTTCCTCGTCGTCGGATAAAACGCGTTTACTACTCTTGCCAGCCCCTACGCGCCGTCTTTTCTTCTCATGACCCTGGTTTGCACCGCTGTTACTGCTGGCCCCGGCGAGTAGGACAGCACCATCAATTGATTCTTCCTTCTTCCTCTTCTTCACCGCAACAGCACCAGTCCCGGACGACACACGCGTGCGGTCATGGCCGTCCTCCTCGCCTTCGTAATCAAACTCTCCCTCCTCCCGCTTCACGTTAACATGTACAACAGCCTGGACCCGCCGGATGACTGTAGATGAGCGGATTGTGGGTTGGGCAGTTGGTGTCGCTGCTGCTGCTGCTGGTCGGGTGGTTTGGGATTGGGATTGTGTATTGGAAGAAGTGGACGGTTTAGATGCCTTCTTCATCGTCGATGATGACCCAGACGCGTGTGTCTGCGATTGGTTTGCAACGACGGTCGTAGCACCTGAATGCTGATTGCTTCTCCGTGGTTTCTTTCCTGTTGACGCGACGAGTTCTTGGATGTCAGGCTGCGTGTCTCGCTCACGGTCACGGTCGCGTTCTTTATTGACAGGACGACTCTTTCCTTGCTTTGATGTCGAACCAGACCCAACTGCCGGTGCAGTACGGTTAGGATGTGAATGCGGATGGGGTGTGTGCACTTCCGCACCCATACGCAGACCATCGTACCCCGACTCAGCATCATCTTCGCCGTCGCCATCGGGGCTCTTATACGCAGGTGGTTGGGTGGGCGAAGGTATAGAGTGGCGTTTCGTTGTCGTAGATGACGGCGCGGAACTGATTTGGCCACTATGTGTGTGGGTGTACTTTGGCGTTCTAGGTGTAGGCGTGAACAATGTTGTCGGATCCGTGGTTGATGGACGGATGAACTACATGGACAAGAATATGTTAACGCGTCATACTCGACGAGAATATGCCTATGCCGACTCTGGGCCGGGACGAAGTGGCACTGACCTGCATGGTACCACCAACACCAGTTACCAACTCATCGATCCGACTGCTCTGCTTACACCTCTCTTGCTCGACCCTCAGGAAGTGTTCTTGCCAGTTCCGGGATTGGTCCTTCCATTGGGCCACTTCGCGACGGAGCTGGGCGATGGTGTCAAGGTGGGTGGTTATTGTGGAGTTTTGATGGGTTATCTGGGGTTTAGTTTCCGGATGAAGGGAGAGAAGTGAAAATGAAAGGAGAGAGGAGAGAGGAGACGCATAAGTCTTGGTGTATCTGCAGATATGAGGTAGGACGTACTGTCAACTCAGCCTGAGCAAGCTGCGGGACGCGATAATACACACCCATCAGCAATCAACCAACGACAACCATTGAACAATGCTCACAGCTGCCTTACAGCCCGCTAACTCCTGCCTCCATGACTGTGCTTCTAGCTGAGCCGTATGCACATCGCGGACGGACTTGTCCCGTTCCGCTTTGAGTTCACGCGTCTCGGCGAGTGCGCGAGTAGTTTCTTGGCGTGACTGGCTCTCGAGTTCTGTGAACTGTTTGCATGGATGGTAGAGTTGGTAGGTAGACGCGTAGCCGGAGGCAGAACGGCGGTTGGAAGCAGATAAGACGCGTCGTTGAACCAGAGCAGAGCAAGGACCACAATGCCAACATACAGTACGAGCCCAAGTGAAATGAGGTGTAGCCGATATTGCAGAAGTCGATGTCCAAGTCAATATCCATGTCGGAGCCAGAGCCGAAAGTCAAATTCCAATTCCAATTGGCATGTATGGAGTATACAGAAAAAATAAAACGCGAATAGCAATCAGCGTTCATATTACCAACATGTACAAAGACAAAGCACAGCACTCACAGCCTGATACGCAGCTTTCGAGAACTCGGCCAACGAGTCTGCGAGCATCGCGGAAGGGTTCAGGATGTTTGATCCTGTGGCCGTGACCGTGGTCGACATTGCAGTCCTAGTTGGCCTATTCGCGACTCTGAGTTGGATTGATAACCCTGATTTGAGCACTACGGCTACTTCTCGTGGGCTCTGGGCACGATTGAACGCGACGCGTACTGACCGTGGTGGCGACTCGAATAAAGTGACACTGACATGCTGATCACAGATGGACTCGAGGTTGTTACGTAACCCATTCGCAGCACGTGTACGCTTGACGCGTCTCGACACGTTAAGTAGTGGCCTACCTATTAAGGTTTGAAATTAAAGCATATGCTCGCAAGCGGGGGAAGGCTCGCTCCAAAGTATTAGTACCCTACTACTAGTTTTGGAGATTATCTACGTACAAAACCGTTGAAACGACCTGAACGACCGGCACGCGGCAGCGGCTAACCAACCGAGAAACCTTCGGCAGTGACAGGCCTAGTACGCCAGTAAGGTCGCAGACGTGTAGTCAGCTGTGTAGAAGGCCAGGAGTGTATTTCATAAGCCCAGAGGAAGCCTCGTGAGTCAAATTTTTGGTGAGGAACACAAGAAAACATCCGAATTCAATCGGCAACTCACCAAACCATTCAAGCGTATAAAGGGCTATCAAATCACCACTTTTTTGCACAAAGATATTTATAAACGTGGTTTACGTCGACTTGTCGAGTTTCAGACAGCAAGTCGACGCTTGCGCTGAGAAAAGGCGTCCACCGAGGTGGAAACTGCTCGCGTTTGTCAAGGCACCTCGCCCCTTTATTCGAAGATAGCTCGCAATGAGAGTGAGTCGGAGCAGAGCCTATCATAAGTGATTCCGGTTACGACAAATAAACAAACGTTTTACAAGGCGACATGAAGTCGGAACTTGGGTGTCTACAATTCTCAGTGGCGGATTGCCTCTCCTTCGGAATCTAGCAGAATTCCATTACTACACGTCCCCATCAGGCATGATTAGAATTAGCGGATGGTTGAGCTTGATAACCACGTACCCTCTTCCCCCACAAAATAAACATCCTCAAGTTTCCAACAATTTCTCTATGTCTCGTCGCTCGCACAACAACCAGTACAACCCAAGTCCACAGCCTCAAACTTGCGTCTCTCATAAGGGAATCCAGGTAAAACCTTGTGTTCTATCCAAGAGAAAACCGTTTGGCGTACTTCAGTGATACCCTCCGCTGTACGATACATACAATCAAAGCACATAATGTCATGTTGGGATCGACAGAGACAACAAGCGTTGGTCAGTACTCACAATAAAGATAGCTATTTCGAGTTCACAGCTCCGTACGCGTTGGAGGTCGTCAAGACTCGAAGAATCGGAAGAGGTTGAATATTTCCTCGTCAGTTGGAAGTGGGTATGCAAATTCTTGACCAGGTGGTGGTAGCGGCGTCCATTTCCCTTGGTCCGAACTTCCGTCAAAGTCTGAGACGTGTTTCCCTCTCTCGTTGCGAGAGGAGTTGATCGAGGATTGGGGTAACTTGTGACGGGAAAAGGACTAAGAACGAAGATTCCATGTACTGGATGTCTGCTTCGAGACATAGAGGAAGGAGGTAACAGGTCGATAGCGCAGATGGTAGATGATCTGCGAGGGTATAGATGATCGGGAGAGCAAGGGTATTGTAGAGGCGTCGATAATTGATGCTATTGGAGGTGGTGTCGCCTTTCCCGATCCCCTTGGTGTCCATCCTTCATCGAGGACAACATCACAGTTGGTATCCTAGACTGAGGAAGAGCCTCCGGTACGAAGCTTCGTATTCACAAGGTCTTTGAGCTCATTGCAGTCGCTGTTGAGTTTGGGAAGCGACATAGGTGCATACACATACACAAGGGACCCGGGGCCCGGGAAGGAAGGTGCATGTCTTTGGACCTAGGCACGGAGGAGTGTATTATAGGGCCAAGGGAGGAAGAGGGTAGAGGGAAAGAGGTACAAGAAGGGCGGGTGCGGGAGAGGTAGAAATAGGCGGGACGGGAGGGGTGAGGAAGTGAGGAAGTGAGGACGATAGGGCAACACATAGTTCAGATGTTTCGCTGTGAGAGCACGTCGAGGCCAAAGGTCGTATCGGGCCCTGCTCTAGGGAGAATAGGATGACGACGATGCCTCGATAACTAAGCATTTTCTTTCTTCTGTCGCCGGTCACCTCAGGGCTCGTAGATCATAGCGCGTTATCGCCAAATCTGCGCATAATATACATGTATGCGCGCCAGTGCGTTACGAGGACCTAAAGGGAGACAAGCGGATCATTGGCAGACTGAGATATGCAGAGGAACCAGCAAAACGTACCTTACGCCTCTGCCAACCCGTATGCACGCCGTAATCAACGCAATGCGTAATGTGGTCGGGTACGCGGGTTTCCTGTCTCAGCAGGGGGAGGGGAGATGGACAGCGGGACGGGATGAGGGGAAGATATTAGTGAAGTTGGCGCTGCAGTGTGCACTTTGACTGTACGTTGATTAGAGTACACCCAGAGAGGAGGGGGCTCAGGACAATAGGAAACGGACGAATCGTCATCGACATCCGCTGAAGGTAGAACTGACAAGGGCAGAGGAGACGAGCGAGGCAGTACGCAGGAGACAGTCAATAGCATTGGGATATACAGAGTAAAATATCGACTGAGTATCATACATAGAGCTCGCGCTAAATAACCTGTGACAGAGAAGATGGTCAGCATTCACGTCCACTTTCATGAGGGCGAAAGGAAGAAAGAAAAAAAGTCAGAAAGCCATGCATGTGAACTGGTTGTTTCTGCACGATTGAGCAGCGATGTCTAGTCGCCTCTAGGAAACACGGACCATGGTTTTCATCACATAAAGTGGGATAATGATTGGGAGAAGGCGGCTGGAAGGTAGCTTACCTGAAGAAAGAACGGCGAGAAGAAAGATGGAGGCTGAATTTTTTTTTGGCCCTTTATAGATGTAATCGTGGGAAATCGCATCCCGAGTCCCGATTGCCGAGTCTCTTTTGGAATCCCGCTTTTCACGTCCTCGCTATCGTCATCGAAATCCGCTCACAGTAGCGCAGCTGTAGCTGGCATTGCCGCTGGGAGGTGTTCCAGAAATGGGTGCTCAAGCTGCCATGTTACGAGTTCAAGCAATCCTCAAGTCCTCCTTATTATGTTGACACTGTGTCGACTCGTTTTACTTGAACGCTTGAATGTTTGGACACTACTCACCTGAATCTTCCGTACGTCGATATTGGCACTGACATCGATCCACTCGATCCACTCCGACTTCTTGTGGTCTTACGCTGTGTCCACTCCATGCTTTACCATCGATCTTTCCCAACCCCAACCAAATTCTGATCGAGCACAACCACAATCATGTTCGACAACATGTCCGATCGAGTAATTGTGGTCGTGGGTTAGTTACATAAACGAGTTGACTAGGGAATTTTGGATGGTTCGATGACAAGAGTTTCGTCTGTGCGGCCTACTGGAGTGAGTAACTATGGTTTGGAATTCTATCATTTGCTAATTCGACACAGGTCGTGATCGACATTCCGGTCGTATTCGTGACTCGAAGTTGGAGTTGATGATCCTAATTCGAATGCTACAGCTACCTCTCGTGGGCTCTAGGCACGATTTGAACGCGACACATACTGACCATGGTGGTGACTCAAAGATGGGTACTCGTCGAGATCATGCCCCTACGGCTCTACTAGTAATAGAACCTATCATAAGCAGTTCCGCCACGAACAATAGACAAATTTTTACGAGGCAGTTTCGAAGAGCATGTGATGTGTTGTAGAGTATTCAAATGCAACATGAAGTTAGGTGTCTACAATTCTCAGCGGCGGATTGTATTTTGTTTGGAATCTAGTAGAATTAAATTGCCCGTAAGAGCTATCAGGCGTGATGAGAACTGGCGTATGATCGAGCTTGATAATCACGTCCCTCTCTCCCGACAAAATAATCATGCTCCAGTTTCCAATGATTTCTGTACGCCTCAAGTTTCTGAGAATTTACGTACTTCTCATCGCTTACATTGCTACCAGTACGATCCACGATCAAATTCAGTCTACCAGACTCGGAGTGCAAGCCTACTTGACCAATCTGTTGTTGGTGGTTGAGGGACGAACGGTTCTGACGGTTGGCTCGGATTCAATATATTTGTTCAAGGGGAGATTTTTGAGCTGTCTCTTTTCCATCGTTTCGAATCCGCGTTGATCATAAGGTAATCCAAGGTAAAATCTTGGGTTCTGACTCGTCTTACCAAGGACGTCTAGGATAAGGTCAAGGGGCTATTACAGGTCGTTTGCGCCTGAGCCGTTTTAACTTGAGCTATGAGACACGAGGCAATACACGCTGTGTCCACATGTCTGAGAGGGTCTGCACCGGCAGTTAAGGCTTATCGCGCCCAAGACGGCAAAATCTGACATAGAGAAAGCAGACTAGGCGTCGATTGCCTCGTCTCCCCTTCGTTTCCATAATTCATCAGGATGGAGATAACAAGGGCAAAGAATTTGGATTTTCGCAATACAAATGCTCGCGACAATGCAACATCTTGAACCTGTGTGCCAGCGACTCGGGCGTAATAGAAACAAGCGCCCATATGGTAGAAGCCCCAATGTCAAAACCAGTACAGCCTAGACAGATGAATTCCAGGGTGCAATAATTGGCGGCGGAACATCGAACGTAGGGGTGACCGTTTCTGAAGCAAGTGGCACGTTTCCCTAGGGCTAATGGGAGGTGAGGATGTCGTCCGTGCAATGAAACTGGAAATCGTACCTCGGCTGTAGCCTGGATGATTGAGGCTTTATAGAACAGAAACTTTATTCCGCGTTGGTTGTGTCCAGTCACTCTCCTCGACAACTGAAAGAACTATATCAGGACTTGAATTCTAGATAAGACAAAGCTGAATCACCATTGCCAATATCAAGTACTCCCTCGTCCAGTTGGCCCTCCAACAGAACCACAGCATGCCACCCATATAAGTCGTCAGAATCTGACGTTCGAACTTAGAGACATGGACCGTGGTAGCGTTGATAGTGGTCAAATTTCTCGCTATGGTACGAGATTCGCGAGTTGAGCCCTGGTGTTTCCTGAGACGATAGCGTTCGAGATAGGAGTGTTTCTTTTCCCTTCGATTCTATAAAGAAACAATTAGGTACAAGGCAGCGTCCAGACAGATGGAATAAGATGCTCACCTTAGAGTATGCGATGAGGAAATCGTCGAATATGATCCCTGTTCGGGCCCTTCTTTATATCGAACTTGAAGAGACGGTTGATATCCGTGCGTCCAAAGTACAAACTGACTCCAGTTATGCTGCTACCATTCATAACAACTTGGCGCACTATATCATTGACCGCAACAGTAGGTTGGGATGGAGTGTGAGCTGAACTGTTCGTACGCAGAGCTGTTAGCGAAATATAACTGAGACTCACCGCGAGTTCGTCAGTGTACGCGATGGTTGTCCAATTTCGAGAAGTTCGCGTTTTACCCCTATTTTTGGATCATACCTGCTACATCGCCCATCCCACACTGTACTTTCGTACTTGGGATATTCAGTCTCAACTACGTATCGACAATACTTACACTTGAATTATTGTAAATTTTTTTTAATGTTCAAGGATATGCTATTATTGGCCACCGTTAGTAATTAAATATTGCGGTGAGCACAAATGACATACTTCAACGGGAATGCGCAAACAGAAGACGTGCCCCCGATGATTATTGATGCTGGCGTTATCACTCCAGCCAAGAGGCATCTCCCATGACCTTTCTTGTAGATCTTGTGAAGGGCAGACAAGCCAATACGCGACTCGAATTTGGAAGCTGGAATGGAGCTCACGAACACGCCGTATGATTTTGCGAATAACGTCGTAGCTCTTGGTCGAGCCATGGTGTACTCCTGATATTGTCATCTGGAATATAGATATGAGCGCGGTGGATTCCAACTGGTTGAAGGTGATAGTGAAGGATTCAAAGAGGGGGGTGTTCGACGCGTTTGGTATGTAGTACATTCCGCTGTCGGGAGTGAAGTCGTTGAGGTTACGGGCCAATTCAATTGCTGTGTCTCTCCTGCCATTGAGCGGAAGTGGCGGGATAGGTGGTAAGGACGTGCCAATGCCAAACGACGGAATGGCTGTGGAGAAGCTAGGGGGTTCTTCGCGGTTGGAGTACATGTGGCTGGTCTGTGGTTCTCGGTTTAGCCACGAACCTTCCCAGATCATGCGATGTGCGAGCGCCTCGAATACAAACCCTGCCATACCAGAGCTCTCTGGAGACCTGGAGAAGGTGTCGTACATCTGGCGAAGACGATAGTCCTCTTCCTTCCTCATCTCAGTTACCACCTTCTTCGCGATCTGAATGGATTTGAAGCTGATCGCCCAGTTATCGATCTTGGTGAAGTTGACTTTTTTGTGGGGCATTATGGAGATGAGGTGGTGTGAGGCATCGGAAATTAGTGAACGATTTTCGACGAAATTGCAGGCAAGTCGTTCAAGTTCGGAATACTCAAGTCTCTTTATAACGCCGTCGTGGGTAGCACGCGCCTCATCAGGATAGAAAATAGCACCGTATGTGACACGGGGGGCAAACACGAAATTTGCAACTGCTTCACCGATCAAGACCTTGATCGCATGTTCCACCTCCTGACCCGCTCCAAAGTTGCTGTCCATATCCATATCGTCGGGATTGTCCTCCTTCGATGTCTTCAGAACTTCGAGCGCAACACAGACCGGCCGGTAAGCGGTCGAAGGGGTGCCCTCATTGATCGCCTTCTGCAGATGTTTTCGAAAGGCAATGTAGTGATTTTGAAGTGGGAACCTGCAATGACGTTCAATGAGGAGCGGACAGCAGAAGAGGGAACACCCAAAGACGTACCCACGCTCAAGTTCCTCAAGTGTCCACAGAGGCATCCCCCACACGGCTGCTTGAAACTGTTTTGCCCAGGATTTCATCGAACAGGATTTGGAGGGGACGCCTGGATAGGCCATATTCGCATATCTTGTGTGATATTTGGACCAGTACCTTGGGAGTCGACATCGATCATTGTCCATGCAGGAATAGTCGTTATCTTCCGAGGTACGGGAAGGTATTTGAAACCCGCCTCCCCATCGTAGGTGTAGACTTTGCCAGCGTAAAAGAGATCAATGGAGACGCCGTCAAACTGGACCACAACCTGGCGCGCCGAGATAAGCCGGACCATCATGTACCTCAAGAATATGGATTTTCCTGACGAAGGATCAGCAAAGGGTGGTGATCGCTGCAATAGAAACTGAGACACGTACCAATGCCGGGCTGCCCGGTGAGGACGACTCCTTCCGTCTTCCCCATACCCCCGCGGAACTCCAATATGCGATCGAACATTTCGTTGTACGCGTTAGTGACGAGGATCTTGCCTTCCACTGTGTGCCGGGGGAAACCCAGGAGAGACACGCCCTCGTCATCCGTCCCGAGGTCCATGAAGTAGGGAAAACTCCTGGGCTGCTCGAAAGGGAGTGAACGCAACTTCTCATAGAATAGTTGGATTCCGCCTTCTGCTTTCTTCCATTTATTTTGGCGTCCTGCCGGCCAGTTCCAGTGCGCAGCTGGAAGACGTTGTTAATGTTGAATGAATACAGAATGCTCCGAATGTACTCACGCTCGTCGGTGCTCAAAGCTAATCGTTCGAAATCGGAGGGCTGCATTACCAGCTGTGTTGACCGTTACGATGAAAGTACCACTGTGTCATCGCCAAATATACGGATTTGGTAGTCTCCTTTACAGACTAGGATCAACAAATGACAATCAATTGATGATAATATAAGGTCTGTATCAATTCCATGGATTTGAACGTTGGCATGAGTCCACTTTGGACGAAGGATATTTGAGCCTATGGAACGGTCAAACGTGGAGGACCACCAAGGGTACGGCTGAGAGAGGTTGGCGAGTAATCAGGAAATCATACCCGATGGCTACGGCGTGAAGACTCTGGGAGATCGGGATCGAGAGCCACGCCTCCTGGTTCAATCAAGATCCCGCTTGGATAAATTCCAGAGTGCAATAATTGGCGGCGGAAAACCGGTGACCATTTCTGAAGTAAGTTCCTCAAGGCCAATGGGGAGTGAGGAAGTCGTCCATGTAATGAAATCGTCGCCTGTAGCCTGGGTGATTGAAGCTTTAGAGACTTTATCCGCGTTGGTTGTGTCCAGTCAGCGTCCTCGACAACTAAAAGAACTATATCAATCTTTGACTTCAACACAAGACGCAAAGCCGACCCACCATAGCTAATATTACGCGTCAAATTGGCCCTCCAACATAACCAGAGTCTGCCACCCATATAAGTCCGACTCGTTCTTGAGCTTGGTGATTCCGCCATAAGCATCGACCGTGTGGCAGCATTTATGTTGGGACGAGTATGAGCTAAACCATTCGAAGGGTAAGCTGACCTGTCAGAAGCAATATCGTGTAATATTAACTTACTGCGACTCACCAAGAGTTCGGTGTACATGCAAGTTCGAGTTGCGGCCCATTCGACTACCCTGAGAATAACATCCGGCTCGCCCATCCCGCACCTTTTCGGCGACAGGGGAATTTGAACTTTGATCTGGACTTCGTCTCACTTGCTCTCCGGTAGCGTATACCCCAATACTTACATGTCCTCAGAATCCGGGGCACCAAAATTGAAGCGTCAAAGAACAGAAGAAGCTATACCTGAACAGCAACAACAAACACTCAAACATCGGAATATTGGTTCAACGATGGCAATGTCATTCTGCAGGTCGAAAACACGCAGTTTCGCGTTCACCGCGGGATGCTCGCGCATCATTCTGCCGTCTTCAAGGATATGTTTGGAATCCCTCAATCAGAAAACCCCAATGAACCACAAGTCGAAGGTTGCCAGGTGGTGCCACTGTATGATTCACTTCAAGATGTGGAAATCATAATCTCTATTCTCTATGGAAAGCCCAAGTAAGCCCGATTTCAAATTATAATTCTAGTACATGTGCATACACTGACGCTGTTCGCATGTGCTATCACAGATTTTCCCCTTTATTTAAGGCAGTTTCTATCAAGCGTGTCGCTGCGATGCTTCGCCTTGGTACCAAATATGACATTGGCCATTTTCGAACGCAAGCCCTGGAGATTCTTCATTACGAGCATCCAACAACCCTCAAGGATTTTGATAAAAGCTGCCAATCTGACAATGGACGTCTTATATATGTACCCACAACATTGACGCAAATTCTCAACCTGGCACTTGAATTCTCGTTGGAGACTGTTTTACCTTCGGCTTACTTCATCAAACTTGAAGACTCTTTGGTATGTGCAGTGTATACCATCCCGCAACGTCCTCTAAACCATTGCCGATCCGTATAGGAATCTTTGGTTGTCAACGACTCAAACCCGCCGCTGGACAAGAGAGCCCAAGTGAATTCTCTACTCGGCCGAAACAAACTCATTTTCTGGCTCAACGAAACACTGCATTCCTACCTTGAACTCGTCACAGAAGCTCGTTATAGCCCAGGCTGTCAAAATGTATCAAAATGTGTTCCAGAGAGAAAGTGTCTAGTCCGTGAATTTCAGTTCTGGATGAGGGGTTATGATGATATGGCCGGGAAACTGCCACCATGCTGGGAAGAGCCCAAGAAGCATTCACTCTGTCGAACTTGCTTAAAAAGCCTGCAAGTAGCCCATGCCACTATTCGAAAGGGACTATGGGCAAAGCTTCCTTCCTTCTTTGGACTTCCGGACTGGCCAGCTTCCGAGAGCGATGATTAGACCAATATTCATCGTGGATACTACTCAGGATAGACGTTTGGTTCTTGGACATACAGGGATGGTAAGTTGTAAACTATCATACCCTGTAGTCTACTAAGTCTGATTCCGGATTTTTGGGACACGTAACATTTGCAGGGAATCCAATACTAGAGATTCACCATTCCGTGTGGGTACATTACCAAATTTGTTACTAGTATGTCGACTTATGCGTCATAAACCTATACCGCCCATTATCGTGACTGGAATACTGCCAATATATAGCGCTTAATTTCTCCCTCCTATGTCAGTGTATAGCCCAGTCCGTCACCTTTGTACAACCCCAAGTAGCATCAATCTAAAGCGGGAAACATCGAATGGCTACATATCTACTTCAATTACCAAGTAAGCTAGTGCCGGGCACCAGTATTGTACAACGTCGACTCCAAATCGTACACGGTAAAACAAACAAGATGGTGGACCCATGTAGCACTGCATTGACACGCGATGTGCGCTTCTGAAGCTCTCAGATCTCAAGCATCAATGGCTTCTGCGAGCTTCTGCGACCGCGATTTGATACCAATAGCGAAGGTACTGTACCATTTCGTTCAATTCGGCCGTCCCCTGTCCCACCTGATTTTTTCTGACACCGGTTTTGAACGTTTCAAATATTTTCAGATTTTCAGGGATTTCTCGAAAAATAAAAAATCCCAAACTTTGACAAGTTCTAGCAGGGTCTAGGGTCGACCCTGAGAACAGCATCCGGCCCACCCATCCTTTTCGGCGACAAGGGGCAGAATTTGTGCTTTGGCCTCCCAGCGGACGTCCTCCAATTTACTAGCGATCGTAGCGCACACCTCAATACCCACATGTCCTCCGAATCTGGGGCACCAAAATTGAAGCGTCAAAGAACAGAAGACGCTATACCCAGACAGCGGCAACAAACACTCAAACGCTCAGAATATTGGTTCGACGATGGCAATATCATTCTGCAGGTTGAAAACACGCTGTTTCGTGTTCACCGCGGGATGCTAGCGCATCATTCTGTCGTCTTGAAGGATATGTTCGAACTTCCTCAGCCAGAAAACCCCAATGAACTACAAGTCGAAGGTTGTCCGGTGGTGCCACTCTATGATTCGCTTGAGGACGTGGAAATCATAATTTCTATCTTCTACGGAAAGTTCAAGTAAGCGAATTTCAACAATCTGCTTGTCGTACTTTTGGTACATGTGCGGACGTTGACACCGTTTCCATGAATTATCGCAGACTTTTCCCTTTATTCGAGCAAATTTCTGCCAAGCAGGTTGCTGCCATGCTTCGCCTGGGTACCAAATATGACATTGTCGATCTTCGAACGCAAGCCTTGGAGATTCTGCATTATGAGTACC
>Ga0247741_1001472_pt1 | contig 13037 bp, 17 predicted proteins | sample UWRJL213509R2_FD_180945 | JGI IMG/M metagenome (GOLD analysis project Ga0247741, IMG submission 180945) | Plant litter microbial communities from Arlington Agricultural Research Station in Wisconsin, United States - UWRJ-L213-509R-2 | ecosystem: Environmental > Terrestrial > Plant litter >... | reverse complement strand
ACGATAACGCTGGATCACATCCCCCATGTCCTTATGCGCCTCAACAGTTCGCTCAAACCGCCCTCGGTCCAGCTGTCGGCGGATTCCTGACACTTCCTCATCGATTGATCTGCAACACATCTCATTAACAGCGAATTATAAATGCATATCTTGTACTCACAACAAAATACGTGCAATGCGGCCACTGGGGTCGTCTGCAAGAAGCTTCGTTACATATGGAGCCAAAGTATCCAACAAAGTTGCGAGTTCAGTAGTCAGTTTTTCGTAGTCTCCTCGATTTCCGGTGACCGCCTGCGCAGACGTAATGAGAAAGAGTAAGATGTGCAGGATCAACGACCACTGCTTACCTGTGCCAGATCCAGGCATGCGACTAGCCCACCCACGGCCGACTTGAGAGGGGGGCACGCATCGGCACTCTTTTCCAAAAGCCGAACTGTCGTCTCAAGCCCACTCCCTGCCACACGCGCGATCGCTTTGATTTTATTGGCAACGTCGGTACTGCTGGCTCCTGATGGGCGCGTTTCAGCATGACTAGGTCTGCCTGCAGTGGGAAGATGGGGCGAAGAAGGGCGAGTATCTGCGATAGGTTCCACAGGGACAGAGGCAGGCTGGGGAGTGCGAGTATCAGCAGGACTTGCTGCCCGAGATCTTGATGATGGGCGGTCGAATATGTTCTTCAAAATGCGTTTGGCGCGGTCGCGCTTGCGCTCGGGTCTGTTTGGTGGTTGGGGAGACGCCATCGTTGTGCAATGGGAACAGAAGGGCAGAGTGCAGCGCAAGTGAGCAATCATCATCACGTGTTCACCTTGGTTTCAAATTTGTAACTCCTCCATGTATCGGGCTCACAAAGACTTGAAATACACGCCATATGAGGGTATTCCTGCGACAATGGCGCCGGATAATCGAAGCTATGCTGGGTTTGGGTGTTGCTGAGATTGGGCTTAGGCTGTAAGTTGGATACCACAGATTTTACGAAATTTCGTCTGACTGTGCGCAGGTAGTGGTTATACTCAGGGCATACACCGTCACTCTCGTTGCTCAGCTACATTCAAGCCCGGGAAGACATTCTCGACAAGCCATGGAGCATTAACACACCCCTCACTTCCTGGTCTCGCGTTCTGTCCATCCTGAATTGCCTTCTGCGAGGAATCACCAGCAACCAGGTTTTTACCTTCTCAGCAAGTTGAGATATGGCGGTGTCGGCTGAGGTATCCTTCACCATCTTGTGTGTGTGGTTTCTTCGATTGAAGTGTGGATTCACTGACTCATTGAGGCTCATAGCACGCTGAGCTTGGTGGACCTTCGTCATTACCATCTGTTATCTACCCTTGATCTTGGATTGTCCCTCCGTTGGTGCTCAACACTTTTCACCGAATGTCGACCATCAGCCTAGAGATGATGTTTTCGTACTGGTGGGGCATCGGACGCTACGAGTAAGTCTAGATACATCCCTACATGCTACTGCTCCTGCCTTAACACATACGTGATATCTGACTATTCTCTACCTCAGACCTGCTCCTTTACGCAACTTTAGCTGCTGGTATCCAACTCGTTTGCCTTCAAGTCAGGCACTAATATGCATGTCGTCAATGCGTTGGAAGCTGACCCGATGCGCTGAGCATAATGTGTCGCCTGCAGCTCCGTTTGGATGAAAGCAACCGATTAGCAATTGTCAAAGATATCGTGGATGGACCATAGCCTTCTGATAGTTCAGACACGAGGTTCACGCCGGATCTACTTTCAACATTACCTCATGAAAAAAGGACCTCCGAGCAAGACCCCAAAGGAGTCTTCCGAGGTGTATCAGATCGTTCGGTATGTTTCCCTCCATACATTTCCAATCCTTACTTCAACTCTATTTTTCTAGAGTCCCAGATAAGAAACCCACGCGGCTCGGGATATCGCCCCAACGCAGAACTTCACATAACCCAAACCTGCGACGTTATGATCGCCAGCTCGAGTATACATGAAGTCCTGCAGCCGGCTCGATCGGATATCTTCTCCTTGGAGAACCCTACCAAAACTCAAGATATCCAACGTGGAGAAACCAGGTTCCAATGAAACCAGATATCGTCGAATCCACGTACCCTCGAGGACTAGGAAAAGTCATTTTTAGCGTCACTCGGCACCAGCGGCGAGCGGCGAACCCCAACTTCCGAACATTGCGTGAATCACTGGGTGACCATTATGACCCTCGCCAACGTTATCGTCATGCACCCGGTCTGTGTATGCATAACCGTATTCGGATTCCAGGCCTCAGCCATTACCGTTGCAATGTGCCGATTGTCGACCCGAGACTCAGAAGATCAGTTGCGACATGGCACCCCAGTAGACCGACTAGGGCGGGATAATATCTCTCGCCTCAACTTTACTCGGATCGGATTGGACGTGTCATTCAACGCGAATCGACCCTAGATGACTATTACACAGCTCAACTCTAATAGACTCGGATTGGACTCTTTCACACGAAAACCAGCAAACATGTGTCGGAAAATCGCTAGTTTACCAATCGGGACTGACACCGCAAACGGTCCTGATATACACAATTTGGCAGGTGTACTACACAATATATCGACCTAATTGTTGTCATCAGTTAACGTCAGCACCAAGCTGTCCCCTCGAGTTGGCAAATATAATGGATCGGCTGCCGTCAGATCTTATATATGCGACTGAGCTGACTTACTTGTCAGTATTAGTGACCTTCAGATCTGGTAGGCTTGCATACCATGGTTTATCCGTGCAAACCTGTCAGCGTCACACATGGTTGGTGCTTCTACCATGACCCATTGGTGAGTATGGGTGATGATTGGTCTCAGGTTGTGGTGTTGTGGTTGTGACGAAAAATTAATAGTTTTCGCGCAGAAACATATCTGGATCTACTGTGTCGATAAAATAGTATGATCTCTCATCCTCTCGTTCACTGACTGGGCAAAGGAGGGCGCCACGAAGTAGGTAGTCCACTTGAACGATAGATGAGCTTTTGTCCTCATCCAATACTCGGCATCCATTCCATAAAGTCCGGGGTTTCCACTTGCTGCGAGAGAATCCACAGATGAGTGCCAAGTCAAGGACTTTACCGGATGGAAGCCAGCAGCGAATAAGGCCTTTGAGGCGAGCACAGGTGACTTTAGGTGCATCGTCGTGGACGACCACACAGTCAAGGCGCGACTGACCATGAAAGTTAGGATTGCAGCGCATGATGTCCTTTACCTCTGTCCAGTCAACCCTCGACTGGTATCTCAGAGACACGTATTTGTAGCGCTGAACCTGAGTGACACGACAGGTAAATTAATACAGTCTCTGCTTTTAGCGAGAGTCTCACATGTATGTCGTCCTCATAGCACATTGCCTCCTCCGGCATGTGACAGGCAATAAAATCTCTCACTCTTTCGTCTAAATGCCGATATTCTTCGTACTGGCATGCAAGTTCCGCGGATATGACACGAAGGTTAACCTTTTTGCCTTCTGGGGACCCAAATCGCCAGGGCTGGGAGTCGATACTGTCTTCTTCAATTTCGCATTCCTTCTCCATGTCCCGACTCAGTCGTGCGAGTTTCTCGTTATCAACTGCCATCCGTACATGTGCAATAGCCTCCTGCTTCTCGTCAATCACAGACATCTTTCAATGGTGAGTTTAGGCGCCTTGGAATGTCTTGAACGAAGTGCAAGTGCTTACCTGATGCTCCGCATTCTTCATATTCGTCTGCTCAAAGGCTTGCGCTGATTCCTGCTGGAATCCTTCACCTGTTCGAGTAGAAAAGCCGTCTGTCGTACCCTTCTCTCGAATGTCCTGAAACACGTGCGACGAAGCATGTTGCTTCAGGAAATCAAAATTTTTCCCATATATCTTCTCGACCTCCTGAGTAATTAAAGTAGATATTAGGCTGTGAAGTGAGAAATAAAACTCAGAAAACTCACCGAACAGCATCTCTCGTAGTCTATCAGGGCTTTACGAAGATACACAAGACGACTTTCAGTCATACACGGGAGGCCGACAAGTATTCGGTACGAAACATAGGCTCGAATACAATGCACAAGAGCCGAATTCTTTGGGAGAAAATCCACGATACAGGGAAGGATGCACTAAAAGTTGTTTGATGTTGATCACGCACCCAAATTTGAATATAATCTTACCTTCAAGATGTCATAGAATGCGTTTCCGTCCGTGAATTTGGTTGTTGTGACACTGTTGAAGTGTTTAAGACCACTCCACCGAGGAAATTTTGCCATTCTAATTGTTGCGGATCTCAGTCGGTTAAAGTTTGCCGACTGGGTGAAGGGTCAGTCTGGCTCACCGCTGTGTTACTTTACCGCGTGCACCAGCCTCCTCCAATGCTGAAGTCAGTAGAAGGTCCCACAAATGCTTACCCCATTTACCCAAGTCATCAGAGTGTAGGGTATCATACGAGACTGCTCTGTAAGGATCAGAGAATCGGAAGTCCCAGAGAAAGTGCTATAACAGAGGGGAAGCGAGAATGAGCTCTGAAAAGACTCAAAAGCAAGGGAACAGACCTTGATATTGTGAAGACCATACTTCACAAGGATGCGCTGTTTTTCAGCTTTTGTCTTCGCATGGGTGACTTTATCAAGCGCTGCTTGCATGTCATTCGGAGTGCGTGGCTTGAAGTTGCCAAAAATATTATGCAACTCTGAATGCGATACTAGACATTTAGGGCATGGGTGGGTGGCTCGAGCAGCACGGCAGCCACAGAAGTAGGCCGCTTCCTCAGCGTCCTGTGATTCAATCAAAATTCCTGGATAGAGAATTCGACTGATACCATCTCCGCAACGGTGGGCATCACCATTACGTGAACGGTTTCTCAACGATTTGAAAACGATCGTCAAAACTTTCTGATAGATGTCCCTCTTGAAATGAGCAAATTCTTCACTCTCGACAGACGAGCGGCTTGAAGGATCCGAGGGATCAATGATCTGCATTAATAAGTTAATTTTTAGTAATTTAAATGATTGAAATAACACACCATCGGCATATATCCAACAAGGACTCCACCTCCGTTTCCAGATGCATTTCTTATCTGGCGTGGAAGCCACAAAGGACGCAGCACCATTGGGTACTTAGACACACGTCGCGTAACAAGGCCCTTATCAAGCCAGAAATGTAAGGGGAGATAGCAATGCGGGAACCCATCCGTCTCGGGGAGCTCTGACTAGAGAAGATTCAGTGACATGGTCATCAAGCTATAGGAGTCTGACTCACGTCTACAGCCCACCAAGTGTCTGCTGTGTTGGGCTCATCATATATGCGCTCCTCATGGTCACCGCGACAATGATATTTCTTCACAGAATTCCACATATTCATTGGGGCAAGTGATTTGTCTTTCACAAGCGAGAGAATCCATTCCCATGGATCTCGATATTCAAAGGTGAAATTATACACTTTCCCACCCAAAGTCCCAGAAACAGTGGCTCTCCTGAACTGGCCAATAGTGAATTCAATTTGCAATTAGTAAACGGTATACTCGAGAATATGTGAACTTTGGCACATACTTGAACAGTATGCTTCCGAGCTTTTGCAAGAACCTTCTCCATGTCGGTGTAGTTCTTTATCGTCAGTCTACTTTCAACTGCCCAAGTGGAGTTGAGGCCAGCTAGCTGCTGATTGACGAGCGTTTTGGATAAGAGACCCCGGATGGCGGTCTCTGTGTACTCGAAGTCCGCCAGTGTCTTAAAGGGAGCCCAAGGGCAGGGATCATGATGTGGCTGAAAGACAGGACTAGAGACAGGGAGAGAACTTGAAGGAGAAGCCTTTGAGGAAGTCAAGGGGACGATAATTGGAGTGGGATCCAATGAATGAGGGTGAGGCATAATTTTAATGAATTCCCCAGGAAGATCGGGTCCTTCAATGTCTGTGATCGTCCACAAGTCAGCAACGATTGTCAGTTGAAACACTCCCTTATAATCATTACTCACTGGCACCTGAATTGGGTTCCGTGAAATTGACAGCTAGAGGCATCAAAGCTGAAGGACTCGCTACCTCCTCTACTGCAACTTCCATTTGCGCTGAGGATCCTTCAATGAAGTCGTCACGATCCATACAGTTTTCTTGCCGATCCTGGGGCTGGATAGTGGACATGGTTCCTCTGGTAGTATATTCCAATGCACTGGACTCGGAACGTAGCCGCTGATTTTTCTCAAGACGAATAATCCATCGGGTCTTGCAGGCGGCCTCGTGTTTATCAAAGAGACGAGTATTTCGGTTAGCCTTGCAGTATCTGCACTTTCGATAGAACTTCTCAATCTCAGCCTTTGATGATTTACGTTTCTGTCGCGCCATGAAGATGTTAGGAGGACTCGGAGGGACACAACTTGAATATAACACACAAAAGTGTGAACTTAGTGTAGTGACCACGAACCACAGGCCAAGCCCACGTCATTCTTTTTGACATATTGCGTCAAACATAATTAATTGTGGAGTGCCCGGCGGTAGCTCCACCGATAGCGGTGCAACCATATATAAATGGCCCCGACCAACTCGGACTGTATCGTGTTCTCTCCCTCTTACAACATGCCACCACAACTTTCACGAAGTCGCTCCCAATCGGAGAGACCTTCTGATGACGAGAACAGACCAGCAATAAACACCAGCACCAATCCAGCTGACTTAGTCAAGGTGAGCATCTTTAACTTATGTGAACGCGGGCTGATTGATGTCATGTGACCGTGTTTCGTTACAGATTGCGCGCAGATACGAACTTGAGAAAAATGACGCTTTAGCTGAACTGAAGACCCTCCGTCGCAAGCTTGTCGACGTTACCAACGACGAGGAAGATACCGAACCCCGCAAAACCAAACGCCCAAGAATCCGCCGGCGCTTGTCGTCGTCTGATTCTGATGAAGAAGACCCAGAGCAGGGCAGTCAAACTGACGATACCTTCGTCTTTCAAGCGGGCCATAAATTCTTCCTTATACATGGCCCATGGGTCCATCTCGGAGAAAAACTGCTCGAAACTGACGTGGATGAAGCATACAACACAAGTGAACGATTCGAAACTGACGAAAGCAAAGCCCAGGGTCAACTTCAAGAGATCCTTGCGCTCCTTCAAGGAAAGTTCGAACCTCAGGTCCTTCAACAGAGGTGGCTTCGTCGATCAGTACGTTTCTTTTTGCTATATATGGTCACATACTGAAATATATGCAGTTCATGAAAGGACTCAAGACCGAACGCTACAACACAGCTTCACGCATCCGCAACCAATGTGCGGCCATCCTTCAAGTCTCGGAAACTGACCTTGTCAACGCCGAGGTCCGAAAGGCCAAGTTTCGCAGTCGGATTGGCTGGGTTGAAGGTGACGGTGGAGGTGGCTCATACTCAACTGTGGATGTCGAGATTCTTCACAAGGACTACAGCGGAGAGTATTCTCTCTCGTCGGTATTCCTTAACCCAATTCTCATGGGTGTGAGTATTTTATTTCTTCTCCAGAACCTCCAGTACTAAGCTGTCATTCGATCGGGTAGATCTACATTGCACTCATCCGTGGCCCAAAGGCCGGGAAGAGTTTTGCAGCTGGGGTCTCTTTTCTGCCCCACACTGATACCATGGCTCAAATTCATGGTATTCGTAACACAACCTTAGGTGCTATTGCGACCGCGAGTATCTTGGTGAGCTTTTCTTTTTTGTGCACCTTCTGAAGTGCGTGGCTAACTCCGAGTTATAGGCTCGCTGGGCCTTATCCAGTGATGAAACTCTGCAGCCTATTGGAACGAGCACCGGGATTCATTATTTTGACGACTATGAAGAATACCTGAAAATCCTCGAGACAGGTCTTCGCAAGAAGAAGAGGAGCGTCATCAATATCATCAAGGAGTGGGACACAAAGGTTTTCCCTAACTCAGACTCGAGCTTGGTGGGTGCCAAAGCAAGAACCAGCAGAGACGACGGGGGAATGAAGCGAGCGATGGATTTGTTGGAAGCTGACTCCGAAGAGCCTGAGGACGAGGATGCAGGACATGATGAATCATGATGCACATATTGGCTGGTTCTTAGTTCTTGTTGTAAAGAGCGAATAAAATTGTATCATTTTCGCAACTACCAACTGTAATTTGACTCTCTGGTGTGCACAAATATGAGACTCCTCTGTACATATCAAGGCCAATTAGCACAGTAACAGCCATAAGTCATTATATAATTTACCGGGACAAATCTGCGCGGTCGGCTCCACTTGGTTTTGTCAGTGACTGTCAGTACCGATGCAACCGAGCAAGCTATTCAGCACCAGTGGGGAACTTTTAAGGCCCATATACCCCCCGGAGAGCTGACGGACTGATCGCTACACATAAGTGCCTTTTGGTACAAGTCTGCCAATCTTGATTTTTCCGACATGACGCCCAAATTCGGTGCGTAACTTGCGGTTTCACCGCTCATATCTGACTTCGCTAATTAACTGAATCTCTCATCCAAATCAGGTTGAACTACCAGAGGATTGGGAAGGTTGGAACTGGGGGGAGATCTAGTGTAGATACAAGATCCACAGCCAAAGCCCGTCAATCCTTTGACGTTGTTGAACACGGGATTGACCAACCCAAGGCCACTTTCCCTCCGGCCTAGTCGAAATCCCGAGAAGCTAGACACAGACGCGTAGAAAACGAGATTACGCGAGGCATGTTGGTGAAAAGAGGAAATGGGTCATTGACGTCCATTGGACATGATGTGGTGTGTTCCATCTCGCTGTGTACGAGCAGTCAGCGCTTCAGCCATCGCGCTCCCAGAGTATGTCCACAGTTGAAATAGCATTTATCAAGTTTCTGACTGTAAATGCAGGGTCTCGAGTATTCGCAGTCAGGAGACCAGCAAGCACGCTCTAGAAGATGTACTCGTGTCGCTCTAAAGTCGGGATATTCGCTTTAGGATCCACCACGACCGCCACCGTTGGCCACATCAGCGTGAACGATGATACATATGCTGCGTAGCGGAGGACTCTAAGCGACTTATCTGGACCTAGAGAACGCCATCGACGAGATCGTTTCGTCATTCCGAGAGAACATCCATGTATGTCATTATCATCCTATAAACCTCACATCTTGCTAACGCGTCTCCCCAGATTGTATGAATAGAAGGATGTCGCTTGTGGTTAGGAAATGGATGGAAAACATCGTGGAGGAGAAATTGGTTGAAATGACTGGAGGACTGAAGGGCGTCTGAGGTCTACGCATCCACCCTCACGCTCTCATGCATATGTTTTGTCCTAGTCCTCCAGCCCCTACGTAGATCGTGCATACTGAGCCTATTCCTGTTGTGAGTGCACGGGATTTCGAGTTGTGCGTCCTATCTGATCTTCTTTCCCTCTAAGGTTCCATCAAATCGTATTGGGGATGTCGTTGGGATGTGAGACGCGCAAGCAGAGTCACGACGGCTGGAGGATGAACCACCTCTACGTCTGTGAGTAATTTTGCGCTCTTGGATACCCATGATGCATTAGGGAAGATAGCTGATCTCTCGAGCCAGGCGGAGTAGAGAGGGAGAGGCTTTGGCATCAGGGACCAGATCGAGTCACAACCTTCATATTTTCAAAGCTTCAACGACATGTCATCGACGATCGACGAGCCAGGCTGACAAAGACAGACTCGGCTCCATGGTGTGAGCGCAGGATCAGTCAGTGCTTAGAGATCCCTCGCCGGACCGGTGATGCCATTAACAATTTCACGTGGCGGTCGCGTCAGCAAAGCTCGCCATAATTCTGCAATAGCCAGCTTCTTCCGAACGTTCATAAAGCTCGTACGATGATGGTTACTTCTCATTATTCCCCCTCAAACTCATCATGGCTCCCGGACTCGATATCTCGTATTCAAACGCCTCTGAAACCAACGGATTCCACAGCGTCAAGAGCCACAAGAAACGGGTAGATGGTTTCGGGACTCGAGCCATCCACGTAGGCTCTGAGCCGAACGAGGAGACTGGCGCTGTTATTCCATCCATCTCGCTGAGCACGACGTACAAGCAGTCGGCTATCGGCGTTCACAAGGTATGTTTACAATCCCACTAGCGTCAATACCGTTGCTGACCTTCTCTATAGGGCTTCGAATATTCACGTTCAGGGAACCCAAACAGAAACGCCCTAGAAAGCACCCTCGCTTCTCTAGAGGGCGGTGGCGCTCATGCCCTAGCATTCGCATCGGGGTCGGCCACGACAGCCACCGTCCTGCAATCGCTGGGCCCGAATGCGCACATTGTCAGCGTCAACGACGTGTATGGCGGGACATTCAGATACATTCGCCGCGTAGCGGCCGAGAATCAAGGACTGGAAGCTACATTCCTAGATCTAGAGAATTCGACGGACGACGAGATCCTCTCGTCCTTCCGAGAGAACACCAAGGTATGTCGGTATCATTTCGTGAGAGTGCATAGTAGCTGACCACTTCCTTCAGCTCATATGGATAGAATCACCAACAAACCCCACGCTCCGCCTCATAGACATCAAACGCATCGCCCACCTCGCGCATACCCACCCCTCCCGGCCAATCGTACTAGTCGACAACACCTTCCTCTCCCCATTCTACTCGTCACCTCTCCTCCTCGGGGCCGACATAGTCCTACACTCCCTCACCAAATACATCAACGGGCACTCGGACGTCGTCATGGGAGCCCTGATCCTCCCTGAATCCAATGCTGCCCTCGCGGACAAGCTCCGATTCCTGCAAAACGCCATCGGGGCAGTTCCCAGTGCGTACGACTCGTGGCTAGCTCAACGAGGAGCCAAGACACTGCACCTCCGGATGAAGCAGCATGGGATCAACGCGCTGGCTGTAGCCAAGGCGCTCGAGTCGGCTGAGGGAGTTGAGGAGGTGATCTACCCGGGGTTACCAGGCAAGACGGAGGCGTCGAGGAGGAAGAACGAGCTCGCGTGGAGCGTGCTCAGCACGTCCGCGCGTAAATTCATCGGTGCGGAAGAAGGCGATCATGTGCCCGCTGATGGGTTCCCATTCAGCGGGATGATCTCGTTTAGAATACGCGGAGGTAAAGAGGAAGCGGATAGATTCTTGACATCGACCCGGCTGTTCACGTTGGCAGAGTCGTTGGGTGGTGTGGAGAGTCTGGCGGAGCACCCGGCGCAGATGACGCATGGCAGTATACCTCCTGCTGAGAGGGCGTTGTTGGGGATTGGAGATAATCTTGTGAGGCTGAGTGTTGGTGTGGAGGAGACGGAGGATTTGGTGGAGGATGTGTTGCAGGCTGTTAGTGCTGCGACTGGACTATGAAATCTATAGATGTAACTATACCCGTAATTGTATGGAAGTATTCATTTTGAATCAAGCTCATAGATTGGGAATATGCTCTTTAAAGTATATTATAAAGTAGGAATTTCGTCCTACTTGTAGTATCCATTTGGCACTACATCACGAAGTAGTGTTTCTGCCTGAGCCGCGTGAGTCAAGGCGAAACTTTGTGAGTGTATGGGGGCAGAAACGCGGCGGCCATATTGCACTTGGCCAATTAAGTATTTTAATTAATACTAGAAAGACCCGATGGTCTGAGAATCGACTCTCTTAGTTGTGTGTTGTGCGAAGGGGTGGTGCGAGTATCTGTCTGAGATGAGTGCTGAACTGAATCAGTGGAACGGTAGGAACGGAGGGTTAAATGTGTAGGACGTAAAGTGTAAGCGTGAACGTGAATTTGCTTCTTGTGAGCGTATAGTGAGCTTGCTCGTAAGCTGAACGTTAGTGGATTACGGGAACTGAAATTTGGACTACTGCTCGTGCAATGCGGTGTATACGTACTTGAGGTCTTTGTAGTAAATAAAACGGTATAGGGGTAGAAAAACCAGTAAAAATACGTAAATGATGAGCAATAAAGGAAAATGATACTACCTAGGAGACTAGCGCATGCGTGAGGAAGTACTTGTCCGTGTTCTCCGTGCTCAGCCAGTGAGGGTACCTTACAATACAACAACAGATGACATAGAAGGGGTGCAAAAAACCTGGTGATCAATCCATCTCCAAACTATCACGAACAAGACCCTCGACATTCGCCGTTCGCGGTGTGATAATGCAATCGAAAGGCAAGGGATATCTAACAAGCATCTCATAGTTAGCTTTGTATTTCCAAATCAACATAGTTGAATCCCATACGAGAGTAATCCGCTTGTAACATCTGTGCTTAGCTGCGAAGGTTTTCCATCGGCATCGAGGGGCGGTTTTATATCGAATACCGCCAAAACCGACGACACGACGGCATAAAGTGAATTATCACTCAAGTGTCTTCCAGGACAGATGCTGCAAATAATAATTTCGGGTGAGCGGTCTTCGCATGACTTTTTTTTCCATTGAAAGGACATACCGACGACCAAATCCGAATGCCGCAGAATCTGGGTCTTGGACGCTAGGGTCTAATGCGCCATCCTTTAGGAAACGCTCTGGTTTGAATTCCTGAGGCTCAGGATATTGCTCGGGATCATGTAAGATTGCCCTTTGAGATGGTATAGTCAGAATGACATATGATCGTCGATCAGTCGGGATAACACCGACCAGGAGTTCCCCAGAACTATAGTGCCTTTCGGAATAAAATAACCATCATACTCGTCGTCCGCAGTACACATATGAGCAGCGGCTATATGTACAATCACAATTAGCTGCTGAAGGAGAAGTGTGGACAAATAACATGCACGCACCCAAGGGCGTCACTGGCTGCCACCGCATAGCTTCCTTGACGATAGCGTTAGTGTAAGGCAGGGCGTCCCTATCGCTGAAGTTGGGGAGGCGGTTGTTGCCTGTCACTGTATCGACCTCCATTTGAGCCTTCTTTTGGACTTCTGGATACAAGGCCATCGCGAGGAAGAACGACTGTACTGCCGAAACCGTCTGCATTCAAAAATAAATACAATCTAAGATGGTAGAGGGTTATTCACTCACTGTATCCGCGCCGCCTAATAACCACAGACGAAATGTCAGGATGGAACCGAATATTGTTGGAAAGTCTTAGACATACCGGCATATGCAACAGCAACTACACCTTTTGCTATTGTCTCCTCCTCGGCACGCCTTCCGTCACTCTCATCTGGCAGCCTTTCTATTAGTGTTGCCGC
>Ga0247741_1001470_pt1 | contig 13047 bp, 9 predicted proteins | sample UWRJL213509R2_FD_180945 | JGI IMG/M metagenome (GOLD analysis project Ga0247741, IMG submission 180945) | Plant litter microbial communities from Arlington Agricultural Research Station in Wisconsin, United States - UWRJ-L213-509R-2 | ecosystem: Environmental > Terrestrial > Plant litter >... | reverse complement strand
AAGAGCCACACGATGCAGGACGTCTACAAGAAGTTGCGAAAGGAGCACTTCCGCAAAAAGAAGCTCACGCCGTTTCCTGTCCACATAAACCTCCGCGATTGTGTCGGCCTGCGTACTCCTGCTGAAATTTTGAGGCGGCATGCAGAGGAAATTGGATTCCCAGACGAAAAGAGTCTTATTTCTGCGTGGCGAGCCGGCGCGTGCATTCTGCTTCTTGACGGATTTGACGAGATCGTTCCGGTCCGTTGGCTCGGCTCCGCATCTGACCTCAAGAGCGTGCGATGGGAAGCGCTAGCCCCGGTGAGACGCTTGGTCGAAGAGTCACCGAAGGACGTTGGCGTTCTTATGTCTGGCCGCTCACAATATTTCTCTTCAGATCGCGAAATGCGCGAGAGCCTAGGGCTCACAAGCTCTTCGAGCGTCTTGACGCTCAGCAACTTCAGCGAGCAGCAAGTCGACGACTATTTGAGCCGCGCGGGCGTCACTTGGACGCTGCCGGACTGGCTGCCGAGCCGACCTCTTTTGTTGGGCTACTTAGTCGCTGCTGGCAATCTGGAGTCGTTTAGGACCACCGATGAGACAACCCAAGCGTCTGCATGGAGGTCAATGTTCGACGCAATTTGTCTGCGGGAATCCAGAATGTTCAGTGCAGTTAGACCAGAGACGATCCGTCAAATCATTTCTAGAGTCGCAACACTCGCAAGGTCCCAAGGCAACACCACGGGTCCAGTGAGCATGGAATTGATGAGGAAGGCGTTCATCGACGTCAATAATCGGCAACCTGACGCCGAGGGACTCCAAGTCCTATTGCGCTTGCCCGGTCTCGCAATTCCTTCAGGCGGGTTCGATGCAGAAGATCGGATCTTTGTTGATCAAGACTTGGCCGACACTGCATACGGCGAAGATCTGGCTTCACACATCCTCTCGCCCTACTCGGAGCACCCGTTGTCCGATCAAGCGTCGTGGGTTAGTGCGTCGTCGGACTTGGGCGTTTCGGTAACCGCGACCGCGCTAGCGGAAATGGGTATCTCGACGAAAGCCGTTTTGGTCGTAGCTACTCAACGCCAAAACTCCAACAAGATGGACGCCGTTCTGGCTGACGTGCTTCGCGTCGCGGATGCGCTTGGGACGCCCGACCGAAAAGATCAATACTCGTTCTCGATCGAAGGAGTTATCTTCGAGCAGTTGACTCTGGGTACCGACAGTTCCATCTTTTCTCGAGTCGACTTCGTCGATTGCGTGATTCAGGTTTTGGATCTGGCCGCCCTAGAGTCGGCCGCGGATATTTCCTATTTTCGCGGTGGCCTAGTTGGGCACATCGAAGGCGTGGCGGCACTACCGCCCTGGCTGACAGATCGTTTTCTAGGGGTGGAGATCGAGCAATTCTCTGCTGGATCTCAAACCACATCCGGAATCTTGCAACTCAATCTGGCTCCAGACATAAAGATCGCACTAACGATATTGAAGAAGATCTACGCTCAGAGAGGTTCTGGCCGCAAGGAAAGTTCGCTATTTCGCGGATTGGACGCCACGGCCAAGCAGGAGGTTCCTTCCGTCATCGCGAGGTTGATTGGTGACGGATGGATGCTCCGCGAGACCCTCGGAACGACGGTGCTCTATTTGCCGGTGAAAGGCAAGCGCTCATCAGCGCTTCGCGCGCTTGAGAGCCCGAGCCAGATGAGCTTGGGATCGTGACCACCACGTGACCGGACATGCGCCGCGAGGTGGGGACAAAGAGGAGATTGACACGCTCTGTGTCCCGGCCAGGTTCGGGCGAGGCATAGCGCTACGCTCAGCAGAATCAGACTAGGAGGTCATTCCGTGATGCTTGATCGGATTGAGATACTCGGATACCGGCGCCTAGCCGAAACAAGCGTTTACGTTGGACGCAAGGCCGTGGCACTTGTCGGACCAAACGAAGCCGGAAAGACGTCCGTCCTTTCCGCGCTGCGATTATTCGATGACGACGAGCCCGTACCGTCCGCAACATACAGCCGTTCGCTGAGATCCAAGCCCCGGGAATCGAACTCCGACGTGGTCCGGACCTGGTTTGCCCTATCGAAGCTCCAGCAAGACGCGGTTGGAGCGATGCCTCTCGCTACGAGGCCGCGACATTATCGGCGGCACAAGAAGGTAGATGGAAGTCGCCCGTTCTCGTTTAGCCCCACGCCCGTCCTTGATCCCCGGCTTCGTACGGAGCTTGCCGACTCGTGGGCGGTTCTTGAAGGGTTGACATTAAAAGACCTACCAATAGAAGCAGCGGACTACACACCAGACGAAGAACAGCTCCGCTCCGACTTCACTGCTGCAGAATTGTCGCTGTCCGCACCCGATGCGGCTGGCGACGATGTTTGGCAGCGCATTAAGACAACACTCGACAATGTCCCGTCCAAGACCCTCCGCAGGAAGGAGCATTCGGCTCTCCGCGCATTTTCTCAGTACTTCGAGTGGGCCCGACCCGGCGTCAGTATCCAGGTGGTCATTCGCGACAAGCTGGGCGTGAGTAGTCCACCGGTTGCGATGTTTGGAACCGCAGATCGCGAGCTCAGATCGCAATATTCTCTTGATGATCCATCAACTGATGACTCTCGCGCCCTTGCAAATCTTCTCGCTATCGCGGAAATATCGCTCGACGAGATACGGGCCAATCGCGCTGACGCAGCGTACGTAAAGGAGCTTCTCGAGAAAGCAACTGCGAGACTTGGGCGCTTCTTCGCATCTCGTTGGAGCCAAGAGCCCGTCGGCGTCGGTCTTGATCTCGACGGCCAACTTCTCCAAGTGTTCGTCCGCGATACCGGCGACGACTCCGTCGGCTGGCTTTCCATCAACGAGCGGAGCGACGGGTTGCGGATGTTCGTCGCTCTCGCGACATTCCTAGCGAGATCAAATGAGGAGAGTCCGCCAATTCTCTTGATCGATGAGGCAGAGCAACACCTGCATCTGAACGCGCAGGCTGACTTAGTGCAGATGCTCGCCTCACTCCCTCAGATACAACAGGTTATTTACACGACCCACTCTCCGGGCTGCCTCCCTTCAGACATCGGTAATGGAGTTCGTTTTGTAGAACCGCTTTCGGATGGCAGCTCTCGGATCCGCCACGATTTCTGGTCGATGCAGAGCCATTCACATGTGGGATTCAACCCGCTCCTTATGGTGATGGGCGCGGGCGCGGCTGCATTCTCAGGTCTTCGGTTTGCGCTCTTCGTGGAAGGCGCCTCGGACATGCTGATTCTTCCTACCCTCATACGCCTAGCAACAGACGAGAATGAGCTTCCCTACCAAGTGGCCCCTGGGATCTCGGTCGCAAATCAGAGCGATTTACATCGAATGGACTTCACCGCTGGGCGCGTGACTTTCTTGGTGGATGGGGACTCGCAGGGCAAGAAATGGCGAGATGAACTTGTTGCTGCGGAAGTTCCGGCTCATCGAATCCGCACTTTTCCGAATGGGATTGCAATCGAGGATCTTCTCGACCGTGAGTACTATCTCAGCGTTGTTGCGGATTTCATGGGCTTAGAGATCGGGCAGTTTTCCGACCTTTCCGACGAGGGTCCGATAAAGCTCGCCCTCGAACGCTGGGCACACGCTCATCGAAAACGTGTACCTGGTGCCATAGCCGTCACGGAACACATGCTCGGGCTTCACGAGTCTGGGACGACCAAGATCAAGATCGATCCGTCTAAGAAGCGGACACTCAAAGACCTCGATAAGTGGGCCCGAAAGCAACTCGAACTCGACTAGACGCAAGGCCATACTCGGCTCCCGCCCCAACTCTCAACACCGCACTTCACACTGGGTTCATAAACTTTCCAACAGCGAACAGGTGTCCTGATCAGCCGCCACCCCTTTACTTCCCGACCCCCTACACAGAGCTTGCGGAGTGTGGGGGGTCGGGAAGCGAGCTTGCTCGGGGGTGGCGGCTGATCAGGTCTTAAAATTGAAAACCCTTCCCGCACTACTTCCCACCTTGGGAAGGGGTGCGGGAATACCCTGCGGCTCCAGCCGCACGATGTGCGCGCGCCAAAACTCTTCCGATTTCGACGTGGCTATGGCGATCGAAATCGACGAGCAGGTCATGGCTATTCGGTTGACTGCGTTCGAGCGGAAATTCAAGCGCGGCGTTCTCTTATGTCGTGGAGAGTTAGCTGTCTCGCGATTAACCACGAACACCCAGCCTCGACCACAGCGTTATTACACACAGTTGCGAAAATCGTCGGGCCGCAGAAACTAGGCGCCTCGGATGCCGCTGGGTTTGAATCGCTGAGACGTCTTGAATCTTTCGAAAGCCGTCGTAGTCCTTGAACTCGACGGCTTCATCTGTTGAAAGCGATTGCGAGCTAAGTCTGACCGCTCGAACAATGGTTTCTGCGGTCGCCGCGAACTAAATAGTCCAGTTCGGCCCATGGTCCGGCAACGTCAGGTTTGAGTCTCCCACGACTCCCGTCTGAGATGCCGTTGAACGGTCATGACGCACAGGACCAGGTCGTCAGCGGGCATCGGAGCGCGTAGCTTTCTCGATTACGGCCTCGCTGCCGACCTCCTCAATCGTGGCCGCCATCGACGCGGCCCAGCTGAGCGCCAAATATAAACCTGGCCTGGTCGCTATCGCTTAGTGGTTCGTGAATCAGCGTCGGGGGACGGATGCCCTTTGGTCACCATAGAGAAGAATGTCTCCGAGGGCACTTCAGGCAATTTGTCGTACGGGCTCATAATTGGGACGTCTTTCGGGGCCGGCTGCAGAAAAGGTTCTGCCACCGTGTAAACGTTTCGTCGCAGTTGACGAAACGATTCGATGTCGACCGTCTCAACTACGCGAACGGTGAGTACACCCGCTTTCGCCAGCTCGCTTAAACCGCGCTTCCGGCTTGATCGCGAAATTCCGAATCGCTCCTCAAAAAACTCACCCGAGAGAAAGAAATCTGGATCGTCATGTCTCGTCATCGCCAGCGAGACTAGATACATCGCAACCCCAGCACCGGAGAGCCTGCCGGCGGTGCCGCTAGACCAAAACGCACGTGGAACAGATATATACGGCTCGCGGTCATACGGTGGGATATACGGAACTGGGTTCTCAGAAGTCGAGGTTTCGGCGTTGAGCCCGATCTCAATGCGATTACCCCTCGCCGTAAGATTTATAGTTCCTCGGTCCCGAAGCTCTTTGAGGCAATCACGGATGGCGCGCGCGCCATCTCCGCGGGGGTCGCCGCGACCCAACAGTGTTGCCCAGTATGCGGGCTGGCGAGTTGTTGTGTAGGGCTCCTTCGAGCAAAGCCAGATAAGACTGAGGAACAAAGACACCCTCAGTCCACCTCCTTTACCTCCGACGTCGCCTTGCGTTCGCAGAAGCCGAGCCAACGGTGTGGGGCTTGTCTGTCCAGCCGTGCGCTCCACGAACGACCGGCGCACGGGGCTGGCGTCTCGCACAACGCGCTCTGCCAGACTTCGCTCGTCTTCTATTTCCACTAGCTCTTGAGCCTCGACCATCTCAACTCCAACGATTAGATTGCGGCATGCCCGGAAAGAGGTAAGCTGGGCGCCTAGGTACTGACTACGCGATGACGGAGTACCTCTATAGGGGTTCCGTTAGGGATATCTTACCGGTTCTGATCAGAACAAGCGAGGGGTTCCGTCTGTCCGGTCGTGCGCTCCGCGAACGACCGGCGCACGGGGCTGGCGTCTCGCACAACGCGCTCTGCCAGACTTCGCTCGTCTTCTGTTTCGAGTAGCTCTTGAGCCTCGACCATCTCAACTCCAACGATTAGATTGCGGCATGCCCGGAAAGAGGTAAGCTGGGCGCCTAGGTACTGACTACGCGATGAGGGAGTACCTCTATAGGGGTTCCGTTAGGGCTAGTTAACGGGTTCTGATCGGGATAGGCAAGGGGTTCCATAAATTTTTTATGGCGGAAAATCAGCTATTGCTGAACGAAAGCTGAGCTATATGTTACGATCAAGCTGGCGACAAGGCATTCGTGTCAAGAGTCGCAGCAAGCTCGGGTCTAACCCCCCGGCGTCCAAAACCGACAAGGTAGTGGGCGAGTCGACCAAGCCTAACCGTTCGCGAATTAGGTTCGACTAAGTTGAGTTTGTTTGTCATCCCCGTAGTACCGGCGTCCAAACCCGGGAGGCGGGGATGAACCAGTTAACGGGGCTTTCAGCAGACTTGGTCTCTCTTCGGGTCTGACCGCATGCGGATGAGCGGACATACGGCGCCGATCCATTGGCGGGAATCTACATCTCGATTAAGGTGAGCTCGCCGATCGAGCGGCGACGAGTCAGCCGGATGTCTCCGCGATCGAAATAGGTAAGAGCGCGCCGACTGTGGATACGCTCGAGCGCCCGCTCCTACGGACCGGCCATCGACTTATCGCTGTCCCCGGCCCGGACGCGGTGGAACCTGCCGAGCGAGTTGCCGCAGCTTTGCGTGCTAAGAATCGCGACGATGCACTGCGCGCGTTACTCGATTGCTCAGACCGGCTGGCGCACGCGGGCCGGGCGGAACGCGCCATCCTCAGCTACGCCGAGCCAGGCCCTGCAGGGTCGCGTGCGTGGGACGCTGCACTTGCCGCGGTGTCGGACTACTGGCTAAACAAGTCCAATCTGCCCCGCAGCAATTGGATGATGGATCCGGAGCGCTCCCTGACTAGTCCGGAGGCGCCGCATCTCAGCGACCTTGATCTGCCAGCAGACAGAGACGAGGTGCCGAACGAGTTCCTGCGTCGCAATGTGCTGATCGAACGAACGACCCTCGCCAGCGTCTAGGTAGATTGCAAAGACGGAGCCGCCGGTCGGCATGGTCGCTAGCGAAACACAGATATGGTGACGACATGATCTGGTGGATTCAGTTGCTACTGGGTACCGCCATCTTGATTTCCGGATTCTTGATCATTCGAAACAGAAGTCGTCTGGCGACGTGGCAAGCCGGCATCCAACGGGACTACGGCGGATGGGGCGCGGAGAAAGCCGCGAGCCGCGTCACGCCAGCGACCATGGTGATCATCGGTCTGGGCTGGATGTTCGCCGGCAGTCTGTTTTTCGTGAACGCGGTAATTCGAGCCAACCAATAGCTCCGTCGAGTGGCGCGACCATTTTGACTGCAATTTGACTGCGTTTGTTTCAGATTCAGCGTTATTGCCCTCATCGAGCAGCATTCAAACATGGCTTTTGACCAGCTATTTTCTAGAATAGGGCAGCACGAGAAACGCGCCAGTTCGCTCTCCGGAGGCAGGGGCGGCGGTTCGAATCTGCCTGGGGCACTGTATAAATAGCCGGTCAGGCTGGGCGCACACCGTGGCCACACGAGCCGGTTGCGGCCGCACGAGTCGGTTTCGGCAGGATGAGCCGGTTTCGGCGACGTGACCTCGGGTCGCGAGGCGTTTCCGGGCGAATGAGTGCGCCGGCGCGTCGTCATCTGGCCGCAAGCGGCTCGCGAACGGCCCGAGCCCGAACTACTTTTTCTCCCGCAGCTCCCGGCCGTGGGCGACGACGGCGTAGATGATGAGCACGTCGATCGCGATCACGATGAACGACCACCAGGGCTGAACGGGCACGAGGATCATCTGCACGATCGCGCTGATGATCGCGAGGATGACGGCGACGATGCGGGCCCACAGCGCGCCGCTCAGGAGCGCGAGGCCGGTCAGGAAGGTCAGGCCGCCGAGGATGAGGTTCCACCATCCCCACCCGGCGACGTCGAACAGGAGGAGGCTGCCGTTGATCGCCGCGTAGTAGGCGTCGGGGCCGATCAGGGCCGAGAGCCCCTGGATGGCACCGAAGGTGCCGCTCACGAGCAGGATGACCCCGGCGAATCGCACCCAGTCGGTCCATCCCGAGGTGTACCGGGTGTCTTGTGTGTCGCTCATCGCTGTTCCTCTCGCTCGTGGGTGATTCGGTGGCAGCGTCAGTCGCGCGCCATGGCCGCAGCGAAGTGCGCTTCGACGTCGACGTAGAGGTCGTCTCCGATGTCGAAGACCACCTTCTCGATGGTGCCGCCAGTGAACTCGAACCGCGAGCCGGCGTACTCGCTCGACACGGCGTCGCCGCTGTCGTAGCCGATGCACAGCCCCTCCCCGCAGAGCGAGAAATGGCCGAGCACCGTGCGGATGCGCTGTTCGCCGACCTTCTGATCGTCGATGTACAACGCGAGCGGTCCGAGGCCCTCACGGTGCTCGCCCATGCCCTCTTTGGTGAACTCCACACCGATGATGTGCTTTCCGGCGGCGGGCACCGGGGCGCTGATCCTGTCTTCGGGCGGGATGCCGAGGAAGTTGTAGGAGTAGGTCACCTGGCCGTCTTTGATGAACAGCGCGTGGCCTCCGAACCGGGAGCCGTGCGCGAAGATGACGCCTTCGGCGTCGGCACCGAGGTCGACTTCGGCCAGAACGCGGTACGAGACCCCGTGCACGTTGGCGGCCGAGCGCTCGGGAATCTCCGTCGTGCCCGGGTAGTAGGTGTACTGACCGCTCGGTGGCACCGGAACCTTGAACTCCATGTTCACAAACGTCTCGAAGTCCTTGGCGTTGCCGATGATCTGCAGGTCGTTGAGCGGCAGCACCTTGTTCGCGTCGGCCTCCCTGCGCCACAGCGCCTTGAGCTCCTCGAGCTTGTCGGGATGCTCCGCCGCGAGATCGTGCGACTCGGAGCGGTCGACCTCGGTGTTGTAGAGCTCCCACGTGTCGTTCTCGAAGCCGCTCATACCGCTTACCGGGCCGTGCACGGCGACGGCCTTCCAGCCCTTGTGCCAGATGCCGCGGCTGCCGAGCATCTCGTAGTACTGCGTCTCCTTCTGCGTCGGCGCGTCCGGCTGCGCGTCGAACGTGTACCGCATCGACACCCCGTCGAGGGGGCTCTGCGCGACCCCGTTGTAGGTGGTCGGCATCGCGACACCGCAGGCGTCGAGAATCGTCGCGACGATGTCGGTGGAGTGGTGGTACTGGTTGCGCACCTCTCCCCGGGCCGCGATCCCCGCCGGCCAGTGGATGACGAGCGGGTCGCAGACACCGCCCTGGTAGGTGTAGCGCTTGAACATCTTGTAGGGCGTCGAGAACGCCATCGCCCAGCCGGTCGGATAGTGGTTGTAGGCGTCGGGGGTGCCGAGCTTGTCGACCATCGTGAGGTTCTCGGCCTCGTCGTCGGGGTACCCGCCGAAGACCTTGCCCTCGTTCACCGACCCGTTGGGGCTCCCCTCCCCCGACGCCCCATTGTCTGCCGCGTAGATGATGACGGTGTTCTCGAGCTGCCCCGATTCTTCGAGATAGTCGACGATGCGGCCCACCTGCGCGTCGGTGTACTCGGAGAATCCCGCATAGACCTCCGCCATGCGGCTGAACATCGCCCGCTCGTCGGCGCGGAGCTCGGCCCACGGACGCACGAGGTCGGTCTGGGTGAAGGTGCCGTCGGGCATCGGGTTGATGTCGCCGAAGTCGGTGTCGGCGGGCAGCAGCCCGCGCTCCACCATGCGCGGCAGAACCCAGTCGCGGTAGGCCTCGTAGCCGTCGTCGAACTGGCCCTTGTACTTGTCGATGTACTCCTGCGGGGCGTGATGCGGCGCGTGGTTCGCGCCGGGGCAGAACCAGAGATACCAGGGCTTCTCCGGCTCGGTCTGCTTCGAGTCCCTGATCATCTTCAGCGCCTGGTCGGCGAGATCCTTCGACAGGTGGTAGCCGTCTTCTGGCAGGTACGGCTGGTCGATGTAGTGGTTGTCCTCGGCCAGCGACGGGTACCAGTTGTTCGTCTCGCCGCCGATGAAACCGTAGAAACGGTCGTAGCCCTGGGCGAGCGGCCAGTTCTTCTTCGACGCTCCCGCCGTCCACTCGTCGATCGGCACGTTGTGGTTCTTGCCCACCCAGTAGGTCGACCAGCCCGCGTCGCGCAGGATGTTCGCCATGGTCGCGTTCTCGGGCGGGATGTGGGAGTTGTACCCGGGAAACCCGGTCGACGACTCGGAGATGGTGGCGAAGCCGTTCGAGTGGTGGTTGCGTCCGGTGAGAAATGTCGAGCGGGTCGGCGAGCAGAGGGCGGTCGTGTGCCACTGCGAGTACGTGAGGCCGCCGGCGGCGAGGCGGTCCATGGTGGGCATCTGGATGCGGCCTCCGTACGGCGACCACGCCGCCTGCCCGGTGTCGTCGAACAACACCACCAACACGTTCGGGGCGCCCGCAGGCGCCTTGTCGGCCAGGAAGGCGTTCCAGTCCGACACCGAATCGCGCACGTCCAACTCGATCGTGCCCTCGAACTTCTTCGCCATGTCGTCCTCCTGGATTGTCGGTATGGCGACGGTATTCAGCAACAGCGCCGGTGTCCTCGCACTTAACGGGCGACCGACCTGCCGCGGCGATGCTCAGAACAGCGTCTGCTGAACCTGTTCCGGCGCGAGGAGCCCGGTGAGTGTGGCTCGCACGCCGACCAGTCGCGACAACGGGGTGACCGCGAGCTCGCCGCGCATGATCCCCGCCCAGTAGGAGGGATCCGCCGTGGCATCCGTGGCCCTGTGTTTCAGCACGACCGCCGGCGACGGGCTCTCCGGGCGCAGCGTGACGGTGATCCCCGTGGCGGCGAGGCCCGCCCGATCGGCCCGGCGGCAGACGCGCGCGATGCACGCCTCCATCAGCTCGACGGGGGTCCAGTCGCGACGGTTGTAGCCCGAGATCGTGCCCTCCGACGAGAGCGAGGTGCGACCCTCGACCGGGTGCAGCACGGCGTCGTCGGTCGCGTCGCGGATGCGCCGCAGCCGCCGGGCCATCGTGGTGCCGCAGACCCGCTGCAGTTCGTCGTGCGCGATCCCGTCGATGTCGCCCAGTCGAACGGCGCCGATCAGGCGCAGGCGCTCGACGGTCTTCGCGCCCAGCCCCCACACGTCGTCGACCGGCAGCGTCTCGCGCAGACCGAGCTCCTCCTCGACGCCGATCGCATAGAGCCCGTCGGGTTTAGCGGCGCGCGAGGCGAGTTTCGCCATCAGCTTCGTGCGCCCGATGCCGACGCTCACGGGAATTCCGAGCTGCCGCGCCACCCGCGTTCGCAGCGCCCGGCCGGCCTCGGTTGCGGTCTCCCAGTCGGGTGTGCCCACGTCGAGGAACGCTTCTTCCATCGACCCGGGCTCCACGGCGCGGGCGCTGTCGTTGAAGATGTCGAACAGCGCGTCGCTGACGTCTTCGACCTCATCCCGCGGCACGTCGATGAGGATCAGCTCGGGGCAGAGCCGTTGCGCCTCGTGGGCGAGCATGCCGCCGCGGACCCCGCGGTCGCGGGCCGGGTAGTTCGCGCTCGCGACGAACACGTGCGCGACGACGGCGACCGGGCGGGCGGCGAGTTCGGGGCGTCGGCGCAGCACGACCGAGGCGAAGAACGAGTCGGCGTCGACGTGAAGGAGGAGGTTTCTCACCACGGTTTGATAGTACAGGTGTTCGAATGTCGAGCGAATAGCGTTGCCTGCGAGAAATACATAGACTGCTGTCTATGGGAATCGCGGGCTCGAGGTCAGAACTGAGGATGCTCGCAGACCCGACCCGCTCGCGCATCATGAGCCTCATCGCCGAGAGTCGTGAAGGCGAACAGCGGGCCGGCACCCTCGCGGTCGCACTGGGGCTGCGCCAACCCACGGTCAGCCACCATCTGAAAGCGCTCCTCGACGAAGGCCTGCTCGAACGCCGACCCGAGGGTCGCAACGCCTGGTACTCCATCGCGCCGGACCAGGCCGACCGCATCGCCCAAGTGCTCCAGGACGCACCGCAGACCGAGCTGACCGACGGCATGCTCGTGCGCATCTCCCACGACCTCGCCGCCCGCTTCGCCGGAACCTTCGCCGCCGAGACGGTCGAACGCCTCGTGCGCGAGACCCACGGTCTGCTCGCCGCGCAGCCGAGGGTTCCGCTGCATCTGCCGTCGCTCACCTCCCGGTTCGCGACCGACCGGCTCACCGCCCTGGCGCGCATCGAGCTCCCCGAACTCGACCGCGCCCCCGAGGTTCTCTTCGTCTGCGTGCAGAACGCCGGGCGCTCCCAGATGGCGGCCGGGATCCTCCGGCACCTCGCCGGCGACCGCGTGCACGTGCGCACGGCGGGATCCGCGCCGGCGAACGCTGTGCGGTCGGTGGTCGTCACGGCGCTCGACGAGATCGGGGTCCCCATCGGCGGCGAGTACCCGAAACCGCTCACCGACGAGGTCGTTCGCGCGGCCGACGTCGTTGTCACCATGGGGTGCGGCGACGCCTGCCCCGTCTATCCGGGGCGCATCTACCTCGACTGGGATCTCGACGACCCGGTCGGGCTTCCGATCGCCCGGGTCCGCGACATCCGCGACGACATCGAACGACGTGTTCGCTCTCTCCTCGACTCCCTCACCACGCATCCCGCACACGAGCAAGGAACCCCATGACCGACAAGCCCACCGTTCTCTTCGTCTGCATCCACAACGCGGGCCGCTCGCAGATGGCCGCGGGCTACATGCGCGCCCTCTCCGGCGGCGCGGTCGAGGTGCGCTCGGGCGGCTCCGAACCCGGCGACCAGATCAACCCCACGGCGATCGCCGCGATGGCCGAGGAGGGCATCGACATCAGCCAGGGCCTCCCCCAGCTGATGACGACCGAGCAGGTGCGCGACTCCGACGTCGTGATCACCATGGGCTGCGGCGACGTGTGCCCGATCTTCCCCGGCAAGCGCTACGAAGACTGGGAGCTCGTCGATCCGAAGGGCAAGAGCATCGACGAGGTGCGGCCGATCCGCGACGACATCAAGGCGCGTGTCGAGTCGCTGCTCGCGGAGCTGCTGCCGGCCTAGGCGGGCATCGGCGCCCGGCCGATCTGCAGCAGCGTCGCGGCCGGCGCGCAGCACGAGGCGTTCTCCTCGCCGTCGCCGTCGAAGGTTCCCGCTCCGCCGCACACCCCCGTGTCGGGCAGCGCGAGCTCGACCCGGGCCGCGGCCTCGTGGTCGCCGACGAGGGATGCCACGACGCTGCGCACCTGCTCGTACCCGGTCATCGCGAGAAACGTGGGGGCGCGGCCGTACGACTTCGCGCCCACGAGGTAGAAGTTCCGCTCGGGCTGGGCGAGGTC
>Ga0247741_1001469_pt1 | contig 13052 bp, 12 predicted proteins | sample UWRJL213509R2_FD_180945 | JGI IMG/M metagenome (GOLD analysis project Ga0247741, IMG submission 180945) | Plant litter microbial communities from Arlington Agricultural Research Station in Wisconsin, United States - UWRJ-L213-509R-2 | ecosystem: Environmental > Terrestrial > Plant litter >... | reverse complement strand
AGGAGGCCTGTTGCAGGGAGCACCGTGAGCGCCATGAGCGCCATTATTGCCGTTGGGATATCCAAACCCTCCACCACCGCCTCCACCGCCTCCGCCTCCGCCCATCCCTCCACAACCTGGGTTACCTCCTGTACCCGGATAGCCTGGTTGTCCGTTCATGGTGTGAAGATTGAAATGTCTCGGTGGGTGGGTGTAAAACTGAGTGATGGAAAGAACGCGTTATAACCCCCTTATTTATACTCTATCGATTCACGGCTCGGAAAACGAAAACAGCAACAGTATTTCGCAATTGCCCGCCGTACAAACCTCTCCTTGCATAGGTTGGAGCGGTGGACGTGCAGGGCACGGAGTCGTTCATTCTCCGGCGACAAAGAACAATTAGCACGGCTGTAGATACAACCTCGGTACAATCTGCATGTCAGTGCATGGATAACGTGCGCACCCAGTTTTGAGCGAGGCCGTATCTTGAATATTGATCGTACCTCGCTTTAATGTCCTGATAAATTTAATTCAGGTGTCTAATAAGAAATAACTCATGTGCCTCGTTGGTACTGTCCTCTTGTTATTGGTTCCAGCGTGCATCATGTCATGACCCCTGGATGCCAACTGAATACGCTGTGTCTTCATGGACTCCGCCCATTCACCTGTCCGCAGTTAATCATGCCCCGAGGTCCACTTGCGGCCACCTTGTCCATACGCGATTTATTTTCTGATGATATTCTTAAATCACCTCATTCGGTGGTGTACGCCAACCATTCAAGCCATCAATTTGACACCTCTGCCTTATAATTTTAAATGATATATGTTGTACACGACCCAGATGTGTCGTTTATCTAACAGGTGCAGTGTGAAACGCTGGTAAATCCCAAATACGTCAAGTTTATGACTCCGAGTCTGTGTGGGCCTGACATGGGTCGGGATACGGGTTATGGCCGGTCATCGAATTCAAGGACTTCTTGGGCATCGGAATCCAAGTCTGAAAAGTGAACGCATTGCGCAAACGGAAGTTCAGCGTCAATGCCAGACGCGGTCACGTAGAGCAGGAGGCATGGCGCGCCTCTCTCCTTGCTCTTAACGCTTAAGTAACAGGGTTCTCTATCGTCCAAACCCGCAATACACACCTCAAATTGTACCTGCACCTCGCCGCGTTTACTCTCCTCTCATCACTCAATGTTCCGTAACTATGGATAAATTCAACCAAACACCTCAAGATTAGTATGCTCTTTTTACCCCCCGAGTCAATTTCACATAATTCCAAAAATCGGGAGTTGTGTCGCTGCAGTAGTAGGAATATTTCCACGAGGTTTGCATGTACGCAATCAACAGCGATGAAGAGACGACAAAGGGCAGATCCGTAGTTCAAGCAATTGATCTACACCTTGGTCCCGGCCCAGTCCATCTCATCCGTTCCTTCAGGAGTCTGAGAAGGCGGGCTCTGGAAAAATAGTCATAATTCACGGACAGCAGTAGAGCTTATCAGAATGCGTACTTCAATCTCCTCTGCCAGGAGTGGGGCTGCATCTTGTACGAATCCTTCATCGTTGGAGAGGTGCGTCTCGCTGTCCTCCCCAGTTAGTGCCAAGAAAAATGTGAGCCAGGCGTTTAGGATCTCTGTGAGCATGTCCTTCATTGAATCATACAGCTTTCGACCAAGCTTCCAGGTCGCAGACCCCACATTTTGAAAATACTGGGTCATCTTTTGAAATACTTCCATGTCGTCGGTATAACTGATGGGCCGAATGGCGAATGCTATGACGATATGAACGCGAACGTATGCAGTCGGCAATTTCGGCCGTTTCTAGGGTTATCTCCGGTGTGTGCTTGGAGTTGCTTTCTGTACTCAGACCGTATCGGACCTCGCTGGTGACTGGACGTTTCTGTGATTGTACAGTATACTTGGATTCATTTGAATTCTGTATGCATAGTATCGGACCTTTAACCCTACTTGCCCCCTCACGCCCAAGGACGGGGAGATTCCAACCTCTGCTTGTGGAAGACCGCTCAAGTGACCACCTCGTTAGATTTGAGGAGGCCTTTGGAACTCTGCCTCCTCCAACTCCTTTGAGAACAAACCCCTGGTGAAATGCTCGTCTGCGCTCTTCTCGCTGCTGAACACCAAGCTTCGTCCATGTTCCCTCCCAAACTTGGGGCGGAAGAACGGGAAGTCCCAGTGAAGGATCTCATCCACTACCCGCACCGCTGAATCCAGTGCCCCGGAGACCCATGCATGGTGGTGACTGGCAACTTCGCCTGCAAAATGGAAGCGACCATAAGAAGCAGGTTGCACGATATCAGCAAAAACGGTGCTATATTGCCCAGGTGCGAAGTGCGCAAAGGCACCCATGGTGTACGGGTTGTGATACCAGTCGAAAGCATGGTAGTCCAGCGTTTCTTCCCGAAGCCAATCCTCGTGCACGCCGTGCAGAATGGCAAGGTCTTGGTAGATCTGGTCAAGGAGGACCTTCTCCCACCGTGGGCGTTCACGGTCTGGATCCAGCTGATCGGACCAGTCAGGGTTCTGGATGAGAGCGCCGAATCGCGAGGCATCTTGTTGCCTGTGTAGCATGGTCAGTTAGGTCTGTGCACATGAAGATCAGGACGAAACAAAGCCACACACAAATTGTATGTTACTATTAACACACCAGGACCGTCCTCGCCCAAGCCGTAGCTGGGGTATACTATCACTTGGCTCTGCCTGTCCGTATAGCTGGAGCCTCCGAATTGGGTTAAACCATTTTTTTCCCACCAACGCGTCTTGAACTTGACCCCGACTTTGACGGCTGGTCCATAGTTGAGGGTGCGAATGGCCTGGCGCTGCTTATAGGTCATAGGGACTTGGTCCGTGTCGATAGTTCGCAGATTAGCAAATGGGACGGTGGAAACGACGTGGGTAAAGTATTCTTCTCGCCCGCCCTCGACGCTGACCTTCATAAAAGGGAACCCCACCATACGAGGCCAACGGCGCCAAGGATCCAGATGAGGGAAACACCATTGTGGCAGTTGGTAGTCTAATTTGACGGACGTGACCCGCTGGCCATAAAAGGGCTTGGTGTCCAACGTCTTGACCATCGCATCGATTAAGACCTCGCTGCCGCCTTCAAGGCACCACCAATTGACGACGTCCTTGCTGGGATCGTTGAAATCAAGGGAGTGAAGTATGGTCTGGATATATATGTGAGTGTAATGTCAACTTGCTGGACAAAGACATGCTTACTTCGGACAAGGATCGATCAAAACTGCCTGTCCCGCCGCCATTCCGAGTCTCAAGCCATTGGACAACAGATAATGGATACTGTGGCCCCTCTCGTGTCAGGTAGGATCTTGCTGAAGCCCAGTCATACTCCATGAGCTCTCCCCAACCCTTGTCAAAGTCCGCAACGAGGTCTGCTCGAAAGTGGTCAAAGGCAATGGCGGTGCACGCTTTCACCCCGAAAATTGGATTGCCGCGCAAATCGTGGTAAGCCATATTCAAATATTTTTTCGGTACCTGCCATCTGGTGAGCTACTAGGGACAGAAGAAACGAAGGAGCACATACTGTCTTGTCCTTGAAGTGATCGCCTGCTGTGTTGGCGACCACCGCTGTGCTCTTTATATCTGCGCAGTATTTGTGAGCAGTGAACTCATATGACCTCTATGCATATTCAACACTTACTGTTATAGTAGCGGATGTTGTCATCTCTTGACATGACATACTTGATCATCTTGCTCGTCAACCCAAGCTCCTTAAACAAGTCGATCGTCTTCTTGCTGGCGTCGTTGTCCGGAAACCGCATGGCCCCAACATCGTAGTAGTCGTGCTTCCCCTGGGTGGTCTCCGAGCTGAATTGGTACGTAAAGACCCGGCCTCCAGGGCGGTCGCTCGCCTCGAAGATCTTGTATGGGATATGCATATTTTGCAGGAGCTTGGCTGTACGCAGGCCTGCAACGCCAGCGCCAATGATCGCAACCTTGTACCATGGTGGATGTATGGGCCGCTGAGGAAGCTTGTGCTGGTCGGGAGGGGTTCGGCGATTTTTATTGTGCTCGAGCAGGCTTTTCCAGGAGACATGGTTGTCGCTGGGTAGCGGAAAGAGCGGAGGCAGCTGCGTAGGCTCATCCATACGATTGCCGGGCTCGTCAGCAGGCTGCAAAGTCTCATTGCCAATAGGTTCGAAGTGAGGGAGGGCTTGTAAAAATTTCCAGTCATCGATCTTGATATGCGGATCCTGGGATTCGAGCTCCCGAAGCTTCTTGTCGACAAAATACTGGGCAACTTTGGCACGTACGTCCGCCATAGTGGGTGTAGCGATGGTACTATATCGTCCACGCTGCGTTGGTGCTGATATATGTGTCCGGCTATATCATTGACCCTGGTTCCCAAAGAAGGAGAGCGCTTAATTCGTCATACAAGCGCTGGGTGAGTCACAGGTCTTCGTTAAGCCGGCAATAATTGCAGCGTGTTGGTCATACGCCATGTCATCATTGTGTTGACCTTCCTATCTCTCTTATCGATCAAGTTTGAATCCTCTCTCTTGCCAACTTTGAACTCTATTTTTTGCAGCATGTTGATCATATGCTAGGGATTGGTTCCGACACTGCCCTCCTATCCCATGGCACACTAGTGTGGTGCACTGCAAAATGTGTCTCGGGGTTCGGCTTTTGACAACTGAAAGCGTTTCGAATGAGATAAACCCCCCATCCCCATATCAGCTGCCCTGGACTCTTCATTCACTACTAAACTGGGCATGGCTCGTGATTATTAAGGTCAGCAGCTCGAACCGTCTTGGGAGTGTATATATTGATAGCATACTCGAAGAGAAACAGTTCATAGCACTTGTCAGATAGAAATATCATGTGAATGCATATTTACTTCTCGACGACCGCATCCTGATCTGAATACAGGAAAGTAGATCACACAATCGAAATGGATGCCGCCAGTATATCTAAATTGATGTGGTATGACTCTAAATCGCTCTTTACACTAGCGCCAAAGTGTTTATGGAGTAGATTCAAAGGTTCTAATCCTGTTCTCTATGCTGAGGCTCCACCGGTCACACTCATTGGCGGTGCCATCAAGGATTGTTGCATTGATCATCAATCACCCTAGGGTAGAAATCCAAAATCCTTTTCTGTCAAAGTCTGGTAAACACCGTAATCTTAAAGTCTCGCCAGTTTTTTCAACACGGCAGTCCTATTGAAATGTATCACACCTTAAGACACATGGTCATATGTTTGAATTACGAAGATCCTATCAAGCCAGCGACACCGACGTTCTTCTCTTGCCGCCTCGTCAACACTTCAGCCAAGTTCCCGAGCGTTCAATACACTCAACACCCAACCTCACCAATGGAGTGGCAATCCTGTCCGGTAACTGCATGAATACCACAGCTAATAACCCTCGCTCCTACAATCCCATTGACTTCACCGTCGTCGAACACCCCATGGCCGTCCTGGTTCCAGCTCTGCCAGTTGTTGGCGATGCCGCCGCAGCTCTGGAAGGCATGCACAAAGTTGATGCCGTCGACTCCAGAGTAATTGAACCGGTAGCGAGTGAGTCCAGAAAGCTGGTAGCTAACGACAAAGGTGGCCTGGCCTGCAACTGCGGTACCCGCTGTGGGGAGGATTGGTTATTACTTATCCGTCTGCTGGTCATGGATTGAAAAAGGCATACCTTTGGTCGGGGCGGCCGTAGCGCAGACACTGGTCACTGCCAGTGCTACGAGTGAAGAGGCAAGAAAGTTGAATTGCATGTTACTTAAATTGATCTGAGATTTTTCGTTGAGTGCTTTTGCGAGTTTGTGATTTGTGAACTTGCTGAGGGTTTAAAGCTTCATTCGCTGGCTTATATACCTGGAAATTTAATCTATATATCTGATACTATGTGAATTGATGTTCATACATATTGTCACCATCCATGTTCGCCGGCACCTGGTAACCTCTCCACTTGCTTCGACCGCTGGTCAGAGGGCAGTGTGAACCATCTAGACTGGTGTACGTGCAGTTCCTTGAATCTCAAGTGTCAACTACTGTTCTCGGGCGCATGATGAAGTAGATTTAGACCCATGCATTATTGAATGGCAGTATGAAAATGTCGTGCTTTGACTCCAATATCCCCAGTATTGTACACAGCTTCTCTATCAGCCATTAGTGATAGTTATCAACAGATCGGATTTACAGCACGGATTTCTATGGCGGGTTCTTCTCCAGCTTAAGCGGAGCATCGGACTTTGTGAACAACACATGCATTCACTTTGGCTCTGCTACATGGTAGCTTCATCATGGATCGCAGGAGTTTCGCCGGGCTTCGGCATTTTTCAGAATAAAGATTACTGAAATACCATTTCATTTCCAATCTGCCTCTAAAGACGAAGACTGAAGCTGCAAATACCAAAAGGAGATAGGCGCCCGAACAAAGCCTTGGCACCGTCATGCTGGATGAGGCATTCTGAAGCATGAGAGACTACAGAAATAAAGTCTCGATCCCATATTTATCACCCACTGCACGATAATGGACTTTTTCAATGGAAGACGGCGTCGAAACCATTTTTGGCCAGACAAGCCAGACCACTTGAGGTTTCCAGTACCCACCACGCCGGTAACATCGGAGGCGGATTCATGGGCGGTGAACAATCTGGCAAGGCAAAGGAAGGTGCATTGAAATTTGATTTTTCATGGTGAAGGGTTCGGAGTACTGACCGAGTTCCTCCATTTGGTCAGACTGCTCCAACAAGGGCGTCGATTTTGCCCCAGAGTGCTTCATCAGCGCTGGCCCTCAGACAACGAGTATGAGATGGGATAGGCGAAGATTCGCAAATCAGTGGTGCGATTCGTAGGGGCTGTAAGAGCACTCCCAGCGAGCGGTAGGTGTACGAGGGTCTTAGGGGTGTGTGTCAGTATTTAAATCTACAAGATAGTTAGGGCGATATGTGGTGATTAAAGTATCATTGGCATGAGTCGGTGTAAACAATAAACCAGGCGTAGACCGTGCTCAGACTGTGGGTGTATTTGCTTGAGCTCAAGTTCGAGTAAGCTAGAGCCTTTAAAAGAGCGTGTCCAACAGAAATCCACCAGGAGCTCCATAACCAGATGGGGATACTGCTTGGCAATGGGTGAGGATGTTTCTCCATGTTCTGAGTCTCTTCATATTTGGTGTCTTCAAATATGGTATTTTCCGATATCGACGTGAAAGGTCAAAGGCATCGACGATGCCGTGCCACATGCTCCGAAGCTGCTGAGAACCCAAACCTTTGGTAACAGAGGTCGCTTTTGCTGCCCTAAGATGGCGATCCAGACATCCACTATTTCCCATCACCAAAAAACCCCTATTTGGCGATGTGAGTGAGGTACTTGAAGCTTGGTTTCACCGTAACGTTCAAGCCACCTTGCTATGCAGAACTCTGATCTCGAACGATTAGCTTCGAGCACCGACGACGGTGAGCACATTCAACACATTCAATATTCACTTAACATCAACATCTTCCAGATGCACATTGGTCTTGGACGGAGCAACACCAGAACAAGTGGCAGAAGGAATCAGGTGGAATCCAAGAATTCTACGACAAGTGGCTCGCTCACCCCTTCGAGCCGCACAAGACATTCCCCTACATTATGACCCTCGGTAGGAATGAAAAAGGGATGCCTCTCTTGAATTCTCCCTGGAACACAATGGCTGGCGAGATCGTCGTCACCGAGGCGTACGACGAAATGTTCAATCGCATACTGGAGTTCCGCGAGGAAAGGGGGAGCGCGACAGGCGTCGTGCTCACCGGCCAGCCCGGCATCGGTGCGTGTCTCAAATCTTGTTGCGACGATCACCACCTGAGCTGATCCTTCGCCAGGAAAATCCACATTCTTGAAGTATATGCTCGTGCGGCTTATCTCAGAGCGCCAGGTTATAGTCCAATTTAATGGCGTAGTCACGACACTCTTCAAAGCTGGCGAAGTCTACACCCACCAAGGGTCGGGTTTCGCATACATCCCTGTACCTCGGGAGCAATCGGTTATTCCTGTATGGGCACTGATCGATGTCGACTCGGGAGAAACTGGAGCGCCTCTCACAGAAGATTTATTGATATGGCCTATCCAGGTGTCACCTCCAACGCCTGTTCGATGGAGATCTTGGAGCAAACAATTTAGAGCCGCCATTTGGGGACTGCCACTGTGGACACTCGAAGAGCTTGTGTATGGGTACGTATTTGGGTCTTTCTCCTCTCCCGCTGTTCTTACCTCAGTGAGCGACATTGCAGGTTCCCTCTTCAAAAGGGTTACACTGCATTTCGAGAAAATCTGGAAAAGGCCATCAGTGAGGCGACCCCTTTAACCACTGAGCCGGCGATCCGAGTTGCACTCGGAGTTCTGGGGAAAGAGGAGGAGAAGGGTGATCCCGACTGCAGGGCTATCACCTTCAGAGCGGGTGAGGACAAGCCAAACGGGGACCATGTGATCGAGGTCTTGGTCGGCAATGCAGTTGACAATTTCGGATTTGCTCCCCGCGTCACGTATGGCGCTATTTTCTTTCCTAATGAGACGCTAGCAGAACACGACCAGGCGATCGCGAATCTCAAATATCCCGATCTGGAAGATCTTGCTCGCAGTTTTATCGATGGTCTTCCACTGATTATCGGTCCTTCACACCATCTCGTCTCCGTGATGCCCTCCAAAGAAGTCGAGCTCCCCATACGCGATAGCTGGGAGATCAGCTTCAAGTCCATTCAGATTGCGAAGAAGATGGTAATTAAGATGAGACAGGAAGAGGACAAGCGCCTTCGGCAGATGTACGCCACCTTCTATAAATCTCCAGAGAGCTCTGGTTTGGCAGGGTCTGTCTTCGAGGCGCTCGCACACCGCACGATCTGTCGAGGCTCGTGTTCAGACGAGCAAACCAGCCACATGTACCCCGACCGCATGGAACCCCCTAGCTTCTCCACAGCCATTCCTTCGTCCGCCATTGGCACCCCATTGGCACCCATCCCATCACTTCCAGGTAACAGCACAAGAGACACATCAATTGACTTGGCCCGTAGCCTCGACGACTTCATTCCCGACGGCAAAATATACTACATACCAAGAGCGACAAAAAAACCCCTCTTTGACTCGTTCACTATCACCTTCAACGATTCTAAAACCACCGCACTCATCTCTGTGTTTCAGATGACTATCTCAAGAGCATTTCGTGGATCGACCAAGGACTACGAGTTGATTCGCAAGATTATGCGCAGCGTCCACGAGTTTGATTCCAGCCTCCAAATCAGTGTCGCATATTGGCTCGTCTGCCCCACACGAGACCCACTCGAAGAAAGGTTGTGGAAGATGCCTGATGGCTGGGCCGACAGTTCCATCGCCAACGACCATCGGGGGCATGTCTTCTGTTTGCACATTCCTATCACAGTATGTCATTTGTCGCCTTGCAATATTTAATCTCTAACTATGGCTGACAATAGCATACGAATGACTCTAAAGAGTGACAAGTGCGTCATCATTCTCATTTTGAGGATTACCGTTTCTTTTGCGTTCTTGTATTCGTCGATTTTCCCCCAGAGCTTTGAGATATCTTTTTATTGGCTTTCTATGATGGTGTTTCCTTGCTATTAAACAATGCCATTGATACGAAAACTCGCCCACATGTCTGACATCATTCAAGGATATTTTAAGAGTAGGGATATGAGGGTGAGGTACATGGTGGCCAATCTGCGCAACTTGCAATCGTGCAGGAGGGCCGAGCTCGCTGAGGGCGTGGATAGTCATAGTAGTGACCGTTAGGCATGCCCAGGTTCATTTGGTCTGCCTTTTGAGGGTCTTACTAGTCACAATCGCCCATGCCTTGAAATGTGGCCTCACCTTTGCTTTGGTCAAAATCTGGATATCTCCCCTGCCCAGCTCCAAGGTCGGCCAGCACCCAAATTTCAGCAGCCTGTCACGCGTCTGGCAGAACTGAAGGAATGGTATAGTACAATGAGGTAGACTCAAATTGCTGGGGACTAGAGGTCTATGTACGCTCAGGGACCAAATTTTGAGGCCTCCGAAGCGTCAAGATGCAGGCGTCCTCCAAATCCGGTGAGATAGATAATCCTGCGAACAAGGTGTGGAGAAGTAGACAGTCTACTCGCAGCACACCGCGCGATTGGCACTTGTCGTGGTTGACGGCAGATTTGCATCGGTTGCCAAAGACAGACGCAATTCTCGCTTGGTGCTTTTTAGAGAAGGTGTCCCATTCTTGATGGAGGATTTGTCGTTGGAGCATGGTGTAGATGGCGTCGAGAACGTCTTGGATTGTGATGCCCTCTAGTCTGCGTACCTCGATTGGCCAATCTGGGAAAAGGTCGCAGGTGATATGAAGAACGAGGATTGGTGGCGATGTCGCATGCTGCGATAGTTGAGCTGCGGATATGGTTTCGTCGAGATGAACGACGCGAGGTGCAGACTCTGGTGACTCTCGGAGGTCCCACAGAAGGGGTGAACAATGCCCCGGTGCTACATCATGTTGGTAGTACCGAAGCAGTTGGTGTAGATTGAAGTCGGAGGTGGACTTCTTCGGATTCCTAGCACGGATTTGTCCTTCTAGCGTGGTCTCAGCCAGTTGGATACCGGACACGATGCCGATAGGCTCATTATCACTGCGTCTTCCCACATGTGAACTTTCATTCGCCTTTTGCTTAGTCTGTGTTTGTCATCGTCCTAGTTAGAATAGAACAACATACAGTTATCGTCGTACTCACTTCAAGTAGCTTGTAGATGTTGTCTAGCCACTCCTTCACCACACGCGAGACTCCTATTGCCTGAGATGCGAGCGCCAATAAGGCTAATATTTGGCCGAATCCCCAAGAGTTTTCGTTACCTCCGACTAGATTGGCGATCGCACCGTGTATGATGAGGAGCTCTATTTGGGCTATTATGACTCCTATGACAGTGGCTGCTGCCCACAGTCTAATGTAGGTCTTAGAGCGGGAGATATCGATGCGACCCATTTCGTCAGAGGATGGCTTCCGGGTGAAGAATGCAACCAACCCGACCCTCTTGACAGGTTTACGATATACTATCCAGAAGCCGCAGACGATGTCAAGACCGTGTATGGCTGAAATAACCATCCAGATGACTTTGTCGGCTCTGCCTAGCAGCAGGATTGGAAAAACACCCGTGACCGAACACTCCACTTCAGGGCTAACGATCCTAGCCGTGATTGCGAACCTGAGTACGACGTTGAAGAGTCGCGAAAGTGCCAGCCACAAGGTGAGCCCCATGCTATGGCACATTGGATCGATAAAATCTTCCTCCTGGCCTATCGGAGAGTCCAATTCTGCACGTCGGACACGAGCGAGATCATGGGCGATGTTCGAAACACTTGTACCTATAAGTGGACCTTCCAAGATGAGGCCCATGCATAAAAGTATTCCGGCATGATAGGCACTTAACGTCTTCGAGAATGTTTGAATCATACCGTTAATGGCGAGGGCGGACGAAAGTATGAGGTTTCCATGCGGCAATATCCTGATATTTCGTCTCTCGACTGGTGTAATTTTGCCGTCGAAGGCCGCAATGAACGTGAAAACAATGCCGATGATTGCCTGGAGGTAAATTGCAAGGCGGGTGCCTATCCCAGCGATGTCGGGGTTGGCTTCGAAGCAAGTGAGCCCAACCATAGAATTATGGGCTATCGCCGCCACGGGCCGCAAAGTCGAAGTATTTGTGGGCATGGTTATGAGAACGAGTGGTAACACCAGCTGAGCTCGAGAGGGGCTGATCAGAAATAGAAAGTTTGAGTATATGTTCATCAGTCAAAACCGTTAGAGAACCAGACCTTCAGACTCGGAGACCGATGCTCGACAGTGGGTACACGTAGAGATTATCGCTCGTGGGGCTCAAGTTCGAGAATTGAGCGCTGAGCGATACGCCCGTGCCATTTATCAATTTGGCCATCACAGCCATAAACTCGCCATTTATCAGTTCATTGCCACGCAGCCACAGCCATGTACCAACGACGACACGTATGTTTGCGCCATACAGCCACAGCCGTGGAAATCGAATGGCGGCACTCGGCACACGTTGAGAAGAGGTTTGCAAGGAGAACCTGCCACGAGGTGTGGTTATGCCAATCCGTTGTCTGAGGAGTCTGAAATTAGAAGCTGTTCCGAGTTTTGTGTTCCGGGGTTTAGTGTTCCGGGTTTAGTGTTTTCGGCAAGATCGCCACTCTATGTCCACAAGCAAACTTGTGCTAATTGCCATCGCATGCGCGTGGCAGGTACGAGTTCTCGCTAGCTAAGCCGTAAACATACTTGAAAAAATTAAAATTAATTTACCAAATATTCCGTGTGCTGCTCGTCGTGAACCTGCGGTTCACTCCTCGCAGCACTATGTAAGGTTTTCATTTCCCATCAGAGGCTACATATTGGAAGATCACCGATGAAAAATCTAGATAAAAGACTTTGGATGAAAAGCAATAGACAATATCTCGCTAAGATGAAGTGAATCGTGCAGGCTCTGAGGTACTGACCGTGCGAAAGAGACAACGACTCGCGTTAGATGAGACATGTCTCCAAAGTAGGAATTCTCACAGTCAGATTAGTGCAGATCCCACGGTCAGTACCTGCTGAAGGCTTGGAATTAAAATGACTACAAAAACGAGGGGGCATGACCGTGGGGAAAAATACAAAGGTCTCCGTTAGAACCCCCAACCGCTGAAATGAACGAGTCTTACTGCGTAAGAACTCGTAACTGATGCCGATATGGACACCGAACCACGTCCAGGACTTGAACCTCAAGGTGCTAGTAGACGGTGAACCATGGAAACTTCATGATCAAGCAAGCCGAATTCCATGGCCAATTTCATCATGCCCTTACTTTACATTATGATATGATAAGACAAGATAGCCGCCTCGCTCCGCTTCGGCGCTTACTGTGTATTATGGCTACATTTAGTCTTTTTGTTATTCAATATCAAATTACTTCGCAATTAAACAATGATGTCGCTGCTAGGACCAGCATTTCTTAAAGAGAAAGACGTCATCAGCAGTTCTACTTAGATCCATGCGCTTTATTTTGTGCAGTGCGTTGTTCGTCGCCGAGCCTGCGGCTCGCT
>Ga0247741_1001468_pt1 | contig 13054 bp, 10 predicted proteins | sample UWRJL213509R2_FD_180945 | JGI IMG/M metagenome (GOLD analysis project Ga0247741, IMG submission 180945) | Plant litter microbial communities from Arlington Agricultural Research Station in Wisconsin, United States - UWRJ-L213-509R-2 | ecosystem: Environmental > Terrestrial > Plant litter >... | reverse complement strand
CAACACAAGAACAACCTTACGCCGGCTAAAAATGAAATTCTGGTCAGCGGAACCTTGCTGGATACGGTGCTGCTACACCACGCCGAATTTGATCTAAACTCAGGAAAGCTCAATCATATCAAAGAGCCCTACAGCGATTACGTTAGCAAACAGGAAGAGCAATTGTTGCTGCGTCAGTAAGTCGTCCACTCCATCAAAAGTGCGGCTCATCATTACTAATAAACATAGTCGTTGATTAAACGGCACAAGGATTAACAATGAAACTTAAAACAATCCCACTTGTTTGCGCGAGCCTGACTTTCCTGGCGTCCAGCATGGCCTGCAGTGCAGAAACGCTCAGCGAAGCTTTGCAGACGGGTAGCAGCATCAAGCTTAACTTCCGCACGCGCTATGAAAACGTAGAGTGGGATGGGCTTAAAGATTCAGACGCACTCGTCATTAGATCGCGCCTGACCTATCAATCAGGTGCGTGGAACGGTTTTGCTGGAACAATTGAAGTAGACAATATATCTGCTGTTATCGATCAGGATTATCGTACTTGGGCTAAAGACCCGGAAAATCCCGGCACAGCGATTATTGGTGATCGCAAAGGTACTGATCTTAATCAATCTTACATTTCCTATACGGTAAATAAAGATGTAATCAAATATGGCCGCCAGCGCATTATTTTGGATAACGCCCGTTTTATCGGCAATTCCGCTTGGCGTCAGAACGAACAAACTTACGATGGAGTGAGCATTACCGACCAAAGCTTGCAAGACACAACCATTTTCGCAGCTCATATCACCAACGTTAATCGCGGCGCAGGTAATGACGTGCCGATTCAAGGCGATTACAAACAAGACACCAATTTGTTCAACGTGGGTTATTCGGGCTTTAAAGCTGGGAAACTAAGTGCTTTTGCTTATTTGATTAACAACTTATCCGACCCTTATTTGGTTGCCGATGCAGGCAATAATCGCGCTGCTATTTCCAACAATACCTATGGATTTCGCTGGGCCAGTACAGCCAACCCGAAATTTACCTATGCGCTGGTTTTTGCCACCCAAAAAAGTGCCTACGATAATCCCATCGATTATTCTGCAGACTATAAGTTCGTGGAAGTGGGAACCAAAATCGGTGTATTCCAACCAAGCGCCAGCTATGAAGTATTGGGATCAGATGACGGCAAAAAAGGTTTCGCCACGCCGCTGGCTACGCTTCATTCATTTAAGGGCTGGACTGACCGTTTCGGCACTACACCGGTTAATGGTTTAACTGATTTAAATCTCAGCTTGGCCAGCACCTATTGGAATACGCAATTTTTAGTTCAGCATCACGACTTCAAATCTGACATTGGCAGTATTAATTACGGAAGCGAATGGGATCTGAGCGTCAGCAAAAAAATTGGTGCCGTGGTTTATCTAGCGAAATATGCCGTATTTGATAATAAAGGGTTGATAGAGCGCATCGGAACGCAAAATCTTGCCTCGGATACCACTAAATATTGGTTTCAGGCTGACTGGAATTTTTAATCGGCTGTAATAATTTCAAGCCTACACATCAAGCAACAAATCTGTAACCGTTTCATCATCTCACTGTCATTTTTTAGTCATAGCCTTGTAGGAAATCAAAGCCTACAAGGTATGACTCATGCTCAATATCGAACAATCCGTTACCGATAAATTTCCCGGCTTTGCAGATCAAGCGCCCATCATTCGCAACTCAACCTTATCGATATTACGCCGGCTAACGCGCGAGCAAGAAATTAATAGTTTTTTGCACGAACATCAGGGCGTTACCGGAATCGATTTTATTGATCGAATTTTTGATTATTTTAATTTCAGCTACACAATTTCCCAGCGCGACCGCGATAACATTCCATCCCATGGTCGCTTAATTATTATTGCCAATCACCCCATAGGTTCACTCGATGGCTTGGCGCTTTTACGTTTAGTAAGCGAAGTACGACGCGATGTAAAAATCGTTGCCAACGATATGTTGATGGCATTTGAACCACTGCATGAATTATTGCTACCGCTCGACAATCTCACACGCGGCGCTTACAAACAAAGTTACAAAAATATTCTACAAGCCCTGACCGATGAACAAGCCATTATTATTTTTCCCGCTGGCGAAGTTTCCCGTGCAAGCCCGCAGGGAATTCGCGATGGCAAATGGCAAGCTGGCTTTTTACATTTTGCACGTAAAGCCAAAGCACCAATTCTGCCGATTTTTGTTTCCGCAAAAAACTCGCTGTTGTTCTACACAACATCTATTATTTTCAAACCGCTCGCAACAGCGCTACTTGCGCATGAAATGTTTAATAAGCGTTCCGCTGAAATTAAATTTCGTGTGGGCGAAGCTATTCCGCATCACACCTTGGAATCGAATCAACTTGCCGATAAAGCCTTAATAAAGCGTCTTAAAAAACATCTTTATAAAATTGGCAAAGGTAAGAAAGCAATTTTTGTTACCGAAAAAACCATAGCGCACCCGGAAGACAGTAGTGTTATCAAAAAAGAATTAAAGACTGCACAACTACTTGGAAAGACTAGCGACAATCACAAAATATTTTTATGTAACTACGAAGATCACCCAACTGTATTGCGTGAAATTGGTCGCTTGCGTGAACACACATTTCGTCGCGTTGGCGAAGGCACTGGCAGCCGTCGCGATTTAGATAAATACGATCACTATTATCGTCACCTAGTATTGTGGGATGAAGATAAACTCACTATCGCAGGCGCATATCGCTTGGGCGAAGTGAATAAAATTTTGCAGAAAAAAGGCGTGAAAGGTTTATACACTGCAGATTTATTTGAGTATCAACAACCCGCATTGCCGTTGCTCGTGCAAGCATTGGAATTGGGCCGCAGTTTTGTGCATCCACATTATTGGGGCAAAGCGAGTCTCGATTATTTATGGCAAGGTTTAGGCGCTTATTTGCAACATCACCCGGAAATTCGCTACGTGCTCGGCCCTGTGAGCATGAGCGCACAATATCCAAAAAATTTACGCGATGCTTTGGTTTATTATTACGAACGTTATTATTGCCCCGCTGGTGTGTCTGAAACATTGGCGGATGCTAAACATCCCCACGAAACCGACGAAGATGAATTAATTTATTTGCAGCAACAATTTTCCGGCTTGGATCGCAAACAAGGTTTTGAGTTGTTGCAAAAAAAATTCACCATGCAAGATCACAAAATTCCCGTATTGTTTAAACAATACGCAGCGCTATATGAGGAAGGTGGTTATCAACTACTCGCATTCAGCGTGGACTCGGAATTTGGCAATTGTGTGGACGGATTATTTATCGCTGATTTAACGCTAATGAAAGCCACAAAACGCGCGCGTTACCTCACAACAGAAGCAGCGGCTTGATAAGATTGACATCAAAAGGCGCAACTGAATTTCTGTCATAAGTCACTTCATGGTAAGCTCGCCGCATTAAAAACGATACGAGCTTATCCATGCATATTCATATTCTCGGCGTGTGCGGCACCTTCATGGGCAGTCTCGCGCAACTTGCTAAAGCATTGGGCCATCGCGTTACCGGCAGCGACGCCAATGTTTATCCACCCATGAGCACACAGCTCGAACAAGCCGGCATAGAGCTTATGCAGGGCTTCGATGCTGTACATCTGCAACCTGCGCCCGATTTGGTCATCATTGGCAACGCCATGAGCCGCGGCAATCCCGCTGTGGAATATGTGCTTAACCAAGGCATCGCTTATACGTCTGGCCCACAATGGCTGCGCGATCATGTATTACAAGGCAAATGGGTATTAGCTGTTGCAGGCACTCACGGAAAAACAACTACAAGCTCAATGCTCGCGTGGATCTTAGAATACGCTGGCATGGCCCCAGGTTATTTAATTGGTGGCGTAACAAAAAACTTTCCTACTTCTGCACGCCTGGGTGACACACCTTTTTTTGTGGTGGAAGCAGATGAATACGACAGCGCATTTTTTGACAAGCGCTCCAAGTTTGTTCACTACAATGCGCGCACGGTTATTTTAAATAATCTGGAATTTGATCATGCTGATATTTTTCCAGACCTCGCCGCCATTCAAAAACAATTCCATCATTTGGTTCGCACCGTTCCCAATAACGGATTACTTATTTCGCCAACAAATGATAAAGCGCTCGCAGAAGTTATCGCCCAAGGTTGCTGGACGCCACAACAACAATTTGGATTAGCAACGGATGATAATGCAAGCGAATGGCAAGCAAAATTAATTACGAATGACGGCAGCGAATTTGCGGTACTTCATAACGGCACAGAAATCGCACGCGTTAGCTGGGCACAAACTGGTTTGCATAATGTGAACAACGGATTAGCTGCAATTATTGCAGCGCGTCACGTAGGTGTAACGCCAGAACACAGCGCAAAAGCATTGGAGCAATTTGCGGGCGTAAAACGCCGTATGGAAGTATTGGCAGATATACATGCCGTAAAAGTGTACGACGACTTTGCACATCATCCCACCGCGATTAAAACTACACTCGCCGGCTTGCGTGCAAAAGTTGGCGATGAAAAAATTATCGCTATCATTGAACCCCGCTCAAATACCATGCGTATGGGCGTGCATAAAAATGCTCTCAACCAAAGTTGTACAGATGCAGATGACGTGCTTTGGTACCAACCCGCAAACGTCGATTGGGCAATGGATGAAGTCGTCAACAAGAGCCCCGTTCCCGCCAGACTTCTACGTAATTTGGATGATTTAATTCACTGTGCGATTTCTCTGTGCGAAAAAAATACGCACATAGTCATCATGAGCAATGGCGGATTCGGCGGGGTGCATCAAAAATTAATTGAGCAGTTAAATAAACATGCTCTTTGATAAAATTAAATAATTATTAAAACAATTAAAATCCCCGCCTGTTATGCGGGGATTTTTTATTAAGCATTCAGTTTGATAAAAATCGTCTGGCACTTGAACGACGTATAATCAAACCAGCTAAACCTATACCGAACAACGCTATTATTGATGGCTCGGGAACAGATGCGTAAGTGTAAGAAAGATCATCAATATATGCATCTCCTTGACCGGAGAAACTGATTGCGGAAATTCCCGTTGAAGAAGTGAGAGAAAAGACCTGGTTTGGAATATACGGCGTTCCCTGATCATCAGTCATGCCGTGTATTTCTCCAGAGGAAACTATGCTTTTAGAGTAATTGGGACCTAGTGCATCAATTACCACAGCAGTTTTCGAATGTGATCCCAAATAAAAACTAACTGTAGTTGGTAAATCTCCAACAAACTCAAGCCCAAAACCCGGACCCGCAATATAATTTGTCAGCGACACAGGCGTTACACCCTCAAACCATTTAACTAAATAGGCATAGTTTAATAGTAAGCCCTGTGCTTCATATTCATTGCTTAAGTAAGTAAGCTCACCATTGGCATCAATGTAATGATTTTGATCGAGCTCATCAAAATTTATAAGAACAGCACTTGCTGAATTACAAATTATTATAGAAAAGCCGACACCCAAAAAAAGTAATCTTTTACATTTTTTTCGAAACGCACTCCCAAACTTGAAAGTCATAACGATCTCCGGTTAAAGCAAATAGCAACTAAATTAATTGCTATTTTTAAACGAGGAGTCATTAAACCCAGGAAGCCGATCAGAAATAGTATAAAGGCTGAAGGCTCTGGCACTTGTACGGAGGGAGAATAGTTGTAGGTCAAATCATCTATATTTACATCGCCTCTCCCGGAAAACTCAATGGAAGAAATTCCAGTTACTGAATAGAACGAAAATATCTCATTAGGAATGTAGGGTGTGTAGCCTTCTTCTGTCATTCCGTGAGCCTCTCCAGAGGAAATAATATGACTTGCGTAGTTTGGGCCAAAGGCATCAATAATGACTGCCATGTGAGAACTTGACCCTAAATAAAAGCTAACGGATGTTGGAAGCTCGCCAACAAATTTAAAACCAAAACCAGGCCCCCCAACATAATTGGGGGCAGATACACTAGGCGTACTTCCTGACCATTCAAGCAAATAAGCCGCATTTTCAAACACCAGCCCTTGCGATTCATACTCATTGGTTAAATATGGATTGCCACCTTCATATGAATAGGCATTTGGGTCAAGGTCATCGAAATTTATTAACACTGCGTGAGCAACATTACAAGTCGCCAAAAGAGCTATGCAAATACTAAATACCGATTTTTTTACTATCTTGAGGATCTTGCTACCAACTTTCGTATTCATGATAACCTCCTAGTTCAGAACATTTTGAGGGAAAAATCACTAGCATCTAAATCTTACTCTTTCACTGTAAACTTGGCATTACAATTCAGGAAGCAGGAAAGCAAATAACTCTATAATTCTCGATAAAAACTAAAAAAACTCGCAATTGATTATTGTGACGCCACAGGTTTGTTTATAATGCATCGACTAATCGGAGAATAATTTTTATGCGACGCACAGTTACTCTCGCCATGACAGGCGCTTCTGGCGCGCAATATGGCCTACGGCTTTTACAATGTTTATTAGCAGCAGATTGCAAAGTGTATCTACTTCTATCAAACGCGGCGCAAGTAGTGATTCGCACCGAAACAGATTTGGATTTGCCGGAATCACTAGAAGAGCAGCAATTATTTTTAAATGAAATCTTCGAAGCTAATGAAGACCAATTACAACTACTGGCAAAAGATGATTGGTTTTCTCCTGTTGCATCTGGCTCCAGTTCACCAAGCTCAATGGTTATTTGTCCCGCGAGTGGCGGCACACTTTCGGCAATCGCTCACGGTGCCAGCAATAATTTAATTGAGCGCGCAGCAGATGTTGCTCTTAAAGAACGTAGACAGTTAATCGTAGTGCCGAGAGAAACACCCTACTCGGCCATTCATTTGGAAAACATGTTGAAGCTGACTCAACTCGGCGCAATCGTGTTACCTGCGAGCCCCGGCTTTTATATGCAACCACAAACCATCAATGAATTAATTGATTTTATTGTTGCTCGTATTTTAGATCAACTCGATATCGAACAAGATTTAATGCCGCGTTGGGGTGAAGATTAATGGCATTTCCATCGCAAGTTCGCATTGTAGAAGTCGGCCCACGCGATGGTTTGCAAAACGAAAAGCAAATCATTCCAACAGCGATAAAAATCCAACTTATCGATAAATTAGTGGATGCCGGATTAAACTATATCGAAGCCGGTAGTTTTGTAAACCCAAAATGGGTCCCACAAATGGCTGATAGCGCAGAAGTATTTCTAGGCGTGAATCGTAAACCAAATGTCACCTACGCTGCGCTAGTGCCTAATATACAAGGATATGAGCGTGCACTCGCTGCAAACGCAAATGAAGTTGCTATTTTTGCAGCGGCATCAGAGGCATTTAGTCAAAAAAATATTAATTGCTCCATCAGCGAAAGCATTAAAAGATTTGAGCCGTTAATTGAAGCAGCGCAATTACAAAAAATTCCTGTGCGCGGTTATATTTCTTGCGTTGCTGGCTGCCCTTACTCTGGCGATGTAGATGTCACGCAAGTTGCCACTATCGCAAAAGAATTATTTGATATGGGTTGCTACGAGATATCGTTAGGCGACACCATTGGTATAGGCAATGCAAATCAAACTAAAATATTAATTGATGCAGTCGCGCAACAACTTCCTGTTAAAAAAATTGCAGTGCACATGCACGACACTTATGGTCAAGCGCTTACCAATATTTATGCTGCTTTAGAATTAGGCATTGAAGTTATTGACAGTTCAATTGCAGGCTTGGGCGGTTGCCCCTACGCAGTTGGAGCATCAGGTAATGTCGCCACTGAAGATCTGGTTTATCTTTTAAATGGTTTGAATATTTCACACGGGGCTGATTTACAAAAACTTGTTCAAGCAGGAAATTTTATTAGCCAGAATCTTCAAAGACCTAATCAATCCAAAGCCGCTCAGGCATTAACAGCTATATACAATTAATTATGAATGACAACACGCTAACATCAGAACTTTTACTCGAAACCGCACAAATTCCATGGCGTGAACTGCAACGCTTTTTTGCAAGTGGTAATGCAATTTCTGTGGATGACTCGCTTGATTTAATTCACGTTGCAACGCAAATATCAAACGATAATGCCACGCAAGTTAAAGCCTGGATGGAAGCCGGATTAGTTGACGCCGTAAAAGATTCGCAAGCACAAACCTGGTATGAACAGGATGTAATGCTCTGGGCTTTAGTCATTAAGCCATGGGTGCTAGTACAATATAAGAAATGAGCACGTAAATATGAGTAAAAAACGCGTATTGGTTATAGATGATGAACCAGACATTCGTGAGCTGGTTGAAATTACTTTGGGGCGAATGCAACTCGATACCGATTGCGCTGAAAATATCACTCGCGCCAAACAATTGTTACAACAACAAACCTATGATTTGTGCCTAACTGATATGCACTTGCCCGACGGCAATGGTTTGGATTTAGTCGAATTTATTCAACAACATTTTCCACGTTTACCCGTCGCTGTTATCACCGCACATGGAAGTATCGACACAGCAATTGAATCCATGAAAGCGGGTGCGTTTGATTTTATTTCAAAACCAGTTGACCTTAATGTATTGCGTAAATTGGTAAACACCGCAATTCAATCAAGCCAACTGCCAGGCAACGAAAAATTACCCACCGAAAGTTTTATTATCGGCCATTCAAAGGCGATTCAAGATTTAACACGTAGCATTCAAAAATTAGCGCGCTCACAAGCACCCATTTACATTAGCGGCGAATCAGGTTCAGGGAAGGAATTAGTCGCACGCTCTATTCACGAATTAGGCCCGCGCGCATCAAAACCATTCATTGCCGTTAACTGCGGTGCAATCCCTCGTGAACTAATGGAGAGCGAATTTTTTGGTCACAAAAAAGGAAGCTTCACTGGCGCGCATCAGGACAAGTTAGGTTTATTTCAGGCCGCTGAAGGCGGTACACTATTCTTCGACGAAGTAGCCGATTTGCCATTAGATATGCAGGTGAAACTCTTGCGCGCAATTCAGGAAAAATCCGTTCGCCCCGTTGGCGCATCTGAAGAATTAGTGACTGATGTTCGTATTCTGTGCGCAACTCACAAATCGTTGGAGACAGAAGTTAAAGAAGGCCGATTCCGCCAAGACTTATTTTATCGTCTCAACGTAATCCAATTAAGCGTTCCCGCATTACGTCAGCGCCGTGAAGATATTGCACTACTCGCAACTCATCTCTTACAAAAAATCTCAAGTGAAATGCAATTACCCGCGCCTAAATTATCGAATGCTGCGTTACAAACTCTTAATGACTATTATTTTCCCGGCAATGTGCGCGAGCTAGAAAATATTTTAGAGCGCGCGTTTACTCTTTGCGAAAACGACGAAATAGATGTAGGTGATTTGCAACTACAAACCGATCAAACCTCATTTGTTACTTTTGAGAAAATCGAAAATAATAAGAATCCTAATCAAACAAACACAGAAAATAAAAATAATCGCATTGACTACCCTGCGCGCTGCGCAGAGTACTCGTCCCTAGACGATTACTTATTAGATGTAGAAAAAGAAATTCTCTGCGATGCACTCGAAAAAGTACGCTGGAATAAAACACTTGCGGCGAAAAAATTAGGGATAACTTTTAGGTCGCTACGTTATAGATTGCAGAAGTTGGGATTGGATGATGAATAAAAAATCCCGCCGAGGCGGGACTTTTTACCAGCAATCAGCAGGTGTTTTGAGTCCAGTTTGATCAAGCTTCATTTCCTTGCAATCAACGGTGGAACTTGGCTGATCTTTCGTTTGTGGCGATTTAATCGCAGTAGCGACAAGTCTATATGTAACAGCAGTCACCGCTGGATTGCCGTCAAAAGTAATATCATAATAAGCTGAGCCTCTAGTAGTTATCTTACTAGCACCAGTGGTTAATTGCTCATATACACTACATCTATTTTTATTGTCGGGATCATCAAATCGACCATATGCCGTATAGCAACGTTGCAATTGCTGGGCAACTTCAGTCAAACCAACCTTTGCATCAGCACGATTACTTTTTTTAATTGTTGATATATATGACGGATACGCCACAGCGGCAAGAATACCAACAATAGCTATAGTTATCATAAGCTCAATCAAGGTGAATCCTTTTAACATTTTATATATTTTCATAAAGTCTTCCTGATTACTTTAATTGACGCCATGATTGTCGACCAATAAGTTTCCTGTCAACAGTTGCTTTTTGGCTTAATAGTACGGATTTAGAGTCAACCCCTATAATTCTACCTTCACCATTTGCGATCAACCCAAATCCAGGCTCCCCGATAACTAAAGCTTCTCTACTAGTATCTTTATCTAATACATGCTGTCCAATAAATTTATCTCCCACCGCAACCACCTCCATCAGCCAACTACTACCACCAAAGTCGCAGGGACTTGCAGAAGGTATAAGTGTTGGGAAAATTAGCTTGTCCGTTATTAACAAAGGCGTTGTTGTAACCCTCTCCCCATTGATCGAATCAAAATCGATATACCAACCATTTTGCGTAGCCCAATTAGGATTGGCTTCTTTTACACGATACGAATAGGTACCACTGGTATTTAATGATTTTTTCAACAGCGTAGAACGAGTTATTGTTGTAGTGCCTACATCTGCGATTGCATACATACTGAAGCGAGGAGTAACACTGGCAATATTGTCACCGGTGTCATAGTACTTACCAGTCCCAAAATATACCATTATGGCATCGCCTTTAGATTCATTGAGCCCTAAAGTTGGCGCTGCAAATATAGGCTGAACTTTGTTATCAGAATCTTTTGCTACAAAAAGTAATTTATCTTTTTTCCAGCTACCAGCGAAATCACTAGCGGAAGCGCTAGAGCTTACGGATGATCCAGATAAATCGAAACGCCACATATTTCCATCTAAGTCACCTGCGTATGCCGTAGTGGCTTGCCCAATTGAATTAGTTAACAGCTCCACTGCAGATAAACCACTACCGCCGCCAGTGTCCACTACCTTGCTCAAGGTAGAATCAAAGGGTTTTTCTACATCAATTACAAATAGACTAGACGTTCTGCCGCTGCTATCGCCATTACCAAAGATTATCGCCCATCGGCCACCCACTGTAGGAACTATTTGTGGTACGCCCATAACATATCCCAGTTGTGGATAATATGGGCTTCCAGGTGTGGCTGAAGGAGCAGTAGTATTAGAAAACTCAAATAAAACTTTTGGAGTGCTATCAGTTATATCCAAAGCATAAATTCCTCTGCCTCCAGCACCTAAGGTTCCAACCAGAATTGTTCTCCATTTACCACCAATATAAACATCTCCGACAGCTATAGGGCCATCAACTATATACTGATGTGGGTTACTGCTTTTCCCGTAGTCAGCCCCACTTATTTTTGCCAATTTTGGAAATGCAATATTAGGAATGTATGCAAACAATTCTTTCAAAGTATCCGCATTAAACGCATGTAACATTCCATCATTTGACCCTACGAAAATACGAGGAGCGTTTGCTTCCTTCAATTTATCACTCATATACTCACGATAATCAGAGCCTGCATCACCAGGTAAAACAGAGTAACGATAATCATAAGCTTTGACGTATACAGGGCTTGAATTAACTAGATCACCTAAAATATTTCGTGCGTCACCTACGCCTCGATCACGCAAAGTTCCTCCAGCCGCAGTGGTTTCATAATTCGCGTTACCCAACATCCAATCAACTCGCTGCTCAGCAACTGAAATAGAAGCCGCGGATGAAGAAGATGAAGAAGATGAAGAAGAAGTTACATAGCCCAGACTTACCTTTTGGTCACTGGTTAAATTAACCCAACTGAAATTCACTAATGATGACCCGTTATAGGTGTAAACGTTACGATTAGAAGAATTTTTTGGCATGCTATCTAGAGTAGAAAGCACTTGCTCCAATGCATTTGTTTTATTATTAAATGTAAGCGCTTTTAATACACCGCTCCAACCTAGACTATTGAATTGCGATTGATATACAAGAGATCCAGCTGATAGATAAGCAGAGTTAGTTGCTACTGAAGCTGAAGCTCCAACATCATTTGAGATCTGATCAAATGCAGCTTCAATTTTTTTTGATAAATCTCTTGGATCTGTAGCAAAAAAGTACGTATCACTAGGAGTTCGATCTCGTATAGCGTCTTTCAGATTTGCACTATTTTTTTCCGCAAAATCTTTGTCATACCCCCCCCACTTAGCTGCATAATATAGAGGAGACTGCATGAAACTAGCCGCAGGAGTAGTAGTACTAGTAGATTTATCAACATCATAAACCTTAATGCGTGCCGCAGCCGCAGCGATGTTACAAGCACCGAAATCAGTATTAGTGCGACATGTACATTTACTATTAGCAGCGCCAGTACAATTCTTGGCATCAGTAAAGTTATTAATTCCAGAATGCACGTTAAAGCCATCTGTGATGATATTAGCAGCTGGATTCCCGGTTCCGGTTAGAACATATCCAAATCCCATACTATTACCAGTAGATTGCGCTAAAACTTGAGTTTTTATCACAACCTTATCAGCAGTTACGGCATAACTAATCACGCCCCACATATCCTGATCGTAGTCACCGCCCTGCTCACTATCTTCCCAATTCACATATAACTTTCCTTCCGTGCCCTTTAATCCATTTAAAAAAAAGTCATCACTTCCAGTAGTTCGTCCACTAAATGTTACATCCTCATCATGGGACACAATTTTAAAATCAACAATCGCACAGTTAGTAGATGGAGTTGTAGTATTGTTACGACATGCGGGTTGTATGATTACTTTTCTTGTGGAAGAGCCAGAAGAGCCAGGTACAGTTACCTCAATTTTGGGAAGCGAAGGAGCCAATGCTACCCCATAAGTTCGCACAGTTTTAGTAACACTCAATCCGGGAACTGGTATACCTGTGCTGCGAGCATGTCTTGCCAATCCCGCCATAGCATAACCACCATCTAACCTTGGTGAATCTGGGCATGTGCCACTCACATTTGAAAGATTATCGATAGTTTTTGCTGTACAAAGCTGATCACCATTGGCTGTTCCCGTCGATGCAGTAGTTAACATACCTAC
>Ga0247741_1001467_pt1 | contig 13056 bp, 8 predicted proteins | sample UWRJL213509R2_FD_180945 | JGI IMG/M metagenome (GOLD analysis project Ga0247741, IMG submission 180945) | Plant litter microbial communities from Arlington Agricultural Research Station in Wisconsin, United States - UWRJ-L213-509R-2 | ecosystem: Environmental > Terrestrial > Plant litter >... | reverse complement strand
CCATGAGTCATCGTTGTCTGTTAAAAAAAATTCTCTGTTCTCTAGGATATTCCCAACACCCAAATCGCAATACCATAAATGGAAGTACCACACATATGCTCCAAGACCTGAACACAGCAGTGTCCAGGCAAATTAATGAACTTGCTATAGACGTTCATATATTCCCTTCTAGGTAAATAATGTAGGTGTCCAAGTCCAGGCGAACAATATTTAATAATTTAATTCACCGCCTGACAGTGGTTTCTATAGGAGTAAGGTTGGTCAATATTGGCATTATCGTGCCTCATGAAAGAACATACTCTTTGCCTTCTGCGCTTTTCTACGCGGTGGCCTCGAAGATTGGAAATCATTTGCCATGGTTGGGAGTCCTCCACCTTGGCCCGGGCCCCCCTGCTGCGCCGCGAGCAAAGCAAATAGTAAAGCGTTGACGTCAATCTGCTGCTGCTGCTGCTGTGGGCCCCTGCTGTGGCTTCCTACGTCGCCATTGAACGAGTTGTGGTTGATGTTGGAATTTGTTATCCTGGAATCCACGAACTTGTTCGATTTCTGAGCGGGTGCTGCTGCAATCGCCACGCTGTTCCCAGAATTATCGTGGATAGTTGAGCCGTCGATCACGCAGCCGGCGAAATCGTTGGACTCCGAAACGGCGCCGTGGAAGGGGGTCGCTGAGGCATTCCCTGCGTTAGGTGACGGCTGAGCGCTAGAGCTAGCAGGGGACCGCTGGGGAGTGCCGGCTGCCAGAGCCGGATTGGTTGGACCTGCCAAAACGAGAGCCATATCCTGGATCGTAGCGTGCTTCGAAGCGTTGATGAAGGACGCGAGATCAACTGCAAAGCCAGTTTGCGTTTGTAAGGATGCCATGGCCGTGAATTTGGAGAGTAGGAAAGAAAGTCGAGGCGGTGAATACCTCACAACCTCGACTCTGTGCCCTATTTGAATGCGTTCGTAAATCGATAGGATGCTGATACCGCATCAGTCGTCTGCCAGAACGGACTCGGAGCAATGTGTAGTTCTCTCATAATGCCGACCGTAGTAGTCATTGCAGATGCAAGAACTAGTTGCTACAGTTGCTAGGTCTCGTAAAAAGCTTTGTTCAAGATTGTCTTCGAACAAAAGACAATGCGAGGTGTACGGCACTGGGTGATATTCTTTAGATAGACAATGCGTAATAACAGCCAGTGTGGGTCCAGCGCTAATTGTCGGACTTGCTTGTTCAATGCACAGTGCGACGGCGATGACCCGATATCCGCCGGTAGCCAATTCGAAGTCACCTCGATGTTCACACGTTTTCACTACGGCGCTCGTTGCAACTGGACTACATCAAGATGAATCTAGAGAACGCATCACAGCCCTGATTTGGACAATAGCAGGTGAATGCACTTGGACACCTGATTATCTCTGACGTATATATATTAACTAAACGTTGCTGATGTGCAGGTCACTGGGGCTCAGGCATCACTTTGAGAACAAAGCACCGTCGTCGGACTTGTGTTGTACTCTCAATTTTATGCAACCTGATTCCGTACCCACCAACACGGTGCTTCTGAAACGACAACCAAAAGATCGCCCACAAGAATCACTCGCTTAATGCGATGTGAACTGCCGCAAACCGCCTAGCAGCAAAGATGCCCAATTTCTTGCAGCTTCTCAAGCTTTCGAAGTCTGGCACGTCATCCACAGCTGCTACTAGTAGAGGCGCATATAAGGCAGAATTTGACTTGGATGATCAAGTACAACCTATAACATCCTCGCACACGCCACATATCACCCATGGAGTCGTAAAAGGAGAAGTGGTTGGGTTGCATTTTGACATATTTGCCTCTCTCGAGGCGGTAGTGTTACTCACGGCGGACTCTTGTCTGAGGGAAACGGCATTGTTCGCAGGTCAGCTCCTTGAGTCGGCCTCGATTGTGGTATGCCCTCCATTAATTTCGACGCTCGTTCTGATATCTGTCTTTGGTCAGTATGGCGATTTAATCTGTTCGATCTTACACCAGATTTCGCAAATAATCATATTCTGCTGCCAGAAAAGTGAAGAGGCTCGAGACTTGTCTCTGGAAATACCCTTCAATCTCCAGAGGTTGACGAAATGTGTACTCGCGTATGTTTACCACTTCCTTCTGACGTGTCTTGCTGAAGCAAGTGTGATAGTGATTTGAGAGAATTGCACGAGATGAATTGCTCCTCGATAGATCCTCTTGATGATAATGACTTTCAAGCGATTTTCAGGAGGGCTCAAGTCGAGGATATAAGTTTTCGAGTACAGAATATGGGCCAGATGTTGCGGGTAAGTAGCACATCTCTGGAACCGTTCATAGCTCAATGTCTTCTTCCTCAAAGATTCCTACTTTTTACTCTGAGCGTGAACGTTCAAGCTCACCCTCTATTGGCAAAGACTTAAATCGCGAACTCCAGAACTTGACGCTTGACGGATCTACGAAGCACCTGGACGACCAGGAGATCTTACTTGACGATCTTGAACGCCGATATTTGCGCCATGCCTCGCTTTATCCTCACCAAGATCTCCCAGACAGAAGCCTCTCCTTCTGGCAACCCACGACGGATGTTGATGTGTTGGTCGAAGAGCAGATGCCTACCGAGTCGTATACGGCGCTGGTCCTCCCTACAGCAGTCTCAGAGTACGAACGACCTTCAATGGCGGTTCACGGTTCTCTCATTGGTGATGCAGGCCGGTTTTCGTTGCCTCCTCCGCCCACGCCATCTGTGCAGTCCTTCGATATCCCCAGCCTCTACTTTGACGCTCCTCCAATGTCGTATTTCGATGCGAAATTCGTATCACATACTTGACACTCCAGTCGACTGTCTCGATACTCACCTTCGTAATCTATTTATTCACTTATAACGGACGCGCGAACCTGCGCATTGGGCAGAGTGCTTTGTTATTGAAGTCCGAATATCAGACATACTTGTCGTTCATGCCTGCACAGGGAGGCGGATGCGATACCTGGTACTATTTCGTTAATCCGACTTGAAGGTGATACTTTACTCAAAATGCAAGTGTATGGCGAAATGTGCTGATGTTTGTTTTTAGGTATGGATCCCCACATCGCGTTCAACAAGTGATTTCGACCTAGTATAACTATTTCCAGCATTCTCGGCACTACAAAAGAGGGTTCCCAACCCTCATCGCTTTATGAAGTGCGCGGCAGCGGTGGCTCCAAAGGCATCGAGGGCCTTACTGGCATCACCGCCTGGTCGGGCATAGCAAACTCCACCACTATTGGCATTTTTGAACCCGGCCGGCCGAATTCTTGAGTCGTGATTTCTCGAACTGCCTGCCGACGACGTTATCGTAGGTTTGCTTTCTTGTCTTTCCAGTCCCGTTGCCATTGAAACTGTAATTTGAGTAGAATCAGATGCGATGGCACCAACTTCTTGGACTCTGGATCGACCTGCAAGCTATCTTCGTTATTGTGACTGTAGACGCTATGCACGATATTCGAGCTGACCAAGTTTGTATTCTCGAAAATCCGTTTCTCAGCGCAGTGTACCACATCATTCGAAAAGTTGCTCTAGATGGCTGCCGTAAGCTTGGTGATATTTCTCAGCACGCGTGTGGGGCTGGAAGGCGAAGTGGGTAGCAAAATCATCTGACTCATCTTCCTGCTGTGTATTAGAATGAGTATACTTGGTTTAGAAGCGGAGTAACACGTACGATGGGTTGGACTGTAATGAACACGGCTAGCACACCGTAGTCTTTTTATATCTTTCATCAATCTTAACAGCATTGTACTGAAAGCGGTGACTCTCGCACGACGTCCTGAAATCAGTGCCGAAAGAACTGAACCCGATTACATCGTCAGTTGGCATCTTGGGACCTGGAACCTTGTTCCCAGAAAACTTACAAATACTGTACCTAACCAGAACTTTACGGAGTATGTGTCGTACATCGAGCAACGGTTCTCAAGCAATGTCATCAAATTACTTTTTTTGTGTGTCCAGCTGTTCATCTATTGTAATTGGCGGTGCTGCTCATCGTTGTGATAATCAAAGCTCATCACAGCCCTTTTAGTTTTACGTTCAATGTCCACGTTTGGAATGGTCACGTTGTTTCCTACCCACCATATTGGTCTGAAGGCCCACTGAACCACGCCAGATATCCACAAGGAATACATGTACTAACGGCAAATTTCCTGTTAGCCTGATTCCATCTTATTACCGACCTGCTTAACATCAATGTCCAGGTCTTTCCCACTTTTCAAGCGCTCTCGAAGTGTTCGGACGCCGTCGTCACCATCCGCTGCCACACTTACGACCCCCGAAGGACTGGAACCTGCGTCAGATAATCCCGATCCCGAGCCCCAGACTACATCGAGCACCAAATCTTTTCGGAATACCAAAGACTCACCTGCCGACTATGCGCTATCTACTTCTTACGTGCTCTTGACGCAGCTCCAAAGCGTGGCGGGTTTAACCCCCGTTCCGTTTCTCAAGGAAGCTGCGGGCGTTGCCTGTCAACTCTTGCAAATGTTAATTGTGAGTCGTGTAGAACACTCTACTAGTTTTCTGGATTGAGTCAATTCTGTCTAGGATGCGAACCAAAATGATGACGACCTTCAATCGATTGTGTACGAAATATCTGGCATTATTATGCTAGTGGATGAGGAGTGCAAGGAGGTTCACGCCAATGGCCAAGCCATCTCGCCCAAATTTGGGCGTAGTGTCGAGGAAATTCTCAAGTACGCCTTTTCTCCTTGTATCCGTTGAGATATACCCTGAGTTGCGTCGATCGCGCTAGTCACTTGAAAGGTCTCAAGGAGGTTTGCTCAAAATATCAGAAGGAGAAGTATGTGAAGAAGTTCATCTTCGGTCGCCAGCGGAAAGGCACAATTACAGAGATTCGGTCAGCAATCCAGGCCACGTTCCAAAATTTCCATGTAGCTCAACAAACTTCAGCTGGTCTTAGCTCAGTGCTGACGCTCGATGTCTTGTCTAGATTCGGACCACATTTGATATACAACAATTCATGGTTGCCTCAAATGCACAGAATGAGCGCACTACTGAAGTTTTACAAAAGCTTTGCGACGAGTTGAAGGAACAGATAAAGGAAGCAAGGGGCTCTTCAACGACAGAGCAGTTGACTACCGGGGTGGTTGTATCGAATTCGAGCCCAGGTCCCCATCTTCTTCCTCCTCCCCCGCCCGTGATCAACGGTGCCTTCAGCAATGCAGTGATTACCGGCAGCTTTGTACAGGAAGGCTCAAACAACAACAATGGGTTGCAAGGCCACGGTAGCTCGCCCCTCAATACGCCTCAACATTCCTTCAAGTTTAGTGGCGCAAAGATAGTTGGCTCGACAGTCATATCTGGAAGCAATAACAACAACTCGGTTGGCTTCTTCACGACACCTCCCATTTCGCCGCACTTGCCTCCTAATCAAGGTTCGCATTTGTTACCTCAATTTAGTGAAGGGACTAGCTCGATTACGACGTAAGTCTTCGAAGTCATCATGGAGTGTTCCTCTCGATGCCGATACCCCTCTTTATAGTGGAATATGACTGCAACTGCGATTCCATAACGGTATTCACTTCCGCTATAGCATGTAATGCTGGATGTGTTTCGATGCTCTCAGAATAGACCAATCGACCAACTACTATACCATCTGGAACGCATTCGACTCTCAGTAATGTGACTCCGAGTCGTGGATAAATGCACCCAGATAACTAGATTATGAACGTGCTAGATTAGTTGAAATTGATTCGATTCGGTGTTGACGACACATCATAACCAAGTTGTGACCTTGTCTGCGCCTTTTGGTTCACATGAAAGCTCGTGAGTCGTGAGAGGCACGTGTGGTGCTTTGCGCCCGTGCTCGATCACAACTGCCTTATATAGAGATTTTGGACCCTCAGTTCGAACTTCTTGGCGGTCTTGTGACGGTCAGCCCCAGGTCGCAAAGTGCACTGCGATGTGCGTAGGTGTCCCCTTCTACTATCACTTGAATCCGAACCTTTGTCGAGCTCCTTATCTCGTTGACACTGAAGTTGGACGCATCTGTAAACTTACGTTCACTTGTAAGTTGTAAGTAGTGTTTTTCCCTTCTCGTGTCAATTACAGATCGTGTTGTATTTTGTGCGGTCGTGCAAGGAGTCAGGACAGGTGTTGCAACAATGATCGATGGACACTTTATACTTTGCCTCTGTAATCAACCACGGACCCGCAAATTCTTTATCGCCGGCATCGAGACCGGAGACGTTGTTTCTTGATGGGTTGGCGATGTACAATTGGGTGCGCCTAAAATCAGTTCGAGCACAAAGCTCTTTCTTGACAGCAGCTCCCTATCCTCACAGAATTTTTGAAAGTGTACCCCTCTGCACTGATCTGTACAAAGGTCTCCATAAAATTATCAGAAAGAAATATATACATGAAGACACACATCTCTCTCCCGGTTCTCCAACGTATCCAAGATCTTCCAGACGACCTGTAAAGCATGTCTAAAAACCTCCTCTTCCGTCAAGTGCTCGACCTTCTAGTGCTACCGGCGGCATTGTGTCGGGGTTTATGAACGCAAGCGGCGCTCTAGCGGGCACATTGGTCTCAGTGTCTTTTCATTGGGGCTAATCTTAAAGGAAACTACTGCGTTGTTTGGCTCACTTCCGGAAATGTTCACGATAAGCTTTGCTCATGGAGACATTTTAAATACTTCTTTGGAATTCAACGCCTGTATAGGGATAGCAGACCGATGACACTGTGAAGTAAGAATATATTTACCTTTGTGAAGGCAACCGTGCACATATGAGTCAAACTTATTAGTGGCAGGCGATAGGTTGCGGTAGGTCACTGGAAAGCGAAGGCGTTCACGCCGGCATCTTATGGTAATAATTATTCTAGACATTAAAAGAGATATTAAAAGGGATATTAGTAGGATTGAAGATGATTGGAATGGGATTCATTCGATAATCGAGTTATGAATCCCATCGAGACTGAATCCCTTACTGGAAAGGACCGGTGGTGGAGCTATACAAGATTGACGTTCTTGAGTGCGCTAGCAGCGCTGACTGGGTTGTCACGCACAGACTCTCGCTGGCGTACGCTATTGATCAGAGGCCAGGCGCCTAAAGCCCAAATTGGATGCCCACGGCTACAGTGTCACCTCCTCAAACGGGGAAGTTCAAAGGACCCGAGTGCGGCCTTGGGCTCACTCAAGAGGGGTGTCTAGGAATCTTCCGGCAGTACTCCCGGATTGCCCTTGCAGGATGAGGACGATGAATCGTCGATGATACATTGACGACACTGAAGATGCAGAGATAATAGTTCATCGATCAGGTTTTTCACTTGACACTCTAGCCAATTGAACTCCTGTAGCCCTCTTCCCCGTGGTAGTGGTTCCGGTCTTGTTGACCTCGCGCGGGTATCATGTTAAGGTCAATGATGGTCTAGCATAGCATCTATGACGTATTTACAGTCATCGCGAGTGCACCTGACGCAAGTACTCATGTCCATGTGGAGTGAAAAGACGGATGCAAACTTGTGATCGGTCCGAAACGGGGCGATATATCGACTGGATCTAGACAGATCACCTAGGATAACCCCAACATCGTGCTTGGTATTGTGGCAAGGCTACACGGTCCACACCTCTTTAGAAGTTACCCCCAACTTCCAGGAATGAGTCATAAAAATCGCCGTCGATTGGCACCGTATAGAAACTTCTAGGTATGTTCAAACTCAAGGATCAAAGATAAGGATCAAAGTTTTTAACACAAGCGCTCACAAAGCGCTCAGTTATCGATGGCCTTCCGATTCAAGCCCTTCGTCCGAAGAGCCAATCAGAACGGTCCATTTACATAGCCTCCCGTCACATTTCCCAGCCTGACAAACATACTTTGCGCCCACGTTGATCAAGCGCTTAGATACTGTTCATTCGATGTGAAATGCACTTTAACCTCGCACAGTGCAGGTTCAGTCATATTCAATCCTTCAAGGAAGCGAGTCGAACGTGTTCCACCCAACAACTTGGATGGCCAGTAGACCGGGCCAGACCTCAGCGACGCCGCGGTCTTGGTCTTCTGGACAGCGGACAGTCCCAGAAAAGGACCAACGTTAGACCCTCACCCTTACGACAAGGAAAAGTTGAGAATGAACTCTCGCCACATCCCTTATCTAGACATCCAAGTGGTGAAGAAAGCTGTACGACTCCAAAACAAGATTCGCGAATGTCAGGGTATCTCCCCATGCAGACCGTAAGGAGGGTTTTGAAATGTAGCCGACAACACGTTGCACGTTGGTGATATCATGAAGTGAGCCCAAATATCACAGCAGCCACGGTGCTGAGGTGAAGTCTATTTTCGTTTGACCTGGAAGCTTCTGACGCAGCGGTACATCGATAGGATGCAGTTCGTATCTGCTCTTTTGAAGAATCACTGGCACGGTGTCACAATTACGGCCGGACGATACTCACATCCTGAACCATACGTAGAATTCAAGCGCTGGGATCACTTGCGTGGTAATCGGATTCAGAAGTTCAACTGAAGAAGCGAAGTGGTGTGCATTTTCTATCGATGTAATAGAGTCATGATAATACACAACGCACCTCCAGAACTTCACCTCGGGTATGTATTTTTATTATCTTACAATCAAAGTGTGTGGTAAACTCGTGGCTGGGAGTGGAAAGGTATTTAGTCTCGCCTCAAAGTAATCTGCTGACAATATCCCATCGAAAATTTCGCCTATAGACGAGAACACCTCATCACCTGCATCGATGGTTCACTTCGACATTAAAGCCTACAACAAACTTCCCCTAATTGCAGACGCAGACGCACTCTTCCAAAAGCAACTCGCATCCGCTGGCATCACCCGCTCCCAACTCTTCTTGCAGCTTGCACCACTCTTTCTGCAAGACGGAAATGCTGGTCGATATGCCATTTGCCTTGTCCACCATCACTACGATCTCAAGGCGGGCGAGCGTATGGTCTCGACGGGCCGCGGCACCAAACCATCAACCGATACGTCTGTCAATATTGTTCCAAGTTCTTGGTTGAACACGGGCGAAGTCGTCGAATTCATGTTCACTCCCAGTCCTTCGACTCTCCCTCCTCCGCCTTCGGCCGAGTTTTTCACGAAGTTCAGGTCTATACTCGACGCCAAAAACATTGATGTACTGGGTATTTGCTATGCTCCCGATGACCTGGATGATGGGTTCATGTTAAGGGAGTCGAGAGGCGTTGGGGACCGAGTACGCGTTCTTACCGCCGTCCATGGCTCAACCCCCATGGGTGCCGACTGCTATCTAGCAACATGGATCCCAAAAGTCGATCCAGACAATGGGTCCTACGTTGTGGTGGAGGGGGGGTGCTGTGATGGCCAAAACTGTGAACCAAAGCCCCCGCCACCAGTGACGCCACCACGGGTGCCCACCCCCGGAAACAACAATTGATCTCGATGCCAAGTTAAACGGCATTTGGTTGGCGTACACGTAGTCACTCATCTCCCAAAAATATAGGCTATATACAGAATACCGAATACTCAGCTTCAGAGATTTTTTTGCTCTTCACATCGACCTATGGGCTCTTCCACTACTTACTTGAATCGATTCTTCTCGTTACTGTGTGTACCACAAGTTCCATTTCCCCCCCTCCTGCATACCCATTACCGTGTTCGCACTTTGAATTTTCTCTACATACCCACAATGTTGGAAGAATGGTGAGAAGACTTTTGAGGCATTATTGACTTATTGAATCAATCACATTCGTTGGGCGACCATCTTATTGCAGTGGGACAATTGAATAGGATTTACAGCTATGAGAAGGGAATGGCTGATTGAGTGTGAGGTAAAAACTGAGGCACGAGGAATGAAGTTGCAAGCATTATTTTGCTGCTGCGGATACAAGTCGCGACATGGTACAATCTGTTCGAACTAGCCTGGTCAAACAGAAATATGCAAAGTTTAGTAGTGGGGTAGTCCTAAAATTTCTTTGACCAACCTTATGGTATCGTTTTCTCATTTTCCAATTCACCTGCACCTGCACCCTCAGTCCTGCTCGAGTTGGATGATGAGCCATGGGCTTGAGCGGATGGGATCTCATGACACGCATCTGGCGGAGGGCGAATAGCGTGGTGCCCTGAGTCAGGAATTATATTTTTCTCGTTTGTGGGTGGGCTGGATCCGTCCCAACCTAATTAAGCATGTAAATGTGAAATATGTTCATGGAGAATTTTCAAAAAAAATGCGTACAGCCTCTCTTTTTGTCTTGTGTTGTTAGATAGGTCACTATCCTTCGGTATAGAATGACTAGAAGCAAGGAAAAGCTCTTCAAAGAACATAGAAAAATCAGGAGAGATAATTTGGATTGTGAACGACGACTGACGCAGCTTGACATGATGATAAGAACGGGTACAATCGTGTACATGTCTAAGGAACACCAGACTTTGTCAGAGCTTTAATTTATGTTACTTCGTTTGGAAAACCAACCTATAGATGCTCCTGTCGACGGCCTCTGATTCAGTACATTTCAAGAAACTTATAGGGTTCATACCGAAGCCAGATGGGGCACCTGGAAAATTGGCTCTGATGGACGAGAAAGCGAATAATGTCCCCACGGGAACAACGAACATCTCGGAATAGATTTCTGGGCTTTTATAAACAATATTTGCGGAACAAATTGTGAGAAATGCAACCGCGGTAAGCCCTTGGTAATTTGATCAAAGATATCGTCAATGCACCACTCGAAAGGCGAACTTTGGAAACGTACAATTGGTGATAGCAACCGCAAGTACAAATATCTTGGTTGCAGCCGACCGTTCAATCTGTAGAAATATATGAAGACACGGCAGGCCTTGGATCTCGAGATATGAGTTCAGAAGCGAGATCTTAAAGTTTCTGTTCCAAAGGGTGAGCGGATGACAGTGCCATCCAAGAACCACACATACACTGCAATGCCGAAGGCTCCTGATACCTTGGGTGTTGTGATTTCTCCTGTTTCATTGTTCTGGATATAGAGCGAGAATGGAGCAAGATATCTGGCACCTCTTCGTTAGTTGTTGATAAAAATTTACAGGGAAATGGAGCCTACACGTCAAAAGGATAATCCTGGAAAGATGATTCATGTGCAATCTTTTGAACGTTGACGTATCGCTTAGAAGCAATGAGTTTTGTGACAGTTCTGAATGACGCAAGTATCTGGTATTCAAGACAGAGCTTTGTACTATTGAGCCGGAAGGCTGGTTGGTCGACAAGTTGGGCGGTCCACGATGGACTCGTCGTATCCAGGAGGGTGCTGAATGTGATGAGTTCGCATGTGAAGCTGTCTTTGCCACACTCACTTTTTCATATAGACGTCAAAAACTCTTGATTCATTTGAAGGGCAATTTAAGACTGTTAGTACTGGATACCAGTTCATGACGATGGTCCTCGATATTGGATCGACGGAGATCGCTTCCGCGGTAAGACTGACCTAGAGTTAGTCTGCGTTAGAGTGGGTACGAGTAAGAAGTTGTGTATCACAACATTTGGCAAGTAAACATCATCGACGCTGCTTGTGGGAGCTTGGAACTGTAGAGGTTTGACCGTCATATGTGTTGCTGCAAGCACAAATCCAATGACACAGGAGGCCACCAGGAATATCCAATAAAGGCAGAACTTGAGAAAATCTTGGTGGATATATCGTAGGACCATGGGAGGCGGCACTTGGTCAGATTGTACCCTGTGTTGACAATGAAGAGGTCTGGTAAAATACCACCGAGCACACTGGGAAGGACATGGTCCATGTTTATTACTTCATCATAAGTGTTTCACGAATCACTTGAGATCTATTCTTGAACCCATCCGCATTAGGCATTTCACTGCCTGTGAAATGCCTAATACGGATGAGGAGGGCAGGGCCTGGACTCCCATGTGTCACTTCGATGCTTCACTTATCTATTATTCTGCGGCTCCAGTCCAATGGACCGAGAATTCTATTGCTCGACCGGTTAGGGCCACCAGCTCCAAACGATTTGTGAAAAGGACTATCTCCGCCACACACACTTCCATTTCATTGGGTTTCTGAGGCTCTGCAGCACATGATTTAACCCCATCAAGCCGAATTGAGGTCGTTTGTGGATAAAACCTGGACAAGAGTCCAGGCATAGGTTCGAGATTACTAGAAACCGTTCATATTGATTGGTGTGAAGTGATTTCCATTGATGGGTTAATTTTCTTGGATTTGCCGGACAGAACCCTGTAAGTATTTGAATTGAAAGCCCACGGAAATGTGCATATTGGGCATTAAATCTCCGCCAAAGCCCATCCTACAAGTCTCATACAAGCTGACAATGACAGGACTGTGATCTCAGATGCACAGAAATCTACGAACACGATGTTGAAAGGTGTGTATTTCTCCTTGCAGCTCTCGCTTCATGCTCAAAGGTTAACTTGCAGTGCACCGCAGTAAAAAGCAGTGGAGCAGACCCCACTCATTAATTAGAAGGGATAGTATTTGCTGCATGCACGTTGTCTTCTAATACAGTCTTTTTTTAGCTGTAGTCCGACAAAAAGAAGTATTAAGCTTGAATAATTCTCCACCAGCTTTCAGAAACTCCACCATGAATAACTTCTTCATGCTACAGCTGACCTTCTGGGTGTTGGCAATGTACGTCGCTGCCTTTCAACTTGACAAAGAAATTTCGGCTACATCAGTCAGTATTCCATGAAATACGTTTACGAGTTTTTCACGACCCCCGCATATGCATATGTGTAGATTAATTGCAGCGCTAATTCGCAACCATGTGGGCCTGTGCCATCGTGCTGTGATCCTGGGTGGGTCCCTTTGCAATATTCTCCGTACATTTCTAATTTTGACCTCGAAGCTTGATGTGCAACTTTCGTCGAGGGATTCCCATCTGCACAACTGGAAAAGACCAAGTTATTTCGGGGTTCGACCACAACCCCTGCGGAGACCCTTATCTATGTGAGCCTTTACGTTGAACCCTTGCTTGGAGATATAGTGACTAAGTAATTGATTGTTCAACGTTCAGTCAGATGCGATGTGATTCTTGGACTCAGCGGTTACTGCTGTCGTAAGCAATGGTCGTATTTTTCGCTAGGATATGCTACTGATT
>Ga0247741_1001466_pt1 | contig 13058 bp, 12 predicted proteins | sample UWRJL213509R2_FD_180945 | JGI IMG/M metagenome (GOLD analysis project Ga0247741, IMG submission 180945) | Plant litter microbial communities from Arlington Agricultural Research Station in Wisconsin, United States - UWRJ-L213-509R-2 | ecosystem: Environmental > Terrestrial > Plant litter >... | reverse complement strand
GAGCTCTTCCCGTTCCAGAGCCCACTGTGCCCTTTCAGAGTCGATCTTCAGCTTTTGTAGCTCGTATTTACGGAAATTTTCGTTGGTGAAAAAGTCCAGGCCATTCATAGCAATGGTTACCAAAGAGCCTGTCACGGCGCGTGCAACGACTTGAAGTTTCCATAAGACAGCCTCACGATCCATGCTAGTCCGGAGGTCCGAGTGAGTCTTGACCTCAAGAGCCCATGCCTCGCGGATAGATGCACGATCGGCTTCTTCCTCTGACCACTGGCGTCGAATTTCCTCTTTAGCAGCTGAGCTTAGAGAGTCGCTGCCGCTGTAACCCAACCAGATGCCCAAAAGGAAGATGGCCATGGCAATTAGCAAGCCGAACAGCGCATCACGTCTTGAGAATCTGGGAGTATATTCCTCTCTGCGCGGTTTCAGGGAGCTCGGGGTGGAATGTGGTTTATTACACTGCTATCATAACAGAGGGAATTGAATCATACCTATCTCGTTCGTTGGGATGGCTCTGTGACATCGTGATATCCTTCAAGAAGCCCAAATGTCACTGGATGTAGTGTGGTCGTGGTGGTCAGCGTCAGAGAGATGGGCAGACGTTTCTGGTACTCATCTAGCCTCGTGCTGCCGCGAGGTGAACTGAAGTGAATCGAAATGGAATCTGATGACACTTCGACCCACTTCGAACACGAGCCGCAGAGTCAGCCAATCACGTCCGTTCATGTGTGGATTCCGCACCTCCAGCGCTAATTCGTATTGTATAGCTCGTTGAATGTACCAAATCCGCCTCTAGTAGTAGTAAAATGTTGTGTATATATCCAATTAGACGTTTATACTGAAAATATATCCAGCCCCGTCTACAGCAGCCAAGTACGGCCTTCTGATCCTCGTATAAACAGTCAATAGTACTTATTCAGCTGATAATTAAACACCATAAGCTGCTATCTGAACCAAAATAGAAAATTGCTGTGGTACTGATGTATTCAAGCCGGCAAAATATTGGAAGGTGGGCAAGTGATGTAGCTGGCGGAGGGAAAAAAGTTTTTAAAAATACCATCAAATCCAATAAGCCGCGGAAATATTACATGTGGTTTTAGATTTTTATAGCACAAAAATTCATCCACCGGCAGGCGTTTTGGTAAGGGGTGAATCAGCTAAATGCTATTATTAGAACGCCAAAAGAGCGCCGGCGGGCGCTTGTGAATAAATTTATAAAAATAGAGCATGATGTCACTGCTGTCGGTGTCGAATTGTCAATCAATCCGGCCCATGATCAGGCCTCAGGCCTCAGGTCCTGTCAGCAACATGATCAGCGGTTGGTTGGGCGCTTTCGGGCACTTCGGGGATCGTCGGCTGCGCGCTTCCGCCTCCGCCTTGACCTCATAGTACGCGAATATATCTTGCAGCTCTCAGACGTGTAGGCTAGGTTAATAGATTGACCTTGATGCAGAAGAAGGGAAGGTAAACATCTTTCCTGAATCTTGCATGCCCCACATCGCGTATGTACCTCCTTAGGGAAACATTTCCCGCCTTGGTTAATCGTTGCTCATCGAAACCTCGCAGCTCGACCTGCTTGCTCAGCGCCTGCTTCGTCCCCATGTCACTGCAAGCTAAATTATCTAATAAGCATGAAGAGTTGACGTTGGATATGAATATTCCGAGTAGTCCACTTGCTCAATAGTACGTCTGCGACTGAGACATCGTCGAAGCTTAGTAAATTACCGCACGGACGACCCCAAGAATCAATGTACTGTATGGTACCAAATCACCCTTGAAATATTCAACCAAGATAAATACGACTACAATTCTCTCCTACTCCGCTCAGGCTTGCCGTCCCAATGATACATTCTCAACGTATGGAAGTGAAGCGGATAGCCACCTTGCGCTTGAGTGAAGAACTTTGTGTGGTACAACAGTGGATGAATAGACTAAACAGAAGAGCAGAAAATCTGACGATCGATCGATCTACAAACTATCCCGAACAAGACGCTCGACATTCCTGGTTCGAGGTGTGATAATACAATCGAACGGCACGGGATATCTAACATAGTCTCATAGTTAGCATATATTCAAAACCATCATAGTTGGATATCATACGACAGTAATCCGCTGGTGACATCTGTGTTGAGCTTCGAAGGTTTTCCATCCTCATCGAGGGGCGGTTTTATATCGAACACCGCCAACACCGATGACACGACGGCGTAAAGCGAATTATTGCTCAAGTGTCTTCCCGGACAGATCCTAGGAGTATTAATCTCAGTAAGCGTGTCTTCACATAATTTTTTCAGGTGAAGAACATACCGACGACCAAAGCCGAACGCGGCAGAATCTGGATCTTGGACTGTAGGGTCTAATACACCATCTTTCAGGAAGCGCTCTGGTTTGAATTCCAGAGGTTCAGGATATTGCTCGGGGTCGTGTAAGATCGCCCTTTGATACAGTCAGAATGACGGGGTGATTGTTGATCGACTATAATGATACTGACCAAGTGTTACCCATAACTATCGTGCCTTTCGGAATAAAATAACCATCATACTCGTCATTCGCAGTACACATATGAACAACTGTAAGGACAATCAGCAGCTGAAGGTTCGAGAGAAGCTTGCTCAACCTACCTAAGGGGGTCACCGGCTGCCATCGCATAGCTTCCTTGACTATAGCGTTCGTGTAGGGCAGGGCGTTCATATCGCTGAAGTCGGGGAGGCGGTTGTTGCCCACGACAGCATCGATCTCCATTTGAGCTTTCTTCTGGACTTCAGGGTACAAAGCCATCGCGAGGAAGAATGACTGTGCTGTCGAAACCGTCTGTGTTCAGAAATATAAGGATAAGGTCAATGTAATGCGATATAGAGTGACCATTCACTCACCGTATCTGCTCCACCTAGCACCATAGATGACTTCAGGGATGGAAACGAATGCTTAAATTGTTATAACAACATACCGACATAGGCAACAGCAGCTACGTTTTTTGCTATTTCATCTTCCTCAGCTCGCCGTGGGTCGCTCTCTTCCGGCAACTTCTCTATTAGTGTCACTGCAACTGAAGGCGCTGCAGTTCCTTTCGCCTTGGAGAAATCCCGAATCAGCATCGTACTGAATTCTCAGCAACCCCAATTCCAGGCCAGCTTACCAGTTGATCTTTGACGTGCAGGAAAGGCTTCTCGATCATGTCTTTGTTGACCATCTCCCAGTACGCAGCCTTTCTCTTGAAACTGGCACCTGGGATCCAGCTCGGAATATGTTTTAGAAAATGAAGATAATCCACCCAATACGTTCCAGGTATTCCAGCGTCAGCAAGACCGTTTAGAGCTATTTCGGCGGTCGAGATGTAGGGGTCGTCAGAATCCTTAATCGTAATGCCATAAGCAACACTTAGGATCGTAGCGGTGAATGCACTGGGAAAGTAGAATCGTGAGTAATATCCGGAGGGGCTCATGAGACGACCTTACTGCCGGATATGGTGCCTAAAATTCTTTGGCGACTCGAGGAGGCGGTTAATAAACGCATGTACCTCCCGAATCTGGACTGGCTGGTATTTCTTCACAGCATTTGGATGGAAATGCTCGTGAAAGACGCGTCGGTGCCGTCGCCACCACTGACCATATGGAAGTAACGCAAAGTCAAAGTCCCATCCCATTCTGATTGCCGTGTTAATTACAAGGAGGCGGAGGCGGTGGTAGATAAGACACTTACAATTCAAGAAGCATAGTTGCATTCATGCGGTCTGAATAATTGGAGGACCGCTTCTCGAAGAGGTCAGTGGTTCTTTTGAGGCTATTCAGGACGAGGATTGGTTGGCCGAGCACTTTCAAGAAGACCATATCGCCTGGTTGAAATCGTATTAAATTATCTCGTAGACCATTACCAAGTATACATCACTAACCATATGTTCTGCTCAATTCGCTATATGTTAGCCATGGTTTTTCGGTGGGCGCGGGCGCATCAAGCAAGTTCCCGATAATTGGATAACCGTTTGGGCCGGGGGGGTAGGGAAGCCGTTTGGAATTGCGCCTGGGATCGAGTACAGTCGGAAGGCCAGCAAGGCAAAGAAATAACACAACAGTCAGCGAATAGTATGGATGGGTCACTGCCCAACTGGTAATTGCCGAGCTGAAGGACATGGGGTTAGATGGTGTTTAAGCGATATCTGTGAATGCGCTTATATCTTTCCAGATTGACCAAATAGTAAACTTACCAAGTCTGAAGGTGACGCGGAGAACTTGAGAAATCTGAACGCGTGGGGGTTCAAGATCCTCCCAAGACATGATTGGAGGCGCCGCCACCGACAAGAATAGACCCAGTCAGCTGGCTGATTAGATATACCATTCTCAGCACTGGTATTGGCAAGTGACGTCGGCCATGGCAGAAAGGTCATTCAGAGGAATTACGACGCCTTTAAGAACTGTATTAGCATTTACTCCTTAAGAGTACAATGGTATGAACTCAAAACGCATTTATTTAATTAGCCCCTGGTAACAGCTTTGACCATCTAGCGAATCTGTCCCAGAAACTAAGGACTTGGGTCCCACCCAAATCTCGACGAAACTTCTCTTCCGGAGGTCGAAGCCAGCCGCGTGCGGGCTCTTCCGTTCATGTACGAGTAGTTCCATTCGTAGTGGTGTTTTCAATATGATTAGTGCCTTCACGTCCATCATGGGGCGCAGGGCTGAGAAAGAGAACAGAAGATTGTGCTCACCTCTTTCTCAGGGGTTCGTCAAATTCGGGGACAGCGGGAACACATGTGCATGACCAAAGGGTATGCATGGTGTGCGAGTGAACATCATGTTGATGTGGCGGTCAGCTTTCCTGGTGAATGAGAGGGCGTTGAGTCCCAGAATGTCTAAGTGAGGGGCGCGTTAGAATGACGGTATGACAGTAGGAGGCGGAGGCAGAGGCAGAGGAGGAGACGAGGTATCAAGGGAATAATAACAGCGGGTGTCGTGAAAGGAATGAACGACAGGGGATGATAAGCCCAAGGAGAGAATTGAATCGAATCAGGAGAGATTGTACGCACCTCCGTGAACCTCGTTTACATGCGTCGACTGCTGGAACGCATATACGTACCACGATAGCACTTAGAGAGTTCCGCGGTGACCGAATGTGGATATGTTCGCTAAAGACGTCGAGGTCTGAGGTGGAGACGGCGAGGGGGGCGTTCTGTTGAGCATGCCGAAAGTTTGCAGATCCTCAGAATGTCTGGGAGGGATGGATCAGTGTGATTAGGATGGATGAACGCAAGAAGAACGATGGGATGCTACGGAAAGAAGGGGACAGGAGAACGACTGAAGGGAGGATGAAGAGCCAAAAGCACACCTTTGCCGGTATATCTCCATATCGCGTCGGGATATCGATTATGAACGCGTCGTACGTCTTGAGGATGTCGGGTCTGATGAACGGGCATTCGGGTTCGGCTGGGGCGTGCATTTGGCGAAGATCTCTTGGGAAGGTTTCTTTTACTCTGCGTCAGTTCGGATCGGATAAGGGAAAGGTAAATGGGAGTAAACCGGGAAGGGACTTGGAGACGAACTGGAGGAAGGGAAGTGACGCTTACAAACAGCAACTGGGACAAAAAGGTTGCCGTGGCTGAAGCGGAAGAAGGTACGTGTCGTGGCATAACAAGCGTACATACCTCCATTAGGGAAACATTTCCCGCCTTGGACGCACCGACAGTGCAATTCAATCATCTATGTTGGGATTCCAGTCTCGTGTAGTCATACCGAGAATATTCTAGTTGTTTAATCACCATTTTATCGTAGAGTATATAAACCTAGGTAGTATATTCTGTATTCCCTACGTGTTTGTATGAGCTCTAACAAACACGATTACTAGTAGTACTCGATCATCCGACTCTCCCGTGGTCCCTAGGTTCATTCCAACAATCTACTACAAATACTTCACTGTTGAAACTTTAGTTATGGTGATTCGACTTACTCACCATACAGGAAAACCTTGGAATCAGTAGTAGACTGTTTAGACCCTCTGCCATCGTGAGTACAACTATCATTCTCTCCTTTTCCGCTCTTATTTCAAGTTTTTCGCGTACAGTAGTCACTAGCGGCTCAGTGGATAAAAAAAATCGAGGAGGACACGTCTTGGTCGATTTCGAATACGGCTTGAGTAGCTTGAGTAGCCATACAAATCAGCTAGACATATCGTTGTAAATTCAGACGTCAAAGCATAGAAGTGCAATGTATTGTGGTCGAAAATCAGATGGACTGAAAGTCTCTCGTACGCAAGCTGGTGCGAAGGGCGGCGCGAGTATAGCAGCGGTCGTCTGCCGTTGGCGTGAGACTGAGTCCGAAAACAGGTGGTGAAACGGGGTGAGGAAGCGAATGGAAGAGGAGTGAGGGGTCGATCGTTGAAACGGGGTGAGCGGATGCGTTCGAAAAAGGAAAAAGGGCGTCAAGTCGTGCGTTAGACGGGCGTTCGTCAAGTTCTCGTCTTATGAGCTTGGTTTAACGTTGTAGTTCGTCGTGCTTCGTGCTGGTGAGTGAAGGTCATGGAATTCACTGACGCTACCCTACGATACATAGATAGCTTTTAATACCTACTCGTAGCTAGTGTTTAAGAGTATAAAATATCACAGGATAGAGGTGAAAGGGGTCCGCAAACGATAGATAAAGTAGAAGGTGAGTCCATTTGATAAGATGAGTTGAGAAATCAGAGAAAAGTCGAAATAAAAGATCATAACCTAGAAACCAACGCGGATCGCGTCATAAATAAGGGGAAAAGGTAGTTAGGAATCGAAAAATAGAGATCTGGCCTGTGATTTTGTCGTAGGGGCTAGCGAATCCGTGTGTGATTTTGGTGCGTGTTTCCGAATTGGGGTCCTGGGCGCTAATTGTGTTCGCGTTCGAGCTAATTTCCGTGCGTTGGCAAGTAGGGTACCTTACAGAAGTACGGTGCGGTACTCCAAACCGAGTACATGCATACAATCTGGATTCCTGTCACAAGACCACATAGTTAACTCGGGAAAGTGAGTTTGGCAACGGCTTTGCGTCAGAATCGTGCGCCATAACATCACGGAAAATCGATCGCCCTGTGCGAAATTGGGGATATCATTGCAACAAAAGCAGTCGTGCGCTTGACTAAAGGGCTTTGAGTGGTCCAATAATAGATGAATAACCTAAACAGAACAGGTCGAAAACACGAGGATCAATCCATTTGTAAACTATCATGAACGAGACTCTCGACAGTCGGGCTTCGGGGCGTGATAATACAATCGAATGGTAAAGGGTATCTAACATCACCTCAGAGTCAGCTTGTATTCTAAATCAGCGTAATCAAATCACATACGAGATTAATCCGCTTGTAACATCTGTGCTTAGCTGTGCAGGTTTTCCATCGGCGTCGAGGGGGGGTTTTATATCGAACACCGCCAACACCGACGCCACGACGGCATAAAGCGAGTTGTCGCTCAAGTGTCTTCCTGGACATATGCTGCGAATATTACCCCGGTGAGCGGTGTTCACATAGCCTTAATGTTTTCTGCAGGTGAAGACATACCGACGACCATAGCCGAACGCTGCGGACTCTGGGTCTAGGACAGCAGGATCTAATGCACCTTCTTTCAAAAAGCGGTCTGGTTTGAATTCATGAGGTTCAGGATATTGTTCAGGATCGTGTAAGATTGCCCTTGGATGCAGAGTCAGAATAACAGATGACCGTTAATCGGCTATGATGATACCGACCAAGTGTTGCCCAGAACTACCGTGCCTTTCGGAATGAAATAGCCATCATACTCGTCATCTGCAGTACACATATGAGTAGCTGTAAGGTCAATCAGCAGCTGAGCGCTGAAGGCTATATAAATGAAGCTAACCTACCTAAGGGGGCCACAGGCTGCCACCGCATGGCTTCCTTGACAATAGCGTTGGTGTAAGGCAAGGAGTTTCGATCGGCAAAGTCGGGGAGGCGGCTATTGCCTATGACTGTATCGATCTCCATTTGCGCCTTCTTCTGGACTTCTGGATACAAAGCCATCGCGAGGAGGAACGATTGTACCGCCGAAACCGTCTGCATTTGGAGATATGCTCGAGTTAACAAAGGAACGTAAATATACAGACCATTCACTCACTGTATCGGCTCCCCCTAACGCCACCGACGACCTATCAGGATGGAACCAAAATATCACAAGAACAACATACCAGCATACGCAACAGCAGCTACGTTTCTCGCTATCGTGTCTTCCTCCACTCGTCTTGGATTGCCCTCATCCGGCAGTCTTTCTATCAAAGTCGCTGCAACTGAAGGAGGTGCAGTCCCTTTCACCTTGAAGTAATAAAAAGTGGGTGCTAATCTTAGAAATTAAAACAAGATAGGCTCACAAGTTGATCTTTAACGTGCAAGAAAGGCTTGTTGTGCATCTCCTCATTGATCCTTGCCCAGTACGCAGCCTTTCTCTTGAAACCTGCACCTGGCATCCAGCTCGGGACATGCTTTAGAAATGGAATATAATCTACCAAAAAGGTTCCGGGCATTCCAGCTTCAGCGAAGCCGTTTAGAGCTATTTCGGCAGTGGAGATGTAGGGGTCGTCAGACTCCTTGATGGTGATTCCATAGGCAACGCTGAGAATCATGGCGGCGAACGCACTGAAAAGGTAGAATCGTGAGTACTTACTATCCAGAGAATGTTATCGTATGACCTTACTGCCGGATATGGTGCCTAAAGTTCTTCGGTGTTTCGAGGAGTCGTTTAATAAACGCATGAACCTCCCGTATCTGGACTGGCTGGTATTTCTTCACGGCATTCGGATGGAAATGTTCATGGAAAACCCGTCGATGCCGCCGCCACCACTGACCATATGTAAGCATAGCAAAGTTGAAATCCCAACCCATTCTAATGATATGTTAATTACAAAAAAGCAGTGAGGTGAGTAGTAGACAAGTCAACTTACAAGTCAATCAGCATAGTCGCGCTCATCCGGTCTGAATAATTAGAGGACCGCTTCTCAAAGAGGTCGGTGGTTCTTTTCAGATTATTTAGAACGAGGATTGGTTGGCCAAGTACTTTGAAGAATATCATGTCGCCTTGTAGTAGAAAAACATGTTGGCATATCTCGTTAGGTAGACCGGGTGTCAATGTATGGAGGTCTCACCGTATGTTTTGCCCCATTCAGTGTATGTTAACCATGATTTTTCGGTAGGCGCTTCCAGGAAGCTACCGATGATCGGGTAACCCTTTGGACCGGGGGGATAGGGAAGTCGGTGGGAGCTGCGTCTAGATTTTCTGAGACCAGTGAAGCAAAGAAATAAAATGGAGACCAGTGTATAATATGGATGGGCTGCAGCCCAACTCGTAAATGCCGCGCTGAAGGACATCGGGGTTGGAAGGGTGTTGGACGATGTTCTCGAAGACATTTATATCCCCCAAGGTTAACCAAATCCGAGGAGACGGGAGAAGCCAAAAGCTCTGCGAGAAATTTGCGACGTTTAAGACAATCCTCTCAGAGACTTGGCGAAGAAGCCACCACCGACAGAAATAAACCCAATCAGGTGGCTGATTGCAAATATCAATCACAGCGCCTGGAAGTTAAATGTAGAGGGAGCAGGTCGGTCCAGACTCTAATACACATCGGGAAGTTTAAATTCTCTTGGCATTGGAAGGTGATGTCGACCATGAGAGAGCGAGGGTGCTCGGAGGTGCTCGGATTCGCAGTCGTTTCAGTGGGATTGAGTCCAGCGTTGAAGGCATGAACTTAAGACGTGTGAAGTTCTACAAATTAGTGGATTGATACCGTAGGAAAGCATAGTTGGAATGAGAATCGGATTCGAAATTTGGGTCCAGAGTAGAGGGAAAGCATACCAAACGATGTGATATTGGATATTGTGGAGCACGTCCGTGTGAGCGTTGTGTTCGAACTGCCAGAAATTCATGACCTATCACGAAATCTTTGACCAAAAGTCGCTGATCGATTTCTTTCAACGAAATCTGACTAGCAAGCAGTAGTAAGTAGTGAAGGGGAGGTCAGATTCTGATTAGATGGGATCGTACAAAGGGAAAGAAGTAAGAAAGGGAAACTGGCAGTGGAGGAGCAAGAAAGACGTCCAAAAATTGATCCGAGTTGGGTATATGCACCATCGGAAGTGGATGTAGACAAGGAAGGGACGCAGAGAATAGTACTCACTTATGAGCAGCCCCTCTATCAAACCAGCTTGCAGCAAACGAGAAAGACGTACATCTGGATGTGGCCGTGCAATGTACGTCGACTAGATGGGCTATATTTTGGTTACAGTATCGGGTACATGGTTGGAGGAATCAAGAATAGTATCCGTTCATACTGTGCAAGACGAAAGTACGTTTAGGCTATGAGTTGGTAGTGGATTACAGTGGTTGCTCGGATCTAAACATTTATTGAATGAGCCTTGAGAGTGGACCATTCTCATTAACATGTCCAGCCTTTTGGAGTCCAGATACCCCCCATGCTCTGTCAAAAGGTTCCATGAGTGGGTAGGCTCAGTTGGAAAAATTATGGACACACCCGATCGTCGCAGGAAGTTGGCCCAGAGAACCAGGTGCCTTCTATTGTACCAGGTGTCGTCTCGCAAACTGCGCGCCAATTGGCGTCACTGGAGAGGCCATCAAGGCGTGAATGGAAAAGCTGAGATTCAGTGTGAGTAGCGTGAAAACCATAGGAAGGACTGCACCCACTCTTTGCCCATGGAAACACCCCTTTCGAATGGGATGGGGAGGGTCAGATCAGACAGGTCGATCGGCTAACGAGGTGAGGATCCCACCTTGTATGTTATCTGATCCCAATGAGGTTTGCAGGAGGCCTCGTGGTTGGTGATGAAGTGACCAGTAATGCATCCACATGCGCTCTAGAAGACAAACCGACGAGTTCGATTCGTCGAATGAAATAAATAAGCTGGAGAGCTCACTCGGTCTTCACAGAGTATAGGCTCTTCCTGGAGCCCATTAATCTCGATGGTTCTGTTATAACACTCCTCGATTGGGTCGACTCCAAATGGCACATTATACAACGTGGCCGTGTATTCCTTCGTTTGATAGCTTGTACACATGGACGAGGCTTGTAATTCGCCCCAGGCAATCAGACTTCGCTTCCTCTCCAGCTCCTCGTGCTGTTGCCTTGTATTCCTGTCGTGGTCCTCTCGTTCCAGAGCCTTCTGGCGATTCCAATAGGCAGTAGTTGCCCAACACCCGATCATGATGCCTATGACAAGTGTTGTTACAAAATGTGTGAGGTCGCTCAGGCGAAGTGAGATCTTTATATCATGTTCAGGTTTGCGTGGTAGACCGTCATTTTCTTTCAAATTCGGTACATGCTGTTCAATGTGTGCCGTGTAGGCTGTAAGAGGGCTGTAGAAGAGCAATGTTCATACGAGGGTTGGTATCATATTTCCATGGTTGTGAAGAGAAGAGAATTTACGCACTCGGGACCATCAAGATTCTGATGAACCATTGGAGCAGTCGAGGAGATCTGTCAACAGACGGTCGTTGGTTATCGAACTGAAGAAAGGCATGACTGGGCGCTCTCAGTATTTACCTGTGATGATCGAGTTGGAGCTGGTTGGAGTCCGTTTCTCGTATTGCGCAATGATTTAAATATACAGGATAGCCCAAAGACGGGTTCAAGACACACCTGAGAGGCGAGGGAGATCAGGTCACGGTGGAAGGCGGAAGAGGCATGGTGGCTGTGTCCATTATTACAGACTCGGACGGCGACTTGCCTCGTGCTCTTTACATGCTATCCAAGTCGCTAAAACTTAGAATCTGGAACGAACTCGCCACTTAGATGGTCAAAGCTGCTACACACACGTCTCAAGTTCATGCCTCGAACCTCGACTGGAAGATAACTGTTGTTATCCACAGGTGCAGGAATACTTACTTAGGGTCCCTAATTGGAGGCATACGAATGGACTTGTGTATCAGAACACCTCCGTTCTGCCACGGCCAACGTCACCTGCCAACGCTACAAGAATTCAAACCTCCTGGTGTGTATTTGAGTTTGGGCCGACCTACTCCCCTCTCTGGGACTTGACTTGCTGGTGCTGTGAATGTCATCTGCAATCAGCCAGCTGACTGGGTTTATTTCTGTCTGTGATGGTGTCCCGTCATCTTTGGGAGGATATCTTGAACCTCGCTAAATGATTCCAGAACTTTGGCTCCTCCCCATCACCTCGACAGTCTCGGGAGATATAAACACCTTCACGAACGTTTAACCTCCATATAACCCCATGTCTTTTAGCTCTGCAGTTGCCAGCTGGGCAGTGACCTACCCATACTGTTTCCTGACCATTGCCTTAGTTCTCGTTTTTGTTGGCCTGACCACTGTGCAAGATCCCAGGCGCAATTCGGGACGGCTTCCGTATCCCCCCGGTCCAAAGGGTTACCCGCTCATTGGAAGCTTGCTTGAGGCGCCTACTGAAAAACCATGGCTGACATATGCTGATTGGGGTGGGACTTATGGTGAGCGAGTCGGTACACCGTGACCTGGTCTATGAGGTGGTTCATCACAATTTATACCAGGCGACATGGTTTTCTTCAAAGTGCTCGGCCAACCAATCCTCATCCTGAATAGCGTGAAAAGAACCAATGACCTCTTTGAAAAGCGGTCCTCCAATTATTCAGATCGGAAGAGTGGGATTATGCTGCTTGAGTTGTAAGTGTCTTATCTACTCACCAGACCGCCTCTTTGTAATCCACGTGTTATTAGAATGAAAATGACCTTCAACCTTGGTTTACTCCCATATGGACAGTGGTGGAGGCGGCATCGACGAGTTTTTCACGAACATTTCCATCCAAATGCCGTGAGGAAATATCATCCAGTTCAGACTCGGGAGGCGCGTGCGTTGATTAATCGCCTCCTCGAGTCGCCAAAGAACTTTAGCCACCATATCCGGCAGTAAGCGCGTGCAACAACCTCTCCGGTTAGTACTCACGATTCTACGTTCCAGTGCGTTCGCCGCAACGATTTTAAGTGTTACCTACGACATCACCGTGAAGGATTCCGACGACCCTTACATCACCACCGCCGAGATAGCTCTAGACGGATTTGCCGAAGCTGGAATACCTGGGTCGTTTGTGGTGGATTATC
>Ga0247741_1001465_pt1 | contig 13064 bp, 15 predicted proteins | sample UWRJL213509R2_FD_180945 | JGI IMG/M metagenome (GOLD analysis project Ga0247741, IMG submission 180945) | Plant litter microbial communities from Arlington Agricultural Research Station in Wisconsin, United States - UWRJ-L213-509R-2 | ecosystem: Environmental > Terrestrial > Plant litter >... | reverse complement strand
ATTGCATCTGCATCCGAAAAGCTGGGCGGCCGATGCTGTAACGGCGTCCTGAGCGTGTAAGCGCATTGTCAGTCGACGATGGAGAGGTTATATATACCGTGACGCGCTTCCTGACTTCATCAGCCCCCTCTCTCGGACCTTGACCACTCACCGCTGCGAGTCAGTATGGATTCACCGATAGTGGGAACTCCCAACTATCATGTCAAGGTCCCAGCTACCTTCTCGTCCATGTACGGCGCAATTCTAATAACGGCGATGTTGGATGCATGGTGAGTCTTCGCTCACTTCACAAATTTACATTCTAATAAGCTCTAAATGTTAGCCTGTTTGGTATAGCTCTGGTGCTTACATTTCATCTCCAACTTCCTCTTCATCTGTTAAATTTTTCGCCCAGATCATGGCTCTCAACTACCTCAAGCACCACTCGAAAAATGATCCCAACTCGGTGAAAGCAGTCGTTTACATCCTAGGGTTGGTGACTTCAGTCCTGATATTGAACGACGCCGTTGACATATCTCGTAGAATTCTGGCAACCCTAGTGACAACATTTTCCAGTCACCAAATCTATGACATTTTCATTACGAAAATGGGGACCGTGGAACTCCTAGATGAAATAATTTTGTACGTGGGCTCTATTCCCATCAGCGGGGTCACATCTGATTGTGAAATTATAGCTCTGTACCCGTTCGTGGTTTCCGTTGCTATCTTTCCATCACGCTGCTCACATGCAAGGTCCACTCGGAAGGGAAAATACCTGTGCTGCGTGAGTTTTCGAAGGCCCTACCCCACTATCTACGCCTATCGACTGACGCTGACTGCGCGATGATCATCAGTATCTCACCGCATTTGTCGCACAACTGTCAGTGGCGCATCTTCCAGGTTCGGTGTAGACTGACCCAGCGACATGTTGGACCATGCAGGTATCTATGTAGTCGGATCTGGATTGGTAAGTCCATTCGTGCCAAAACTTGGTTATTCGGCCAGTTTTCATTTTCGTTCTTGCAGTGGGGAAGAAACTGCGAAGTGTTCGCCGGCATTGGGCGATCCTTGGAGTGAGTTTTCGCTTTCAGGGTCTGCAAATTCATCATGGTGCTCAATAATCTTTCCAGGCCGCGCTAGCCTTGACGCAACTGAGTAAACGAGCATTTTATGATCCTCATTTCGAAGGTTGACGAATTGGACATCTTAGGTGCTGGACTAGGTGAGCGCCCGCCCGGTGAACTGTAAATCCACAAGTCGATTTATTCACCACATTATTATCCAGCGCAGATTAGCTTCATGTACGTCCCTCCCATGACTCTCACCTACTTCCGAATTAATGTCGTTCATCAGGGCGAAGAGCAAGCATTATTCAAAAATGAGAATGACGACAGAACTTCTCATCGTGTGTAAATTTTTATTTATTTTTGGACTTGTGACTTACCAAGAGATCGACGAACCTCTCACCGTATAGACGACGACGGCTGTCCAGGGAATTGCCGCGGCGCTTTGCGACATTGTGATTTCCGTAACGCTGTGCTTCATCCTCAATTCTCATCGATCGGGAATGAGCAGGTGAAGGACCTTCATCTATATTCTGACTCTACATTTCTGACAAATATTACTGTCGAGCGTAGGTCTAATACGATGATTAATACATTGATTAAATATGCACTTAATCGTGCCATGGCTACTAGGTATGAATCGGGATTGGTATGCGTCTTCAGCTTCTTAACTGGTGTTGCCTCAGCTTCTGCGCCATTAGCATGGTTTTTCTGGTACGTCTTAACCCTCCCTACTTCCTGTTCTAACAATGACACAACTTCATGCAGTTTTATTTTGCCTCGGGGTCATTTTACTTGTGAGTCTCTCAATAATTTTGTTCGCTGTCCTCATTGAACGACATTTGATAGTATGATCCCGCTCACTGCGAATACACACAGTAAGCTTCGCTGCTTTCTTCCAGTACATCACTGATATTTTTATGCTCAGTTTATATTATCTGTGTGGTCAATATGTGAGTATCTCGTCGACACACTTGCGGTGAAGAACTAACCTGTGATGTGCAGTTTAAATTCACGAGAAACCCATCGATCACAGGCCAATGAACAAATCCATCTGTCCGATTTCAGGATGAGCAGCGATACAACGCGTTCTGCTGCAGAAGCGAGCCACTCCGAAGACGCAGAAGCGAGCCATACTGATGCAAACGTGAGCCGTTCTGATGTAGCTGACCCAAGTATAAAGGTACGTCACGTCCAGGATTCACTGTGCACCGCAATCATTCTGATTTCAGTAGGACCATGGGTCGTCATGATTAATGACATGCATTATTCGTAGGAGAAGAGGGCTGCGACATTTTATTATACTAATAGCATAATTGCCATCGCGGCCGGAGAAATCTAACGCTCGTTTGTACCAATAGCATGGAATTGTAGTGAGCGGCAGAAGGAAACCACTCTGGTGACGAGAATATCTTTAGCAGTGCGTACGCACGAGACTTGAGACTGTGTCCAGTGGTGGATCACTACTTGCTCGATGACGTATAACGAGAATTCTTCCTGCTGAGGATCGATTGTAAGGAATATTGTTCGCTCTAGCATATGTGTTATGAAGTCGTGATAGGATTCTATCTTTATGTACATTTCTATGTTGTCTAATTATAAGGATAGTCTATGTTCTCTTCAGGATGGCTGGCAAAATATCTATAATCGATGCCTTGGGTTTCTCTTCATCAAACGTCAATGGCCTGGGTGCACAACCTAGGGCAATCTCGTCACCAGTCGGCGGAGGGCTTGTGTCTAAAGAGTCTGGTATCTCCAGCTCCCTAAATCTTGCAACGTCGCAAATTGATAACCAAAAAATGTCGCTATTGACAGCCAAAACTCTCACCGCACCCCTCCAGAGTACCATGTCGGTGCACTGCTTGAGTGTGAGTAAGAGGTTTGAAAGCGAGTCAGGAACCTTGTCGACCATGTGGAGAGACGCTTGAGCAAATTCAGCAGCGGCCCAGAACATGAGCTCAAGGCTCTTGGTGGATTTGGTCGTGGGTGGTTGCACGGGAGTGGCCTCCATCAAAGTTCGAAGGTGGTTTGTTATAAGATGGGTCATGGCATCTGTGCACCCATTAGGGACCACCGCGTTCCTATGGAGAATGTCCACAATATATTGGATAAAATGTCCGGTATCCCTGATTTTCAGGCTTGTGGCTGAAAATTTATCGGCGACACGATCGGAAGTGACAGTGGCTTGCAAGAAGCTCTCGAAGATATCAATAATCTGATTCAGTTGAACTTCAAGACAGATCAGGTCAGCGGCTGAATGGTGTGTAATTATTCGAGACTCACTAGTTTCTAATGCGATTCCTGTCTTAAGAATGAGAAAGTAAAGGTGCACTGGCGAGATCAAGAAATGGGGAGGTTGCGTATCCCATCCTCCGTCTGGATGAGTGTGCAATCTCCTCAGCACACGTAGCGCAGTCTCCATTCGATGCTTAACATGCCTTGAATCCCGAGGCCCAAGGTACTTATTGCGATAGTAAGTTTCGTTGAGACCCAGGGCATGGAACAGATGACGCAGATCTTCTTCAACAACCGTTACACGGGGTGTTCGCGATGCATCCTCCAGCTCATCCATGGCATTTCCAGAGTTCTTCACAAGGCAGTACAGATACCAAGAATATGGGGGCCCAGTCTCATAATAGCGCAAAGGTGAGAACTGGATGAGATCCTCAAAGCAGTGGTCGGCTGCGATCCATTCATCCTCGCTCAACGTTGAGCCCTTCACCGTGGATATTAGTTGATTCATGGCATCATACGAAGGTGGGGGTACTGCTTCAAGGTACCCTAAAAGCTCAGTAAATCCCTTGATAGCTGGCTCAACCGAGATACGGTCGATATCCCGCTGGTATAGCCAAGAAAGACCGTGATCAACCCAGCCATCTCCCGGTTTCTGTCTGAAGATTGTCTGTACTGCCAGAGGGATGTAGGCGCCTGAATGGGGGTTGGCCGCACTGGTGCCCTTGCTTATTTCGTATACTTCGTAAGCTTGATATCTGATGACAGAAGGACGCCCTCTGACAAGATGAATCGTCCATGACACGAGGCGATGGAGAGCCCACGCTTGCGGGGATTTATAGGGACATGGTGCCCGAGGAGTCATGCTCTTGGACCGTCGGTGGAGGAACAAGGTCAAAGCCTGCAATGTCGGCAGTAGGCTGGTTGATATGAGAAAGAAGAGTGCTCCACAAACGGCAATGATGACGGGTGCGGCTACAGTTCGATTGAGATGCCAAACGAAATCGGCAATACCGGTGAGGAAGAGGACGAGTCCGAGTTGAAAAAGAAGAGGTAGGGCCGTGAATATATCCGGCACATGCCATCGTTCCATAGCTTCCGTTTGCATCCTGAGCAACGAATATGCGAGCTGCGGGGAAAGATCGTCGGTTGGGCGTTGATGCTCTCTCAGCCACTGGAGTGCAACTGTGCCGACTAGGACGGTGGTCAAGCTGAGAATCAGGCTGACAAACCAAAATGCGTTAACGCGCAGGTTAGAGGAGGTCACCAACAGGCCAGACAGTGTAGAGTCATGGGGTAATTGGGTTGGAAGTGAGGCATTCGCGGAATGTTCGAGTTGGCTGAGGATTTGGGAAAGCAGAACGACTGATAAGTCACTCGGGTCCTGCTTTAGAGTCTTGTAGGATTCAATGATGAAGGCCGTCGCGATGGCAGAGAAGAGACCAGCCTGCTCCGAATTAGTGAACAATGTCAAAGACACAATCATACAGGCCAATACTCACGAATATCAGAAGATTCTGGACTTCGTCCTTCCAGGCTTCGCATCGAGCTTTGTCTTTCGCCATTAGCGGTTTCATTAGCAATGCCCATGGATCCTCGTTGCGTTCAGGAAGCGGATGTTTGTAAGGGTCCCCATAGTTCCACGGCTTGAACTGCGCATAACTCTTGTAAAACCTGGACAGGAATCGAGGTGAAGGCTTCATTTACCTCGGTTTTTGCATCACCAGCAGGGGTACCCTTCGTACTTGGATCTTTCTCATATTCTCTGGAGTCGTCTGCGGTGTTGTTGCCAGTAGTCTGTAATTTCGGTGTTGACGATCGATCTGCATGAGCGAAGGACGGAAGTTACCTCAATTTCATCATCTTTGCTGTTGGCTTCCATCGAGGATAGTGTGCAAGAAGCGTATGATATTTGAAACGGTGAGTCCTTGGTGTGAAGGTACAAAAGACATAATCAAGTTCAAAACGCTGATTGACACATTCGTCAACGTAAGGGCAGCTTTTCCTTCGGACCGGCAGGGTAGAGTGCCAAAATTCGTTCTTCCTTCAAGTTGGAATATTGATTTGCGAGAGGGTATTACAATACACGTGGGGATGTTCTACACAGCAAGATCTAGAGAAACTGTGGCTAGGGTACAAGCAATGAAAATGGTAGCCTTGATGATACAACTTCTACAACTACAACTATCCATCAACTCTTCGTAGCGTGACGTGGGCGTATCTATCAGTGTGGGCAGCGGCAGCACGGCCACATTTATTGTAGTCCTTTGAATCAAAAGCAATGAGAATTCGAGCATGTGGCAGACTTTGAGCAGGCATGATGTGATCGGAAACGCAGTCACTTCGATGAAAGCTTCTTCCTTTTCCCGCCACCAAAGAATCCTCTTATATCCTGTTGCTTAGGATCATGCGCCATACTTCCGATCCCTCCTTTTTGGCGGTGCTGAATGAGTATTGATCAGTTCGTGGACAAGCTGCCTGGTGCAGGAGGGTGCTCACGAGGTTCGCTAGGTGGGCATGGCGATTGACGCCAGTCACCTTGACTTGGAGAGCAGGAAACAAAGTAGATGCCGATGATGTTGGGACAGTGTCTGACTCAGACTGAGTATTGCATTCATCCGTTGTAGTCTGAGTAAATTAGAACATCAACGAAAGGAATTTTAACCGATTCCCTCTCCCCGGAGGGGAACGCACCTCAGTTTTAGACCCTGGATAAACTGTAACTTCCAAGCGGGTCCACCCTGTATTCTTCATTCCCCTGAGATTCTTCACGTCGATTTGTTCCCCTCTTCTCGTCGTCCATACCTTATCCCTGTTCAAGATGGCTCGCACCAACTCGCCAATGAATAATCCATGGCTGACGACCGCTATTTTCCTCCCCACCTTCCCATTGCCCTCTTCCTCACCCGCCTCCTCTTTGTCAACCCGAAGGTTTTGCCTCTCCTCGTGTTCTTGAATCACATGCGGTAAGAGTATAGTTTCAAGGACCAGCTCAGCACGCAGGGCCATGTCATCTAGACTCTCACCACCCGGAAACCGTTGAGAGCGGGAATGGAGCGCAGGAAATATTCCTTGTGCGAAATGCGCACACATAGTCAACCCAGGAGTCTTGGTCGAGATCTTCATCCCTTCGCCTGATCCAAAATTCTGTTCACGGAGGAGTTCGGAGGTATGGAGTATCAATGGTCGAGAGGAAGTGGTCTTGACTTGACCAGTGAGGATGCGCTGCGCGGTCGTCCTCGCTCGGTTGAGGTCCGATGAGTAAATTCCTGTTAAGGGCGACTGAAGTGCGAGGTTTTCTGCAAGTGCTTCTGCCTGCTGTAATAACAAATGATCAGAAAACGTACAAAATACAATGAGTATATGCGCTTACTCTGATACCTAATGAACCAAATCTGTCAACTTCGAATGTCTATACTTTGAAAAGGAGCATACCATGGTTCGAAAGAGGTGAATCTCTGTATCCAGCCCATACTTGGCGCTATAGTGTGCATATTGAATACCGGATCGCGGAGCATCGCGTCAGGGTCTCGAGCACGCACCAAGTTATCCTTAGACTCTCCATGCCGAATCTAGCAGTCGTCCACAGTCAGTACCAGATCATGTTATTCCATGTTTCAAATTACGAATATGAATTCCACCATCGTTGCCCGCAGCCTGAAGGATCGAGAAAGACAGAGAACGCGACGGAAGAAAGCAAGAAAGCAGCGACCCCGAACCCCGAGACGCGTTTGTCACGAGGAGGGTGGCTGTGCAAGGCGATTAGCTGACTAATTAGAGCAGCACAGCAAATTTAATCGTCTCTCATCCTTGTTCCAAGTCCTTGGCTGGACGCGTCAGCAGCTGACGCCAGCTATTTCTGAATCCGTATATAAGCACGAACGCTCTTTACCTCACTTTCCATCTTACACCCATACCATGGCATCCTCCTCGTCCTCAACACCGGTCCAAGACCGCGACACACAGCTGCTCTTTGTTGGCAAGCAGTGCTCTCATGCATCGTGTCTTCAAGTCGACTTTCTTCCATTCAAATGCCAACACTGCGAGCACTCCTTTTGTCAAGAGCACTTCAAAGTCGAAGCACACAACTGCGACAAGTACGATGAGAGCAAGTTCAATAGGGTCGCTCCGAATTGTACGTTTTGTTCCGCGCTCGTTTGGGGAAGTTCTGACTGATTTCCTGTTGTAGGCCCGCTATGCAACACACCTGTAGCTGTCCGTCAAGGACAGGATCCAAATGTCCGGATGGATATACACCTTGAGAAAGAGTGCTCCATCGTAACTGGGAAGGCGGCATCCAAGTCAATGCCTGTTTGCTCGCGAGCATCGTGCAAGAAGCCTCTCATTCTTCCCATAGCATGCGATGTGCGTACTGCCTTAGCTTTCATTGATAATCATCCACTGAGCACTGCATCTTGTAGAAATGCCGCAAGCAGTTCTGCCCAACCCATCGATTCCCAGGAGACCATAGCTGCTCTCCCCAAGCTCAAGCGGCGCAGTCCAGCAGCCGTACTCCACCTGGGTCTAACCTACTCTCCAGACTGGAAAATATTGGTTCGAAAGCCTCAGCAGCACCTAAATCCAATCCTTTCGCGGCTGCTAGGCGAACGGTCGCTACCACCAGTGCACCGGCGCCTAAACCTCCTCTGAAGCCCGTTGCGGCTTCCACATCTGCCGCAGCTTCTGCACCATCCGCTTCCGGTGCCGGCAAGCCGACATCTAAACCTCAGCTCCCATTCAACAAGATGGATCGGTATGTGCCTTTTCTGTTGCCCCCATCTAGTACTCGCTCATCAAGCACTAGTATTTCCGATCTTTCCTCCTTGTCTAACGACATTCATGACTCTTTAACGAATACTTCTACTCTCACCACAACGGCAACCACTAATCCTCCGACCAAACACATCGGTGCCTCTGATCCCAATAATAAACCTCAACCTATAATTGACGCTCTGGCGTTCATACCACGCCCTTTATTTGCATCTGCCTAACCCGTATCTAATTGTTCACCACCGCACTGTATTTTCGTCACTCCATCGCTGCCATCACTGTATTCATTTGTATTGTATAACTTGTAACATAGCCGAGCAAAAGCGGAGAGGGAGAGTAAGTTGAAAGCAATGAGAGCGAGGGCGGCGAAGGGGGTGAGTCGCTTTCTTCATCTCGTTTTCGGTGCGTTAACTAACAACTTCTTTTCGCAGTTGTTGTCGGAAGAAGAGAAGGCGATCCTAGCAGCAGAGGAGGTTGCTGCGCGGGACAAGAAGGACTGTGTGATTATGTAGAGGACTTTTTATTACCACACTTCTATCTTATTTACTGTTACTGGCAGAGCAGCGGAAGAACACTTATGTCATTGATCTTTAAGTTATTTGTGGGACGTGAATTGGGAAGACGGTTAACATGCGTGCGAAGCTCCCTCTTGATAGCCATGTGCCACTGCCCACAGTGATGGATACGCCCACAACGAACCACAGTGAATTATGTACCGGGGAAAGTTGTACTTATAGCTGTACACCGCCGATCCGAAGTACATTTCGAGAAGCGAACCTGACAATGTCTTTGTATTGTTTCACAAAGGGTTTGAATACCATATTCATTGGCACCCTTCTGGTGCGGCCTCTTCCTTCCCTCAATGGAACCCAGCAGCAAAGACGTCGAAATCGAGGTAACTCCCGTCTTTCGCTCATCAGGTCGATCGCTAACCGAAACCACAGACCACTGGTGATAACACCATGGACGACTCCAGAGAATCTGACACTGATTCAAGTACAAAGGGTACCCCCGCTGCTGATACAAAAGGCGAGGTACGTAGTTCCTCAACTCGTTTCCTGTCCAGGTTTCAAAAAGGTTATGTGTACAGTTCAAACCGTGGAATTACGGGGACCCTTACGAAAACCCGCTTTCTGGACGCAAGGAGGATCCATGGGCGGTACTAATCAGACCACTTGTGGCGAAAGACAAAGCTCGATGTGAAGCCTGGAAGGACGAGGTCCAGAATCTTCTGATATTCGTGAGTGCTGGCTATAATTGTGCCCTTATTTACTAATTTTGTGCAGGCCGGTCTCTTCTCTGCCATCGTGACGGCTTTCGTCATTGAATCCTATAAGACTCTGAAGCAAGACTCGAATGACTTATCGGTTATTCTACTTTCCCAAATCCTCAGCCAACTCGAACGTTCCGCGAATGCATCGGTTCCAACGATATTACCCCAAGACTCTACAGTGACCCCCTCCGACATGCGCGTTAACGCGTTCTGGTTTGTCAGCCTGATTCTCAGCTTGACCACCGTCCTAGTTGGCATCGTCGCACTCCAGTGGCTGAGAGAGCATCAACGCCCAACCGACGATCTTTCCCCACAGCTCGCATATTCGTTGCTCAGGATGCAAACGGAAGCTTTGGAACGATGGCATGTGCCGGAGATATTCACGGCCCTACCCCTCCTTCTTCAACTCGGACTCGTCCTCTTCCTCACTGGTATCGTCGATTTCGTTTGGCATATCAATCGAACTGTGGCCTCACCCGTCATCGTTGCCGTTTGTGGAGCACTATTATTTCTCATATCAACCAGCCTACTGCCGACATTACAATCGCTGACCTTGTGTATCCCCCGACGGTCCAAGAGCAAGACTCCTCGGGTCCAATGTCCCTATAAATCTCCACAAGCGTGGGCTCTCCACCGCCTCGTGTCATGGACGATCCACCTTATCAGAGGGCGTCCTTCTGTCATCACATATAAATCTCGTGACGCACACGAAATAGACAAGGGTACCAGTGCGGCCAACCCCCACTCCGGCCTTTACATCCCTCTGGCAATACAGACGATTTTCAGACAGAAACCAGGAGACGGCTGGGTTGATCACGGTCTTTCTTGGCTATACCAGCGCGATATCGACCGTATCTCGGTTGAGCCAGCTATCGGGGAATTCACTGACCTTACACAGTACCTTGATGTGGTACCTCCACCCTCGTACGACGCCATGAATCAACTAATATCCACGGTGAAGAGCGCTTCGTTGAGCGAAGATGAATGGATTGCAGCCGATCACTGCTTTGAGGATCTCATCCAGTTCTCTTCCTTGGACTGTTATAATGGGCACCCATATTCCTGGTATCTCTACTGCCTTTTGAAGGGCCCTGGAGATGCAATGGAGGAGCTGGAGGATGCATCGCGAACACCCCGTGTAGCGGTTGTTGAAGAAGATCTGCGCTATCTATTCCATATACTGGGTTTCACCGAAAATTACCATCGCAATAAGTACCGTGGGCCCCGAGATTCGAGGCATGTTAAGTATCGAATGGAGACCGCCCTACGTGTGCTGAGGAGGATTCACACCCATTCGGACAAAGGGTTGGATACGCAGTCTCCCCGTTTCTTGATCTCGCCGATGCACCTGTACACTCTCATCCTTAAGACAGGAATCCCATTGGAAACTGGTGAGTTCTCGCATAAATGCATATTGTTCAGTACCTGATTTGTCTCGAAGTTCAACTGAATCAGGTCATTGACGTCCTCCAAGGCTTCTTGCAAGCCACTGCCGCTTCTGATCGTTTCGGCGACAGTTATGCCACAGCTGGCAATAAAAGACATTGCTTTACGTGGGATTTAATTCACTATACTTTGGGCATTCTTTACGGGAACGTGATTGTCCCTAAAGGCTGCACCGATGCCATGACCCATCTTATAACAAATCATCTTCGAATTTTGATGGAGGCCACTCCAGTGCAATCACCGACGGTCCAATCCACCAAGAGCCTTGAGCGCATGTTTTGGGCTGCTGCCCAATTCGCTCTGGTGTCCCTCGACATCGTCGACAAGGTTCCTGACTCGCTTTCAGACCTCTTGCTCACCCTCAAGCAATGCACCGACACGGTTACCTGGAGGGGTGTGTTGGTGCGTGTTAATAGCGACAATTTTTGGTTACAGTTTTTCCACACTGCGACATTTCGGGAGCTAGAGTTACCAGATTCTTTGGATACAAGCCCACCGTCGACTGATGATGAGGTTGCCCTAGGTTGCGCACCCAGACCGTTGAATTTTGATGCAAAGAAGTTCAAGGCGTCGATTGTAGACATTTTGCCAGCCATTCTGAAGAGGCCATGAACTACTCTTACAATCGGACAATATAGGAATCTATATGAAGCATCTTACCACGACGTATACTGAAACAAACACTATTCCTTACAATCGACCCCCAACGCCTCGCGTAGCTTACACAGGGATCAGCAAAGCGCAAAGAATTCTTGTCATAACTCGTCGAGCAGGTATGGGGTCGCCAGATAAGCGCCGGTCGCATCGGTCGTAACAGACCACCCAGCCATCTCGAGAGCTGCCGTTCCTCCAAAGACCACAATGCAGTAGGCGCTTGTCGTGAACGTCTGCCATTGCCCGCGGTTGACGCAGCTACTGTACTATTTCGACCGAATGCTTGTTCATTGAACAAGATGTTCATACATTCTAAATAAGGAAATGAAAGGTCTAAAAGGAGCAGCTGGAAGGACTTTGAGGGCTGTTACGTATTACACGTGTCAATTCACAGGTAGTGTCACACGTAAAGTGAACAATCCTGGACACTGCTATGTTCAGGATATGCGTAGTGAGTGTTGCCATTTGGGTGTTGGAAATATACCAGAGAATAGAGGCCTGCCCGGAGGGCAAATACCCACGAACTATTGTACAGTAATATAGATTACCTTCCAAGTCCCGATCAGGTCCTTCTAGTGATAAGTAATTGTGTTCGTAATCGGAGACAGCTGCACGTTTATCAAGCCGAGTGAGAGCACTTGTAGGAGTCCAATGGCGACCGGACCGAGGACACACAGATGGTAGGCAACGGATAAACAATAACGAGCTTCGTCTGTGCAAGACAGTAAGCTACCCAAGAGGTAGAGGCTCGGTAGTACCCAATACACAACTCACCTGGGGAAGACATTGAGTGAACGAGAGAGAGATACTGAGACATTCTCTTCTCTTCGCTGTGTCATGCCCCCAAGGAATCCGATCACATCCGCATGCAGGAGCGAAGAGATCCACTGATATTGTCCTACCCATGCAGGCGTTGGACAGTCTGCACGACGAAGCTCCTAGGCGTTGCTCATTGGACTTGAGTAAAGATCTTCTTTAAACTCGATAAATTACTTGCGTTCCTAGGTCTGTACCAATAAATAAAACAGTGATACACCACTAAATACCATCTCTACATTGTGATACACCCTGAGTCGTCCTTCTCTTGAGCAGCTACCTCCTCAGCCGCCAGGAACGCCTTCTCACCTTCGGACAACAACTGCGAGGGTACGAACATATCAAACCATGCACCATGGCGGATTCGATCAAAATAAATATATCACTCACTCCTTTAGCACCTCTCGCCCTCATCGCTTTCAACCTACTCTCCCTCTCTGCTCGTGCTCGGCTATGTTATAGGCAAATTGATACACGTTACGATGTCGATGGGATGGTAGAAATTCAGGACGATGGAATACAGATCAAACAAATACAGTTATTGGTAGAGGTTTATCGTCGGGATCGCAGACGCGACGAATGTTGATGTCGGTGGTAGTAGGTGATGCAAGGGAGAAATGGACATTGTGAAGGCCGAGCCATTGTTGATGTCGTTAAGAAGGTGCCGATATCGTGGAGGGAAGGAAGACCGAATGCACTGTGTTGATGAACGAGTAACGGCTGGAGGTAGCGAAGAAGGTACATACCGATCCATCTTGTTAAATGGGAGAGATTTACTCTGCATCATGGTCTTCGCTGCGTTGGACGCAGATGAGGTGGACGCGGACGCT
>Ga0247741_1001464_pt1 | contig 13069 bp, 12 predicted proteins | sample UWRJL213509R2_FD_180945 | JGI IMG/M metagenome (GOLD analysis project Ga0247741, IMG submission 180945) | Plant litter microbial communities from Arlington Agricultural Research Station in Wisconsin, United States - UWRJ-L213-509R-2 | ecosystem: Environmental > Terrestrial > Plant litter >... | reverse complement strand
TGAAAAAATTGGCAGAGGCGTGGAGCGACTTTGATTCGGATGCATCGGCATCGGCAAAGGGGTCGGAGAAAACTTCAGAGGGCATATCCAGTGAGCCTCCGACACATGAAATATCGGAGCAGACATCAGAGGAGTCAGAACTTGAGTCCGCTTCTGTTAATGCTGTTCAACGTTATGGCTCAAGCTCCAAGTCTAACACTGGTCGGCCCGACTTAGACGAGGATATGGCGTCGGCGACGGGCGAGGCTGGAGACTCAACTATTGACTCTAATCTCCAAGCTTCACCTGCAAAAATTACCATTGTGAAGCGATATCACGAATCTGACTTCCAATTCGTGGACGAAACATATATTGCCGCTTCTGGATTCGCCGATGCCGAGGCCGATGACGAAGCCGATTCCTTGGACGAAGAGTAGTTTTCATATGGCAAATCTGTATATAATTTCAAAGCCTACGCTGTATTTTTTACTTTGTAATATTCAAATCCATTTTGGTGTCTTGCCAGTGTTTAATGCCGACGCCGACCCCGACCCCGACTTGCGCACCCTCTTTGATCTAGATTGAGGTTTTTTTGTTTACAATGTTAATTTTCTGTAATATTTGGTTATATGCTGTCTTTAGCTTCGACTGGAGCAGCGCATAATTAATGCCAATGCCAATGCCGACAATTTGAACAATTCATGGGGAACCAATTCCATTTTTTTTTTTTGCAGAATCACTTCAAAAATATTCTGCAACCAACATAATTTTCCCCGTGGCCGATATCCTTGAGTCGCCGACCAGCCGATGCCGAACTTCAATGCCGCATAACCCCCCGACCTTGGTCCGTCCCCGTAGCGTCCCCGCACTGCCTGCCGACATTGCAGACCGTGTGAATTCAATAGCCTAACCCACACCCTACAGTATAGTTAGGGGCCAACCCCATGGGGCCCCACGGGCCCGTTGTATCGATACACTGTACAGCTTCTATACACCGAACATTCGATACAATGTGACTTACCTATGTGGGATCGTTGTCCGTCTCCTGCTCCTCTTCATCTCAATACTGTTTTCTGTCCTGGTAGTGTAGGGTGGAGTGCTCATTGGGATCGTCTCATTTCTCTTCACATAATCCTCAAGCAACGTATTCATACGCTTGGTGAGTTGCTGGAGATGATGAGACCTGCGCCGCTTCTCGAAAGTCTCTCCATCGAGAAGTTAGCGATACACAATTATCATAAATGGTCGCATCTCTGGTTCAGACTCAAACAATATCCTAATCTCAAGAGGTTGAGACTCGACTGTAGTCACCTACCTTGGCAAAAACTTGAACAGACCCCTAGCCTCATCAACCTTACCCACCTCTTCCTCCAAAAAATCAGAGCAGAGGAAATTTTCTCCATTCTATTAGGGCTCGCCGGTTCCTCGTTCCTAGAGGTACTTATTCTAGAAGTACGTCGTGGGGGAGCCGCCCATGACTTCTCCTGCGCTCCAGTTGTTTGCCTCCCAGTCTTGAGGCACCTAGAGACCCGCTACATCCGCCATCTTACCTTCATTGACCACCTCAATATCCCTTCAACGACCACCATCATTGCCACCCTTCTGTCTACTAAAGAAGCGCCTCTGTCTCGACCAAGGCTGAACACCGTGCGGACATTGGATGTCAGATTCACCATGAAAACTCGGATGAGCTTGTGTTTCCTATCCGATACTAGTGTCATGGTCGAGTCGGATAAACGAAGAGATGTATTACTCCCGCTGCTATCGAAATGGTTTCCCAACATCACAACACTCGACTTACGGCTATTCCACAATTCTGCCAATGGTGACTCGGAGGGCAGGCTGATGTGCGGAATCATTGGGTGGACCGGGCTCAGAAGAATTATATTCAACAAATTCGTAGACTACTTTCGTCTGATCAGCATTCTCAACATATCTGGTATCCGATCCTCAGACCTGGACCTGGGCAATCATGGCGAGGATAAGCTTGTGAAAACCCTGAATGACAAGGCACCTATATGTCCACTACTACAAGAAGTTGTTATTTGGGAGGTTCCTTCAGACTTTGACTCGGAGTACGAAGGGGTCAATGGAAGATGGAAATATCGTGAACCAGGACGGTATGAGATAGTGCGCCCACAACCAGCATTAACGTATACCCTTGATGTCCGCACCCAGAGACATCATAGTGGAATTCCTCGTCGGCCGTCGTTTAGATGGATAGAAACAAATAGATATTAGGTTGTCATCGTATTATATGATGGCCCTCTTTCTTTTTCTGTTCATTGTTAGAAGTCCCACTGAACCCATAGGGAACTTGTGGATGTAAATGTATCGAATGTAAAGCACGAACTCTCACTTACCGCTCCGAATCTCATAGGGATTTTCCTTGCGTGGGGCCACGAGGGTCTTTTCAGAGGGCTTATCCACTGTCCTAACCCATTCCATTGAATCCGCTTTCAAAATTTAGCTGTAACACCTCCGGACAAGAAAACTCATATGAGCATCTGTATCCGCCAATCATAGAATACAGACCCTCATCATTTGTTGTTACCGTGGCCAACGCCAAAGGGTTAGAAACCTGAGATGATATGCTATGGAGTGAATTCTCCTCATCCTCTTCCTAACATCTGAGTAGTAAGTATCATATGAAGTCGATCAATATACATTGGATCAAGGTTGGTGTATCGATAAACGGACTAGTATGTGCGAATTATGCGGAGGGGTGTACAAAGATTCTACAATTGCAAGATCTAGTCATCAGTTTGAGGAACTTGGGCTCGTGGAGTAGAAGAGGCCTGATGAAGATTGTCAGATCGAATACAGAAAAGGGCAAAAGGGCACGAAACGTACTTGTTCCTCCGTTAAAGGGCAGATGAGGCTTGTCAATAGACGGTCATGCAAGTTCTCATCAGCCACACGAGTCAGCTGGGACGTCAAGCTTCAAACTTTGAACTTGGGGCTTCGATCGGATCTTGTAGGTAGGGATGACTGGCAGTGAGTAGACTAGAATGTGCTGGACTTGAGAGAGGAAGTAGTGGTGTTGCAACTATTCAGCTCGCATCCCTTCCAAATCTTTCTGACATACCCGCCTCGAACAAGGCAAAATTTCGTCACGTTCGATCGTAGCGCCAGGCTGATTGTGTGCATGAGGCAGGACTTGGTTCTAGACGAGAATAAAAGGCATCGCAGAGGACAAAGGTCACGACAATCACAAACGCCCTCGAGGGCGGTCTAGGTTTGTGAGGCGGAGGTTAGGATAGTTGGACTCCGGGGCAACGTCAAGGCGGGGCCATTGCCAAAACAAGATAAGATACGACTCCTGGAGTTTGAGTTTCGGGGCGCTGAGGGGATCCAGATTGAGAGCCCAAGGGTTCGGATGATAGTTGGCAGTGAGATTTTGAACAGAGCAACATGGCTGATGTGGAGAAGAGAGGACAAGGCACAAGTTGGAGGAGGTTAGCACGCAAAATACCAGGCAGCGTCCTATTCTAAGGAGGACCCAGGGAGGGGCGGAAACTACGGGAGCTGATTCGTCGGTAGTGACAACAGCTCGAGGAACGCAGTTGGTGCGAGGGAAAACCCGTGTATTCGTTATCACGTTGGAGAGCTGGTTCTGGTTAGGGCTCAATGGAAGCGGACGCTTGTTTTTCCCACGCGATTACGGGTCTTGAAAAGGAGTTGGCAACGGGCCCAGAACTTCAACTTGAGAGACAGCGGAGTAACGTCAGTCCCCTCCCTTCTTCTGGGATCCTTGTCGATGCTGATGCACTGAGGTTTCGAGGATTGGTCAAAGTCATAGGTGGCTTATGGGATCCTCTTCAAAGAGTGGAGAGAATTCAGGCGGATCGACGTCGTAGTGCTTAGAGGCTGCTTCTGGGGGGGGACGGGACGTAGAACTCTAGAGGCTCTCGCCGCTCGATTGGTCTTGACACCAGCTGGAGGGAAGCTTGTGTATCGGAATAGGTAAGGACTAGGTGAGAATCATCAGATCGGTGTAGAAAAGGGGAAGACGAGAGGAGACAAACTTGTTTCTCTGTCAAAACGGGTGGCGAATCGAGGATGCCAGATGAGCTCGAGTTGTTTCTATGTTGAGCAATCGAGGTGGGAGCAATTTTATCACCAGCCGAGTCAATGAACTAGTAGTAACGCGAACATAGTGAATGCGGAGTGCGTTTGAAATTTTGAATTTGAGCGCTTCGAGCCTTTGGTGGTGTTGGTGAAAGGCGTTGGTGAAACTTTGAATGAAAAATTTGCCAGATCCGGTAAGTAGCTCACATGACCTTTTGATCGAAAGAACGATTTGGCAATCAGCTTTCCTTATCTTGCTGGTCAGAATTACTCAAGACGGGAGAAGATTAATCATACCTCTGAGTCCTTGTTGTCTCGCAGCTATATCTCGATAACATTGCTGGCCAAGCTTTTGCATACGGGACAAGAATGCGAGGATTCAGGTCCACGGCGTATCGTGTCGGGTACAAACCCTTCGGCGTTGGTGACGGTGCTGACGAGGTGGCTAAGGGATGGGGAATAAAAGGTGGGCCGGTGGGGAGGGTCGAAGATGAATTGACGATGAAGGGTTGGGGGAACTGCATTCTATAGTTGGCGGATCGGGCTGCTCATACATATGACTCCTCTGCGTTCAACTGCGTTGCAACTGAATTCCAGAAGCGGATTCAACTGAATGATTAGGATAGAGGATAAGCTTTCTGAAAAGAGTCTCTCAGCCCCTTGCAACGAAAAATACCTGCACTGGTATGCAAAGAAACTGCGATATCACGAGGATTCGGAGCGACGAGTAAGATTTCGTGCCTTGTATTTAGTACATTTACATCCACGAGCTACAACTACAGGTCCAGTGGGATGATGCAAACTTCTAACAATGATCAGAAGAAAAGAGAGGGCTACCATACAACACAATTACAACCTAATATATATTCGTCTCTGTCCAGTTAAAAGATGGTCGACGAGGAATCCCACTATCATGTCTCTGGGCACGGACATCAAGGGTATACATTAACGCGGGTTGTGGCCGTGCTGTCTCATACCTTCCTGGTTCACGGTACTTCCATTTTCCATTGACTCCTTCGTACTCCGATTCGAGCTCGGCAGGAACCCCCCAAACAACAACTTCTTCTAGTAGTGGTTATATGGGTGCCTTGTTACTGAAGGCTTTTGCAAGCTTATCCTCGCTGTGAGTGTCCGAGTCCAGATCTAAAGATCGGGTGTCAGTTATGTTGAGAATGTCGATCACGCGGAAGTAGTCCACGTGTTTGTTGAATATAAGTCTTCTGAGCCAGGAGGGGGGCATATACAGGGAAAGGTTCGATCCCGATGCGTACAGAAACGGCCCCAAAAAGTGGCCTATGTACGATCCTATGTGTACAGATTTCGCCGATTTTTCAGCCAAGCTCTGATCCCGCATGCATACTGATTGGCCGTCGATACTGAGCTCCGATCCAAACTGAGTACATAAGTCATCATGAAGACGAACAAAAAAAATTAATGTTACTCTTTGCTCCGCCTCCTGTTTGACTGTCCACTTTAGTCCTTAGCTCTGCCACTCGATGCGGATGAGGCTGCTGCCATGCATTCAGCGCTGCCAAGCATCACTAAGCAGACGTCTCGTCAGCTGTTTCCCAGCTGTTGCTGGCCAGAAGTCTGCAGTCAAGAGGACCGGTGTGGGGCATGTGAGTGATGATTACGACTCGGAGGCAAGTGATGGGCACGACAATTAGAGTCTGGCGTTATTCATTGCAAAATTCCAAACATACCTATAGTTTCCACCAAAATACATGTCATGCGTACATATTGACCGAATTTTGGGGTACGATCCATTATGCACACTGAACGGCCAAAATCTGGTGCAAGCCGATCCGAATGCGTACATAATCGGCCCGGACAGCCTCTGACAGAAGCGGCCAAAATCGACGATTTTGGATCGATGCTCTGTCAGCATATGCCCCCCTCCTTCTGAGCCCCGTCCACCCGATGATTCCACACATCAGCCTGCCCGCCGGGTCACCATTGGCAGAATTGTTGTGAAATACTTAACCGCAAGTCGAGTGTTGTGATATTGGGAAACCATCTTGAGAGCAATGGGAGTAGTATGTGTCTTCGCTTATCCGACTCGACCATGACACTATTATCGGATAAGAAACACAAGCTCAGCCTGTTACTTGGAGTGGCTTTGACATCCAGCGTCTGCACGTCATCGCCGCTCTTTTGTGGACTTCCATTCTGTGAACGTATAGCAATTACACCTTGATAGTGATTTTCTACTTCCATTCCTGCTTCGTCTGTTTCATAAATTAGCCCATCACACTCTTCTTTATCATAGATTTATACCACCGAATTTATAGAACGTTCTTGGTTGATCCAGCCAACAGACAGCAGAAACAAATGCTGGGATGCGCTGGTTGGGCCGGGTTAGCCGCCTTTGAAACGGCTTCCCGAAAAGGAAAAGGTGGGGCAACGTGTCACGAAAAATAAAGGAGCAAATGTCATTATCATCGGGAACGGCTGTAAGGCAACCTGTTCGAAGATGAACAGCTGTTCGTGCTGCCGAAGGCCCCTTAGGCCCAGTCAAAAGTTGATCGAGGGCAAGCGAGTTTGGTCAAGGATCTCCAAGAGCTTGAGGGGGCTCGATTGGACTTGTTTGGGCTTGAATATTTGGACTCGCACTTAAATATATCAAGCGCTGTATAGGCTCACAAAGCCAAGTTACTCGTCAACTCCGCCCTCTACCTGCCCCGATACTCCTTGAAATCTTGCCAGGAGATATCGTTGGCTGGCCTCGAGTGGCCTATACTTCACTTGATCTCTTCGACGAGGAAATTAATGGGTGCAATTCAAATATATATTTTTCTATTCTAGTACATCTAACCCGGATTCTACTGTATCGACACATAATACACTACTCATAGGACTGTACTGGCATGTGGTCCACCTTCTAGGGGTACAAATCGACCCTCTGAGTCCCGCAAGCCAGGTAGATGCGAGAAGGGGTGTCCGAGTCTTCGTCGTTGGTACTGCTGTCTATCGGGACCGCAGAGTTGTCAGTTATATAGTTAAGATGGCACACAAGATATTGACGCACCTAGGACCAACAAACAGAAGAAAATCTGGCTCTCAATGGTGGCAGCGCACATGCGGTCAAGCGTTGCTCCACGGTCAATGTGAAGCCTTCGTGAGGGTGGCATATTGAAAAGGTACCTACGAATGGCCGTATATTGAACGCACTTAGTAGACGAGGGACTAGAGGGGAAGGAGAGAAGGGCGTACTAAGCTGACGTGGCCAGGACGTGGCATAAGTAAGACGGAAGAAGGTGAAAGTCGGGAGCAACACGAAATTCTCGTAAAGTTTTAACTTACGTCCAGAGTAATCTCACGATCTTGGGCGCCTCGACACGACTCGAAAGGGCTTGAAGTTAGCGTGAATGAAATAACTTGGAGTAACTGTTGTGCTTGTTCTGGCTTGAGTCAAGTCAACTCCAGTGAACGACAAGGTTAACTGTTGTTTGGTTGACAGACGGCTTGAGTTGCCTTGATCCACCTCAAATCCGGTAACTCAAGTCAAACCCGCCTTGAAATCGCTCGACCGGCCTTGAGCGACTTTTGACTGGGCCTTAGGTATGAATTGCCCAATATACTACTTCACATGACTACTTCCCCGTGCTTCAAGGTAAACGCGCCAAGCATCAGCTAGTGTCTTCCAAGCCTGCATCACTCCTTCCTCTCCAGCACAATGTGTGTATGGTACTATTGCCAGAGGCAATCGATACTCGTCATGAATATCAACAAACCTGTTTCAAAACAAAATCAGTTATGATCAGATGCAATGACAAAGTTGGTGTACTTGAATTGAATGCCCTTGGTCGGGACAACCGGGCCCCCTGAGACTATAAAATGAATGCTGCAGTCACCTTCATTCGGACCTGACAGCAGTAGCTTGAATCGATACCAGTTGGTCGGAAGAGAAACCTTGTGGTTTGATAAAGCAGAGAAGAACTACCCCAATGTGTTAGAGTGAGTTAGCCAGATGCAGTCTTGAGGCCTCTTACCTTTCGGAGTAAGGCGGGACTAGCACATACACTGTAGGTAAGATGAGCCGAATATAAAGGCTCAAACCAACTTTACGTACAATACCGTCAACCCTGGGGGGGTTGAAGGATAGGATTTGAGAAATTCCCAAGTGAAAGTGTCCCAAAACGTTTGTAGTTTGATGTCAATATCTGATTCACAGAAACCGGGAAAACCACTCTCCTGGATGAATATTAGCTCAGTCGAAAGAAATACAATGCCACAAAATGTACGGACCCCCAGAGTTACACAGATTTGCTTCAAAATCGCAGTGGTGGTGTGTCGATCCCAAGGTGTGGACCGTCCAAGAGATTCATATTTACCGAAGATGATGTCCGGCAGTGCTCCAGGGAGGAAGGTGGTTAATCCGGTAGCCTTGCATCGTGCAAGGGCGAGCCTCAGAAGCCCCGGGATTGCGTTTTCACCGTGCCACTTGACCACAAAAACTGTGGAGAACACTGTGGGAAGAAAGACGGAGATTGAGTAGAAATTGCGGAAAGGGTAACCAGTTCACATACCCTCAGCATTGAATATCCACCTGATAGCTGCCTGGCGGAATATCATCCGAGCCTTGTTGACATCTACATACAGTTCTCCCGATCTAGATTGATCTAGTAGGAACTCGAGGAAGGATGTATGTTGAACCCTGATATCTTGGTCCCTGTCTCCGAGTTCAAACAGCCATCGCACATCCACAATAGCTCGCTTCAGCTTGGCATGCTCCAGTCCAAGAATCAAGGTGAGCCGTTTAGTGGATGATGAATTCGCAGGTGTACCAAATATATCCACGTCGGATGACATGCTTCTGGCGATCACCACTTGACCAAGGAGATGGAGAATGGTGTCCCGACACTTCGAGCTGGCGATCAGATAAGAATATACTTGGTTGTACATGTCGTGGAGCTGCAACGACGAGTTCGTGTGCCAGGGCATTTGCGGCCCAGCGAATGTACTTGAGAAAACTGATAAAATCCGAGTCATCTGTCCAATGCAGCATCTACAGACGATCTCATTCACGTACTTTGAGCGCCAAACGCCTTCCTGATAGGTGCCGCAAATTTCAACGTAAGTCGAGCGTCATCTAAGTCGATAAATAACTCTTGCGATCTGGATTGATCAAGCAGAAAACTGCGGAAAGACGGGACATGGAACTTGATATCTTCGTTTCCATTGTGTCCTCCTTGAATCACCAAACGGATATTTATAAGAAGTGGCGGGATGGTGCCATTCTCCAGTCCAAGGATCTCCTCTATCCGGTTGGGTGACGAGGTGTTTGCAGGAGTACCAAGGATGTCGACGTCAGAATTCATGCCTTCAGCAACCAAACACTGGCCAAGGGCTTGGAGAATGATGTCACAGTGTTTTGAGGTGCCCAGCAGATGAGAATATACCTGGTCGTACATATCTTGGAGCTGTAACGACGAGTTCGTGTGCCAGGGCATTTGCGGCCCAGCGAATGTACTTGAGAAAACTGATAAAATCCGAGTCATCGGTCCAACGCAGCATCTACAGATGATCTCATTCACGTACCTCGAGCGCCGAACGCCTTCCTGATAGGTGCCGCAAATTTCAACGTAAGTCGAGCATCATCTAAGTCCAGAAACAACTCTTGTGATCTTGATTGTTCAAGCAGAAAACTGCGGAAAGACGGATCATGGAACTTAATGTTTCGGTCTCCGGTTCAAGGTCAAGGAGCACATGGATGGGTGCGAGGATTCGCGAGATAGTGCCGCGTTCTAGTCCAAGGCGTGTCTCGATCCGTTTGGGGGACGTGGCGCTTGCAGGAGAACCAATGATTTTCAGATCGGGGTCCATAACGTCAGAAAACAAACACTGGCCGAGAACTTGGAGGATGGTGGTCCGGTGATGTGACATGCCAATCAAATGGAAATATACTTGGTCGTACATATCTTGAAGCTGCAACGATGAGTTCGTGTGCCAGGGCATTTGCGGCCCAGGAAATACACTCGAAAAAACTGGTAAAATTCGAGTCATCGATCCAAAGCAGCATCGATGGGTGATCTCATTCACATACCTCGAGCGCCGAACGCCTTCCTGATAGGAGCCGCAAACTTCAGTATAAGCCGGGCATCATCCAAGTTAAGCCATAACTCAAGCGATCTGGATTGATCAAGTAGAAAGCTGCGAAAAAAGGGATCGTGGATTTTAATATCTTGATCACCGTTTCCAACTTCAAGGAGCACACGGATATCTGCAAGGACCCACGGGATAGTGCCGTGCTCCAGTCCAAGGATCCTCTCGATCCGGTTGGGGGACGAGGTGTTTGCAGGAGTACCAAGGATATCGACGTCAGAGTTCATGCCTTCAGCAACCAAACACTGGCCGAGGATTTGGAGAATTGTGTCCCTGTATTGCGAGGTGCTAATTAGATGGGAGAAGAGACGGTCATGTATCACCTCTCCCACATCAACGGTGAACTCATTTGATCTTGTTGGGTCGAGGAGGAAGTCGGGAAATGATTTGTGATAGATCTGGATATCGCGACGGTTGTCTCCAACGCTGACCACTGAATGCATATCCGTTAAGCATCGTCGGACGTCCCCCTTTTCAAGGCCAAGTATATCACCCAGCCTTTGCGGAGAGCATAGCCGTGCAAACGCACCAGCTGGGGCGTTGGCGGTAGCAATGAGTCGATTGATAATAATGAACAAAGCCATGACCCGCAGCATGTCGACTCGGCGGGTGGCGTTACGGACAATGAGCAAATACAGCTCGTCGAGATTTTGGTATGGTTCGTCGCCAGGCGGTTTCTCCAATAGACCTCGTATGACTGCAAGCCTCTTAGCGGGTGAATGGTATTCGAACATGATGTACGACATGATTGTGGTTGCATAAATGAACTGCCCGGAGGCCTTGTCCACCAGCTGGTCAGCGACCTCCTCCCCCGGCCAGTCTTGTGGCAGGTCAGTGTCTTTGGCTCGAACCTCCTCAAACTTCACTTGAAAGTAGCGTCGTATGTCACGATGAACGAGGGTATCTTCCCTCAAGTCCATGATAGATACACGGTCCTTCGGAAACTGGTCTTGGATTGCGCTGATAGCACCAACGATATGGGGTTCTGGACGACTAGCGATAAGGAAGCGGAGGGGTAGGCGAACATTTCTCATCGTATTGCCAATGATATTGATGATATCCGTTTGAACCTCCTTGCCAGTTACTTCATCGAGGCCGTCAATGACAATGAGAGTCGGATATGGCTTGAGCCCAAAGGTGATGGCGGCGAGAAAGCGCGTGACCATCGCGATCCGCTTAATGGGTTCGACAATGAGGGCGTTCATTTGCACACCACGTCCTTTGGAGAGGAGGTGGGGATCATTATGAAGAGCCCTGTCGATGTATTTTGCGGTAGAAGGCAGAGCCTGCATGAGCTGAACGGCCAGTGTGGCGATAATACGATTACCATCACCACAGTCTGTGATTCGATTGGAAGCAAAGAAGGCACCGACCGCACGTTTTTGCTGCCTGCAGAGATCCGCGAATGTAAGAAGCAGTGCCGTCTTTCCCTCGCCAGCGCCTGCCAACACCCACTTCATGGTAGCAGCATCGATTGGGCTCTTCTCCCACTCGTCCAACTCGTGGCAAAGTTCGACACGAGTTTCTTCCATGCACCTGGGTTGGTCGATCCTCGCGCTGGAATCTGGGAGGGCAGCAGGAGAGGCACTTTGATGGAGAAGATCCTTGCCTGGCATTTATCATTAAACACTCGACAAACGAGCTGTAACAACCACAATGCACCTTTCAATGGGGAGCCCTGGTAAATGATCTGCTGATCACCACGAACAGCAGTGAACGACGAATTCTGGAAATGGATGGCATTGTCCCGAGCATTTTGGAGGACGCTCATGAGTTGGTCGACGACGCCTGAGGATGTGGTGACAAGGGGTAAAGTTCAGGACGACTTTGTTGAGCGTCAATGCTGTGAAAACTCGCGGCCTACACGTGCAAGCCATGCAATTCAACATAGCCCGGCCGCAAGTCATCTGTCACCCACGCACAGAAGCACGCTAGCCTGAAATTAAATGTCCTTCACTCGCGTATCTGAGGAGGAAATTTGAGTGGACAACGAATACAAGCAAGGAGGACCCTACCAGATATGCCCTTGCCTCGTTTGTGAATTCGACGAGGGCTGATCTTCACAATTTGTGTTTTGTCTGCTGATAACTCGAGAGTATTATTGATAAAGTACTGAATACACATCCAAAGTCGGCGTAGGAGTAACGAAGCCACGGTAGACGATGTGTATGTAGCAGTGTCGCCCCGACGCTTCAACGGCGTCCTGGGCCTTTCATATTTGGCACCTAAAAATGAGGGTGTATGCGAGCCTTTACAAAGGCCCCAAGAGCCGGTCTGTGATAGAGATCAGTCATAAGTAGAAGAGAGGAGATTAAGGACACGCACCTAGAAATCCTGGCCGTCGCCTCCTAGAAAAGTATGATGATAGCGTGTATGTTTACAAGTGTCGCTGTCGACGCCCTCCACAGTGAAGATGATAAGCTTCAAATATCGAGGAATCGAGAAGGGAAAGTGACCTGATTACATGGAACAGATCTAACAAATGTCCAACCGTTGGGCCACAGGTGGTGGCGGAATACATGTATCTTGCTTCTTTGTGCCAAGACCGAACAGCCTCCTAGGTCTTTCATGGCGCTCTGATAATCAAGTCTGTTCGCAACGCTCCAAGAACCCATCAACTGAGAGCCCAGGGGCTAAGATGATAGTTGGTAGTGAGAGTTTGAACAGAGCGCCGTGTGGAGAAGAGGGGACAAGTCACAAGTTGGAGGAGGTTAGCACGCGAAAGGCCAGGCAGCGTCCTATGCTAAGGCGGACCTAGGGAGCTGATTCGTCGGCAGTGACAAAAGATCGAGGAACGCAGTTGGTGCGAAGGAGAACCCGTGTATTCGTAATTTCGGGTTATCGCGTTGGAGAGCTGCTCAGCTCTGGCGGTCGTCGATTGGGGCCTGGACCATGCGGCTATGGGTCTTGAAGA
>Ga0247741_1001462_pt1 | contig 13079 bp, 14 predicted proteins | sample UWRJL213509R2_FD_180945 | JGI IMG/M metagenome (GOLD analysis project Ga0247741, IMG submission 180945) | Plant litter microbial communities from Arlington Agricultural Research Station in Wisconsin, United States - UWRJ-L213-509R-2 | ecosystem: Environmental > Terrestrial > Plant litter >... | reverse complement strand
AAATCTCAAACATGTGAGACATACCTCGCCCAAACGTCGGCACTAAACTGAGGCAATAGTACAGTAACGCTGTCTTAGATGAGCTGTGTTCTTCAAGCATTTAGTCAAACCCACATCCGCAGATATCGTGAAGAAAGTACTGTTATATGAATGACGTTAGTAGCGCGTTGTCACGCGTCCTGCGATCCAGGAAGTATTGGGCTTACCGGTAGTGGGCCAAAATCTATCGTTTCGCCGCATCGTTGCGGTAAGCAATGTGGACAGGATCTCCGAGTACGGTCGACACTTGGTGGTGTTATAGTTGACCTTGGGCTTTGAATCGTTGTTCTCCTATAAACTGTGGACGAGAAGCGCGTATATTATCCTTAACTGCTGTCATTACATTCCAGTCTCTAGCGATGTCCTCGCCTTCCGAGTGTCCATTCATCCCGAGTGAAGTTAAACATTCGAAACTTTATCTGCGACGTACAATGACAATGTTTAGAACCTGCATTCGAACATCAGCATAATCGAAAGCATATATGAACCCAAAAGCAGAGGTAAAGAAGCGGATAATATTGCAGCACCCAACGCGGAATCTTCATCGGTTCTCGCCTCTGACCCAACCCTCCGAAAGACCGTGATGGTATAGTATCAAAAACATACCTTTGAGTTGTCGTATCACGGCGTACACTCTCTTTTGCCACTGTCTGTTGACCGTCCCTTCTCCGGAGATGTACCCATCCTCCATCGTGAACTGCCTGACGCTAAAGCGGGTTTGAGGGTATGGTAATCTTGATACAAGACCGTCAGCGGTGCGGTGTAGGGAGGACTAGACCGTGTTTTACCTTCAACGACGCAGCGCTCGGTCTAGTTGCGAGAAGGAGGCGCGTCAGTAATATAAACGGATGGACTGGGAAGAGGTCGCATACACACCTGTATTCGAGCGTCGAATCCTATTACCCTCAGTCGCTTCCTCTTTCGAGCCTCGCCCTGTCTGCCTTCGTCAAGTGGCTTTGGAGTAGGACTTTGTTTCAGGCTTGGGGCGTAGATTTTGACAGTATTGAGGCGCGAGGTCGAGGCGAAAAAGATTGACGTTAGGGTGGTTAGAATATTTGTCGCTAAATCTAGTGAAGCAGAAGAGACATTAGTTCATCACACTGAGGATAAGTAAAGGCAGAACGTACCCTAGGCCGCATTAAATCGATGACCTCTATAATCCTTTCTCTCGGGAACTAGAGTGTGAAGAGTATAACGCTTCGCAAACTCGTGAGACTGGAGGTTAGAAACATATGAATTGAACGTGGCTTACCCTTCAAGTGTTACCAGCCAACTAGATGCGTGGACGAAGTGGCAATGGTCACCGACGCCGGATATGGGACGAAGTTGCTAACTTGAGGGGAATTTGGGTGTTCGAGGGAATACAAGCAAAATAGACGGTGAACATGGGACTAGAGTTGGTGAGCAGATATGGAAGATGAGATTCATGAGACGTACCAAAACGAAACGATAAACGGGATCGGTCTCAATGGGGCCGGTCCCATGACGAGAGGAACGACTTGAAGAGAGAAGAAGGGATCGTTGAAGGAATAACTGTCGGTTCTCTTCCCCGCTCGAAATCTGCGAATAAAAGTAGGGATAGGATTGTTGAGGAAGGGATCTAATTTCATCGAAGGACGAGACTTACGATGGTGTAAAAGAAGTTGGAGTCGGACTTGATGAGAGGTTTCGCCTAAGAAAGAGAGCTGTTCCAGGATTTGAAGAAGGTAATAAGCGCCGAGTCTTTGAAATGGCTGATGTCGAACGTTGAGGCGAGGTCTGAGGCCTCTGAGGGCCAGAGGAGAGTCGTCCCGAAGGGTGGGCCAGCGTCCTATTTTGACCAGGTGTTGGCGTGACTGAGTGTTTAAACATGTTTTCGCGCTCCGAAAAAGTTGAAGGATTGAGAGAATGCGATGAAACTGGACCAGAGAGGAGTTGATGAGCACCCACTGGAATCTGTGAAAGGAAGGGCGATGAATTCACGAAAGAAGCAAGGGGACAGAATGGGATCTACCATGTCGCAGAGGAGGACACGACTCGACTAGACGGAAGGGAGGATACATAACATCAAAGGTTTTGGGTAGATTGAGAAGGAGAGCGGGCTGAGGACTCGTTGGACCAGGTGCTGGATCGGGGGCTTTGAAGGCAGCCTTACACGGAAGTCCCATACGGCGCGGGAGCTGCTATCACCTGGGCATCCATACACAATTGGAAGCGTGGAGGAGGGGGGAGAGTCCGAGTAAGTCCACACAGACTCCGGCAAGCAAGAAGCGGGAGGTGTGTAAAAATATGCGCCTCAGAGACGCAAACTGCTATGAATCTCCTGCTGAAAGAGTCACCGATCACCGATCTGGAACCCGCGATAAATTATAACTGTGCGTACCTTTCGAATGCACCTCGTGCCCAGACTGCTTAATCGGACACCCCCCAGCGACCTCCACCTCGAACCAACCGGGTACTTGTGGCCATTGGAGTCAATCAAAAACTGAACAGGATAAGATAAGCATGGGCGTCCTGGGTGATTTGACGCCTCCACGCATCCCAGGGTAATGTCGGAAGACTTCTCGTTTGTGCTTGTGCCGTCGGCTTGACAAAGTTGGCCATAGGCGTTCATGATTCATGACAGTCGCCAAACATTCCTTTTGGCAGGAGTTGGTTCGACTCGTGGATCCTCCATCTAACACCCCCACGAAGCCCTCGGTGGCTCATAAAGACCAGATGTCGTTCAATGTAGATCTATGCGATATCGATGTTGATGGACCTTGGGTCTCATGGCCAAATCGACTGAAATGATGCTTGATATCGGTGTAGGAACACGATTGTTGTCGCTGAGTTGTATTGCTAAGATGTCGGTTTCGCTTAGCGCATAAGGGTCGCCTGCAATGGGCGGAAGAGGATTGGCACCAATGAACTTGTATGAGTGGGCATTGGATACGGATGGATATGTAGGCAGGATGTCTAAAACGTTGGCTCGTCAGCATATAGGAAAGATCAGACACATAGTGCGAAGAATGTACCGTTTGAGTTATACAACCGGCGGACACAAACTCTTGGTACTCGAGCCTCAATAGTCGGACTATGGCCAACCGCCTGGTTACCAGGTTGAAGTGATGCTTCGCCTTGCCAGTCAGAATGTCTTGAAGACGGCCGTTGAAGGGCAGGCTTACGGAGTGGCAAGTTGTAGTAGACGCCAATCGAGTTGAGCCATTGACTTCAGAAAGGGTGAAAGGACCTCGAATGAATCGGAGGGCCACGATCATCATCTGAGCTTGCGTGTGCCGCTCAGGATAGCCGTCGACCAAGCTTGGACGGACCGGGAGATATGTGGCGAGAGTCGGGATGTGCTGTTGGAGGCAAGGCCGGTGAGAATTCGGACTGACTATCGACATCTGGCAGCCCGAACGCATGCCTTCGACAAGCTGGTATCAGTCAAACGAGCATCCACAAACATGAGCGCTGAGGCCGTCCGCGTCATCAATGACACCATCACGTGCGGACTCAACAGGGGCAGTCGCGTCCAAGTCGCATCCACTATTTCATCCCTCTCGAGATATGGCACTCTGCACCCCTGCTCCTTTTTACGCTGAATAAATATACTTGACCTCTTTCATTGCGAGTAACTGGGGCAACGAATGGCTATTGCCGTTGCACCTTGTCTCACACAATTTCAAAAACGAACACAAGCGCGAACATCCATGAACTATTTCAAGTCGCACCTCACACAAACTCAAATTTCCAGATGCTATTATAAGCTATCAAACGCTTCCTATCATGCATATGTCTTTAATTTGCAACATTCCTCTTCCTCTTCTACTCATTTTCACCGCACCAGCACTTAGAGGATCCACTCTTGCGCCTTTGAATTCGCATCCATTTATCAATCCAAAAGTATATCAGCACCTCTTATTACATTCATCTGTTATCCCATGTCATGCTTTCGACGATATCTTATATATTTTTGTTTCCCTGTTTCTATGTCCTATACTTTTTTCTTGTTCTCGGATCGCTTTCCCATTTTATCTCGCCTCTCGAATCTTTATAATCATTTCTCATGCTCGAAGTGTCCAGTGCATTCAAGTATTCTATAGACTTTGAAAAATATCCTATATATAACGAATGGTGGTACAAATCTGATGAATACGGAATAAATAACCCGTGTGGTCTGACAAGTACGTTAAAGATCTGCATCGCCTTTCGTGGTACACCTGCATATTGATTTCGGGTACTAGCAATTGTCAAATCTTTTTGGATTTAAAATTTCTGAAGAAAACCTATAGGAGGTACTCTGAAGTATAATTTGAGAGCCGGACGGGACGCTAGGGCGACATTAAGGCTCAAATTCTTCGTCAACTCGTGAAGTTATTCAAGTAGATCATTGTTTCAGTGACTAGGTATATAAGTCGATCTATGGAAGTGAGTAGGTCTCTCATGCTCGACCCCAACCCTACTGGAGGTAACAATAGTATTGTCAGTCTACGTTTGGTTTATCGGCCAGATATGAGTCGAACTCACATGAATCCATCAACGACGGCGGGATCTCCATCTAGAGGAGCCAAGGTACGAAACATGGAACGCTGTGGGCACGGTGTTGAGCCACAACGATGGTGATACTCTCAGCGTGGTCTATGGATATCCCGTTTCGAACGTAACCTGGTGACTTGGTTATGCAGCAGGATGACTAGAATAAATAGGGATCAGATGAAATTAAATAATGGAGAGGAGGAATACGCACCTCCATTTGTATAGGTGCTAAGAGCGTAACCTACTACCCTTCCATTAGCATGTGACTATCGCCCACGCATCGATCTCGGCCACCGAACGGGTATAAACTTCGGGAGCGTTCAAGTGGGTGCCGTTGGCAGGAATCATCGTTGTTGTTGAACTCGTGTGAGTAGGAAATATGATCAAGAGGGCTTCACGTTGGTTAACGTCCGCCACATCCCAACAGTGCCTTAAAAAATCTGACGATCGTTTCTTCAAAATCAAAGAGAAGAGTAGGAACGCTCGCAGATTTGAGTCACGTTAGGGTAGTCCTCGCATATAAGAAGCTGCAAACAAGTCGCTGGTCCCATCGGCATCGGAGTCGGTACATTCGTGCCTAAGCTTCTAGGGAAAGCGTTTGAATCGCCAGGAACGAGCACTTGAAGGTGTTCTTCAGCGGTCCGTTCGAATCCGTGATTGGCGAGAACAGAAAAAAGAAGAATATAATGCATTACTCATGGTGCTCTTGGCGTTGGTGTAACCGTCGTCGACATCCGGATCGGCTTTCTGTGAGAAACGCAAGGAGGTATGACGTTTCCATCCTCGGACGAGATATGACAGTGTCTTGAAGAACGAAGGGCCGCTTCGTTCTTCGAACTTCAAAGAGCTAGCCAGTCGTACCCCGCGTGGCGGGCGTAGGGTAGGAGGATCCATCATCTACCATTGCCGTAGGTGAACGCGTAATAGATCAAGGCGCTTCCTGAGTCTGAATGAGGATGACGAATATATCACGACTTTGCAGTCGATTTGCCACCAGCACCAGTGTTCTTCGTAGATCAAGGGAACGGTAGCCCTCATGCCTTCCCAATAGAAGCAGCGAACTCCACACCAGCCAACGCAAATGTAGGCGTCGACGACGAGCCATGGAGAGATGGAAGGTGCTTTAGCTCATGTCTGTGCCAAATCTGGACCTGGGCCAGAGCCAAAGGTATTCAACGAACAGGTTGAACTTCGCCCTTGAAAATGAACGAGGGGCGAGCGGATCATCTACGTTCGAGGACCGGGTGGAATGAGCTATCCGGATCGACGAATGTTTGGGTGTGTCCGTCATTGTATGCATGTGCGATGTGGTTCGAGATGTTCAATTTGAGAGCCGTAATCTCTACCGACGTTCTTTTCCCGCAACCAGAGGGTGTATCCGGCCTCAAAGTGGTTGACCTGGCTCCTTGAACCTTCCAAAAAAAGGGCTCAACGTGAACCAACCTTCTCATCTTCATACACCCCTCTAGCACCGACAATGACAGGATACGTTTCTTTAACAGCATACCACTCCATATGAGTATTGTTTCTCCTCCGCCTCGCTTGGGCACAGCAAAGGCACGGGCGAGGCATGCTGCTACGAAGGCGAGTGTGGGTCCAAGGATCCTGATGGTTATCCAGAGCGTTTTGGAGGTGTCTGAGTGGGAAGACGTAGTTGTAAAGCACCGAGCCAGAAAGGGGCCCTAGAACTGGAGAAGATGCAGGAAAGAGGTCGATTGGGAATGTGACAGCCGTTTGGGACGAGGAGAGGAAGAGCACGCGATGGTTGCGTTTCTTCTACCTTGATTCTAGAGTTGACCTACGACACGTCAGATAGAATGTCCAAAGACAGCAGACAAGAAAAAACGTACATGATCTGACCCAAAACAGTATTCAGTCCGTCCCTTGGTACAGACAGCTTCAACGCCATCTCCTCATTCCTCGGTGTAGGTCCATTCGCGGTATCACAACCAGAGCCGCGATATACGAAGACAATGCTGTATGCTTTACTGTCTCCGCGGGCATACATATCTGGACGTGTGGGTCTTGGGTATTGGGAATAATTTGGCCCGTCGAAGGTGCGCTTTGGGTGGTAGACGGAATCGATACGCTGAGTTGTAGCGTGGAGAAGTTATGAGATTACCACGCAGAGTGGACATAGGGTGATAAAACTGCAATGAACGGACATCAGACCCAGTACCCTCTCCAGTAAGAATAGGGAAAACGAGGGACATACATTTGACCCGCATCGAGGCTAGTGATACGCGTCCTCTTGGTTGTAGGTGTGTAGGCGATAAGAAAGGGGCCATTTGCTCGATCGTTATGTTCCTTGGTCTGTGGACCGTGTCGCAGTGGGAGAGGATGAGTAGAAGAGTAATGTTCGGCAGAAATGAGGGGACGGGAGAGCCATAGAGGCCACACGAGGAGTGGTGGTCTTCATGTAACTTTTAGCGACGATCTTGAGGGAGGTCGTGGTTCTGCCTCAGATCGAAAATGAACTCGGCATCCTTTTATGGTTGCGGGCGCGACCCGGGCACGTGCCTGGAACAATATTTCCTTTTGTTGCGTCCAAGTCGTCGATTCCTCTCCCTCCACGAAGTTTCTTCCACCACCTAATCCAACTAGCACACTGCATCTCTCCGTCGCCAATACATCTACACTTTTACTCTCCTCAAATACATCACCATCGTCTCGTCCGTCGGCCACTCTCCATACCCTCGATCTTGCAGTTCCTACGTCACTGGTTCTCTGCAAGTTCTTTGAGTCTCTTGAGCTGGACTACAATCTCCTTCCACTCACCACATGCAAACGCACTATTCTCTACGCTCAGAAATTCATTATTCCAAACCACCGTCTTAACCGTCTTCGAGTCCTTCCGACGACAAGAAAGTGCAGCACATGTCTTAGACTCCCTCGATCCCAATACTTCGGATCCTTTTCCATTTCAATACCTAGGATCGATCTCCTTCCTTATCCGAGTCCGGAAGGACACGAACTGCCGTGCAACATGCTCTGTACTTATCTAAATTAATGCTTCGAGTCATTGAACAATGACATTGCTTTTCGCCTCTCTAGGTGTCCTGATATCTGGAATCCACCGTGGATGTGTTAGTGATAAAATTTGGATTCCATGAACTAGAAATTTCTATCAGACATGGCCTACGAAGGATACGAGGATCTGATTGCATCGTAAGGAATATTACTCGTGCGTTCGAGTCTCAAGTCGCATATTGAAGTATGGGTGTGAGTTGACAAGAACGTAAGAGAAGTCCGCGGTATAAATTTTTCATATCAATTACTAGTAGTCGACAATGTATTCAGAAGAAAACTTAGAGGAATAAGTCCGAATTATGTTGGAATAATCTGAAGTACTGGACACTAGAGCGACATCAAGCGATGTGGTGCAAGTAAAATCATGAATTCGGGATATGAGGTATTAGAGTCGTTCAATAGAAGCGAGATCGGTGTCTCGTACTCTCCACTCTAACCATAATGAAAGAAACGAATGGAACTTACATGAATCCATCAACAACGGTATAATCTCCACCTGAAGGAATCGATGTACTCATTGCACAAAGAATAATATTATAGGTACGGTACCGAGAGACAATCACAACGATGCCAATAGTATCAGCGCTGTCTACTGAGATCGTTTCGACTAGAATGTAGCAGGATCAGTTGGAAGTAGATAATAGAGAGAAAAATTACGTACCCTATTCGTATAGATACCGAGAGCATAATATTCCACCTCATCTGGTAGAATGTGGCCACTACCTCCGCTTCGATCTCCACAAAGGAACTAATAGAGACGTTGTGAGCGTTCGAGTATGTGCCTTGGTAGGATGTTCCCGGGGTCGTTGGAGTAAAGAGATCAATAGCGAGAACTTCATGTCGATAACGTTCGAAAAAAACAGTGCCTTGAGAGGTCTGATGATTGTTCCTTGTTGAACATTGAAAGAAGAAACCACGCCGACCTGCAGGATTGGGCGACGTCGACGTACTTCTCGGCATATAAGAGGCCCCCAAGAAAGCGCCGGTCCCATCGACGTACCACGCATAGCTGCAGCATGACCAACAGACACCATCGCTATCGGAGTCGGTACTATCATGTCTAAGGTGACAGAGCTAGTAAAGTGTGGTCGAACCATAGGATCGTGGAGCTGCCGGATGCTTCCTCTCCATCGCACTGTACGTGCTGCGAGTCAGGCTGCAGAATTTACTTTCAAGATACGCCAGCCCGTAGAGCACCCGTATTATGTGAGTAAACTGGCGTTGAGCGAGTAAATGCGTCCCTAATACCGCGAATAAAGGCGCTGACGCGATAGCTGGTGCTAGCATCTCTCAACGACGATGGGGAGACTATACGCTGATGACTTCTATTTCCATGCGCGGGGAATTTGTCGTTGTCGTTGGACCATATGAACTGAGAACATCGGCCTGTTTCCCTGCCTGGACCCGACATAGACCTGACCTAGACCCGATGTCCATATCGATCGACGAAAATGCAAGCTTCGGGGTGTAATCAGATCTAGAGGATGCGTTCGCATGAGCACCTGCAACTGCGAACTCCCAATGTGCGTTTGTTTCGGTAGCGGCGTTGGAGGCAAAATGACTTGGACCACAGGCGAACGAGTTGTAATACGAGTGCGAAATGAGGCTGCAGATGTTCGCTTTGTGTACTTCTCCCAACGTCTTCGTACCCAGCATTTGAGCCGTCGAAGCTGCCCCTGACGGCCTCTCGTTCCCGCCGACGCAGCTTTCTCGTCCTCAGACCCGCCACATGCTTCGCCTAGATATGCACCCCAACCACAAACATCGTGTCATGTTGTATGATCCGCTGGAGCTCGACGGCAGATGTAGCAAGAGAGCAAACGAGGCATGCCGCTCGGTGGGCTTGGAAAGGTCCGAGGATGACAAGTGTTCTGCAGAGGGGTTAGGATTTTCGGGATGACTCTGTTTTGAGGCGGACAGGGAGGCGGGAGAGGAAGGAAGGGCGGAAAGTGTTTGAAGAAGAGGAGGAAAGGAGGCGCTGACTGGGATTGAGGCAGAGGATCGTGTGCTAGTCGATAGCGAAGGAGGCGATGTTTGAGACATCTTGTACCTATCATCTGGAGTAGTTCGATGAATCAACCAACGATTTCAAAAAGCTCGATATGAGAAAACGTACAGATCGATCGCAACCAACACTCAAACGCTCTGCGGCGCTGGCAGCCTGATCGTTCCCTGGAGTTTGTGGTCCCGGCACGAACGGAAAAGGACTGTAGCCTGACGTATGGCGTTGGATGTAGTCTTGGGGCCTGGAGGTCTACTGGTGCGTGCTGTACACGCGAGGTGGATGTAGAGTGTTGTGACGATACTGCGGTGAGGATGGAGAAGGAAGTAACGATAAGACTAAGAAGTTTCGTGAAGATTGAACAAAAGAAACCAAAATCGTAGAAACTTTACTTATGACCGCTAGGTCGACCAACATCGAAGTTGCAGGTGATACACGTACATACGCCTTAGAGTGACATAGATCTTGAGGTCGACATTGTACTTGAGGAAAGCTCATGGTGGAAAGACTCAGAGCAAGACAGGTGGCTCGACGCCAAGTCGAATACGAACCACTTGTGTCTCGCAGAGGTTCAAGGAAATCTAAATTGAAGCGTCCAACTTCGTCTCCGTGGGAAAGAATCGAAGCACAGCAATAGCTGTGCTTAGAATTGCGCCTGGGCCACGTTTACGACAGTTATCCGGGTTCCCGGTCATGTTGGGAGAAGAAACTGAATAATACCTGCGGAGCAGGTAAAAACTAAACTTCCCTATACTCCAAGTCCATGTACGCGTTTTACGAGGTACTGAAGCGCTCTCGGTCATGAAACAGTGTCGGCGAATGCCGAAATCTATCTGGCCTATGCGGCTTTCCTCTTTCCCCCATTGCCGTGCCTGCAATAAAACATGAGTATGCGTATATAGTACAGGTATGTATTGGTGCTTATTTGGGGTATACATATACCTCAAGGCGATGAAGGGATTCTCGACATGTCCAAAACGTGCAGAGCATTGCTCATCCGCCGTTGACAGTGCACACCACTACATGGTATCTACTAGAACCGAGCTATTGAATTTGGCATGAGGAGGACATGAGGTACGCTTTATCTACGATTCCCATAAAAGCTCTACTAATTTCATTTGCCCGTGGATACTTATAAAAAGCCTAACGCCTGGATGTAATGATAACGGCCAGCAATCAAGCGATCAAAGCCCGACTCTCTGCCGTTTCAAGGGCCTATCAACTTAGACTCGCTCATAATCCATCGCAAAGTCATGGCCCACAGTACGAAAATTGATTCTGGATCGTCTACCAAGGACTCACCAGGTAGGGAATTCGGTACGTCGAGTCTCCAATTTCTTCCCTAGTTTGACACTGATATTGAGTTCCTCAGATATTGTTACCCAACCAATACCAGGGGACGCATCCCGTATGAAGATAATCGAATCCTTTGGAACTCATGATGAGGACGGACCCATTGCTGTCGAAATCAATTATGCTAGTCGAGATGGTACAACGGGTACGCACAACGGTTGGAGGTGATACAGATACTTATCTTGTCCTAATCTACAATCATTTAGAATTGGCACCCAAGTGCATTACGTCTATTGAGAATGCTATAGTTGGTAGCATGACGTCAGACGAAGAGCTTTCCAAGAACCAGGTGGAAGGGCTAGGTGGTGAGGTTCTCTATCGGAATCCACATCTCACATTCTATATAACGGGTAAGCTAAGTCATTGGCCAATCGAAGTATCATAACTTAAAAATCGTTATCCCCAGATCTCCGACTTCAATCTGGGACGGAAATATCCAAGTTTCCATTTCTCAACTCGGTCAAACTTGTCATGTTTGGATCTGCAGCTGAGGAGGGGAAGGTCTTATCATTAGAAAAGGTGTCACCAGGGATATGGAAGCAATCATCGCTGGCCGAACTGTAAGGATTTGATGGCATATGATTCTATCTACAGGACTTGATGGAAATCATATTTTAGAGACACAGATATAGAAAGCCTCACGATTGTGGCTACATCGAAAGAAAACACAGACTTTGCGTTCGTGACATTGACGAGAGATGATTTAGCTTCAGGGTTGAAAGACCGTAAGTGTCGTCGTATAATCGGGGATTTCCCAAATGATCACTCACTCAAATTGCATGTGGCAAATTTTCAGGAATCACGAAAGGCTTGACATCTGATGCAGATATGCCAGTACTCGAGGTGACATTCCTAGTTACAGGAATTCCTCGAGAGGAACAGGTACAAGACAGTGATGAATTGTCAGTAGGTAAGCTCGAACTGTAACCTGCAGGAAAAAAATTATTATTGAATACATGCAGCTGATGAATTAGGGAACCACGGAGTTAACCTGATGAGACGCTTCGAGCACACAGGCAGCCTGTCTGAACTCTTGGAAGCTGTTGCAGTCATGCAGCAAGCAATTCAACTCACTCCCAATGGCCATGCTAGGCTGCCAGGACGGCTGAATAACCTCGGAAATTCACTTCTGTGTCGCTTCGAACGTACTGGCAATGTTTCTGACGTGACAGAGGCCATCTCAGTCCAGCAGCAGGCCGTTAAACTCACCCCCAATGGCCATGCTGACATGCCAGCCCATCTGAATAACCTCGGAAATTCATTTCAGTCTCGCTTTGAACGCACTGGCGAGGTTTCTGACGTCACGGAGGCCATCTCAGTCCAGCAGCGGGCAGTTCAACTCACCCCTAATGGCCACACTAACATGCCAGTATTTCTGAATACCCTCGGAAATTCATTTCTGTGTCGCTTCGAACGCACTGGGGAGATTTCTGACGTCTCAGAGGCCATCTCAGTCCTGCGGCGGGCAGTTCAACTCACCCGCAATGACGATGCTCGCATGCCAGGTCGGCTGGGTAGTCTTGGAAATTCATATCTGTGTCGCTTTGAACGCACTGGTGATGCTTCTGACGTCTCAGAGGCCATCTCAGTCCAGCAACAGGCGGTTAAACTCATCCCCAATGGCCACGCAGACATGCCAGGATTGCTGAATAGCCTTGGAATTTCAATTCTGTATCGCTTTGAATGCACTGGCAAGGTTTCTGACCTCTCAGAGGCCATCTCAGTCCAGCAGTGGGCAGTTCAACTCACTCCTAATGGCCACGATTCCATGCCAGGGCGGCTGAATAACCTCGGAAATTCATTTCGGTGTCACTGTGAATGCACTGGCGAGGTTTCTGATGTCTCAGAGGCCATCTCAGTCCAGCGGCGGGCAGTTCAACTCACTCCCAATGGTCATGCTTCCATGCCAGGCTATCTGAGTAACCTTGGAAATTCATTTCGGTGTTGCTTTGAATGCACCGGTGATGCTTCTGATGTCTCAGAGGCCATCTCAATCCAGCAGCGGGCGGTTCAACTCACCCCCAACGGCCATACTAACATGCCAGCATTGCTGAATAACCTTGCACTTTCATTTCAGTGTCGCTTCCAACGTACTGGCGATGTTTCTGACATCTCAGAGGCCATCTCAGTTCAGAAGCGGGCAATTCAACTCACC